>Ga0190363_1000173_pt1 | contig 36187 bp, 29 predicted proteins | sample 48721867_MG_FD_161272 | JGI IMG/M metagenome (GOLD analysis project Ga0190363, IMG submission 161272) | Hydrothermal vent microbial mat bacterial communities from Southern Trench, Guaymas Basin, Mexico - 4872-18-6-7_MG | ecosystem: Environmental > Aquatic > Marine > Hydrothermal vents >... | reverse complement strand
TTATGTTGTCAACTTCGAGATTGAAAGCGAAGAGGAAATACCGGGGATTATGAATGCATATATGGGTGGGGGCGGATTTTTCCAGATTTCTAAAAATGATATTTTTCTGGGTATAAGGGTTCCCTTTGGTCTGAAATATGCATTTAAAGACCTTCCTCTTGATGTATTCTTTGAGGTTGTTCCAGGCTTTTTACTTATACCTGAGACGGCATTATCCTTACAAGGAGGGGTGGGTATAAGAATATACCCGACTAAAATTCGCTGATATAATCTTTCACATAAATTTGAAATTCCCCATAAAAACGTTTATAAATACATAATTAAAAAGGAAGGTGTTGTATGTATGTTGTCGGTTTGATTCTGCTTTTCTCTTTCACTGAACCAGTCAGTGTTCATCAATTGGAGTATGAGAAATATAAGGACTACCAAGTCCAGGTTCCAGAAACTCATCATTATCCCATTCCGCTCCAGAATAAAATCAAATCTCTCAATGCAACTGTATATGGGTTCTTGCCTTACTGGAGGCTGGGACATGAAAATGCCATAAAGTGGCAGGATCTTTCGCATATTGCTTGTTTTGGTGTTGAACTCGGTTCCACGGGGGGTATTGTTGATTCCCATGGTTGGCCATCAAGCTGGTCCACCGTAATTGATTCGGCTCATGCCAATGGTGTGAAGGTTCATGTTGTGGCAATAGTGTTCAATCACGATGACATCAGCAGCATTATAAGAAATTACAGGGCAAATGCTATAAATACTCTAATCTCCCAGGTACAGGCAGGGAATGCAGATGGGGTGAATATAGATTTTGAAACCCCATATTCTTCTGATAGTGCCTATTTTGCCCTCTTTTTAGAAGAACTTGCCGATTCTATGCATGCTCATGGATATGAGGTGACGGTCTGTTTCACAGCTGTAAACTGGTATGGAAGATATGAAACTCAGAGAATTGCAAATGCTGTGGATGGAATATTTATAATGGCCTATGATTACTACTGGTCTGGAAGTTCCACTTCTGGTCCCGTGTCTCCCTTAACGGGTGGGACCTATAACGTAACAAATAGTGTAAATTCCTATATTGCAGAGAGCGGTAATCAGCCAGGTAAATTTATACTGGGGGTTCCCTATTACGGATATAAATGGCCCACAGTGGATTCGGCCCCTTATTCTTCAACAAGAGGTACCGGAAGTGCAGAGATTTATAATGTGGCTATTGTTAATGCAGAGAATTATGGACTTCTGTGGGATTCTCAATCACAGACTCCATGGTATCGCCACTATGTATCAGGAGATGGATGGTATCAGTGCTGGTTTGATAATGATTCAAGTCTTGGACTTAAATATGATCTTGCAATTCAGAAGAGTCTTCAGGGAGTCGGGATGTGGGCCCTTACTTACGATGAGGGGAGATATGAACTGTGGTATGCCTTGGAATCGCATTTTTCACAGGGTGTACCACCTCCGAAGCCTACAGGGTTTTATATTGTCCAGCCTGGACCCAGAAGGCTTCAGCTCTTTTGGTCTCCCGTGGATACGGGAACTGTATCATATGAGATATGGGAAAGTGAAGACGGTGAGAATTTTTCTTACGTCACCACCACTATAAATACTAACTACGACACAGGGCTTCTCGAAGCAAACTCACTCCATTTTTACAAGGTCAGGGCGGTAAACGCCTTTGGTAAAAGTGAGTTCACCAATGTTCTTGGCGGAGTTGCTTGGGACTCACCTATCAAGATACTTCTTGTGGATGGAGTGGATAGAGAATCAGGAACGGTTAATACACATGATTTTGTGGTGGATCATAGCAAAGTTATATATGACCTTGGGTTACCCTTTATTTCCTGTTCCAATGAATGTATAGAAGATTCCACAGTGGACCTGAATAATTTTGAAACTGTTGACTGGATTCTGGGAGAAGAGGGTACAGCAACCATGGCTTTTAGTAAGCTTGAGCAGTCCATGGTGAAGACTTATCTCGAGAATGGAGGCAATCTTTTCGTATCGGGGTCTGAAATAGGGTATGACCTTATCGAGAAAGGAGATGCCGGAGATTCTTCATTCTATCATAATTATCTTAAAGCAGAATATCAGGGCGATGATGCAGGAAGTCATACTGTAGTAGGTGTAGCTGGGTCTATATTTGAAGGCTTTGGCCCATTTGAATTCGATGATGGTTCCTGGCACTATGATGTGGATTACCCCGATGGTGTGACTGCATATGGTGGTAGTACAGTATGTATGAGATATTCAGGAGGAACTGGTTGGGATGCAGGAATACAATATGAGGGGACTTTTGGTAGTGGAGATTCTATTTCTCGGCTCGTTTATCTGGGTATCCCGTTTGAATCTATACTCCCAGGAGCCAGACCCGGTGTGATGGCAGCTATTCTTCAGTTCTTTGGCTATTCCGTTGAGGTTGGGGAGGAAGTGGTGTTTTCAAAAGAAAAATCTACAATTATAAATAATGTTGTAAAAAATTACATTATTCTAAATACTTCTATTGAGGGTGTATTTGAACTCTATGATCTTTTGGGGAGGAAGGTACTTACTAAAGATGCACGAATCATTAAGAAGATTGATGTTCATAATTTACCCCCTGGAGTTTATTTTTATATTCTGCGCAAAGGAGGTAAATTAGAGAGAGGAAGAGTTGTAATTGTGAGGTAGCATAGAGTTGACAAAAGGTGAAAAAGGTTTTAAAATCAAAACAATTCAAAAACTAAAAAGGGAGGTAAAAGGAAATGGGAGGACTTGTTAGCTACTTCCAGAGGGGCGGTTCAATGATGTGGCTCCTTCTCATTCTGGCTGTTATTGGGTTGGCCATCATCATCGAGAGACTCTATTCCCTCTTTATAAAAGTAAGGATAAACCCATCCAAACTGGTCAATGATGTGACCAAGATGATCGAGGAATCAGGGATTGATGAGGCTCTTGTGTTCCTTAAAAAACATAAAAGCCCTATAGCCAAAGTGCTGGCTGCAGGACTTGAAAAGGTGGAAAATGGCAGAGCCGTTGTGGAAGAAGCAATGGCCCAGAAGGCAGCAGCAGAGTTTGCCTTTCTTGATAGAGGTATGATTTATCTCCAGGCAGTTGCTACTCTGGGTCCAATCGTAGGATTCCTTGGAACAGTGACCGGTATGATCAAGGCATTCACAGCTATAGCACTTGCCGGTGAAGTTGAACCTACCATAGTTGCATCAGGTATTTCAGAAGCTCTTATAACCACTGCAACCGGTCTTATTATAGCAGCACCTACCGCTCTCTTCTACGCCGTATTTGCCGATAAGATAAACAACTACACCAGAGCTACTGAAGAGGCGACAAACCTGTTTGTTGAATATCTTTTGGAGAGTGGAATACTTGAGAGAGTATAAGGGGGGATGAAAATTGCCAATTCTTCCTAAAAGAAAATTGCCGGAAGAGGCTGAAATACCCACAGCCTCTATGGCTGATATTGCATTCCTCCTCATTATTTTCTTTATGTTGACAACTGTCTTTACAAGAGACAAGGGTTTGAAGATTGTTCTCCCGGAGAAAACCCAGCAAGTTGTTAAAATTAAGGGTGAAAGAATCATTAAAATTTCCATTAACGATAGGGGGGAGATATTCCTGGGAGAGGAACCCATCACACTGGCTGATTTAAAAGTGAGAGTTCAGCAAAGAATAAAAGACTACAAACAGGCTCACGGTGGTAAGGATCCACTTGTCGTCATTAGAACTAATGTAGATGCCCCCTACGAGAGAATGATTGATGTGTTTGATGTGATTAAACAGATACCGGAAGCCCGAGCTGTTTCCCTTGCTAGCATAAGGACAGGAGGAGGATAATATGAGGATGCAGCGTCTGAAGAAAGAGGGTAAAATTAATATTCCCACTGCTTCTATGTCAGATATTGCATTCCTTCTCTTGATTTTCTTTATGGTTTCCACTGTATTCAGAAAAGAAATTGGCTTAAAGGTCACGCTTCCAGAGGCCAGAGCAACTGAAAGAATTGTCAAGACAAGAAATATAGCCCATGTGTATATAGACAAAAACGGAAGAATTTCAGTTGATGATGTGATTGTACAGCCCAAAGATGTTACCCTTAGATTCAAGCTGAAATTAGCTGAAAATCCTGCCATAATTTCACATGTAAAAGCCGATAAACGAGTGAAATACGACTATGTAGATAAGGTTTTGGAAGCCTTAAGAGAAGCCAAGGCTTTGAGAGTTGTTTTTGCTACTGATTATAAACGGTAAAAACTTGACAATTCGCTCACATTTTATTAGTCTAAAAGAGGGGTGAAAGAATGGAAGAAAAAAAGAAAAGGGTACATATAGAAGAATATGACCCCATGCAAGATTATCCCCTGGATTTTCAAAAGGGACTTGCTGGAGCTCTTTTGATTATGATAATTCTCTTTCTTTCGGTTAGGAAGGTTGAAGTTACCCCTTACCATCCAAAGGAAGAAAAATCAACTTATGTTGAAGAAATAAATCTTGAAGTCGAAAAGATTGAAGAAGTTGCTCCCCCTCCAAAGCCGAAAATTAACGTAGAAGTTCAGGAGGCTGAGGCAGGGGAAGAAGCAGAAACTACAGAAGAGGTTGATATTGCAGCCACAACTGATTTCAATGAGCTGGAGGCACCGCCTCCACCCGAGACAGATACTACTGTATACGAATATTATGCAGTGGAGATTCCTCCAAAGCCCATCAAAACTGTAAAACCTAAATATCCTGAACTAGCGAGAAAGGCGGGGATAGAAGGTCAGGTTTTTGTTCAGGCCATAGTCGGGCCTGATGGTAAAGTCAAGAGGGCATGGGTTGTAAAATCCACCAACAACATATTTGATGCTGCAGCGGTTGAAGCCGTTTTGCAAATGGTATTTTCTCCCGCCAGGCAGCAGGATAAACCGGTATCTTGTAAGGTAATAGTTCCCATTAGATTTACACTCAATCAATGAGTAAAAGGACATCGAAAATACAAAAAGGAGGTACCCTATGCGAATAATTAGGGGGATAGGTGTTGTACTAGCATTAGGGGCTTTTATAGGTTCCCTATATGCTGGTACAACGGGAAAAATCACCGGTCGTGTAATTGACAAGGAGACCGGTGACCCACTACCAGGAGCCAATGTGGTGATAGTGGGTACAAAGATCGGTACAGCCACCGATCTTGATGGCTATTACTTCCTGATCAACATTCCTCCTGGAACGTACACGTTAAGAGCCTCAATGATAGGATACAATCCCCAGGAAATTAAAGGAGTTGTGGTGAAAGCAGACCTTACCACAGAGGTGAATTTTTATTTAACCTCCACAGCAATAAGAACAGAAGAAATTGTGGTTACTGCTGAAAGAGAACTTATTGAGAGAACAGCCACAGAAACAAGGCGTGTTGTCAGCTCTCAGGATATAAGCCAATTACCATATACAAACTTCCAGGCTGCTGTTACCATGCAGGCAGGTGTCACCGGGGTTAACATTGTGAGAGGTGGAAGAGATGACGAGATAGCCTATTATGTGGACGGAATGCTGGTAAACTCACCGGTATATGGAGGATTCTATCAGACTATAAATAACTCTGCTATACAGGAAATGTCCCTAATTACAGGAGGTTTCAACGCAGAGTATGGTCAAGCACTATCTGGTGTTATAAATGTGATTACAAAAGAAGGTGGTACCAAATACAGTGGGGAAGTTTTTATTAGATCTGACGAAATATTACCTGAGAAATATTCACGGGGTTACAACAGAGCTAGTATAGCCTTCGGTGGTCCGGTTCCCGGTACTGCTAAGAAAGTCAGATTCTATATCACCACTGAGGCCTTTGCAAGAGAAGGAGCAACCGGGTTCAATTATCAACCGGAATATCCCATTGTAAAGGCATACGAGATTGGTACTGAGGAATTCAGAGCATTTGTGGATACTGCAAAAGCATACTGGTATGATCCCAGAAACAGCTATGTGGATTCTCTTTATAGAGATTATTACGAGGATGCTGTTTACTGGCAGAACTGGTATAAAGATCACCCCTACATGCTCCCTCATACTTGGAGGCAGGATTACTATTTACAGGGTAAGTTAACTTTCCTTCCTTTTGAGAACGTGAAGGTATTAATTTCAGGAAATACTGCAAGGGAACAGTTCGGGAGATATGGATACGGTGTGGAGCAATGGTTTAAGTACAGAGAATTCAGAAACAGGGTTGATTTGAGGAAGAGATCTCAGGTTACTGCTACCATAAACCATGTTATTCGAAACAATCTTTTCTACACCCTAAATATAGGTTATTTCTATAATTTCATGAAGTGGGGAGTTGCAGACAAAGAATATGAAGATACTGCAAGAGTCTCCTTCTTAGATAAACTCATTAAGGACGTAAGGTTCGAAGGATATGTTCCTGATCCTGATACCGCAAGGGTTATAATTCCTGGCTATGAAAGATATAACTTCGGTCCAGGGAACCCATGGGGTATAGGAGACCAATCTAATGTTAGATTTGTCTCCACAGGGGATTACAGGGTACTCCATGTGCACACCGAGGAGACTAAGAATCTCAAATGGGATCTCACCTGGCAGGTAAACAAATATCATGAAGTAAAGACAGGTATTGAGATTAGAGAACACAAGATTGATTTCTACCACAATTCTCTTCCGTGGGACCCCAACCCATTTCTTGATGTCTTCCATACAACTCCTCGCCAGGCTTCTGCCTATGTTCAGGATAAGATGGAATTTGAAGGTCTCATAGTGAACGCAGGTCTCCGCCTTGACTATGTTGATCCAAATTATGATTATTATCTTGAAACAGAAAGAATTAGACCGGATACATTCTTTGTTGCTACTCCTGAGGATACTATTCCGAAAACAGTAAAGCCGAAATGGCAGATTTCCCCGAGACTGGGTATTTCACATCCAATAACAGAAAGACAGGTATTGCATTTTGCATACGGACACTTTTTCCAGACACCACCACTTCTTTATTTCTATTCTACGACTCATAAGACCATCCAGCAGGTTATGCAGAGAGGTAATGAAATTGTGGGTAACCCGGATCTCAAGGCAGAAAAACAAATTGCCTATGAAGTGGGTGTGGCTACCCAGCTCACAGACAATTCAGCACTTGATGTAACTGCCTTTTACAGAGACATTTATAGATGGATTGGGACAAGAAGCGTTATAGCACTTCCACAGTCCTTCTATATTTATGTAAATGGTGACTACGGAAATGTGAAGGGCTTGGAGCTTACTTACCAGTATAACACCAAGTACTTAAACTTCAGGACATCCTACACGTTGCAGTTTGCTGAAGGAACTGCTGCTGACCCCTTCGAATCATATGAAAACTCTTATTATGGAACCCTGGGACGTGATCCCAGAACTGGACAGCCACTTCCCATTCCACATAGTATAATTCCTCTTGGTTATGACAGAAGACACACTGTGAATGCACAGCTTACTTTGAGAACGCCCGCAGATCTTGGTCCCAAGGGTATTCTTGGCGATATGCTTATATCTATAATACAGCGTTCCCAGAGTGGCGAACCGTATACACCCAGAGATTATAAGGGTAACATTATTGCAGATATCAACTCCGAAAGAATGCCCTGGAGTCACAATACTGACCTGAGAGTTTCCAAGAGCATAAAGGTGAAGGGTGTGGAATTTGAAATTCTTGCAGAAATATTCAATCTCTTTAACATAAAAAATGTAACAGGAGTTTATGAAACCACAGGTTTACCCGATGACAACGGTATGGCTCAGTTTATAAGAGTGGAGCAGTTTGGCACTGATACCTTCGCTATAGGAGAGACAGGATATAACCCTCTGAGGGATATAAATGGAGACGGAAAGCTCACTCCTGAGGAAAGATATGAAACCTATCTGATGGCTATGAAGGATTACCTTGCTACACCTCTCCATTACGGTGACCCGAGAACCATAAGGTTTGGGATTGCTATTAGATTTTAATATATGAAATAGGAGGTATTCCATGAAGTTATTTAAATGGATGGTTATTGGTTTAACAACATTGGCTCTTGTGGCAAGTGCTTTTGCGAGAACAAAAGTGGATTACGCACCCAGTAAGATATATGACATCCAGTTGCTTGATGGAAATAACTTCAACATGTATGTAACCAACTATGGGAAATTCGGACAGGCGCCCTCTGGTTCAGATCCAGGTGCCTGGTGGCCTGCAAATAGAAGACTGGAGACCTATATTTACGGTGCCGGTCCTTGGGTGGCTGCCAGAACCAAGGACGGGGATACTGTTGTAACTTTCTTCTATAACCCCAATAGTGGTCAATCTGAGGGTATTCCACTTCTCGTTCCTACAGTGGTGGGTACAACAATGACTCCGGATTTGAGTGATATTCTGGATTACAATACCGCAATTGCTGACCCAAGTGCCAGAGTTTATTTGTATGGAAAAGAAAACGGGGGCTATCCATGGCCTCTTCATACTTCAGATGGTGCTGATAGTGTTGTATCTACTCTGGATTCCTACACCTGGTTTGGAGACCTTGACCCCAATGCCCAGGAATCTGGTTCCAAACCTCTCGGTCTTGCTTTTGAGCAGACCACATATCAATTCGGTGTTCCCGGGCTTAACGACATAGTGTTTCTCATATGGGAGTTCACTAATGTTTCGGGAGACACACTTTATGAGGTATATTTTGGGGCATGCTATGACAATGATATTGGAAATGAGTCTGGTGCCAATGCTAATGACCTTGTAGGCTTTAATAGGACATATAATTTCCCTGAGTATGGTGAAGTACTTTTGAATCTTGCTTACCAGTATCAAACTGAACCAGAACCTGGATGGATAGGAGTAGATGGGCACGGGCTTCCGGGTGTTGTGGGTAGCGTCTTTCTTGAGAGTCCTATTGCAACAGATACTGTTGTGGTCATAGATACTATAGGTCAACCAGTTGGACCTGATACAGTCTATCCTGGAGAGCAGCTTGGAATGACTGCCTTCAAGATTTTTACCATACAGATTGACCCCAGAAATGACCAGGAAAGATATTCCATAATGGCTGGATGGGATCCTCCTGAGGCTGGTGGTAGATATAATCCTTATCAGGAAGATACCTATGGTCCTGGTGATAAAAGGTTCATCCAGGTATCCGGTCCCTTCACCATGCCTCCAGGTGCAAGAGCCAGGATGGTCGTGGCTGCAGTTATTGCTGCGGATAGTACCAACATTAAGTATGTAGCAAAGAAAGCTATTGATATTTATAAAAACAGTTTCCTTGCTCCTCAACCTCCTGCAAAACCAAATCTTTATGCATGGGCAAGAGATAGAGAAGTTTATCTTTACTGGGACAATACTTCAGAAATTACAAGAGATAGATTTTACGATATAGAGCACGGTGCAAATCCACTTTACAGAGAGTACGATTTTGAAGGTTATATCCTGAGAAGAAGTGTGGACGGAGAACACTGGGATACTCTGGGACAGTGGGACCTTAAGAATGGTTATACAATTATATATACTGATAGTTTATACGATGCTTTAGGTAATGTAGTATATACTGATTCCCTGATAGTGGGTTCGGATGTGGGGCTGGTACACTCTTATGTGGATAAAGACACAATGCTTGTTAACGGAGTGACTTATTACTATGAACTTATCCCCTATGATGTGAACTACAGTGGTGGCACATGGTTCTCTTTACAGGGGGCAGCAGGTAAAGTGGCTGTTACGCCTCATACTAACCCCATAGATGAAGTTTCGCCCGAAATTGCTATGGAGGCGAATACATACGAAAATGCTCTGAAACACGATGGACTGTATGTGCTTTCCAAAGATCCTGATGTTCTGGTACCAGGGACCTATACACTTATGTTCAGAAATTACGGTGCTCCAGATAGAAGAACCGATTCTCCAACTAATCCTGGATATCCTGACATTACAATAACTGTACTTGATGAAAACGGTGATACTGTGGTACCAGAGGCATCCTTTGGATGGGTTGCTGATACCAATGCAATGACTGCTAAATGGACTGCTACGCTTCCCAATATTGATATTGCATTCAATGGAATTGCTATGATTAATCCAAGACTTGAAATGAATGTAAGTCTTGATCAGACATATTATACTATAGATAAAGAGCTTTTCGATGCCACAACAAGCGATTCTTCCACATGGAAGATAACTTCAGCAGCTGGCGCCAATCCATGGACTCCCATCCTCGATACTATAAGTGTAGATACTACCATAGTTGATACGGATACTGTTGTAACTGTGACTGTGGATACATTGGGATTCAAACAGCAGATTAAGCACAGAGGATTCTTCTATCCTACTACATACAGGATTGTATGGAGATACATTGGTGCTGATACAGTTACACTTGAGGTATGGGATACTATAAGGAATGTTCAGATACCCTTCGATTCTCTTATGTCAAGACAAGACAATGGCTACGGCTGGGCATTTATTTCCGGTGTTTTAAATGGATTCAGAGCTGTGGATAAAATCCCTGTGAGTGCTTCTTGTGGTGTTATGGGTGATGTCTTCGCCTTGAGATTGCCTGGAGGTGATCTAATAGGTCTGACTGATTTTGGTAGTGCTAACCCCCCTGCTGACGGAACTGAGTGGATTATCTCAACAATAAGTGGAATTGACTATACTAGAATGCCACTTGATGGCGAAAGTTACGAATTGGTTGTAACACCGGCTATGGTAAAAACAGACTATAGTCTGGACGAAGTAAAGGTTGTACCTAATCCTTATTTCGTCCTTACTCCCCTTGACCTGTCCAAAGAGTTCAGGGTTGGTGGTATTAGATTCACGCATCTTCCTCGGGAAGCCACAATAAGAATATACACCATGGGAGGAGACCTCATCAAGATAATACATGTTACTCCTGAAGATGATGGAGAAGTTACATGGGATCTTTTAACCGAATTCGGCACAAGACCTGCCAGTGGTGTTTACCTTTACCATATTAAGACACCTGATGGAAAAGAAAAAATTGGAAAATTTGCGGTAATATTCTAAGGAGGTAGGCCATGAGAAAATTAATACTTGCCATAATGGTTTTAACAGGGATTTTGAATGCATCCATTTTCGAGAAACCAGACTTCACGAAGGTGGGAACGTCGGGTGCTACATTCCTGAAAATCAATACCTCTGCCAGAGTCCAGGGACTGGGTGGTGCCTTTACTGCTGTAGCTGATGATATTGCTGCTCTTTCCATGAATCCTGCGGGCCTTACTAATTTAAAGAAAATGTCTATTGCCTTTAATTACACAAAGTGGATCTCTGATGTAAAATATAATTATCTTGCCTTCGGAATGCCTGTCAGATTCGGTGCTATTGGTATCCAGGTAGGGTATCTAACTATGGGTGAAATGGAGGAAACCACACTTCTCGAACCTGATGGAACCGGATTTACTTTTGATGCTTCCAGTGCTTTTGTGGGAGTTACCTATGGGAGATCCATGACAGACAAATTAAGCGTAGGTATTACAGCTAAGGTTATAAGAGAGGCAATCAAGAGAAATTCTGCGGTTGGATATGCAATAGACCTGGGTACATATTATAGAACCGGTTTCAAGAGTCTCAGGATAGCCATGGCTGTTCTCAATTTCGGGACCAAGATGTCCTTCAAAGGTCCTGATCTTGATATTTCCTACGTTCCGTCCGAATGGAAAGACAGGTACAATTTTGCAGGGACAGCCCTTCCCAGCACATTCAAGACAACACCCTACAATCTTCCATTGGTATTCAGAATGGGTATAGCATATGACCCTGTGAACAATGTAAGGCATCGCCTAACAACAGCATTAGATGTACTTCATCCCAACGATGGTCAGGAGAAAGTGCTTTTCGGAATGGAATATACCTTCAATCGCATTTTTTCACTTCGCGTAGGATACAAGCTCGACCCAGATAGGCTGTGGGATGAAGATGAGGACTACACAACCGGACTCTCTGCAGGTACTGGCTTCAGATTCAGGATAGGGAAAGCCCTTGTTAATATAGATTATGCATATTACAACAACGGACTTCTCGGTAACAACCACTTTGTGACTGTTGGATACTCTTTCTGAAAAAATAAAAGCCTCAATAAAAGGGGCAGGAGTTTTACTCCTGCCCCTTTTATTATTTTGTGCCTCCTGGGGTGAACCTAAAAATTGGAGTCTTCTTATTTATATGGCGGCTGATAACAGCCTTACTGAAATAAGTGAGTATGACCTCGAAGAGATTCAAAATGCAAGATTTTCAAACAAAGTCAATGTAATAATAGAAATCGACCGATGTTATCCCAGTTCTGAAACCGAAGGGATTATTTATATTAAAGGAGAAAATGGCTTATTGGAGTTAAAAAAACTGGGAGAAATAAATACAGGAGATCCTTACACTCTTAAAGAGTTTATCTTATATAGTAAAGCTTCCTTTCCTGCGAGGCATTACGGGCTTATTTTATGGGGACACGGGAAAAGCTGGGAAAAAAGCAATGGAGGATTTACTGCTTACCGTTTTTTTGCCAACGATGAAACCAACGGAGATCTGTTGGATGTCTACAAAGGTGAGCTCAGGGAGGCTATTCCTGACTCATTGTTTGATTTTATCCTGTTTGATGGTTGTATGATGGGGGGGATTGAGGTTCTTTCAGAACTTGAAGGAAAAGCTGATTTCGTAATTGCTTCTCCTTCACTTGTTCCCATCCAAGGTTTACCATATGATAGTGTAATATCCTTATTCTGCTATTTTCCACCAGATTCAGTAAAGCTTATTTTAAAAAATATTGTAGATGCGTATATTGGAATGGAGACTCTATATAACACACCACTCTCATTCTCTGTATTTGACCTTCACAATCTGCATGCTGAATTACAGCGGTTAAAATGTGTGTTTTCATCTTTAAGAGAGGTTGGGTTTTCTGATATTTTTTATTACAGGAGTTCTTCCTTTACTTATAATCTGTATAACCCCTGGGTCAGAGATTCAACACAATCGTATGTAGATTTATACAATTTTTTAGAAGAAGCAGGATTCGATTTAAATTCAAGTACACTTGTTTTTTACAACAAAGCTTCGGCTTTTTTCTCGGATGCTTCTGGGTTGCACATATGGTTCCCTTTTTATCCTCGAATCTTCAAAAATGGATTTAGAAAGTACAAAATGCTTAATTTTGATCATATGACAGAATGGAGTGAGGTGCTTTTTTCTGCTTTCCCCGAAGATTCCTTTTTTAATCAAGCTCCGTCAAATTTGACGATAAAGAAAAAAAGTGATTTTATCGAGCTTAGATGGTCTGAAATGATAAAAAGTAAACACTGGTATTACAAAGTATATATCCAGGGTGAAAGCACTATGGAATTTCTCGTTCTTGAAAATAGATTGAGATTTTCTCTATTACCTGGTAGATATAAATTTTTTGTTACACTTTTTAATCCTGGTACTTTAAAGGAGAGTATCCACTCACCGCCTTTAGAATTATATGTGGATGAAAGTGAAATAAATCTATTTCCTGCTTTTATGAAAATTAACGATTTACCCCCTTCATGTTATCTTCTTGATATAACAGGAAGAAAAGTCAAAAAAGTGACTAAGAGGGGAGTTTTTATATTAAAGAATGAATTTCATACAAAAAAAATAGTTGTATATTAGGACTCTATCCATATAAAGACTCGTATAAAGATCGTGTTGACATTACTTAATCAAATAGTTATAATAAGGGAAAATGGAGGTTGTGCATGGATGTACTATTAGTAATTAGTTTACTGTTAATGCCCCCAAATCCCGATATTGTTGAGAAATTAAAACAGGAAGGCCTGTGGAATTATACGGTGAACATTATAGAGGATGCGAGAAAAAGAGGCATGGACGCCCCTGACGTCAGGCTGCAAGAAAAGACGAAGGGGGAGATTCTAAAAGCACGGAAGAACAAAACAAAGGTTATTAAAAAAGCAGTAGTAATACTGGCTGATTTTAGTGATAATCCGGGTTCCACTCCTCCAGCGCATTACGATTCTCTAATATTTTCGGAAAATATATTTCCAACTGGCAGTGTGAGAGATTTCTACCATGAAAACTCCTATGGTATTCTGGATATTCAAGGAGAAGTGACCCCTGTATGGGTCAGGCTTCCAGAGCCTTACTCGTATTATACAAATGGCCAGTATGGTATGGGGCGATGGCCAAACAACGCTCAGAAGATGGCCTACGACGCTGTCATTGCAGCAGACTCTCTCATTGATTTTTCCCAGTATGACCTTGATGGAAATGGATATGTAGATGCTATAATAATAATACATGCAGGCCCGGGGGCTGAGGCTACAGGTGATGTTAATGATATATGGTCTCATGCATGGGTAATACCGTATCCTCCCACAGTTGATGGAGTTCAAGTCTATTCCTATACCACTGACCCAGAGAATGGCGGTTGCGGAGTAATAGCCCATGAATTTGGCCATAGACCACTTGGGCTGCCCGACCTTTACGATACGGATAACTCCTCTGAGGGATTGGGTAACTGGTCATTAATGGCAGCGGGTTCCTGGAATATGAACCAGACAAAGCCAGCGCATCTTGATGCCTGGTGTAAAACAAAACTTGGTTTTGTAGAGGTGGATACAATAACCTCCAATATGGAGCGGATAGCGATTCCAGCAGTGGAAGATACAGGGCTTGTCTTCAGACTATGGACCGATGGTCAGGGTGGCGATCAATATTTTCTTGTAGAGAACCGGAGGTTGAAAAAATTTGATGTAGGTTTACCTGGACAGGGTCTTTTGATTTATCATGTGGATGACGCTCAGTCCAATAATAGAAACGAATGGTATCCTGGTCATACTTCTTCTGGTCATTACATGGTAGCTCTTGAACAAGCGGATGGAAGATGGGATATGGAGAAGAATGAAAACAGAGGAGATGGAGGAGATCCTTTCCCGGGAACTACATATAATAGACATTTTGATTCTTATTCTACACCTGATTCAAAGGATTATAATTTTCAGATTACATATATAGGTGTCAAGAACATATCCGATTCTCAAGATACCATGTGGGCAGACCTTCTGGTCTCTCCATACGAAAATGTGAGAATTGATGAACTAATAGCTGAAAGGGTAATACAGCCGGGTGATACTGTCCCGATAAAAGGTGTTTTGGTTAATGACGGTTTCGGTGATCTTAATGTTACATATACGCTACAAGTAATGAATGAAGATTCCTCCTTGATAATAGATACCACAGGGTCTGCATTCCTGGCCCAGGGGCTGGTAGATACTCTTGAGATAGTGAATTTCATTCCTCAACTGGATGATGAGGATTATCTTATAAATCTTGAGATTAATGATGCTCCAAATAGTATTTCGCACGATAATAGAAAGGAAATCAGAGTTTATTCTTTTCATGTTAAACCGGAGATATGGATCCCATACTTCCCTGATACAGTTTCACGACCCACAGTGGATGGGGTCGTTGATTCTCTCGAATATATACTTTCTTATAGCTTTGATGTGAGCGATGTTTTTGACCAAAGTTCCATGGGGTCCAATTACATAATAAGAGGTGCATATGGATTTGCGGAGATCGTCTCTGATACTTTATATCTTGGTTTTGTATTAAATGCTGATTCCACACAAGACAATCTGGATAGAATCTACATCGATGTAGATGATGATGGAAGTGGTTCATACCCAGATACTCTTGGAAATGAAGGGGAATATTTCTTTTATGATGGAAGCGTTGATCTTATCCAGTTTAAACCTTATTCATCCACAGGGTCTGGAGCTGCAGAAGTCATAAATATACCTTTTGAGTACTCAGTTATAGATGGAGTAAAACATGTTGAGATAGCAATTCCCATAGTTCAAAGTGAATTTCCTGTAGAGGCCATAAATATATCTTCTATCCCCTGTCGGTTTAAACTTTCTATAAGGATAACCGATGGTGCCAATGGGATTGGCTGGTATCCTCAAGATATGCTTGATACAAGGGAACCTTCACAGTTTGCTTACGCTTATATAATACCCTCTGATGTGAATGAATCAATTTTATCACGTAAACCTAGATTGATGCTTAAGAATCGCATAGTGCATGATGCTATAGTTTTTTCCTTAAGCTTAAATGCACCAACTCATTATAAAGTGGAACTTTATTCTATCGATGGAAGAAAAGCATTGGTTTTAAAAGGGACTGGTAGCCAAGGAAAGAATCAATTGAATATCCCTGTTAAAAGTTTCCCAGAAGGAGTATATTTCTTCAGGTTCTACCTCGGTGGAGAGAGAGTATTTAAGGGCAAAGTAGTTAAAATAAACTGAAGGTTATACAAAGAGACTTGACAATTCAAAAAATGTGTGTTATAACTTATCCACTAAAAGGAGGTGTGATATGTTAAATATAATACTGTCACTGGTAGTTGCTGCATCACCAGTGAAAAAGGCCGTCACAATTGATGGCCCCTATACCCATCCTGCTGTCGTAAAAATGGATACCACTGACATGAATAAAGTGGGTGAAACAGTTCCAGATGGTAATGGATGGCGTGTATTTATTTTGAGTGGTGCTGCACATAACAACATTGAAGTAGTATCTAAGGATACACTCTTTGTGCTCTGGGCACCTTACAGCGGTGATGCCACTGATTTCTTCTTGGGCGCCAAGGTAAGTTACTCCTTTGATGGAGGAGCAACATGGACTGAGTACGACATTGATGCCACTACCCTCCACAATAGACTTTATCCAGATGTTTGGTTTGACAAAACCACAAATACACCCTGGTTTGCGTATCAAGAGAGAGTTACAGGAAACCCTGCTAAAATATATGTTGCATATGACATGCTGTTCCCTAACGGAATATTCAGTCCTGTAGAGCTCCCTGAAAGTGAAGATTACTGGGAGCCCTCTATTGTTGCTGTGGGTGACAATGTAGTAGTAGTTGCTGATAATATTTTCACTGGCACATGGAAGGTATGGAAATCCACAGACCATGGTGCCACATTTACAGTTGTAGACTCTGTGACGTACGACATTGTGAATCATGATACCCCTGGTCTTTATTATGATGAATCCACCAATAGACTCTTCATTGCAGGTTGTACATATAATTACGATGATTCCGTGTATGTAATGTGGTCTGATGACTTTGGTGATACATGGGAAGGTCCTGTTTATGCTGAAATGCCAAAGGAACCTACTATCTTTGGTTCCTGGTGGTATTCTTACACAGGTGTAACCCTCAACGGAAAACTCCACCTTCTTACAGTTATGAGCCCTGAAGGTATAGAAAATGGGATTCTTTATGATGCTATTTTTGACGGCTCAACATGGAATATCGTACACGTCTATGGTCAGGTGGATTCTGTCGGTGTAGATTCCCTGGGCAATCCAGTGTATGACCTCAATATTCTTAAGCAGGCAAGAACGCCATCTGCAGCTGTTGATAATATGGGTAGACTTTATGCTATGTTCTGGAGATATGAAGAGATAGGAACCGATACCATTGGCCCTGATCCATATTTCATGGTCTCTGAAGATGAAGGTTTGACCTGGACAGGTCCAGCTCCTATCTTTCCTTATGCAGATACTCTAGATGAGGGTAGAAGTGAATTTGCCCCTACAGTGGTAGATGATGGAAATAACATTAACATTTACTTCTTTGGTGCAATAGACAACTATGGATACAATCCACTCTATGAATACACGACTGTGACGGTGTTACCTGGTATTTCTGAAAGCCGTCCAGATGTTTTGAAATTCAATGTATTCCCCACAATCGCAAAAGGAAACGTTACAATCCAGCTCAGCCTTCCAAAAGCTACAGATGTGAATGTGTCACTTTACAACGTGGCTGGTCAGAAAGTTAAGACAGTTTATACAGGTACGCTTAATGCAGGTACTCATAACATACCCACTTCTACGTCAAATCTTAAGAGTGGTGTTTACTTCCTGAAGATTAACGCTGGTGAAAGAAGCGCATCTAAACCCATCATAGTGGAGTAATCTTTTTCGATAATAAGGACCACTACAAAGGGGGGAGAAATTTTTCCCCCCTTTGTTTTTGTTTAAACCTTTAAAATGAAAATAAATTTGATTTAGTGTAATAAGTTGAATAAATATTCCCGTCAGGTCTCGGTCTCTCAGATCCGCATAAGAAAAAGACCCAAGTCGGTTAAAATGTAAAGAAAATGATCGTTCTGTAAATAAAGTGATAAGATAGTACTTGGAGAAGGGACTTTATATTTTGTCCAAGAATAATCTTTGATACTAAGTACCCATATTTCACCGGTTTTAAGACCAAAGACAATTTTTTCTTTACCCGATGTTAGAGATGCACAGGACCACGGGGAGAACGGAGGTACAAAGTATTCGTAATCGAGGTTATCTTTTAAATTTATTATGCCTTGTGAAGTCACGATAGTAACCATATGAGGATTATATTGGGAAATATGAAGAAGCTCCGTATTAAGATAGCCCAACGAATCTTCTAAACTAAACAAGGAATCACCCTTTGCAAAATAAAGTCCACTGTTGGACAAGAGTAAGACAAAAGGACCGAGAGAGGATATTTCTGTGATTCCAGCTATTGATATTGATTCAATATTCCCTTTTTCAGTTAAAACTTTTAATTTCTGTTCTTCAGCTATGTAAAGGGTTCCGTCTTTCGAATATATAGCCTGAGGAAAATCCACAACATGTTTTCTCACAGTCCAGTTAAAGCTATCATGAGATACAATATCTCCTTCTTCGGTGAGAAAATATACCTTATTTCCGCTCACGGTTCCGTCAACAAAGTTATTGCAGGAGAGAAAAGGAGTTCTGTGAGCTATAAAGTACTTGAACACAGGAGCATCCTCTATCAGAGTAAGAGAATTCTTAGAAATAATCCAAAGATTCTCTCTGCAGGGCAAGATTTTCCGAAATTCAGCCTCTGGCAAGCCGAGTTTAAGTGAATCTAAAGGTAATTTTAATTGCAAATCAAATATTATTATTCCATCTCCCAGTGTACCAACGTAAAGGAGGTTCATCCATGGATAAAATACAGAGTAATCTATCCATCCTACATTGGGGTTATATTTTTTAAAAGGAGTAAGGAAAAGGATGGAATTATCGTCTTTTTTAAGATTTACTTTTTCTCCACACCAGAACATTCCTAAAGTATCCTGACTACTCTTCATTTCCACTCCATCTCTGGTGAAGAATCGCATGCTTTCTCCGTCAATTACACTGATAACCTCACCATTTATACCAATAGATTTGGGTCTATGAAGAAAAGCAGTATATTCCATCCTTTTCAAAAAACCATCATAAATTGCTAGCCGATTGTCTTGAGTTATAAGATATACTCTATCGTTATAGAAAACAGCGCACTTTACCCCCCCCTTAACCCAGGATGACATAAGTAATTTATCCCCGGATATATCATAAACATAAAAACCATCCGCCGTGGAGACAGTCAAATAATTAAATGTTCTCGATATGTTATTGATGTAAAGGAATCTACCTATGTAAAAGAAATCTCCCTTCTGTTCCGGGAAAATGGTGCATAATAAGTAGAAAATAAAAAGTAGTTTCATTCTTCCCTCAGGATATTCAATCCTTTTCCGATATTTTCTAATATTTTTGTGGCAACAATTGACTCCTCAGATTCTTCCTCAAGAAGTAAATCCGCAACAAAACCGTGTATGTATGGTGATATCAGAGCTGAGTCTTCGGGGGATATCCCTTGTGCGATAAATCCTGCAATCATACCTGTTAGCACATCACCCACACCACCCGAAGCCATTCCAGGGTTACCCGTAGGATTTATATAGGTGTTACCGTTTTTTATTTTGATTATGGTTGGTGCCCCTTTTAAAACCACTGTGGCGTTATAAGAGTCCGAGATGAGGGCAGCATCTTCTATTCTATTTTTATCTATATCCGCTGGAGATTTTTTCAGAAGGAAGGCTGCTTCCCCGGGATGGGGAGTGAGTATAACCGGCACTTTAAATTTTGTTTCTTTAAGGTTTGATAATGCCCATATACCATCTGCGTCAATCACAAGAGGTCCTTTGAATCTGTCAAGGATAAGACGGAGTTTTTCGACAGTTTCGGATGTTCTTCCAAGTCCAGGACCAAAGGCAACAACATCGAAGTCATAAAGATTTAAAATTTTCTCAAAATTATCCAGTGTGGTGTAAGGAAGTGTTATTACCTCAGTTAGTTTGACTTCCATAATGCTATTCAGGTCTTCTGGTATAGCAAGGTAAACCAGTCCTGCTCCAGAAACAATAGCAGCCTGAGAAGCGAGAGAAGCCGCTCCTGTGAATCCCGTTGCCCCCGCCACCACAAGGACTCGTCCCATATTTCCTTTGTGTTCATTCCCAATTCTCACCGGGAGTAGCGCCTTTATATCATCCACTTCAGGAACAAGAACATCTATTTCTTGGTAAAAACTCTCTGGTATTCCAATGTCTGCAATATATAATTCACCGGTAAATGCTTTGCCGGGATAAAGAAGATGTCCTCTTTTCACAGTTCCCATGGTAATCGTGTAATCTGCAACAACTGCACCCTTTATAACCTCACCAGTTTCACCACTGACTCCCGATGGAATATCTACAGAAATCACAAGAGTTCCTGAAAGATTTATTTTTTCAAAACATTTCAGCAATCTATCATCAGGTTGGCCTCGAAAGCCAGTACCAAATATAGCATCCACAATAAGATCATATTCTTCCAATGATGGTAATACATCCACCTCTACCAAATTTATTCCCATTTTCTCAACGAGCTCAAAATTTTTTCTTGCATCTCCTTTGAATGCTGCTGCTTCGCTCAATAAAAATATATCCACATTTGAGACTTTATCCATAAGATACCTCGCAACCACCAGTCCATCACCCCCATTATTTCCTTTTCCCACAACAACCGCTACATTTAAGAATTTCAGGTCGTCTTCAAAAAGTGATCTTATAAAGGAATAAACTGATCTCCCTGCGCTCTCCATAAGTGTAAAGGAGGGTATTCCAAAATCCTCAATTGTTTTCCTATCAATACCGGACATTTCTTCAGGTGTAACTACTTTAATGGCCATATTCCTACCTCCTTGAGTTTATCCTTCATTCTCGAAACATGTGTCCCTTCCCAGTATATCCTGCCACATACAGGACACATGGCAAACTCCTCATGTGTGTCATACACAAAAAATGGAACCTTACCTTTCACATCTTCTTTTTTAATCTCTTTTAAAGGTGAATTACATTCCATACATCGTGTCAAAAATGAACATTTTCCTCTAAGGTTAAATTCATCAAAAACCTGCTTAACCTGCTCCAATGTTTTTTCAGAGGAAAGGAAAAAAATCTTCGCCGGAGTCTTAACTTTTTTGAATCTGCTGTTTCTTGTAAGAATGACTCTATTTTCCTCTTCAGCTTGTTTAATTATTTTAGATAAATCTCCTGATTTTTCGTAAACTGTGTCAAATCCCATCATTCTGAGCCATCGTGCAAGTTTACCAACCATGGAGTCACATATGAATTTCATCTTTCCCCAAGTGTAATCAAGATTTCTCTGAAAATAACTGCTGCAAGTGTGGAGGAAGCGTGATCTTTCTCCAGAAGCGGATTTAATTCTACCATATCCACAGCCAATAATTTATCTTTGAGAAGTAATATAGAATTTAGAAGTTCACCAAAATTAATACCTCCTGGCTCAGGATTTGAGACAGCAGACATTATTGAAGGATCAAGAATATCAAGATCAATGGTCAAATAGAAAGGGCCATTTTCTTCCTGCACCAGCATTCTTAACGGTTCAAACACCTTAAAAGCTTCCCCTCTTTTGGCTTCGTGTTCTCCGGGATAATAGGATCTAAAGCCAAAACTTATTACATTTTCTGGCCCCAAAAGTTCCTCAATTCTTCTGATAACTGTAGCATGTGAAAAACGTGAGCCATGGAAGCTGTCTCTTCTGTCAAGATGGGCGTCGAGGTGTATTACCTTGAAGGTATAATTTTTCTCCTTCAGGTATTTTATAAGGGGATACGTAATGAGGTGGTCTCCACCAAGAGCCACAAAGGGGAGAGAGAGGTGAATCTCGTTTAGTCTTTCTACACAACCTTCAATAAATTTTTCAGGTTCATCGAGGAGATATAGATAAAGATCCCCGTGGTCATAAAAATCGGGAATCTCTTTTTTCTGATAAATACTAAACCACTCAATAGATTCAAAAGCCCACCGTATTTTTGCAGGTCCAAGAAAAGTACCCCGTAAGAAATTTTCTCTTCCCTCGTATGGGATACCTATGACCTCTATGTTATTCTGCGATTTCATGCTTAAAATATTCCGGTAAAGCAGTCATAGATCTGTGGATCTCATCATTATAATACTTGGTTTTACCTGGAATAGGCCTTTTTATATCATATAATTCTATCTTTTCCCCTAAAAGCATAAAGCTCCAAATACCCCCGGGATAGGTTGGAATGTGTGCAAGGTAAATTATCTTATCGTTGAAAATATCTTTGATTTCTCTATACAATTTTTTTACAGTCTCTTTTTGTACCCACGGTGATTCTGTCTGAGCAGAAATAATACCATTCTTTTTCAAACACTTCTTTAAAGATTGATAGAAGTCCTTTCTATAAAGGGCTTCTGCAGGACCTACAGGGTCAGAGGTGTCAAGAAATATAACGTCAAATCTTTCATTGCAATTTTTTACAAATTCAATTCCGTCCCGGATTACAACTTCCAGTCTTGGATCATTATACGCAGAGGATATTTCACCCAGATATTTTTTTGAAAGTTCCACTACCATTTCATCAATCTCTACAAGCACAGCCCGTTTAACCTCACTGTATCTCAGGGCTTCCCTTGCTGTACCGCCGTCACCTCCACCTATAATAAGGATACTTTGAGGGTTTGGATGTATTCTCATGGCAGGATGTGTAAGCATCTCGTGATATATGAACTCATCACGCTCTGTAGTCATAACTAGACCATCAAGTACAAGGACTTTTCCATAATCCTCGGATTCAAAAATATCTATCTTTTGGTAAGGGGAATTCCCAGAATACAGGTATTTTTTTACCTTTAGAACTAACCCCGAGCCCTTGGTATGAAGTTCGCTGAACCAGAGGTTCATGGTTACCAGATAGCCACACCTGCAAAAACGCAGGTTTTTCCTTCCACACGGGTGGAGGAGACCTCTACCATAATTTTTTTTATTTTAATCCCGCGATTTTCCATAGCTTCTTTAGCCATGTGATAAACGAAATCTCTTGCTTCCTTTTCATCCAGGTCTCCCGAGTATTCCATAATTACACCCACGTGCTCTGGACTCGCAGGGATTCCCACAGAGATAGCAGCTGTTACTCTCTCTCCATACTCAGCAGAATAAGCGTAACCGTATGCGATGGGTAAGATGTGACCCGGGGGCAATTCTATTTTTTGGGTTTCTTTCACACCAGGTGGCAGTATGCTGGAAACCCTAACAAGGTTGAAATTCCCTATGCCTGCACTTATTAAAGCTTTGTCAAAGGCATTCAAAAATGTAGAACCAGTTCCTACACCTTTTACAATGGTAAAATATTCAAGCTTCCCAAATAAAAGGCTTTTCATCTTTTATGATGACTCCTTTATCCCTCAGTTTATCAAGATATCTGGGAAGTACAAAAAGCGAAGGCAAAATTTCAGGTTCAATGTATTCTAATTGTATTCCTCTTGACTTAATTCTATTATAAAAAATTTCTTTGTTTTCAAAGTTAATTTCCAGATCTTTACTTGCTAGGGTAAATCCCCAGAGCATTTGGAAAGAAAAAACAAATGTGAGGTATTGCTTAACCTCTGAAAAGACCTCTTTAAGGGTCTTGAAAACAGAATCGAAGAAAAAACCATAAAGTGGATCTGCGCTACCAGATTGTACTGCAATTAAACCTTGGGGAGAAAGAATTTCCTTTACTTTCCTATAAAATTCTTCAGTGAATAATAATTTTGATGGTCCTTCTTCCAGAGGCTCTGTAAGGTCTGAAATAACAACATCAAATTTTTTATCTGTCTCAAAGACAAAATTTCTTGCATCGTCAATGATTAATCTTGTCCTTTTATCTTCAAACGCCCCATTGGGCCATTCTGGCATATATTTTCGACACGCTTCAACGAGTTCTCCATCAATGTCAACCATGTACACTTCTTCCACAGGGTGTTTTAAAATCTCTCTCAAGGTGGCACCCTCTCCACCACCTAGGATAAGTACCTTCTTGGGTTCCGGATGAAGCAACATGGCCGGATGCACCAGTGCTTCATGGTATATATATTCATCAATTTCAGCAGATTGAATCTTCCCATCCAGAAATAATGTCTTGCCAAAGGCCTCAAGATCCAGAATATCAATATTTTGAAACTTAGACCTACCTCGATAAATTATTCTTTTTACCCGATATAAAAACCTAAGCCCTTCTGTGAAGGGCTCTTCATACCATAATAGACTACTTTCTTCCATAAAACTCCTTTACGATGTTGCTACAAGTTTTAGGGGTTGTTCGGCTTTAACCCCTACACCCCTTAAGAGACCTCTTTGCATTTCCACTAGTGAGATCCTTCCGGGTTTGAAGTATTTTTCAAGTATTTCCAGCGCCTTTTCCACATCCACATCTTCACTACAGTAGAATAGATCGATGGCAGCATATCCATGTTCTGGCCATGTATGGATAGTATAATGAGATTCTTCAATGACGATGACGCCGGAGACGCCATATGGTTTGAATTGATGGAAGAAGGAACCAATGGGATGGGTGTGAGATTTTAATGCGGCTTCCATCATCACTCTTTCCACGAAGTCTTTATCGGTGAGGGTATGAGGGTCACAATCAAAGAATTCTACTATGAGGTGAGTCCCCAGGGATTTTTTCAATTCATCTTACCTCCTTTTTTTGTTTTAGCCCTTTACCAGTTATCCCAATACAAGAGCCCGATACATTTTACACATCGGTCACTCTCCAACATAAATTTACACCTCCTTGGTGGGGTTTTTATTATACCCACCTTAAATCGCACTGTCAACCCGAAATTACCCCCAGCTCTTTGCCAATCTTTTCAAATTTTTCAAGTGCGAAATCAAGATCATCTTTTGAATGAGTGGCTGATATCATCACCCTGATTCTTGCTTTACCCTTTGGAACAGTGGGATATCCAATTGCCTGAGCAAATATACCTTCTTTGAAAAGATTTTTGGAGAATTCCTGTGCCAGTTTGGCATCACCCAGCATTACAGGTGTAATGGGAGTCTGGCTTATGCCAAGATCGAAGCCAAGATTTTTCATCTCTGTTTTGAAATAATTGGCATTGTCCCACAATCTATTTACGAGCTCATCAGATTCCGTGAGTATATCAACAGCCGCTATACATGCTGCTACATCTCCTGGTGTAACTGCACTGGAAAAGAGGAAAGGTCTGGCCTTCTGCCTGAGATATTCTACCACTTTCTTGGATGCGGCAACATATCCTCCCACTACTCCAAAGGCTTTAGATAGAGTCCCTACTTCAATGTCTACTTTACCATGAAGATTGAAGTGGTCCACAATACCTCTTCCCCCTCTGCCCAGTACTCCTTCACCATGAGCGTCATCCACCATTGTCATTGCATCATATTTCTCAGCTACTTCAACTATTTTATCAAGAGGAGCTATATCACCATCCATGGAGAACACACCATCTGTAACAATTAATTTTTTCCCTGGAAAATCTTTATATTCTTCCAATTTTTTCTCCAGGTCCTCTGGGTCATTGTGTTTATATCTCACAATTGTAGCCTTTGAGAGTCTACATCCATCAATAATAGAAGCATGGTTCAATTCATCTGAAAATATCACATCCTCTTTGCCAACCAGAGCAGGAATAGTAGCGAGATTTGCATTAAAGCCGGATTGGAAGGAAATGGTAGCTTCCGCTCCTTTAAATTCTGCAAGTTTCTTTTCAAGTTCGGTATGAAGTGACATTGTTCCTGCAATGGTTCTAACCGCGGCAGGTCCTACTCCAAATTTATCAATGGCTTCTTTTGCCTTTTCTTTCAATTTTGGATGATTTGCAAATCCCAGATAATTGTTAGAGCACATATTTAAAACTTTTTTCCCATCAACTACAATCCAAGCGCCCTGGGGGCTCTCAATGGTTCTTATTATTATGTAGAGTCCCTCTTTTTTCAGTTGTTCTAGGTCTTTATCAATAAAATCTAATTTTCCCATAATTATTCCTCCTTTTGAGGATAAAGAACTATTTTTGCTGCCTGTTTTTTTATGAGCAAATCCATGGCCTTATCCACATCATCAAATGTAAATTTGTGGGTGATCAGGGGAGCCAGGTCCACTCTCCCTGATGTTAAGAGTTCTCTAACCCTATACCATGTATCGAACATCAATCTTCCGTTAATCCCATAAATTCTTATTCCTCTGAAAACTACATCTTCAGCAAATTCTTCAAATTCTACATTATTTTTAGGTATTCCTAAGAGTGAAACCCTTCCCCCTTTTCTTGTAGATCTAATCCCTTGTATAATGGCTTTTGGAGCACCTGACATTTCAAGAAATACATCTACTCCTATGCCTTCGGTCATATCCATAATGAACTCTACGGGATCTACCTCTTGAGGATTTAATATATAGAATTTTCCAAATCTTGAAGCTAGATTTCGTCTGAATTCATTGGGTTCAACAATAAAAATTTTCGAAGCACCCGAAGCTCTGGCAACTTCAGCTGACATAATACCTATAGGGCCAGCCCCAAAAATAGCAACGGTTTTTCCTGCAACGTCTTCTATCAAAGTTGCATGAACTGCATTTCCAAAAGGTTCCTGCATGGAAGCAATTTCCGGCGGAATACTCCTATCGTTCTGCCATACATTAGCTTCTGGGATGGCAACATATTCTGCGAAGGCCCCGTCTGTATCAACACCTAAAATTTTAACATTTATGCACAGATGGGCATTTCCGGTTCTGCACATGTAACAATGTCCACAGGCTATATGAGTTTCCGCAGATACAAAATCTCCTGGCTTTACACTTTTAACAGACTTTCCTACTTCTACCACTTCACCAGAAAACTCATGCCCAAAGATCATGGGTGGTTTTATCCTTTTGCTGGACCATTCGTCCCACATGTAAATGTGAACATCAGTACCACAAATAGTTGTAGCCATAACTTTAACAAGAACCTCATTATCTTTTATCTCCGGTATTCCAACCTCCTTCACCTCTGCACCGGGGCCGGGTTCTATTTTCATTATTGCCTTCATCTCAAGCCTCCAGCTTTTTAATAATTTCCTCTGCAATATTTTTAAATGCCTGTGTAGCGGGGCTATCTGGACGTGAAAGAAGCACCGGCATGCCGAGATCTCCAGAGGTGGAAACATCTGGATCCACTGGTATTTCCCCAATCACAGGAACTCCCATTTCCAGTTCCAATTTTTTTGCTCCACCTTCACCAAAGATGTAGGTTTTATGACCGCAGTTGGGGCATATGAAGAAACTCATATTCTCCACTACGCCGAGAATTTTTATTCCCATTTTGATAAACATATTAATTGCCCTTCGTACATCTGCTAAAGATACATCCTGTGGGGTGGTGACAGCTATTCCTCCGGACATGTCCACAAGTTGGGAAGCACTTATTTGAGCATCTCCTGTTCCTGGTGGAAAATCAACAATAAGAAAGTCCAGCCCCTGCCAGTTTGCATCAAAGAAAAATTGCTCATAAGCTTTATGAACCAGAGGACCCCTCCAGATCACAGGGGTCTGTTCATCCAACAAAAGTCCCATGGAGAGAATCTTTATCCCAAATCTCTCTATGGGGATCATCTTTTCGTTCTCTACCCTTGGAGCAAGTCCCTCAATGCCAAACATTTTGGCTATAGAAGGTCCGTAAATATCGCCGTCAAATAATCCAACTTTATAACCTAAGGATTCCAGAGCGAGGGCAAGATTAGCTGCAACAGTTGATTTACCAACTCCTCCCTTTCCACTGGCTACAGCAATAACGTGTTTTACACCTTCAACTTTTCTTTTTCCTGCTCCCCTTTTGGGTTCCCTTTTCAATTTTGGTGGCTCAATCTTTTTCATTTCTTTCTGTATCACTATGTCTTTTATTTCTTCGATAGTTTTCAATCGTTCCCGTATCTCTTTTTCAAAATTTTCCAGTTCTTTTTCAGTGGAGGCTATAAGTTTCAAGCTTAACACGCCGTTCTCGACGCTCACATCCCTTATCAGGCCCAGGTTTACAAGCTTTTCCTTTGTAACTGGATCTTCTATATCTTTCAGAATATCATAAATTTTGCTTATAATAGACATCTTATCTATCCTCCTTATATTTCAATTGTCTCAGCCAGATTTGGCACATAGGTTTTGTAACCGAGTTCATTTATGCTTTTTTCAAATATATTTATTGTTTCCTCTTCTCCGTGGACCGGGTGCACAACACCCCGGGGGTTTGTTTTGGCCAACCAGTCAAGGAGAATGTCTCTATCAGCATGGGCAGAAAACCCGTTTATGGTATAGATTTTTGCTCTAACTTTTATTCTTTCTCCATAAATTTCCACTTCATCCTTACCGTCTACAATTTCCCTACCAAGAGTACCCTTTGCTTGGAAACCCACAAAAATTACTGAACACTCTTCTCTCCATAAATTATGCTTAAGGTGATGTTTCACTCGTCCTCCAGTACACATTCCAGAGCCAGCAATGATTATTGCACCACTTTCAATTTTATTGATCTCTTTAGAAGCTTCAACATTCCTGGTTATAACGAGTCCTGGAAAATTAAAGGGGTCCTTATGCTGTTTAAGTAATTCATTGGCTTCATCGTCAAAGCATTCCCTGTGGGCTCTGAAAATTTTTGTGGCCTGGATAGCAAGGGGACTATCCAGAAAAACTTTGGTATCTCTTGAGATTTCCCCAGTTTCTTTAAATTCTCTAATAAAATATAGGAGGTCTTGAGCTCGTTCTATGGCAAAAGAAGGAATAATAACATTTCCTCCACGCTCAAAAGTATCCTTTATAGCATTCAATAATTCATGTTTTGATTCTTCAATACTTTTATGCAGCCTATTACCATAGGTGGACTCAATGAAAATATGATCTACATCATGTAATTTTGGTGATTCGGGATCTCTTACAATGGGCTTGTCCCTATTACCAAGGTCTCCAGAAAAAATAAGTCTTTTCCCATCGGCTTCTATTTCCAGAAAAGAAGATCCCAATATGTGCCCCGCATCCCTAAAAGTCACATAAAGACCAGGGTAAATTTCCAGGCGAGTATCATACTTAACTCCAGGACCGAAAAAAGAGATGGTCTCAATAGCATCACCTACGTCATATAATGGTTCCACCGGTTCCATACCCCTTCTCAAATTTCTTCTTGATGTAGTTTCGGCTTCTTCCTCCTGCAGTTTCGCAGCATCCAAAAGCATAATTCTTGCCAAGTCAAGTGTTGCTGATGTAGATAATATTCTCCCTTCAAAACCTTCTCTTACAAGTTTAGGTAAACGTCCTGAGTGATCAAGATGAGCATGGGTCAGGAGAACCATGTCTAATTCAGAAGGTTCAAAACCAAAGGGTTCATAATTTAGGTGCTCATCATGACCTTGGAACATACCACAATCCACCAGGATCTTTTTATTCTGGTATTCTATGAGGTAACAGGAACCGGTCACAGTTTTAGCGGCTCCCAGTACTTTTATTTTCATAAGTTAAGCTCCTTAATGATCTCTTGTTCCAGTTCCTTTATATCAGAGAATATTCTTTCGCGATCAAGAGTAGTAGGAGTGCCATCTTTTAAAAGAAATTCACCATTGACAATGACATGCGTAATGTCTGACGCTCTCGCAGAGTAAACCAGATGGGAATACGGGTCATACACAGGTTTTAGATGTGGAGAATCCAGATTAAGCACTATAAGGTCCGCAAGCTTGCCTTTCTCAAGAGATCCAAGTTTATCCCCCAATCCAATGGCATCTGCTCCTCCCTGTGTGGCCATATGAAACACTTCTTTAGCACTCAATTTTACAGGATCCATATACTTAATTTTCTGCAGAAAGGATGCGGTGCGCATCTCTTCTATAAAATCCAGATTATTGTTAGAGGCTGCTCCATCAGTGCCCAGAGAGACATTTATTCCCCTCTGTAAATATTCTGCTATAGGAGCTATGCCGGATGAAAGTTTTGCGTTACTTTCTGGGTTATGTGAAATATTTACTTTATCTCTCAGAATAATATCCATATCTTCTTCAGATACCCATACTGAGTGGGCTGAGATGACCTTATTATCCAAAAAACCTATCTTGTGAAGATAGGTGAAAGGTGTATCACCGTATCTATTTTTAATTTCCTCAAATTCCCATTTTGTCTCGGCTACGTGGATAAGGACAGGAACATCATACCTGTCAGCGAGAGCTTTAGCTTTTAGGAGTAATTCTTTACTGCATGAATATGGTGCATGCGGGGCAACCGCAGGTATAACTAGGGGATCTCTTCTATATTCTTTAATAAAACTTTCTGTAAAATTAAGTGCTTCCTCAGGATTATCAAAGGCCGGTGTTTTAAAATCAATGAGGCCTTCTCCCAGTACAGCTCTAATTCCTGCATCTTTCACTATCTGCGCTGCTGTATCCTGAAAAAAATACATGTCGACAAAAGTAGTGATACCAGAGGCTAACATCTCGTAAATGGCAAGGGGAAGAGATTTTTTTATAAAATCACGCGTAACAAGTTTAAGTTCCACGGGCCATATAAAATTTTCAAGCCATGTCTTCAATGGAAGGTCATCTGCCAGACCTCTCATCGCCACCATTGCAGCGTGTGTATGAGTATTGATAAAACCTGGAGCTATTAAGGAATCCTTAAAATCTATGCAGGGTTGATTCCCGTATTTATTCTTAAGTAATTTCTTTTCCCCAACATCTAGAATGATATTGTCTTTTACAAGGATGGCACCATCTCGGATAAATTTTTTTGCATTTATAATAATATATCTGGCGGAAAGGAGGTATGTCCCCATTTTAGATGTTATATCCGAATTCTCTCAGCTTCTTCTTCCCTTCTTCCGTCAGTCTATCAATGGTCCATTGGGGTTCCCACACTATTTCCACATTCACCTCTTCCACACCTTGGAGCTCTTTCAGTCTGTTTTCAACTTCCTGTGCTATGGTCCCAGCAAGAGGACATCCCGGCGCTGTGAGTGTCATAGTTATGTTGATTTTGTTTCCTTCTATCTCAATTCCGTATATCAAACCAAGATTATAAATATCGACAGGAATTTCTGGATCATATATCTGCTTTAATTTTTCTATAACCACCTCTTTTGTAACCATAGAAACCTCCTATTTTGTTATATTATATTGCCTTATTTTTAGCTTGTAAAGTTAAAGAGCTTGGTTTAAAATATCCCACATGGAAAAGATTATAGACTATTACAGAAAGCTTTTTAGAACATTTTCAGATGCATCACAGATTCCTCGTTTAATGGTTTTTTATGGAGAAGAAAAGTATCTGATGGAAAGGGCTGTGGATAGGATCTCTGAAACTCTTTCCCATCCTGTGGCTTATATAGATGCCAGCGAAAAGAATTTTATAGAATTATTTGAGAAAGAAACTCATGTGGGCCTCTTTGCTCCTCAGAAGATTCTTGTGATAAAAAGAGCTCATAAGATAAAATCTGTAAATGAATTTTTCCCCATGCTGTACAAAACAGAACATAGAGTTATACTAATCTATGAAGATAGAAAGAAGGCAGCTTCTTTAAAAAGGTCACTTAAAAATGTAGAATTTATAGAATTTCCTGAGATGGATGTCATCTCTTTTGAAATATGGATCAAAAGCAAACTCAAGCAAGAAAAGAAGGAAATATCTAAAGAAACCCTCAGGAAACTTTCTGCTAAACTTCCCCAGGATTTGACTTCTGCCCAGGAGGAGCTTCAGAAACTGATTCTGTATCTGGAGGAAAGAAAAGTTATAGATGAAGAAGATCTTGATGTTATCTTTGAAGAAGAACCTGCAGATTTTAAAGGTTTATTGAGAAGGATATTCTCAGAAGCAGATGTGAAATCTTTAAAACAATATATGCTTTTGAGAGAAAGGGGATTTTCGCCCCATGCATTCATTGCCGAGGCAGAACAATTTCTTACATCATTGTATCTTATAAAAGAAAATATGAACGAGATTGCTAGAAGAAAATTGAGAATGAGGAGCAGTTCAAAAATGCGAGAAATATCTTCCCGATTTTCTGCCAGGGATATACTCAATTTACTTGATAGGGTGGTGGAGATGGATGCCTATACAAAATCAGTATCTTTTGATAGGAAAGTGATTTTAAACCTTCTTTTTGTGGACCTTTTACAGAATGCTTAAATTCCTTATTTTGGCAATTGCGCTTCAGAGTGAACTTTCACTTTATTACTATGAATCAAAAGGGGATTACAAGAATGCTCTAAGAGAAGCATATAGACTTTATAGTGAGTCTAAAGACCCTTATTTTCTTGAAAAAACTGTCATATACTCCAATAAATTGAAAAATAAATTCCTTACCAGAAAATATTGTGACCTATACCTGAAGAAATTTGGTTTTAAAGGTAACGTTGTCGCTATTTATGTGGATGTGCTTCTAAAGGATGGTAAGAAAAAAAGAGCAAAGAGGATCCTTGATGTTTTATCTCAAGAGAGCGAATCTCAAGCCTTTTCTAATGTCCTCGGGAGACTATATCTTAAATGTGGTTACCCTAAAATTGCTAAGAAGTTCCTTCTTATAGCCAGTGAGGTCTACCCCGACTCTGAGGAAATAAAATTTCTACTCGCCGTAGCCTTAGAAAAGGAGGGAGACTTAGATGGTGCCCTCCAAATATTAGAAAGTTTAGGTGAAGATGAAAAAATTCTTCTGAAAAAGGCTGATATATTAATTAGGACGGGAGAAAAAGATGAGGCCTTGAAGATTTATGAGAAACTTCTAAGTGACGGTAAGTCAAGTTATACTTTATATTTGAACCTCTCAAGATTGTACTTAGATAAAAATGATATTGAAAGCGCTATTAAAATTCTCTCGATTCTAAAGAAGGTTTATCCGTACGATTATAAGATACAGAGTTTGTATGCTTATGCTCTTTACCGACAAAATCGACATACAGAAGCTCTTGATGAATATTTAAGATTGAGCGCATTATTTGAGCATAGTGCAGAAGCACACTACTATATAGCACGCATATTGAACGCCATGGGCGCTAAAAAGGATGCACTCCAAGAAATCAACAGAGCCATTGAGATCTCTGATACGTACGAATACAGGCTCTACAGAGTATATCTTTTGATTGAGAACAACAAGTTGGATGACGCCTCTCTTGAGTTGTTAAGATTGAAGTCACAGGGTAGTAATGATCCTTATTATAATTATTTATGTGCTTTTATATTTCAATCCTCCGGAAAAAGTGATCTTGCTTATAGATATTTTAAATCGTCACTAACTCTTGATAGTACGAATGTTAAAAGATATTTGGATTTTGTGGAATTTTTAGTTCAAAATGAAAAACAGGATGAGGCCAGTGCTGTATTGTTGAGAGGAGTTAAATTTCTTAAAGTAAAAGATAGGGAAAATATATTTAAAGCTGCACTTCTTGGACAGGAAACTAAAAACTATGAGCTTGCTGAGTCCCTGTATACTGTGCTGTTAAGCTTAGATTCATCAAATCCCATTTATTATAACAACTTGGGTTTCCTTCTGGTTGAAGCAGGGAAAGATTTGGAAAGAGCTAAAGAATTGATAGAAAAAGCCCTTGAAATGGATCCTCAGAATCCCCTTTTTCTTGATTCTATGGGATGGTTGTATTTTAAAGAAGGAGTCTATGAGAGGGCTGCACTGTATATAGAAAAGGCTGTTGAATTAGATGGAGGTAAAAATAAAGAGATTCTTAAACACGCTATTGAGGTGGAAAAAAGATTGAATAATCTCGATAAGCTGGAGAAGTATAAAAAAATGTTAGAGAGTGGAAAATGAAGAGAGTATTCTGTATAACAGGAAAGGCTGGGGCCGGAAAATCCACCGTAGCAAAAATTCTGAAAAGAAGAGGTTTCAGAATAATAAATGTTGACAAACTTGCTCATGTCATACTGGAGGAAAATAAGGATATTATTAGGAAAAGATTTGGTGAAGGAGTTGTGGTGAATGGAAAAATCTCAAGGAAAAAACTGGGCGAGGTAGTTTTTAGAAATCCTGAACTCTTTGATGAACTTGAACGGATAATACATCCGCTTATAAAAAAGAGACTCAAAAATATACTGGATAAACTCGAGGGGGTTATTTTTATAGATGTGGCAATTCCCGATAAATTAGGTATAAAAGAATTTTGTGAAAAGATTATAGTAATCTATGCAGATCAATGGATAATTGAAAAAAGACTGAGAAACTCGGGATGGAGTGACGAGAAAATCCAGGAAGTTATGAAAAGGCAAGGGAAGGAATATATGGAGCCGGATTTTATAATAAAAAATAATGGCTCCTTGGATCTCTTGGAAAAACAAATAAATGATTTTTTAAAGGAGGTGGAATTATGTTAGGAATAATAATTCTTGTGGCGATACTTGCTATTGCTTTTTTCCTATGGCGAAAAAGCCAGAAAGTAGTGGTTATCGAGAGAGGAGGAGAGTTAAAAACCGTGAGAAAATTTGATTTTAAACCATATTTCGTCTGGCCTTCAGCTGTGGCTATTTTAATTTTATTTATACTGGCCATCAGTATAAGAACGGTGCCTGTAGGACATGCCATGGTTAAATTCAATGTAATTACTAAAAGATTTTCAGTGGCACATGAGGGAATTACACTGGTTTTGCCTTTTGTATGCAGAACAAAGGTTTATGATTTAAGAAGGCAGGAATACACAATGTCTGCGAGGAAAGGCGAAGGAAAGAAGAAAAACATAGATGACTCGCTCTGGTCTCCAACCAAGGAAGGTTTACAGGTAGGTATAGACCTTACCTGCTGGTATAAAATAGCTCCTGACAAAGTCGTTGCTGTGCATAGAGGAATAGGGCCAGATTTCGCAGAAAAGGTCGTGAGACCTGCCATAAGGTCTGTAGTGAGGCATGTGATATCTGAGTATGCAATAATGGATGTGTATTCAGCCCATAGGCAACAGATACAGGAGGAAATCAAAAAGCGAATTAAACAATTGCTTGAACCTGATGGTTTTGTAATCGAGGACGTTATTTTAAGAGATGTTCATTTTACAGCTGATTTTGCTAAGGCCATTGAAAGAAAACAGATTGCTCAGCAAGAGGCTGAGCGGATGGAGTACGTGCTGGAGAAGGAGCAGAAAGAAGCAGAAAGGAAGAAGATAGAAGCACAGGGAACTGCCAGAGCCATTGAAATTGTTTCAGTCCAGTTAAAAAGGAATCCCGAGTATATAAAATATTTATATGTGGATAAGCTATCTGATAAGATTAAAGTTATTGTAGCTGACCAAAGTACTATACTTGATCTCAAGGGCATGCTAGAAGAGAAATGAACAAATTTAAGGCCTTTATTCTTCTGACAAGACCTCTCAACAGTCTAATTGCTATTTTTGTGGTGTTTGTGGCTTTGCGTATAGCAGGCTGTTTTACCTTCAGCGATTTCTTTATAGCTTCTTTAGCTGTGGTACTGCTATCCTCCTTTGCAAATTCCATGAACGACCTTATGGATTATAAAGTAGATAAAGCAGCTCATCCTAAAAGGCCATTGCCCTCTGGTACATTAAATTCCAAAGAAGCAGCTGTTTTCACTATAGTTCTATTTATATTGACCCTAGTTGTGTCTTTTGCCGTTAATCGTAATTCTCGAATAATCTTTTTTGTGATTCTCGTGCTTGTAATTTCGTATAATCTTTACTTCAAAAGAATCGCATTTCTGGGAAATCTGATAGTAAGCATTATTCTAGGAGGTGCGTTTATATTCGCTGGGAGTATCTGTGATAATGTAAAAGCTGAGATTATTCCCTTTTTCTTTGCACTGTTGTATAATCTGGCAAGAGAATTAGTGAAGGATGCTGAAGACTCTGAAAAGGAAGCAGAGTATGGCTACAGAACATTACCCGTGGTACTGGGAATAAATGGAACAAAAGCCATTTTGACTTTTTACAATGCAGTGATACTTTTATATGCTGTAATTGTTTATCTTCTCGCTTATCGAAGTACTATTTATCTTGCCATTATTACAGTGGTGAGTGTAATCACTTTGGCCGCTTCT
>Ga0190363_1000172_pt1 | contig 36425 bp, 39 predicted proteins | sample 48721867_MG_FD_161272 | JGI IMG/M metagenome (GOLD analysis project Ga0190363, IMG submission 161272) | Hydrothermal vent microbial mat bacterial communities from Southern Trench, Guaymas Basin, Mexico - 4872-18-6-7_MG | ecosystem: Environmental > Aquatic > Marine > Hydrothermal vents >... | reverse complement strand
TAGGAAAGAAATTTTTTGCCTGCTTTTATAGTTTTTGCTTTTTTCTTTTCTTTAGTAATGAGCTTATTAATTTTTTCTAACTCTTGAGGAGTATATTTAGGCTTAAGTTCAACAGGAATTAGTACAATATAGTTCTTCTCAATCTTAACCTCAAAAAGCTCATCTTTTTTAAGATGGAGTCTTTCCACAATCTTTTTAGGTAGTGTAACCTGGTTTTTTTCTTTAAGCCGAGTTATTGTCATCTTTTCATCACCCCACTTAGAGTATACCACATAGTAAGAAACTATGTCAAGTTAGAAAGTATAACTTTCAGAAATAGTAATTCCTGGTGTCCAATCGGAGATCCACCTCTGGTGGAAAAATGTCCAATTTAGATTAAAATTGATTAAAATTCATAAAATTTCTAAAAGTGGAAAAATCACAAAAGTTATTGATTTTTCTCAATTTTCTTTGATTGGCAGGGTTTTTAGATTTCTCCTGAGAGGCAACCCCATTCAAGTGCGCTCTTCCTGCCTGCGCCACCTCCCGAGAAATTAGTAAGCCCCGAACCCCGCCCTTTCAAGGAAAGGGCGGGGTGGTTTTCTGTGGTTGGGGGTAAAATAAAAGTTTAAAGGATTATATGGATCTTGTTTATGCATTTAGATGAAGCTTTGCGCCTGGGGTGACTCGAACACCCAACCCTCTGGTCCGAAGCCAGATGCTCTCTTCCTATTGAGCTACAGGCGCAAAAGTTACTATACTTTTTATTAAGGAAGTTTTACTTTGGAAGAAAAATTTATTGGGTATTTTGATTCTTTTTAGCAAGTGCCTCTGTACAACTTTTAATCAAAGCTCTCTCTTCCTCACCAATTTGAGAAAACTCTATACCAGTATCGAAAAGAACAGTTCCCTCTAAATATCGACTCTCTCTTTCTCTTACCCAAGCTACCCTTCCCTTACAAAGCAAAGGTTCTTCTTTAATATAGATCTTCAGCTCTAAAGGAGAATTTACTTCTAACCGCTGTCTAATAACTACTCTCACCCCATTAGCACCGATATCTTCAGTATAAGTAAAGATAACATCTCCTCCTGAGGTATTAATAATAACTGTGTAGGGAAATTTTACTCTTATAGCTCTTCTCCTCTCTCTTCCATCCCAATTCATTCTACTTCCTTTCCAAAACTTAACTAATCTTCTCTGACTTTAATGGTCTCTCCATTAAATCTTTTACCGCCTTTAGAGGGGGTTTATTTCTATAAAGAACATAAAAAACTTCTCTGGTAATAGGCATCTCCACTCCCGCTTTTTTACTTAACTGGTAAGCTGACTTTACTGTCTCTACTCCCTCAGCTACCATCTTCATTTTACTTAAAACCTCTCTCAAACTTTTTCCTTTCCCTACTTGTTCTCCCACGAATCTATTCCGAGAATAAGAAGAAAAACATGTAGTAACTAAATCTCCCAATCCACCTATCCCCATAAAAGTAGAAGGAGATGTTCCCAATCTTTTTCCTAATCTGATTATCTCCACTAAGCCTCGCGTAACTAAAGCTGCCTTGGTGTTGGTGCCAAAACCTAAACCATCAGCAATCCCACAAGCAATAGCTATTATGTTCTTTAAAGCCCCTCCTAGTTCTACCCCTACTACATCGCTATGAGTGTAAACACGAAAACGAGGGGTAGTAAAGATATTCTGAAGAATCTTAGCTACCTTTCTATCCTCAGAGGCAATAACACAAGTAGTAGGTACTCCCTTTATTACCTCCTTAGCAATAGTTGGTCCACTTAATACAGCCACCTTAACTTTATCTAACTCTTCCTTAATTATCTGGGAAGGAGTTTTCAAGCTACCCACTTCTATCCCTTTTGCTACACTAACAAAAAGTTTTTCCTTAAAAGAAACACCATTCTTTTTTATCCTCCTTAAAATTTTTCTTATGAATTTCACCGGAATAGCTATCACTACAAACTTATTCTCTAAAACTTCTTTTAAGGAGGTATCTACAGAAAGATTAGAAGGAAATTTTATACCTTTTAAGAAGAAAGGGTTTTCTCTCCTCTTCTGCATTATAAGGTTTTCTTCATTAAAAACACTATGGAGAGAAACCCTTAATCCTTTCTTCGCTAAAATCACTCCTAGAGTGGTTCCCCAACTTCCTGCACCAATTATGGAAACAGCTTCTTCCAATTTTAGTTCTTATGTCTACTAACTACTAACCTTACCAAAAGCGGGCAAACGACTAAAACTATTCTTAAAAAAGAATTCTTTATTTAGTTTTACCCGCATGCCTTTAGATGTTAATAAAGAGTTATAGGTTGAGTAACTCATCTTAAGCATTAAATAATAAGCTTAACAAAGCGGGCGAGCGGATAAAACTATTCTTAAAAAAGAATTCTTTATTTAGTTTTACCCGCATGCCTTTAGATGTTAATAAAGAGTTATAGGTTGAGTAACTCATCTTAAGCATTAAATAATAAGCTTAACAAAGCGGGCGAGCGGAATCGAACCGCCATATCAGGCTTGGAAGGCCTGTGTTCTACCATTGAACTACGCCCGCATTAGTATTATTTACAAAACCTATCAAAAAACATAAACTTTATTCTCAACTCTGAGTGGTAGTTATAATCACTTTAGAAGATTACATTTATCAATCAACCTTAAAGAGCAAAACTTACCACACATAGTACAAATATCATCTAAAGAAATTTTCTTTTGTTCTCTATAGTTTTCTGCCTTTTCTCTATCCAAAGCATATTTAAAAACTTCTCTCCATTTTCTCTTTGCTCTTGCTAAAGAAAGTACCTTATCTCTCTCCCATTCATCTTTAAACCTTATTAAATCTACACTGTGAGCAGCAATCTTCGAAGCGATTACTCCTAATTTTACATCCTCTACAGAGGGATGTCTTAGATGCTCAGCGGGGGTTACTACGCATAAAAAATCTGCTCCCCATAATGCTGCTAAAGCCCCTCCTATAGCAGAAACAATATGATCATAACCGCAAGCTATATCTGTAGTCAAAGGACCTAATACATAAAATGGCGCTTGATCACAAAGTTTTTTCTCTATCCACATATTAAACTTTATCTCATCTATTCTAATATGTCCGGGGCCTTCTACCATTACTTGCACATTTTTTCTTCGACATCTCTTCACTAGCTCCGCCAATGTAAAAAGCTCATACATCTGCAGCTTATCTGTAGAATCGGCTATTGCTCCTGGTCTTAATGCATCTCCTAAACTTATCGTAATACGGTATTTTTTAGCAATATCTAAAACAGTATCAAACTCCTCATAAAAAGGATTTTCTCTTTTATTTACATACATCCATCTTGCCAGAATCGCTCCTCCTCTACTTACAATTCCTGAAGTCCTTTTTTCTCTCTGCAAAATATCCAAAAAGCTTCTCAATATCCCAGCATGAATAGTAAAAAAATCTATACCATCTTTAGCCTGTTCTTCCAAAACAGAAAAAATATCATCTCTGGTCATCTTCTCAAGGCCTCCTCTTCTTCTTTCTACTTCTGAAGCTACTTCATATATAGGAACGCTACCAACAGGAACTGGAGAGGCCTTTATAATCTCTTTCCTAATTTTTCTTAAATTACCACCTACACTTAAATCCATAACTGTATCTGTACCATACTTTACCGCTACAACTAACTTCTCCAATTCGTCTTTGAACTCTTTCCTTTCCGTGGAAGTACCTAAGTTAGTATTCACTTTTACCTTCAATCCCTTACCTATAGCGATGGGGTTTTTTATTTTCCTCTTATTACTGTAAGGAATAACTACTCTTCCTTTCCTAAAATTACTCTCTAGATAGGAAAAGGATACACCTTCTTTCTTAGCAATCTCTTTTAAGATACTTCTTTCAAACATCTCTTAAAACTGCTCACTGTCTTTTTTAAATCTTTGCTCAAAATTAATCCTCTACATACAGCTATGTTCCTAATACCCATTCCTACTACTAAGTTTACATTCCTTAAATTTATCCCTCCTATAACAAAGTATTTTTTCTTTACCTTCTCTATAACCTTCTTCAAAAGAGCCCCATCCCAAGGAGGAAGAAAAGGTTTTATTGAAGAACCGAATATAGGACCGAAGCTGAAGTAATCTACAGGTTCATTTTTAAATTGGTTAAATTCTTCTAAAGAGTGAACACTTTTACCAATAATTTTTTTCTTTCCTAAAATCTTACGAGCTTTACAAGGAGGAATGTCATCTTTCCCTAAATGCACTCCATTAGCTTCAGAAAGATAAGCAATATCCACACGGTCGTTAACAAGGAAAACTGCTCTCCTTTTATGAACTATCTTAGAAAGTTTTTTGGCGATACGCAAAGCTAAATTGTCAGAGAGATTCTTAAATCGGAATTGAAGAATATCTACACCGTAATTCAGAAGTCTTTCCGCAAGAGAAAACATATCTAACTGCTTCTGTTCTATAACTTCCTTATCCAGTATTACGTAGAGAAGGCCATTTCGAGAAAGTATATTTTTCCAGCTCATAAACTTTAAATCTAGTCTTTTTTATAATTCCTGCTTTCTTCTCATCTATTAGTTTGAGAAACTCTTCTAAGACCCTTAAAGACTCTTTTACTCTCTGAAGATTAATGTAGAGAACTTCCTCCATACTCTTTCTTCTCTTTTCTAAAAAGTCGTAATCTTTACCTAAATCTTCCTCTGTACTACGTGCCTTTATTAGTTTATTCTTAAAGGATGCCTCTTTCACAATTTTATCCAGAGAATGCCTAACTTTACGAGCCCATTTTCTTAAGTGATTGTCTCTTAAGATGAAACGAAAAATATCTTCTATAACTCGGAGACCCTCCTTAGCTCGATTAAAATTAACATCTATTATCCTAAAAATGTGAAGACTAATTGCCACTTCTTTTTATTTTATTAACTATCTCCGTTGTAGAATATCCTTTAAGAATTTTTACTGTAAACACCTTCTTCACCAAATCTCTTCCTACAATATCCTTTTTTTTCCAGTCAGAGCCTTTTACTAAGCAATGCGGCTTGATTGTCTTTATTAAATTTAAAGGTGTGGGTTGATTAAAGATTACTACGAAATCTACATCTTCTAGAGCAGATACTACTCTGGCTCTTGTTTTCTCATCTAAAATAGGTCTTTGGGGACCCTTTATTTTTCTTACTGACTTATCAGAATTTAACCCCACTACTAAAATATCTCCTTTCCTCTTAGCTTCCTTTAACACCTTTATATGCCCCGGATGGATAAGATCGAAACATCCGTTAGTAAAAACAATCTTCTTTCCCTCTTTTTTCAACTTATCTAAAATTTTTTTAAGTTCATTAAGTTTTTTTACCTTCGCCAAATAAAGCCTCCTCTACAATTTCACACAAGATATGACCTATAAGGATGTGCATCTCTTGGATTCTAGGTACTTCATAAGCCTTAACTATCAAAGCTATATCTACTAAATCTTTAAGCTCCCCTCCATCTCTACCCAATAACCCTACTGTAGAAGCTCCCATCTCCTTTGCTTTCTTTATCGCTTTTATAACATTCTTAGAAACCCCTGAAGTAGAAATCCCTACAACAATATCTTTAGAATCCGCTAAAGCTTCTATCTGTTTAGAAAATATCTCTTCAAAACCATAGTCGTTCCCTAAAGCAGTAAGAATACAAGGATTAGTAGATAAAGCTAAGGCGGCCAGAGAGGTTCTATTTCTTTTAAATCTGCCTACCAACTCAGCAGCTAAATGTTGGGCATCGGCGCAGCTTCCTCCATTACCAAGAAAGATAATCTTGCCTTTCCGCTTAAGAGAATTAACAAAAAGGTTAGCAATCTCTTTTATCTTTTCTACCTGATCTTCTAAAGAAAGAAGGGACTGACGATGAGAATCTATAGCAACTTTAATTATTTTCTCCATAGATTAACCAAAAAATATCTTTGCTATCTCATATAACTCTAAATCAACAGTCTTTAGCTTAGCTGTCGCTTCTTCTAAAGAAACTTCAACGATCTGATTTCCTCTTAAAGCTACCATCTTTCCAAACTTACCCTCTTTAATTAAGTCGTAAGCTTTTACTCCATAGCGGGTACCAAGAATTCTATCAAATGCGGTGGGACTCCCTCCTCGCTGGATATGTCCTAATACAGTAACCCTTGTCTCAAAACCTGTATTCTTCTCAATAAGCTTTCCTAAGGCATGACCAATACCACCTAATCGCACATGACCAAACTCGTCAACTTTTTTTTCCTGCACATAGAGAGACTCGTCTTTAAAACGTGCTCCTTCAGCTATCACTATAATGCTGAAATTTTTACCTCTTTCATGCCTATTTTTTATAGAAGTACATACTTCGTCCAAATCTATGGGGATTTCTGGGATAAGAATGTAATCTGCGCCTCCTGCTATCCCTGCATAAGTAGCAATCCAACCTGCATGTCTTCCCATTACCTCTACAACCATAATACGGTTATGAGACTCTGCAGTAGTGTGCAACCGATCAATGCATTCCATTACAATATTCACTGCTGTATCAAATCCAAAAGTAAAATCAGTAGCAGATAAATCATTATCAATAGTCTTGGGGACACCTACAATATTAAGACCTTCCTTATATAAATTATTTGCTACTCCTAAGGTATCCTCTCCTCCTATAGCAATGAGAGCATCTAAAGCTAATTCTTTAAAATTATCCTTAACTATCTGAGGGCCATTTTCTTTCTTATAGGGATTAGTACGAGAAGTACCCAAAATCGTCCCTCCTTTAGGGAGTATTCCCGAGACAGAATTTAAATCTAACGTAAGGTAATCTTTTTCTAAAAGTCCTTTCCATCCATATCTTATACCTATTATCGTATCGTTAAAGTTTGATGCCTTTCTTACTATAGCTCTTATTACTGAATTTAATCCAGGACAATCACCTCCTCCAGTGAGAACGCCAATTCTCATAAGTCTACCCCCCCTTCTTCTAACTAATAATTTCTAAAAGGTACTTGAGGTTGCACCTCCTCTGATTTTTCCTTTCGAGGAGAGAAAGAAAATTTCTTTATCTCTAAATTAACCTTAATCTCTGTAGTTCCTCCCAGAATATGTTCGATCTTTCTTTTTATTTCTTCTTGCACTTTTAAGCTGAATTCTGCTAAATTAATTTCGGAATTAAGGCTCCCTCTTATCAAAATCTCTAAACCTTTTCTAGTAAGAAATGCTTTAGGTTTAACGTAAACCAATTCTTCTTTACTTTCAAACATTTTCTTTATCATATCTTCTATAGCAGTAAGTCCTATAGTCAATACCCCCTGTGATGTCTGAATAACGATAGCTTTTTCTCTTCTACCTTTAGACAATCTTGCAAGAAAAGCTAAACAAGCAAAAATCGCTACTAAACCAAGCAATCCCAGAGTTAATTGATTCAAAGGATCAGAGAGAAACTTTTCAAGATGGTAAGCAATAACTGAAGGTGTAAGAATATTTAACCATAGAGAAAGAAAAAGAATCCCTGTAAGGAAAGAAATTATCACATAAATCACTATACTTATAATGCCCATTTTACCCCCTCTCTATTCTTTTTACTTTAACGTCAACATTTAAAAAATCTATATTTAGAGTTTGAAGTAGCTTGGTAGCTACTTTCCTCTGAACTTGACAAGCTACCTCAACAGCATTGAAGTTATAATCCACTACTATAGGAAGAGAAACTTTCAATTCTCTAGCAGATTCCATACTTACTTTAACTGCCGAAACTCTGAATAATCTTAATATTTTACCTATTAGACCATAACAATCAAGTCCAACTTTCTTTACTCCCTCTACTTCTTTAGCTGCGAGCTCTGCCACTTCTGAAATTACCTTACAATGTATCTTAATTTCCCCATATTCAGATGTTATTTCCCTACTCACTCACCCTCCTTATGTATAAATTTCTTAAGAAAATCGGTATGATAAATACCTCTCTTGAAATCAGGATCATTTATAACTTGTCTACAAAAAGATGTCGTTGTTTTTACGGGCTCCACTATAGTTTCTGATAATGCTCTATCCATTTTCCTAAGAGCTTCTTCTCTTGTTTTACCCTTGGAAATTATCTTAGCTATTAGAGAATCATAATAAGGAGGAATTACATAACCTGCGTATAGGTGGGTATCAACTCTTATATCTTTACCTCCAGGAAAATAACAAAAATCTATCCTTCCCGGAGAAGGAATAAAATCTTTTTCCGGATCTTCAGCGTTTATCCTGCATTCGAGGGCTACTCCCGAAAAATTAATCTCCTCTTGTTTTATCTTTATTTTTTCTCCTGCCGCTATAAGAATTTGAAGTTTTACTAAATCTATCCCGGTAAGTTCTTCAGTAACAGGATGCTCAACTTGAATTCGTGTATTCATCTCTATAAAGTAAAAATTATTTTCAAAAAAGATAAACTCCACTGTACCTACACTAGTATAGTCTATACTTTTAATAGCTTTAACTACTAGCTCTCCTAATTTCCTTCTGGTTTTAGAATCTACTACTGGTGAAGGGGCTTCCTCAATCAGCTTCTGATGCCTTCTCTGAATACTACAATCTCTTTCACCTAGATGAATTACGTTACCGTAATTATCCGCAGCGATTTGAATCTCTATATGACGTGGCTTCTCTAAAAATTTTTCCATATAAATTTCTGAATCACCAAAAGCAACTTCTGCTTCCGACTGAGCAGTCATAAAAGCGCTAATAAGTCTCACATCACTGTGACATATACGCATCCCCTTCCCTCCACCCCCTGCTTTTGCTTTGAGCATAACAGGATAACCTAAACGGTTAGCTAAAGAGAGTGCCTCTTCTTTTGTTTTTAGCGCTTTTCTGCTTCCAGGAACAAGAGGTAAACCTGCTTTAGCCATTGTCTCTTTTGCCTTTACTTTATCTCCCATAAGTCGAATGCTTTGCGAAGAAGGACCAATAAACTTTATTCCACAAGACTCGCAAATTTCAGCAAAGTAAGGATTTTCTGCTAAAAAACCATAGCCAGGATGAATGGCATCACTATCAGTAATCTCAGCAGCGCTTATTATACTAGAAATATTAAGATAGCTATCTTGAGAAGGTGCTTTACCAATACAAACTGCTTCATCAGCAAGCTCCAGATGAAGGGAATCTTTATCGCCCTCAGAATAGACCGCTACAGTAGCTATTCCTAACTCTTTACAGGCTCTCATAATCCTTATAGCAATCTCTCCCCGATTAGCTACTAAGACTTTGGAAAACATTTCCTTCTATGAAGGTTTTACTAAAAAAAGAGGCTCGCCAAATTCTACAGGAGCTCCATTTTCTACTAACACCTTAACGATCTTCCCTCCTATTTCTGCCTTAATCTCATTCATAAGTTTCATTGCCTCAATAATACAGACAACATCCCCCGGTTGAATTTCATCGCCAACCTCTACAAATGGTTTGGCTCCTGGAGCAGGCGCGTGATAGAAAGTTCCCACCATAGGAGCCTTAATCTCTATAAGGTCTTCCCTTTCTTCTACCTTCTCTGACGAAACCTGCTTGGATGCACTTTCTGGTAAGGAAGATACTATAGGTGGTTGCTCACGAGAAAACTTTTTAAGTTTTACCCTCCTACCCTCCTCCTCTATCTCCAACTCACATAACTCATTTTCATTCATGAACTTAATAAGTTCTTTTAATTTATCTAACTCCACCTAACACCCCCTCTAACTTTCCTTACACTCTCCCTAAATATTCCTTTGTGCGTGTATCTACTTTAATTACATCTCCTTTATTTATAAAGAGAGGAACTTGAATAATTAATCCTGTCTCAAGTTTAGCTGGTTTTGTGCCTGATTTTACTGTATCTCCTCGAAAACCAGGCTCTGTTTCTACAACTTTTAACTCCAACGCCGAAGGCAGTTCTAAGTTGATAAGTTCGTTATTGTAAAAAAGTCCCGTAAGCTCTAAATTATCTTTTAACCATTCAATTTTATCTTCGATTCTCATTTTGTCTAACACTAAATCTTCGTAAGTTTCCAGATCAAGAAAATGAAATATATCCCCATCGCTGTAGAGATATTGAAGCCCCCTTTTTTCAATAAATGCTTCTTCGATATTATCCGAATCTCTTAAAGTACAATCTATAACCTGGGAGGTTCTAAGATTTTTTAGCTTTGTTCTACAGAAAGCTGAGCCCCTACCTAATTTAGCATGCTCACATTCTAAAATAGTGAAAACTTCGTTATTATACTTTATACTTATCCCTGGTCTTAAATCACTGATAGAAAGCCCCATCTAAAACCTCTGCTCCTACTGAAGTAACTACAACCATACTTTCCAACCTTACTCCCACTCGGTTAGTAAGATAGATAGCTGGCTCAATAGTTAATACCATATTTTCTCTTACTATCTCTTCGCTGTGAGGATTAAGAAATGGCTTTTCATGCACACACAAACCTACGCCATGACCTAATCCATGACCAAAGTTTTTCCCTTTTCCTTTCTTCTCTATAAACTGGCGAGCTATTCTATCTATTTCTTTACCTTTAAGCCCTGGCCTAATTTTTTTTAAAACTAAATCCTTTGCTCCTCTTACAATATCGTAAATCTTCTTTAAAGAAAGAGGCATTTTATCCAAAAAAAATACCCTTGTCAAGTCAGCACAATATCCACAATACTTTGCTCCTAAATCAATTAAGAACATTCTTTTCCCTCCTAAGATCTCATAATCAGGAAGATGATGAGGAAAGGCAGAATTTTTTCCAAATCCTACTACAGGAGAGAAGGCAACTTCATTATCTCCTTTAATACGAAGAAATCTTTCTACCTCCAAAGCAAGTTTTCTCTCAGTAATAGCAGGGTCTATTAACTCTTTGGCAAACTTAAATCCTTCTAAAGTAATATCTACTGCTTTTTTAATGAGAGCAATCTCTTCTTGAGTTTTAACTGCTCTTAAATTCTCTACCAGATCAATAGTCTTGATAAAATTAATTCCTCTCATATTCAAGTTCTTTTTAAACTCTTTATACTCCAAAAAAGGAAGATGTTTAGATTCAAATCCCAAGTTATTAATCTTTAAAGCATATATCTTTTTTACTATAGTCTCAAACAAATTATAATTTACAACTTCAGTTTCCCATAAAGTTATTTTCTTAGCCTCTTGAGCATAAATAAAATTGGTAAAATACACTACTCCCTTAGGAGATATCAATAGGTAGCCATTAGCTTCTCTAAATCCTGTTAGATATTTTATATTGTAGGGGTTGGATACAAGAAGAGCGTCTAGCCCTGCTCTTTCTATAGATTTTAAACAGTCTTTAATTCTTTTTCTTCTTTCTTCCACTTAGAAAGTAAACCGCTGCTTCTAAAGCAAGATGGTAACTATACTTCCCTAAACCAGTAATCACTCCTTGAACAACATCAGAAATAAGTGACCTTCTTCGAAAATCTTCACGCTTATAGATGTTAGAAATATGGACTTCTATAGTGGGGATACCTGTAGCAAGGATTGCATCTCTTATAGCTACAGAAGTATGAGTATAGCCTGCAGGGTTAATTATGAGAAAATCATAATCACTGTTAGTAATTCTATTAACTATTTCTCCCTCAGAATTTGATTGAAAACATTCTAGTTCTACCTTTAATGTTGAAGCTCTCGCTTTAAGCTCATTATTTAACTCCTTAAGGGTGAAGTTTCCATACACTTTGACCTCTCTTCTTCCTAATAAATGAAGGTTAGGACCATGAATTACCAAAATTCTATTCTTCTTCAATTTCTGCCTCCTCTATTAACATTATTGGTATTCCATCTTTTATAGGATAAGCCCTTCGACATTTCTTGCATACCAACCTATTATTTTTTAATACTACATCCTCCTTACAAGCAGGACAAGCTAAAATTTTCAATAACTCTTCATCAATCATTCTTTCTCCTCCTTTGTCTGTACATACATTAATCTTAAATTAAATAAAGACTCTTCCAACAATTTTTCTTCTTCAGAAGTTAAATTTCCTTTCGTTTTTTCTTTAAGAATGCTCAAGGTATCTATTAAAAATCTTGCTTGCTCCATATTCTTTTCTAGTTTCTTAGTAACAGGATTTTCTAATTTACCTAAAGCAATCATTGCTTGCATACTTATGGAGGATAGAAAAATAGTAAAAGTTGGCTCATGGTAGGGCTCGTTTTTAGCTTTCGCTTCTCTTTTTTCTTTCTCTACCTGAGCCTTCCACTCTTCATCAACCTTTTTTCTTCTTTCTTCAGGCATTATTATCCCCCCTTAAATTACTAAAGCCCCTAAGTATCCTACAACCGCACTGTAATCGCCACTCACTTCTCCACTAGTTTGATAGCTAACAACCTCTACTTTTCTAGCACCAAGAAGCTTAGTTAGAATAAGCATTATAGAGACAGGTGCTACTCCACACATAGATATATTTTCTCTCTTTACTCTCCGAATAAGTTCTGCTTCATCTAGACTGGTAATAGCCTCAATAGCTAATCTATCCTTCTTTCTTGCTTGAGTATCCTCTTCGTAATGAGTCATATCACTACTGGCTATGATTAAAATCTCCTCTTTCTTTTCTCTTATTCCCTGATAAATCTGCTGAGCTACTTTTCTATAAGTATCTAGAGAAGCTGTAGCACATATGATAGGAACAAATTTAAACTCTTTAAAAAAATACTTTAAAATAGGAAGTTCGACCTCAATGGAATGTTCAAATTTATGAGCTAAAAAATCCTCCTCTATGAAATTTCCTCCACGTAAAATATCATGGGCTAACTCTTCATCTATCTCCACATTCCCCTGAGGTATTTCCCATAACCCCTTAGAATAAACACCAAACTCAACTCCCAATCCGGTATGATTAGGACCAAGGATAACTACTCGCTTGCGAGGAAGAATCTTCGCACAGGTAACAACTGCCACTTTACCAGAGTATATGTATCCAGCGTGTGGTAAAATCGCTCCTTTCGCCGAAACTTTAACTGGAGAAGAAACCACCAATCGAGAGACGAAATCTTCTATTTCTTTAGAGGTTTTAGGGTAAAATTGACCACTAACTGCGGGTTTTCTTACCATTTAATTACTATACCACGATAACAACCTCTGTCAATTGCTTTTAAAATGGATAGAAACATTGAAATGGAGCTGGGAATAGTTAAGCTCTTCAGGAAAGGGCGGAAAAGGAGCAGCTTCTCTTATACTTTTTATAGCAATCATCACCAACTCTTTACTAGTTGTTGAAGCATCCACAAGATTTAATCCTTTAAGAATACCATTCTTAAAAACAATGAAAGAAAGATGAACCATTCCACTTTCTTCACTATTATAGTAAGAGTAAGCCTTCTCCTTAATCTTTTCCCTTATCATTCTATAGTAGTTCATATACACAGGACTCTTCTTTATCTCTTTATTATCACTAGTATCAGTAAAAACTATCTCTTTAAGAGAAGGGTTAATCTTTGGCTTTTCTAAGAGGAATTTCCTTTGGCTATCGAGAATCGTCCTTTTAGCCTTTTCTTCTATGTAAGGAGGTACTTTCTTTAAAAGTGCCTCTTCTCTATCGAATTTATCTACTTTGGGAATCTTTTTAAACTCCTTAGGGAAAATTCTAATTTCTTTTTTCTCTTTTTTTCTTTGGACATTAAAATGGGGAACGGCTGGCAAGCCCGTAAGAATCAAAAGGTGTACTATTAAGGAAACCCCTAAAGATAAACCCCACAGGTCTTTCATCTTAAAAATATTATACAGGATTCTTTCGCTTTTACAAGTGAATTTAAATTACCCTGAAATTTTTGCAAAGTTAGAATTTGACTTTTGTTCCTATATACCAGCAAAATTTTTTACTCTGGTAACCATTAACCAACTCATAGTCTTTATCTAAAAGATTCTCCAGACGAATAAAAAAGTCCCAATCTTTATTAAGCTCGAAGCTTAAAGAAAGGGTAGCTAAAAAATACGCTTTTAGTTTTTCTCCTCCGCTATCAATCCGGTTTCCTACATAAGTAAGCTCGGGGTAAATTCTAAATCTATTTTTTAACACCGTTAATGCTAAAACTGCTTTATTTTTTGGTCTCCTTAAAAGTCTTGAACCATCTTCCTTTTTCTCAGCATCTATATTAGCATAAGAGAATTTAATTTTAATTTCTTTTGATAAACTATATTCTAATTTATTCTCCCAGCCTTGAATCTTAGCTTTACCGGCATTATAGTACTTCCAAGTTGTCGTATTGAAATCAATAAGGTTAGAAAGGTGAGTATGAAAATAGGTTGATGAAAATTTTAAATTTTTAAATAGGTTCTGTTCTATCCCTACTTGGTAACTTTCTGACTTCTCGGGAGTTAAATTAGGCTCCCCATAAAAGCTGTAGAGTTGATATAAAGAAGGAGCTTTAAAACCTTTCCCAAAAGAAGCTTTTATCTTGGTAGACGTATTCTCTATTATATAACTTGCTGAAGCGTTAAATACTCCTGCAGTACCAAAATTAGAGTGGTCTTCTAAACGATAAGAGGCCGAAATAAAGAATTTAAGAAAAGGAGTGAATATATTCTCAAGATAATAACCTTTACTATTAGTTGTGGATTTATCAGGACTAGAAGAACCTGAATACTTTCCTTCCCCTTTTTCTCTTAAGTAGTCCATTCCCAATATAATTTTATAAGAATCAAGAAGTTGAGAGTCTAACTTATATTTAACCTGATAAGTCTTTCCATCATACCAGTAATTGACAGAAGAACTTTCCCAATGTTTGCGATAAGTCCTAGTAAAACCCAGCTGAAACTCCTGTGATATGTCTTCAGAGAGAGCATTTTGAATTTTAATTCCACTTACTCCCTGATGGAAATGAGCAATGTTGTCATCATCATCTGAACTACTGGCATCATATTCGTATTTTGAATAGATGTAATGATTAAGAAAAGTTATATCTAAATCGTTACCAAAGCTATAATCTAACCTCAAGGAAGAGTTAAAATTATGGTAAGGATCTCTCTCGTGATTCCCTTCCTTATATTTTTGAGCATAAAAAGAGTTTACATCTGTTTTTGAAAGAAAAAGAAAATAAGAAAACTTATTTATCTCTCCCTGGTAAATAAATGCTTCCTTAAAGGTGGCATAGCTCCCTAACTTTTGAAGATAAGAAAAGCTAGGATTGCCCTTTCCTTTTTTAGTTATCAGATTAATTGTTCCTCCTATAGAATCTGAACCGTACAAGGAACTAAAAGGGCCTTTAGCTACTTCTACTCTTTGAAAAGGAAATAAGTCTATATAATTATAGGCGTAAAAATAACCGGCAGTAGAGGCAGGATCATAAAGTTTTATTCCTTCTAAAAGTACTTGGGTATGACGAGTATCTGCTCCCCTTATAAATACACTTGCCTCCCCCATTTGGGAAGTTGTAGCATATCCTAAATCAGAAATATCTTTAAGAACCTCTTGAAGAGTAAATTCACCTTTTTTACTAGCTTCTTTAACATTAAGAACTTCTAAAGAGAAAGGTTCGATATCCACACTGGTTGCTGTGCGGTGAGGAGTCACTACTATTTGTCCTAACTCTATTTCCTGAGCGTGAGAGACTTTAATAACTAAGATAATTAGAATGCATCCTATCAGCCATTTCTTCATAAACTTACCCCCTTCTTAAAGCTATTAATAAAAAACCCCCTATACCATAAAGGTATAGGGGGTGCACCCTGATTTTCTTTAGCCCCAAATGAATTTTTAGGTTTCAGTCCTCGCTAAAACCTAAACTGATCTCTGTGGCAGGTCTTCTGACTCTGGGATCATCCTACTTGCCCGCCTCTGGTGGGCTTGCCCGCCTCTGGTGGGCTTGGTGCGCCTTCCCATCCCGACGTAACGTCGGGATAGTGGCACTTCATCCCGACATAACGTCGGGAAAATAGCACCTTTCGTCCCCCATCACAGCACCGGGAGTGTCCTCGATTTTCACGAGGTTCCCTATTAAGCCTTAAAAGGCACCACAAAGAAATTAACTTTTATTATAAAAGAACTTCTCTAAATTTATCAAATTTATTTCTTCTTATCAAGTTTATCTGGAAAAAGTGGACAATCAAAAGCTTTCTCAGGACAAAATCCCATTCTCTTACACTTCGGACCAGCAAAAGAAAATACTTCAGGAAGGATTCGTTTGCACAAAGAAAACATTTTATAAGCTAATGCTCTTATCTCCCACTGTGCCCGTAAGCATAATCTCTCCGAGAAGAAATGTAAAAGCTCTCGGCAATTCATAGTTACTACTATCTTTGTCTCTACTGCTTGAGGTAAGATAAATCTTAAATCCTGATTAAGCTTTTCTCTATCGAGTGTCTTCTCTTTTCCTAAAATTTCTTTTAATTCCCGATATTTCTCTCTAATAATAGTTATTACCTCTAAAAAAACTTTTTTTGCCTCTTTATTCTTTTTTATTGTTGGAGGAATAATATAATTAAAATTCTCCATATCTACATAGCGCTGACTCTGTTGAGAGTATGAAGCAATACGATGTCTAACTAATTGGTGAGTACAAATGCGAGAAATACCCTCTATAGAGAAAGTAAAACTTACATGCTCTAAGGGGCTTAAGTGTCCTCTTTCTATAAGGTGAGCGATAAATTCCTTAAATCTCTTAGATAATTTTTCTTTTTTAACATAAATATTGTAAGCAGAAAGCTTAGAATAACATTGACGAGCGCAAGCATATATTACTGCTTTAGGATTTTGAGTGTAGGAGAGGAGCTTTACCTGCATTGAAACTGTTGAAATTTCTTACGGTACTTTTTAGCTACCTCAACCATTCTCTGAAGGGAAAGTTCTACTTCTGGCCAATCTCTGGTTTTTAGTCCGCAATCAGGATTAACCCAAACTCTATCCTTACCAAAAACACCAATCGCTTTCTCTAAGATACTTTCTATACTTTTTTTACTAGCAGGATAACGAGAATGGATATCCCATACGCCTGGGCCAATACTTTTTTTAAATCTTACTTTCTTGAAATGGTCTATTATTTGTGCTCCTTCTCTTGCAGTCTCTATAGTAATTACGTCAAAATTCATCTTAACTAACCATTTGATTATATCCTGAAATTGAGAATAGCACATATGAGTGTGAACCTGAACTTCTTTGGGAAGTTTGGTTGTAATATTAAAGGCACGCACTGCCCAACTAAAATAGAAATCCCTTTTAGCTTTCTTTAAGGGAGAAAACTCCTTAAACGCTGGCTCATCGATTTGGATAATTTTTATCCCTTTCTCTACCAACTCCTTAGCTTCTTGATTCAAAGCAGACGCTAACTCAAAAGCAATCGCATAAGAAGGTAGGTCTCTCAAATTATAGCTCCAAGCGACAATTGTGATTGGCCCAGTAATTATACCTTTCACTGGCTTTAAAGTAAGTTTTTGAGCATAGGATATCTCTTCCACAGTAAGGGGAGTTATTCTTTTAACCTCTTCGTAGATGATAGGCGGTCTGTATACTCTTGTTCCATAAGAAATCACCCATCCGTTATCAGTAGTCAGAAATCCTCCTAAATTCTGAGCAAAGAATTCAACCATATCAGACCTTTCAAATTCCCCATGAACTAAAACATCCAAACCTATTTTTTCTTGAAATCTTATTAATTTTTCTATTTTATCCTTTATAAAACTTTTATAGCTACCTAAAGAGATATTTCCTTTTCTATAATCTCTTCTTATTTTACGAAGCTGTTTATCTTGAGGAAAGCTGCCAATAGTAGTAGTAGGAAACAAAGGAAGAGACAGTTTAGTCTTTTGAGCTATTTTTCTCTCCTTAATTCTACTTTCCTCCCATGTAAGGGTGGCAAATTCTTTATCTCTCTTCTTAAAACTAGACTTTCCATCCTCTCGATACCAAACTTCTGCTTCTTTAGTTTCTCCGAAAAATACTTTCTTTATCAAACTCAACTCATACAGCCTTTCCTGAGCAAAACTTATTCTACTTTTTATCTTTTCATCTAACCTAGATTCATCCTCTAAAGTGAGAGGAAGGTGAAATAAAGGACAACTGGGAGCAATAATAATTTTCTCAGAATCTATATGAGCAATCTTTTTAATATTTTCTACCAGTTTTACTTTCTTAAAAATGTCACTCCGTCTTACTCCTCTACCATCTACTACTCCACAGATTAAATGTTTATCCTTAGGGAAACCATATTTTTTTAAAAGAGCAAGATTATTTATCCCGGCAACGAAATCTAAACTTAAAGCATGAAAGGGTAAATCGTATAGACTCTTTAGAAAATCTACACTTTCATAGTAGGTAATGAGATTTACTCTTACTTTAGTTTTTAAAAGATTCCGATATACATCTATGATTATTTTCCTCTCTGGATAAGAAATATCTAAAACAAAGGCTGGCTCTTCTAGATGGATTAGCTTTGCTCCTTTAGTATAAAGTTTTTCTAAAAGAAGTTTGTAGACCTGAGAAAGCTGATAAATCAAAGATTTAAAATTCCCTTGGGCTCTGCTTAGTTTAAGAAAGGTGTAAGGTCCAATAATATATAAAGGCTGACTATGGAAAGAAAAAAAATTGTTCAGATAGAATAATGGTTTATTCCAGCTTAAATAGAATTTTTTATGAGAGGAAATTTGAGGAACTAGATAATGATAATTGGTATTAAAGTATTTTTTTAACTCTAAGGCTTTTTTCCCTCGAGCATATTCAAAATAATCAGAAAGATTCTTAACTCTATAGACACCAAAAATTAAAGCAGTATCAAATAAGTTATCGTAATAGGTAAACTCCCCTAAAGGGAAAAAATCAACATACTTTTTATAAGTATGTATTCGCTCCTTCTCAATATTCTCCATGTATTCAATAAGCTGATCTTGGTTTATCCTCCCTGACCAAAAACTTTCTATTGCTGTTTTAAATTCTCTTTTTCTTCCTAGGCGAGGAAAACCGTAAGCGTAGATGTGCATTTTAAAGAAAATATTAAAGGAGGACGGGCTTCTCTAAAACTGCTTTAAACTTCCTTAATATCAACTCGTACACTCCAAAAAGTACTCCTACGTACATCAAATCAGAAATTAAAGAGGTTCTAAAAAAGGGAATGGCAAAAGTATAACATTGAATTAAACCACTAAAAGTGCGAGGATACCACCCCATAATCCATACTCCCAAGTTGGTAATTATAAAGAATAGGATTGAGGAAAAAATTGTCCAGACAAAAACGCTCCAAAAAGTTCTTCTTTTCAGAAAATAACCTATAAAATAAATAACTAAGATAGAAGACCAAGTGAAAATTACTACATCATGAAGACCTACAATTAAATCAGAAATTATATACACACCTAGAGGAATCAAAAAAGCATAACGTTTCCTAATATAGACTCCAGAAAATAAAGCTACCGCTACTAGAGGAGAAAAGTTAGGAAAATGGGGAAGGATTCTAGAAATAACTACTATAATTATAAGAAGAATAGCAGTTAACATAGGAAGGTAATTTATCAAACAATTACCTTTTTGTCAATACATAAATTCCCTGAAGTTTTCTCATTTTCCCAGCTATCGGGCAAAGATTTAAAAATATTTAAATTTTTACCTCAAAAAGTTCTTGAAAACATTAGATTTCCAAAATTTTGGGGAAACAATTTCTCCATTTTTAATTTTCTTATCTTAATGTTAAATAGAATAATATTAAATTTTGGGGGCTCCAGATAAATTCAAATTTCTTCCAATCACTTCAAAGGTAGAGAAATTATTGCTTTGGTCCCTTTACCGAGAGCACTTTCAAACTGTAAATTCCCGTTATGAGCTTTGATAATTCCATAACATAAGGAAAGACCTAAACCAGTGCCTTGTTCCTTAGTAGTAAAAAATGGCTCAAAAATCTTTGCTAGTACCTCCTCAGACATTCCTTCTCCGGTATCAGCAATTTCTATTTTAATTTTATCTCTCTTAGGAAAAGTAGAAATAGTGATTGTGCCTCCTCCTTGCATAGCATCGTAGGAATTTTTTAGAAGATTTATAATTACTTCCTGAATTTGCTTCTCATCAACCTTTATCTTAGGTAGAGGCTTATACTTTTTAACTATTTTCACATTTCTTAAAAAAAACTGATGCTCTATTAACTCTACTACTTCTTCAATGCATTCGTTTATATCTACTTCTTTTACCTCTCCTTTACTAGGTTTAGAAAAGAGAAGGAGACGCTGTATAATACCTTTAGCCCGTTGGCTCTCCTCTACAATAACCCTTAAAGCTTTTTCTATTTCAGCATTCTTTATCTCTTCCATAAGAGCAAGTTGAGCCCTTCCCGAGATAATCATTAAAGGATTATTTACTTCATGAGCCATATCAGAAACTAACTCCCCTAAACGAGCAAGACGCTGAGCATGTTCTATTTTCTTCTTTTCAGTAATGTCGTAGCCAAAAAGAATTAAACCTGAAACAGAATCCTGTGTATCTTTTAACACACTACTATCCCAAGAAATCTCTAACTCTCTCTTACCTTTAGTAAAAATAGGTACCTGAAAACTTCTAAATATTCTCCCTGCCAAAGCCTGTTTAAAAGCCTTTCTTACTTGTTCCTGAAAAGAAGAAGGAATAAAAATATCACACCAATTTTTTCCTAAAATCTCTTCCCGGGAATATCCTGTAATATTTTCTAAGAATCTATTGACAGTAAGAATATTGCCTTCTTTATCTACTACTAAGATTATACTATGAGCGTTCTCGATGATACTCTCAATAAGAGTGGCTCTTTTCTCCAGCTCTTTCTCCATTTGTTTTTCCTCGGTAAGGTCCTCAACTATAACAATTGCTTTCTCCTCACCATCCTCTTTTAAAGGAATGCCTACAAAATTTTTCACTGTAGTTTTACCACTTAAGGAGGTATACTCTAAAGGGCCTAATTTAAAGTAGCTACCGTTTAAACAATCTTTTATCTTCTTATCCAAACCTATCCTTTTATGCATTTCTATATTGAATACATCTAAGCTCATAAAAGTTTCTTTTGTATCTCCAGAAATATCTAACATTGCTTGATTAACGTATTCAACCTTCCCTTCTTTATTTACAATATACACTCCAAAAGGAGTTTGGTCTAAAATATGCTTACTCATCTCATAAGCCTTTATGAGTCTTTCTTGAGTTAATCTTTTTTCCTCCTCATTTTGAATTTCCTCCTCATTTTGAATAGCCTGAGAAAGAATAGCAGTTATATACAGCTGAAAAGGAGTAAACTCTCTTTTCTCTTTAAAAAAAGCACAAAGTACCCCTTTAAATTTTCCCTCCACACCTACAAATGTACCTAAGTAGGTCTTTATTCCCATTTTCCTTATAATCTCGTTATCACGATAAGGAGAATTTTCTACATCAATTACTAAGGGATAAATAGCTTCTTTGGAAATAATCTCACTATAAGGAGTCCCCTCTTTAGGATAGAAAAGAGGGAAATCAGAAGGAAGATTAACTCCTTCTATTACTTTAAATTTATCCTTTTCTTCTCTACTGTATAGACAGATACACTCTCCTAAAACTTTCTGAAAAGCACTCAAAAGTTTTTGAATATTCTTCCGATGGTCAGGGCCCAACTCTAGGAAAATTTGGTTAATTCCATTTAAAATATCCTCCTCTCTCTTTTTCTCAGTTATATCACAAGCAATCTCCATACGTACTAATCTTCCATCAGGCCAAGGAACAGCCTGATCTCTACAGGAGTACCAGCGCTTCGTCTTTGGGCTTTGAAAATCCCAGACTACTACTCCAGTAGGCTTCCCTTGAGAGTCAACTAACTTGGGATTAGTGCAAAAAGGGCAAGGATCTTTCTGGCCTGTGTGAAGAACTTCGTAACATTTTTTTCCTACAACATCCCCAAATATATTTTTTAACTTTTCATTAGCATAAATAATTTCATAAGTTTGCATATCTGCTACATAGATATAAGCATCCAATCCTCTAAGTAGCGCTTCAAAGCGAAGATTACTCAAACGCATAGCCTCTTCTACCTTCTTTCTTTCTTTAAGAATTTGCCATATAAACTTTGCACTTGCTCCATCTATCACCGTTATCCTTCTATCTCTTACTTGGCTCTCTAGAAGAGTCTGAACACTAACCTTTCCTGTAACATTAAAAATAATATTTATATCCTCTTCTATAAAGGTATTCCAGTGAGAACTAAACCTAATCCCCAGAGATTTAGCTAACTTTACTGCTGGCGCGTTCTCATCTATATCTACCAATCCCACTATTTCAATGAGGGGATCGGTAGAAAAAATATCTAAAAGGGCTCTCCCTCTGTTTCCTCCCCCTACGATAAGAATTCTCTCTTTCTCGCTCTTTTGTGTATTTCTACTCTCCAAAGATTTCATCAATCTTATCTACCACCTCTTCTAATCTTACTGGCTTTACTAAAAAGTTTTCCTCACTATAACCTAACTGCTTTAATTTCTGAACATATCTTTTTAAATCTAAAGACCCACTCATCACTAAAACTTTGGGCTTTTTATCTAAATCCTTAATTGTTCTTAAAACCTGAATACCATCAACTTGGGGCATTTTAATATCTAAAAGGATAAGGTCTACTTCTTGTGTTTTAAGAATATCTATGGCTTCTCTACCTCCAAATGCTTTTAAAGAAAAATATCCCTTAAAATTTAGGAATCTAGATAGTATCTCTACAATTTCTGGTTCATCATCGACGACAAGAACTCTTCTCACCTCCCTCCCCTTTCTTAAAAGCTATTATATCACAAATAGTTAGCAATAGACAATAAAAACATTATTCCCAAGGTAAATAGGTAAAAAGAAGCTAGGTTGCGCAAGTAAGGAGAAGCTGTTTTTATAAGGAAAGTGATTCTGGTTAATCCCCAAGAGAAAAAACTACTGTTATAGCCATAGGAAAAAGAGAAAATAAAGAAAACACTGAGAGAGAGATAATTTTTAAAATAGGAGTTATTTCAGGCCAATTCCATAAAGGTATGAGAAAACCGCTAGCCTCTAAGGCACAACCAAAACCTAAAAGAAATCCCCAAACGATGTAGCCACCCCATATCTTATAAAGTTTTATGAAACCTTTTTCACAGAGATTAAAAGTTTTATTATTAAAAATCAATATAGCAAATACTATCATTATTACTCCACTTGCCGAGAAGATAGACTTTAGAGGAAAAAAACTTTTAAAGTAAGTTAAAGCAATATTCCCAAAAAGAGAATAGAAAAATAAAGGTAAAAATCTAGAGAGACTGAAAAGAACAGTAATAAGAAGAATATTTCTTAAATTAAAGGAGGTGTTAACTAAAGTGAAACCTAAAGGTAAAGCACAGCTTGTGCATCCAGCAAATCCAAAAAGAATCCCTAGTATTGCTGCATTTATTAATATGGAATGACCAGAACCTAAAGAATATCTCTGTAAAGGAAGAATAAAAAAATATTTTCTTTGAAGATAAATTGCAGTTAAAGCAAAAAGTAAAGGATAAAGTGTCTCTCTTATTTTCTTCATTCTTTAATTATTCTTATCAATACTTTATTCTCTCTAAAAAATTCATCTTTCACCTTAAATCCCCCTCCTAAGAAGTAATTTTTTAAAAAATCTTCTTCTTTAACCGGTATCTCCGGATAGGAAAGTGGTTTTAATCCCAAGCCTAGAAATATTAACCTTTCTAAAGGATAAGAAGAAATATCTGTAGAGATAACATCCTTTAAGTTATACCATCTTTTACTTTTTAGGAAAAAACTCAATCCTCCATCCTTTAGGTTCCCAGTAAGGAATCCCTAACTTCAAAAGATTATCAGTAAATTCCTCTAGAGCATAGTAGGTATTAATAAAAGAGTGCGTTCTTAAAAAATTTTCAAACTTCGATAGCCTCCAGAAAGGAAAGGCAAGAAGGAACTTTCGGTAGTTAAAACTTATGAGATTTAAAAACTCTTTCCTCCGATGATTCAACTTCCCTTCTAAAATAACAGTATTTTCAGAAATTTTCACTCTGTTGAGAGGTAAAAAAGGAAAAAAAATTTTAAAAGAAAGGTAAATAATAGCTGCCAAAAGGAAGGCTATTTCTATAAAGTAAAGTATCCTTTTGTATCTGGGCATTAACTTAAAGCATCTTTTAAGAAAGCTAAAACCTTGTGATGGATTAGATTATTGGTAGTTAGATATCCTATATTCTGAGGGGTAGGGTAAGCTCCTTTTAAATCAGTGAATTTGCCTCCAGCCTCTTGAATCAAACATACTCCCCCTGCAAAATCCCACGGTCGATCATGGTACTCCACTGCTCCATCTAACTTCCCTTCAGCAATGTAAGTTAATACTCTTGCCGAAGAACCAAACATCCTTATATTAAAGACTTCTTGAGCTAACTTATCTAAGGAGCTAAGCATAACTTTAGGAGAGTATCTTATACTAGAATCGAAGGAAAAAGAGCATTCCTTTAAATTTTCTCGCGAAGAGACATAAATTCTTTTATCATTTTTATAACTACCTCCTCCTTCCTCAGCTACATATAACTCCTGGGAAGAAGGCATATATATTACTCCCAGGATAAACCTTCCTTTGGAAAATACTCCCACAGATACCCCAAAAATATCTATATTTCTTATGTAGTTATGAGTTCCATCTAATGGGTCTATAATCCAGAGGTAATCGCTATCTATATCTTTTCTTTCTCCCTCCTCTGCTAAAATTCCATGACGAGGAAATTTAATCTTTATCTTCTCCACAATAATTTTTTCTGCTTCCCTATCAATCTCTGTAGCTAAGTTTCTATCTCCTTTATGGTAAATCTCTCTTATCTTACCAAAATTATCTAGCAAAAAACTTCCTGCCTCTTTTACTGCTTCTATCGCTAAATTTACCATCTTCCCTCCTTAGGTCTACCTACAGGCATAATTAGCAGAGGTTCCTTTTTTATATTTAGAATTTCCTTTACCTCCTCATCATAAAAAGCACCTACCGCTACTGTAGCTAACTTTAAAGCAGTAGCTTCCAGATATATATTCTGACTCACATATCCTATCTCCATCCAAACATACCTTACGCCTCTTTTCCCATAGTGAGAAGTAGTGATAGAAAAGTCAGCAGAAATTATGATTAATAAAGGAGCCGTTTTTACCCATCTCTGGTTTAGAGAAGCTCTTGCAAGTTGAAAGCGAGTATCCTCAGAAGACAGTTTAGTAAGAGTATGTTCTCCTGAGTTATAGAGATAAATTCCTTTATCTAAACCCTCTACTTCTCCTACTACTATGTAAAGAAAAATAGGGTAAAGAGCTCCTGCAGATGGCACAGTTTTTCTGCCCCATCTATTTTTTCCATATCCTGCCCACAGAAGATTAGATACTCCCTCTAAAGTTAAGGGTAAAGATGGGTAATCTCTAATTGACTTTCTTACATCTAAAGCTTCATCTAAAGAGAATTTACTCTTCTTGGGGGGAGGTAAAAATATCTTTTCTTGGGAAAAGGAAGTACTGCTCATCATAAAAAGTACCAAAAATATTATAAACCCTCTCACCTTATACGTTTTTATTATAAAAAGATAAATTTAATTTCACAAGAGAAAAAAAGCCCTGTGCTTTAGAAAAGCACAGGGCAAAAATATCTTTTTTTAAAGATTAGTATTCAGGGTAAGGAGGAGGAGACTGAGGACCTTTTTCTTCCTTCTCAGGTTTTTCCGCTACTACACATTCAGTAGTAATTAACAAAGAAGCAATAGAAGCAGCATTCTGAAGAGCAGTTCTCGCTACTTTAGTAGGATCAATTATTCCTGCTTCAAACATATCACAGACTTTATTTTTCTCTGCATTAAACCCTACATTAGTTTTTTCTTTTTTAAGTTGCTCTACAATTACCGAACCTTCAAAGCCAGCATTAGAAACTAACTGACGTAAAGGTTCTTCCAAAGCTCTCTTAACAATGCTTACTCCAACCTGCTCATCTCCCTCTAATTTTAATTTCTCTACTGCAGAGATGCACCGTAGGAGTCCAATTTCACCTCCAGGAATTATTCCTTCTTCAACTGCTGCCCGAGTAGCATGAAGAGCATCTTCTACTCTTGCTTTCTTCTCCTTCATCTCTGTCTCTGTAGCTGCTCCTACATTTATTACTGCTACTCCTCCAGCTAACTTTGCTAATCTTTCCTGAAGCTTCTCTCTATCGTAATCGGAATCTGTTTCTTCAATCTGTTTTTTTATCTGACTAATCCTTCCTTGAATAGCACTAGTCTTACCTGCTCCCTCAACAATAGTAGTATTTTCTTTATCTATCCTCACACGTTTGGCTCTTCCTAAATCATCTAAAGTTACACTTTCTAACTTTATACCTAAATCCTCGGTTATCGCTCTTCCTCCGGTTAAAATAGCAATGTCCTCCAACATTGCCTTACGTCTATCTCCATAACCAGGAGCCTTTACCGCGGCACAAGAAAGGGTACCTCTTATCTTATTTATTACTAAAGTTGCTAAAGCTTCTCCCTCCACATCTTCAGCGATTATAAGAAGAGGCTTTCCACTACGAGCAATTTTCTCTAAGAGAGGAAGCAAGTCTTTTACGTTAGAGATTTTCTTCTCGTAAATCAAAATATAAGGGTCATCGAGCACACATTCCATCTTTTCTGTATCGGTAGTAAAATATGGAGAGAGGTACCCCTGGTCAAACTGCATCCCCTCTACTATCTCCATAGTAGTAGCCATAGATTTTGCCTCTTCTACAGTAATTACTCCATCTTTACCCACTTTATCCATAGCATCAGCGATTAACTCTCCGATCTTACTATCTCCATTAGCAGCAATAGTAGCTACTTGAGCAATTTCTTTCTTATCCTTAACAGGCTTGGAAATCTTCTTAAGCTCTTCCACTACAGTCTCTACTGCTTTATCCACACCTCTCTTTAACGCCATGGGGTTAGCTCCGGCAGCTACATTTTTTAAACCTTCTTTAAAAATCGCCTCAGCTAATATAGTTGCTGTAGTTGTACCATCTCCTGCGGTATCAGAAGTCTTTTCTGCTACCTCTTTAACCAACTGAGCACCTATGTTCTCATAGGGTTCTTCTAACTCTATCTCTTTAGCTACAGTGACGCCATCTTTAGTAATTGTAGGAGAACCAAATTTTTTCTCAATTACTACATTTCTCCCCTTGGGACCTAATGTCACCTTTACTGCATTAGAAAGCATCTCTACACCTCTTAAAACTGCTCTTCTCGCTTCCTCATTAAAAGTCAGTTGCTTAGCCATATTTTCTCACCTCCTCGAAAACCCTACAAATTACTTTATCACAGCTAGAACATCTTCCTCCCTCATAATAAGGTATTCCTGATCATCCACAGTAATTTCTGTTCCCGAATACTTCCCATATAAAACCTTATCTCCTACTTTCAGAGAGAGAGGAATAACTTTACCATCTTCAATCTTTCTTCCCTCTCCTACAGCTACTATCTCTCCTTCCTGAGGCTTCTCCTTAGCAGTATCAGGAAGAACAATTCCTCCTTTGGTCTTTTCCTTCTCTTCACAAGGCTTAATTAACACTCTGTCTCCTAAGGGCTTAATCTTCATAATCCCACCTCCTTCCCATTTACTGCCTTAGTTAGCAAACTGTTCTTTAGAGTGCTAAATTATTTTACTGATGTTAAAAATGTTGTCAAGTTTTTTTTAAAAAAAAATTATTTATAACTAAATGAGAATCAGAAAGATATATAAGCTTAAAATTATAGGGGAAATAAAATCCTCATCCCTTTAAAAATAAGGTGGGGCTCATAAATATAGGGAAAATTTAATTTTTTTAAGAGAAATTTGGCTCCCCCTCCGGTAATGATTATATTATCTTTACTTAACCTTCCCGATTTAGCTATCCATCTTCGGTACTTTTCTACCCAGCTATTAATTAACAAAGCAAAACCCTCAATTATCCCTTTATTGATACTTTGGGAAGTAGTTTTAGGTATTTTCCTCTTTAAAACCTTAAGGTCTACTTTAACTCTTTTGCCAAGGAGAGCACATCCACTGAGAGATTTGTAAGCTGACTCTATTCCTGGAAATATAAATCCCCCTAAATATTCTCCTTTCGAGGAAATAAAATCAAAAGTAATTGCTGTACCAAAATCAATTACTAATTTTGCTCTACTAAAAATTTTTTTAGCAGCAAAAGCACACAAGAGACGATCACTCCCTACCTCTTTAGGATTATACAAAGAGGAAATAGGAACTTTTACATCTTCCCCTATCACAATTACTTCTTTTGTTTTACCTACTTTTTTAAAGAGCTTTGTAAGGTTGGGAACTACAGAGCAAATAATAATTTTTGAGGAAGAGAATCTTTCAAGTATTCCCTTAAGTCTTTTTCTGTTGATTTTATAAGTAGGTATCCTGAAATTTTTAACTTCTCTACCATTTTTTTGTATGGAAAAGTGCACAGTGGTATTACCAATATCAACAAAAATCATCTTAGATGAACAACTTCTAAAGCGCTAATCTCCTTAAGTTCTCCCTTATTATTTCTAATGACTAAATTACCTTCATCAGTTAGATACAAAGCAATACCCCTAATTAATCTGCTATCCATGGAAATCTTTACTTCTTTATGGAGGGTTTCCATATAAGCTTCTAACTCCTTAATTATACCTTCAACGTTCCCTTTTTCAAAGGAACGGTAGAGAATAAGAAAATTAGCCAGTATTGCTTTTAGTATGAACTCTATAGAATATAGTTTGCCTGTCTCTATAAAAAGAGAAGTAGCATTTTTAGGTAATTCGGACTTTTTGGAATTTACATTGACTCCTAAACCCAAAATAACAAAATCTATTTTTTTATAAGAAATTTTACTTCGAGAAAGTAAACCCCCAATCTTTTTGCCTCTTACTAGCAAATCGTTAGGCCACTTTATGGTCAAAGGGATTATATCTTTAAGAGCCTTTACCACCGAAAGAGCGCCCACCAGAGGCAATAAAGAAAGCTTCTGAGTAGTTGAAGGACGAAGCAATAAAGAAACATAAATCCCCTTATCTTTAGGAGAAGCCCACTTTCGATTAAATCTCCCTCTCCCCTGAGTCTGTTGACGTGCTACCACCACAACAATCTCTCTTTCTCCCTTCTCGGCAAGAGAGAAAGCAACATCATTAGTAGAAGAAACCTTGTCTAAATGAATAAGCTTTACTCTCACCGTTTTATCATTTACTTTTTTTAAAAGCTTCTTTAAGTTCCCCTATTCTATCTCTTATCTGAGCAGCTTTTTCAAACTGTAAATTCTTAGCAGCAATAAACATTTCTCTCTCTAGATAGGCAATTGCTTCCATAATCTCTAACTCTTTTTCTTTAAAATCCAACCGCTCTTTTAGCCTCTCTTCTTCACTCAAATATACCTCTATTCCTTCCCTTATAGCTTTTTCTATAGTTTTTGGAGTGATATTATATTTACGATTGTACTCTAACTGAATCTTTCTCCTTCTTTCACTCTCCTGAATTGCTTTCCTCATAGAATTAGTTACTGTATCTGCATACATTAATACTTTACCATTTATATTTCTCGCACATCGCCCGGCAATTTGAATTAAGCTAGTTGTGGAACGCAAAAACCCTTCCCTATCGGCATCTAAAATTGCTACTAAAGAAACCTCCGGCAAATCCAAGCCTTCTCTGAGGAGATTTATACCTACAAGACAATCAAATTTTTTACTCCGCAAGTCCTTCAATATCTTAGCCCTCTGGAGAGTATCTATCTCAGAGTGAATATAGGTAACCTTTATGCCTTCTTCCCTTAAGAAAGATGCCAGCTCCTCCGCCATTCTTTTGGTAAGGGTAGTAACCAATGTCCTTTCTCCATAAGAAACCCTCCTTCGTATCTCTCCTATCAAATCATCTATCTGATTCTTGGTAGGTCTTACCTCGATTTCCGGATCAACCAAACCTGTAGGTCTTATGAGCTGTTCTACCACTACCCCTCCTGATAGTTCTATTTCAAAAGAAGAAGGAGTAGCAGAAACAAAAATAACCTGATTTATGAGCTCCATAAATTCATCAAATCTTAAAGGGCGATTATCCAAACAGGAAGGAAGACGAAAACCATACTCTACAAGAGTTTCTTTGCGAGATCTATCTCCCTCATACATTCCTCTTAATTGAGGAATAGTAACATGGCTTTCATCGATAATAACCAAGAAATCTTTGGGAAAATAATCCAAAAGGCAATAAGGACGGGATCCTGGGGGACGGCCACTTAAATGACGAGAGTAATTTTCTATCCCATGGCAGTACCCACACTCTTTTAGCATCTCCATATCGTAAAGGGTTCTGGTTCGCAGGCGTTCCGCTTCTAAAATTTTACCTATCTTTTTAAAATAAGTTAACCTATCTTCTAACTCCCATTGAATAGTTTTTAAAGCTCCTTCTATCTTATCTTGAGGAATAATAAAATGTTTTGAGGGATATATGCCTACTTTATCTAACTCTGCAATTTTTTTGCCTGTCAAAGGGTCAAATTCAAAGATTTTATCTATAGTATCTCCAAAGAATTCAACCTTTAAAGCCCTCTCCCGATAAGTAGGAAAAATATCTACGCTATCACCCCTTACTCTAAAAACTCCTCTTTTGAAATCAAAATCATTTCTTTCGTATTGCAGACTGACTAATCTACTTAAGAAGGAATCTAAAGAAGTGGTTTGGTTCTTTTGAATATAAAGAATTAACTCCTGATAATCTTGAGGCGAACCCAAATTATAAATACAGGATACTGATGCGACCACAATAACATCTCTTCGAGACACTAAAGAACTAGTCGCAGAAAGTCTTAATCTATCCAATCTCTCATTTATAGAAGCATCTTTCTCAATATAGGTATCTGTTTCAGGTATGTAACTTTCTGGTTGATAGTAATCATAATAACTTACAAAGTATTCTACACTATTGTAGGGAAAAAATTCTTTAAATTCTGCATAGAGTTGACTAGCTAAGGTTTTGTTATGGGAGATAACTAATGTTGGTTTTTTTACTTTCTCTATCACACAAGCTAAAGTAAAGGTTTTTCCCGAGCCAGTCACACCCAAAAGAGTCTGAAATCTTTTCCCTTTCTTTATTCCCTCTACTAATTTCTCTATTGCCCGAGGTTGGTCTCCGGTAGGTTTAAATTTGCTTACTAATCTAAACTCATTCATTCATTTATCTCTAGAGAGAAATCAAGGGAAGAAGGAGAATGAGTAATACTTCCTACAGATATAAAATCCACTCCCAATTTAGCTATTTTCTTTACATTGCCCAAATTAACTCTTCCAGAAACCTCAATCTTTATATCAGGAAAGAACTTATTTCTGAACTCTACCGACTTTCTTATTGCTTTTAAATTAAAATTATCTAAGAGAACTATATCTGGTCTAATGAAAACTACTTTTTTAAACTCCTCAAAGCTCTCTACCTCTATCTCTATCTTGTGATCGGTCTTGCTTCTTATAAGAGAAAATACTTGTTTTAATCTTTTTATGTTTACTCTTCTCTTATACACTATTTTAGAAGCTTTAAGGTGATTATCTTTTACAAGAATACCGTCCCATAGGCCCCGCCGATGATTAAAACCACCACCTACCCTTACTGCATATTTTTCTAACACTCTAAGAGTAGGTGTGGTTTTCCTAGTATCCATTATTTTAGTTTTCGTATCTTTTATCCTATCAACAAACTTTCTAGTATAAGTAGCTATACCGGAAAGAAGAGACAAAAAATTTAAAGCAGTCCTTTCTGCGGTAAGAATACTGGTAGCTTTGCCTATAATTTGAGCCACCCTATCTTCCTTAGTTAAGGCATCCCCATCGTTTTTAAAATTCCTAAATTTCAAAGAGGGGTCTAAAAGTTTAAATACTTTCTTAGCAATCTCTATTCCACAGAGAACCCCTCTATCTTTAGCCAAAATTAACGCCTTACTCTTTTTGGAAGAAGATACGCATAAAGAAGTAGTCAAATCGCCCTTTCCAATATCTTCTTCAAGAGCTCTCCTTATCAACTCTTCTGCCAATTTTTTTTCTTCTCTAGTCATACAAAAATATCCTTAAGGTACTTTAAACGTTGCAAATGATTAGATAAATCTGTAAACTTCTCTCTTTGTTCTTCTACCTTCTCTTGAGGAGCATTCTTTATAAAGCTAATATTTTCTAATCTCTTTGATATACTCTTAAGATGCATTTCTAAATCACTTATCTTTTTATTTAACCTAACCACAAACTTCTCTCTATCAAATGAACTTAAAGATAAATTAAATTCTAAATCTTTATTCTTAAAAAGAACTCTTTCTAAATTATCCTTAAGTTCTAATTCTTTTAAACTAGCTAATCGCATTATCCATTTCTTACTTACGCTAACAAAATCTTTACATCTCTCACTTACTTTCACTGTAACTGTCAACTTTTCTGAAAAAGGTATACCCAAATCAGCTTTTAAATTTCTTATCTCTCTTACCATTCTAATTGCCGAGTCCATAATTTCTAATTCCTCATCTTTTAACACTAACTCTACCTTCTTTGGCCAATTTGCTACCATAATACTTTTCTCTAAGTCTAATTCTGTCATTGATTTTATAAGTTGAAAAATATGTTCACTTATAAAAGGCATTACAGGATGAATTAATTTGAGAAAATGAATAAGACAAAATACCAACATTTTTGCTTTATGAAGATTGAAGTTATCTTTAGAGATTTCTATATACCAATCACAGAAAATATGCCAAAAAAACTCATACATTTTTTTAACAGCCTCATTTATTTTATAAATCCCCAAATATTTAGTAACTTCTTCTACAGTTTGATTAAGATGGTATATTAACCACTTATCAACTAAATCTAAATTATCTTTTATCTCTAAATCCCTAATAACAATATTCTCTTCTTCTATTCTAGTAAGGATAAATCTTGATGCATTCCATATCTTATTAGAGAAGTTTCTACCTACCAAAAATTTTTCATCGGAAAGATAAACATCCGCTCCTGTACTTGCTAACATCATCAAAGAAAATCTTAAACTGTCTGCACCAAATTTCTCAATTATCTCTAAAGGATCAATAATGTTACCTAAGGATTTGGACATCTTAAACCCCTTCTCATCTCTTACTGTACCGTGAATAATTACATCTTTAAAAGGTATTTCTTCTGTAAACTCCAAAGAAGCCATAATCATTCTTGCTACCCAGAAGAAGAGAATTTCTGAAGCAGTCACTAAACATGAGGTAGGATAGAAGTAGTCCAGTTCAGGTGTCTGTTTTGGCCAATAAAATACAGCAAACGGCCATAACCAGCTAGAAAACCATGTATCCAACACGTCTTCATCCTGAACTAAGTCTTTTGAGCCACACACTGGACACTCAGGAGGTCTTGTTTTAGAAACAATTATCCCTTGAGTGTCAGAAAGAGTATCTTCGCTTAAATTATTTTGACACCTTTTACAATAATATACTGGTAAGCGGTGTCCCCACCAGATCTGACGGGAAATACACCAATCTTGAATATTATACATCCAGTTAAGATATACCTTCTTCCATCGTGAAGGATAAAATTTTATCTTATCTTCTTCCACTACTTTAATTGCTGGTTCCGCTAATGGTTTCATCCTCACAAACCACTGAGTAGAAAGCCTCGGTTCGATTAAAGTACCACAGCGATAGCAGTGACCCGCGCTTATCTTATGAGGCTCCTCTTTATCAAACAATCCCTCATCTTTCAAAGTTTGTAAAATATTCTTTCGGGCTTTGAATCTATCCATCCCAGAGAATTCTTTTGCGTTCTCATTTAAAGTGGCATCTTCATTCATTATATTTACGAACTCTAAATTATACTTTTTGGCTAAAGTAAAGTCTAAAGGATCGTGAGCAGGGGTAACTTTAACTAAGCCAGTACCAAAATCAGGATCTACCGCCTCATCTTCGATAACCCTAAGCTCCCTTCCTATTATGGGAAGTATAACTTTTGCATCTTTAAGCCATTTATATCTGGTATCTTTAGGATTAAAAGCCAAAGCAGTATCTCCTAACATTGTCTCTGGTCTAGTTGTAGCTACTACTACATACTCTTGTGTTATTTTTGATGGACTTTTTTTTACTGGATACTTTATATAGTAAAGTCGGCCATCTATCTCCTTGTAAGGAGCTTCCTCATCACTTAAAGCGGTTTTACACCTTGGGCACCAATTAATAATGTATTTACCCCGATATATTAAGCCTTTTTCGTAAAGTCTTACGAATACCTCTTTAACTACTTCAGAATACTCTTCGTCCATAGTAAAACGGGCGCGCTTCCAATCGCAACTTGCTCCCAATTTTTTTAGTTGTTCAATGATAGTTGAGCCATACTTATGAGTCCATTCCCATAGAAGTTTTAAAAACTCCTCCCTACCAATATCTTCTTTTCTTAAGCCTCTATTAGATAAACTCCTTTCCACTACATTCTGGGTAGCAATTCCTGCATGATCAGTCCCGGGCATCCATAAACTTGCGTATCCTTGCATCCTTTTAAACCTTACCAAAACATCCTGAATAGTATTATTTAAGGCATGGCCCATATGTAAAATCCCTGTTATGTTGGGAGGAGGAATGACTATACAAAAAGATTTTTTGTTAGGAGTAGGGTGAGAAGAAAAATAATCCTCCTTTATCCAGAAGTTGTAGATATTCTCCTCTACTTGCTTAGGATTATACTTTTTATCTAAATTCATGCTTATTTAATTTACCTTAGGCAATTTTTTCTGTCAAGAACTATTGGGTAAGTAGAAGAAGCTAAGCCAGCTATAAGTCTATTCTATGTACGGAGATAAATTCCGGAGGTAAATAGTCTACCAGCACAACGTCGCCTCCATCGTAAAACTTTATTCCTTTTTCATAGGCACGCTTAGCTTCTATCTTTAATACCACAACAAAGAGGCCTTTTCTCTTCCCCACTCTTACCGCTTCCTCTAAACTTTTACTTAAGTGAACTTTCTTCCTCCTCATCGGTTTTAATCCTTCTTTTAAAATCGACCCTAAGGAAGTTACGTTTGTGCCATGATAAAGGATTTGAGGAGGAGTAATCGTAGGATAGTTAATCTCAACTTCTATACTATGGCCGTATAAGGCTCTTATTTTATCTCCTTTTATTTGGAATCTCTTTTTAGATGATTTCTCTACTAAATTCACTATAAATTCCCTATCAATAAAAGGAAACCTCTTTCTTATTATGCTAACTACCCTATCTAACTCTGCATATCCATATTCATCTATCTCTATTCCGTATCTAGAGGGATTGTGTCTTAAAAGGTAACTCATAAATTTTGACACTTGTTTAAGCTTCTTATATACCAATTACCTTTACCAAAACTCTTTTAGGGCGTCTCCCATCAAATTCTCCGTAAAAAATCTGCTCCCAGGGACCAAAATCTAATTTGCCCTTGGTTATTGCTACTGTTACCTCTCTACCCATTACCGTCCTTTGAAGGTGAGCACGAGCGTTATCCTCTCCAGTTAAATTGTGAAAATAATTCTTCTGGGGAACTATTTTATCTAACCAATCCTTAAAATCTCTTTTTAAACCTTCTTCTTCATCGTTTATAAATACACTAGAAGTGATATGCATTGAATTTACTAAGCATAACCCTTCTTTAACCTTACTTTTCTCTACAATTTTTTCTATTATTTCAGTAATATTTATGAACTCAACTTTGTTTTTAGTATTGAATGTTAAATATTCCGTATAGACTTTCATTGTGCTACCACATAGTTTTTTAAACTACCAATATCTTCAATCTTTATCTCTATTATATCCCCTACTTTCATTGGACCTACTTTAGGAGGAGTTCCGGTAGAGACAACATCCCCTTCTCTAAGAGTCATTATTTTAGAAATAAAAGAAAGCAAATAGAAAGGAGAAAAGATTAAATTCGCTGTAGATGAATTTTGTTTAAGTTTCCCATTTAAATAACTGCTTATTTTTAGATTCGAGGGGTCTAAATCGGTTTCAACCCATGGTCCTAAAGGACAAAAAGTATCAAAAGATTTTGCTCTCGTCCACTGAATATCTCTCTGTTGAATATCTCGTGCCGTAACATCGTTTAGACAAGTATAACCTAAAATATAATCTCTAGCTTTATGTAGAGGTATATTCTTTCCAGCTTTTTTTATCACAAAAGCAAGCTCTGCCTCATAGTCTAGCCTCTTAACTCCAGAAGGATAAATTATATCTGCTTCATTTCCTATTAACGATGAGAGAGGTTTTAAAAATATTATAGGTTCCTTAGGAATTTTCATCTTAAGTTCTTTAGCATGATCTCTATAATTTAAACCCACTAAAATAATCTTAGTAGGTTGTGCAGGAGCCAAAAATTTCTTTATTTTCTTAGAAGGTAGATTTATACCCGCTAATCTAATTCTATAAAAAGGTGGTTCTCTCAGTAATCTAATCTTTCTCTCTTCCAGTATACCCCACCCTATTTTTTTCTGATAAAGAAACCTTACCAAACGCATTTACTTTCAGTTATCTTTTTTAGTTTCTTTCTGCATGTTTTACAAAATTCAGTAGGCTTCTTGTCGGTATCCCTCAGACTATTG
>Ga0190363_1000171_pt1 | contig 36602 bp, 37 predicted proteins | sample 48721867_MG_FD_161272 | JGI IMG/M metagenome (GOLD analysis project Ga0190363, IMG submission 161272) | Hydrothermal vent microbial mat bacterial communities from Southern Trench, Guaymas Basin, Mexico - 4872-18-6-7_MG | ecosystem: Environmental > Aquatic > Marine > Hydrothermal vents >... | reverse complement strand
TCAAATAAAAATTCATCTTTTATCCATAAATATTTTTGAGGTATTGTTTTGGGTAAAAGTTTTTGAGATAAAGGGCGCAAAATTTTACCCTCAAGTCGTGCCTCTTTTTCAATTTTTCTTATCGCCCAAAATTTTTGAGAAAAAGGTCGCTCGCCCACAACTTCACCTGTAGCTATAAAATCATAATTTTCTTTTTCCATAATTTCTTTTGTTTTTTTTAGCATCAAAATTTTACAATCAATGCAAGGGTTCATTCCTTTACCATAGCCAAATTTTGGTTTTTTAAAAACTTCAAAAAATTCTTTTGAAATATCAACAACTCTAAGCTTTATTCCCACTTCTTTTGCATATTTTTTTGCTTGCTTTTCAGTAAAAAAAAGGGACCTGAAAGTTAAAAAAGTAGTCTCAATTTGGGCTGATTTTAAAATTTTAGCCACGAGCAAAGAATCAAGCCCTCCTGAGAAAAGGCAAAGGCATTTTGGTTTTTTCAAAATATTTTTTAAATGAAATTCAAACTCACTGAGATTTTTTATCTCAAAATCCAAGTTTTTAGGTGAGGGCAAATTTTTATATTTCCCCTCACCTCTTTTAACTCCGATCGTAATTAAATTTTCAAAATTTTTTTTGGTAAGTTTGAGTGCTAAAGGATTATCCTCAAGAAAAATCGCTTTTTCATCTCCTTGAATTATCTTTTTCAAAGGAGAAATTTTTTCTATCTCATTTGTGATGATAATTTTTTTGAAATATTTTTTTATTCCGGTATTTTTTATTTTCTCTTCTTGAAATTTCTCTTCTCCGTATGACAACAAATAAAGTTCTGCTTTTTTTTGCCATTTTTTCAAAAAAGGAACTGTATCCGAATATAAAAATGTTTTTGCATTTTTGAGAATTTTTTTGAAGCGCAAAAGAAGGTTGTCTTTTTTGAAATTAAGCTTTTTTGAGAGAATTTCTATTTGAATATAGGGTTTGTAATCACGCCCTTCTCCTTTTGACTTCTCATATGTTTTCCAAAAAAGATCCTCTTTTATCCCTTCTTTTTCAAATTCTTTTTGAATCTTTTGAGCAAGTTTCTCGCCAGAGAACAAAACATGATCAAAATCAAAAATAATTTTAGGTTTCATAAAAAATAAAAAGATTATTTCTCGCTAACCACTATTTTTTAATTTTAAAAAACTTCAAAAAAAATTCACTTTCCAAAAAGTAGTAAATCTATACGATCGTAGAGAATTACTACTTTTTTATTTGAGAATGGTCCTATCAGGGAGGTTTTTTTCAACTACTTTTCCGGGATAAACTAAACATTCTTTTCCAACAAAAACGCCTGGCAAAATTGAAACATTTATCCCAATCTTGGTGTTTTTTCCAATGGCTGTGCCAAAAGATTTTTTTTGAGTATTAATTTTTTCTCCTTTTACAACAGAGTGAATTTCTTTTCTATCAAATCTCACATTTGCAGTAATTGTACCTGCCCCCACTTTTACTCCTCTGTCCAAAATACTATCCCCAAAATAGCCAGAATGAACTGAAACACTTTCTTCAAAGATTGAATGTTTAACTTCACATAAAGCTCCTACAGTTGAGTTTTTTTCTATATCAGAAAACTCTCTTACCAGAGAATTGTTTCCTACAATCACATTTTCTCCAATAAAACAGGGTCCTTTAATGACAGCACCTCCAAAAATTACTGCTCCTTTTTCTATTAAAACATCTCCTAAAATTTTTGCTCCTTTTTTTATCTCTGCTTTTTGAGAAATTTTTCTTTTAAGATATCTTTTCATCAAGTACTCAGTTATACCAAAAAGATCCCAAGGAAATTTCAAAGAGGGTGTTTCTTTCTCCTTTTTTTTTAAAATAAAAACTCTTACATCTTTTTTTCTCATATAAAAAGAAAGGGTATCTTCAAAATCATATTGATGTTTTTTTGTTTTTTCATAAAAATAAAAAAAATCCTTTTTTAGAAAATAAACTCCTGAGGCTTTAATATCTGAGGGAGCCTCTTTAAGAGAAGGTTTTTCAATAATTTTTAAAATTTTATCTTTTTTTAGTTTTAAAATTCCAAAAAATTGAGGAGTTTTTGTTTTTTGTCCCAAAAGAATTGCATCACATTTCGTTTTTTTGACCTTCAAAAGAATCTCTTCAATTACTTCATCTATATCTACTCTTTCAGTATTTAAAACAAAAAATCTTTCTTTTAAAAATTTTTTTGTCTGCCATAAAGCATCACCCATTCCCTTGGGTTCTTTTTGAACAACATATTTTATTTTTTTAAATTGAGGGAAGTTTTTAAGTTCTTTTTCAATTTCTTTTGTTTTCGGTTGAACAACAATAATGTCTTTTATTTTCTTTTTTTGCAAAGCCAAAATTGTCCAATAAATAATTGGCTTTCCCATTATTTTAAAAAGGCATTTAGAAAAAGAATTTAGAGGCCAAAAACGAGAACTTTTCCCTCCTGCTAAAATAACTGCCTGCATAAAAATCTTTTAAAGAGTATTTTATTAAATTTTACCTTTAAGATAAATAATAAAGAAAGGTTTTTATTTTTCCATATTTCAACCTGTCTAAAATAATTTGACAAAGTTTCTTATATTTACTATATTTAAAAAGGGAGGTAAAAGAAAATGCACGGAGGAAATATTTTAGAAAGATTGGAAAAATTAGAGAGAACTACGGAAGAGTTAAAGGAAAAAATAGAAAGGGAAAGGGAAGAAAGAATTGAGAACATAAATGAATTAGAAGAAAAAATAAAGGAAGAAGATCAGGGAGAAAATCCCAAGGATTTAATAAGTGAAGTATTGTTGGAAATTATAGAGACACTAGAGTGGGAAATTGGAATAGATTTCCGCGAAGTGAAAAAAGCACTGGGATGGCGGCCTGGGAAGTAATTACTGATTTGTAAAAATCCATTCATTTTTTCCTCTCTTTTTTACTCCTATGTTTCTATTACTTTTTTTTGTAAATAATACCAATAAGTTTAGATGATATTTGGGATTATAGTTTGGAAACAGGAGGACAGAAGGGCTCTAATCCAGGAGCGGAGATAACTATTCCAGGAGAGAAAGGAGCAGAGAAATACTATGTAAAGTTTGAGCATCCAGAAAGTCCATTTCAGATTTGGCAGGAGAAATTGGCAGAAGACATTTATCGAAAGTTAGATGTGCCGGTTCCAGAAACAAAGGTAGTATTGCTTACCAGGGGAGCGACCAAGGTTTATGGCCATGCCTCCTTATTAATAGAAGGAGAATCTAAATCAGAGAAAGAAATCCAATCTTTACCCTCCTGGAAAAAAGGATTTATTGCTGATGCCCTATTGGCTAACTGGGATATCCCTGCTGCTCCTGAAAGAAATACCACTGTGGGAAAAGATGGAAAGGTATATAGAATAGATAATGGCGGAGCCCTCTTGTTTAGAGCAAGAGGGGAAAGAAAGAAAAAGGATTTATTTGGCAAAAAGGTCCCAGAAATTGAGACAACCAGACAAAGGTATCCTGGGTTGACCAAAGCAGATATCAAAGAACAGGTCTCTCTATTAGAAAAACGGCTCAGTGATGAAGAGATAGATTCTTTAGTAGAGGGAGTTCGTTTACCAAAAGAAGACAGAGAATATCTAAAAAAGACCCTAAAGCAAAGAAGAGATTATATTATCCACTATTTCTCTAAATATTGAGATTAAATCAATTCTTTTTTAAACTTCTCTAAAATTTTAAAATCTCTCTTTAATGTTTTTTTCATATTAATATTATAAGTAACTACTGCTGGATGATAAAAAGGAATGATTTTTATTTTTTGGAAAAGAGTTTTTATCTCAAATATTTTACCATGAATTTTACTAATTGGCTCAATTTTCTCTTTTAAGCCATACTTCTCCATCAAAAATTTCATTGAATATCTGCCCAGAGGGCAAATAATTTTTGGTTTTATAATCTCAATTTGTCTTTCCAGATAAGAAGAGCAGGCAGAAATTTCTTCTTCTTGAGGGTCCCGATTTTCAGGTGGTCGACATTTTAGCAAATTGGAAATATAAACTTCATTTCTTTTAATTCCAACCGATTCTAAAAGCTCATCTAAAACTTTTCCAGCCTTACCACAAAAAGGACGACCAGTTTTTGCTTCATTTAATCCAGGAGCTTCGCCAACAAACATTATTTTTGCTCTTGGGTTTCCTTCTCCAAAAACAGGATAAAATCCATACTTTTCTTTTTCTCTAAAAAGTTGACATTTTCTACAATTTAATACCTCTTTTTTTATTTTTTCTAACTCCTTCATTTAAGAAGAGAAAAGATAATTCTTTTTATTTTTAAAGGGTTATATTCAATTGGACCTTCTTTTAATAAAAGATTTTTACCAATGAATTTTTCTTTTGAAAGTTTTTTATCAATTCTTACAAGTTCTAAAAGTTCTGGATGTTCTTTCTTGTAAGTCTCAATTCTGGATTTTTCAGGAAAAAAGTTATTGTAAAGGACCCAATCAAGTGAGGTTCCAATATATTTTTCTACCTCATCCGCAAAATCTTTCACTGAAAACCCTTGTGTCTCTCCAAATTTTGTCATTGCAGGACACAAAAAAAGTTTTTTACCTTTGGTTTTCAAAAAAGCAGATTTTATCCCTTTTGCTAAAAAACAGCAAAGAATGCTTGAATACAAATCTCCTGGTCCGATGATAATAAGATCTGCTTTTTTTATTGCTTGCAAAACTGGAGGATAAGCAGAAACTTTTGGTTTAATAAAAATTCTTTTGATTTTTAAGTTTCCTTTATGCTTTTTTGGAACATCAATTTCATCTTCTCCTTTAATTAATTTTCCGTTTTCAAGCTCTGCCCAAAGATCAGCTTTTTTAATAATTGCTGGTAAAACTTCTCCTTTAACTTCCATAAAATTATGTAAAATTTTGAGAGTTTTTTTGTAGCTACCCGTAATTTTCTCAAGTCCTGCAATAAAAATATTTGCGAAACTATGGCCTATATGTCCTCCAGGAAATTTCCATTTTCCGAAACGCAAAGAAAAAAGTTTTCTTTTCCAGGAGGGTGCAAAACTTAAAGCCAAAAGATGTTTTTTTATATCTCCTGGAGGTAAAGCGCTAAACTCTTCACAAATTTCCCGGGTTGAGCCCCCGCTATCAAGCATTGAAGTAACAGAAACAATTTTTAAAAAAGAACACTTTTTTAATGGCTCAAGCACTACTTTTGGTATTGCATTTCCTCCACCAAAACAAACTATTTTGTATTGCATAAAGTTCTACTCAACAGTTACAGATTTGGCTAAATTTCGAGGTTTGTCTACATCTATTCCTCTCATCGTCCCAACAAAATAAGCAAAAAGTTGCAAAGGAAGAACACTTAAAATCGGGGTTAGCATTTCTAAAGTTTTGGGAATGTAAAAAACCTCATCTGCTAAATTCTCAAGTTCTTTGTTGCCCTCGGTTGTAATCGCAATCACCTTTCCATTTCTAGCTTTAATCTCCTCAATGTTTGATAAAATCTTTTCATAAACAGAATCTTTAGGACATAAAGCGACTGTAGGAAAGTTTTCATCAATCAAAGCAATAGGACCATGTTTCATTTCACCCGCTGCATATCCTTCAGCGTGAAGATAAGAAATTTCTTTTAGTTTTAGTGCTCCCTCAAGAGCAATAGGGTAGTTGTATTTTCTGCCAATAAACAAAAAGTTTTTATAATCTTTGTATTTTTTAGCCACTGCTTTTACTTTTTCAAAGTTTTCTTTTAGAACTTTTTTGGCAAGTTCAGGTAAAAGTTTAATTTCTTTTGCAATTCTTTGTCCCATTACAAATGACATTTCTCTTTGGCGACCTAAAAATAAAGTCAGAAGCGCTAAAATTTCAAGTTGAGAAGTAAAAGATTTTGTAGCAGCAACGCCAATTTCTGGTCCGCAATGATTATAAACACCTGCAGTTACCTCTCTGGCAATGGTTGAACCACAAACATTCACAATTCCTAAAGTTAAAATTCCTTTTTCTTTGGCTTCTCTTATTGCCATTAAAGTATCTGCTGTTTCTCCTGACTGAGAAATAGCTAAAACACAAGTTTTTTCATCAAAAACAGGTTTTTTGTATCTAAATTCTGAACCGAGTTCCACTTCAACTGGAATTTGAGCATATTCTTCCAGCATATACTCACCTACTTTACCTGCTAAAAAAGCAGTCCCACAAGCAACAATAATAATTCTTTCTATCTCTCTAAGTTGATCTTTGATAGGTTCAATCCCTCCAAGTTTGGCTTTTCCTTCCCCTACAAGAATCCTTCCTCTTTGAGAATCCAAAAGAGATTGAGGCTGTTCCATTATCTCTTTTAACATAAAATGAGAATATCCTCCTTTTTGGGCTTCTTCTATTTTCCATTCAATTTCTTGAGGCATTTTTTTAACAAAAGAGTTCTTTTTGAAATTAAAAATTTTAATTTTCCCTGGTTCAAGCGTTGCCATCTCACCATCTTCAAGAAAAATCACCTCCCGCGAAAAAGGCAAAATTGCAGATACATCAGAAGCAACAATTGAAGAAGTTCCATTTTGGGCTAAAACAATTGGAGAAGAAAGTCTTGCGGCAAGAATTTTTTGGGGTTCTTTTTTTGAAAAAACGACAATTCCATAAGCACCCTTAATTAAAGAAAGAGCTTTTTTTAAAGACTCTTCAAGATTCCCCTGATAAAACTCCTCAATTAAATGAGCGAAAACTTCAGTATCAGTTTCTGAAATGAATTTATGTCCTTTTTTTTCAAGCTGATGACGAAGTTCGCGCCAATTTTCTACAATTCCATTATGAACAACAAAAATTTCTTTCTTGCAGTCAAAGTGAGGATGAGCATTCTCCGTCGATGGTTTTCCGTGTGTCGCCCATCTTGTATGAGAGATGAAAAGAGATGCAGAAAGTTCTGGAAGTTCTTTTTCTAAGTTAGAAATGCGTCCTTCTTTTTTCTTTAAAAATACATCTTGAATTTCTGGCAAGAAAGCGGCTACTCCTGCAGAGTCATACCCTCGGTATTCTAATCTTTTAAGACCATCTATTCCTATTTTTAAAGAAATTTTTTTTCCAATGTAACCAAAAATCCCGCACATATTTTATTCAACAACAAAATTTATAAGTTTGTCTTTTACAAAAATCACTTTTTTGATTTTTTTCTTTTCCAAATGTTTTCTAACTTTGGGTAAATTTTTTGTCAAACTTTCTATTTCTTTTTGAGAAATATCCTTTTGGACTTCAATTCTATCTCTTTTTTTACCATTCACTTCTACAATGAAGGTTATTTTTTCTTTTTCAATTAATTTGGGATTATATTTTGGCCATTTTTGTTTGAAGATTGATTTTTTGTATCCTAAATTTTGCCAAATTTCTTCACAAAGATGAGGTGCAAAAGGAGAAAGAAGTTTTAAAAATATACCAAAATCTTTTTTTGATAAAGATAACTTCTCTGATTCTTTCAAAAGAATCATCATCTGAGAAATAGCGGTATTAAATTTAAAATTCTCAATATCTTCACTTACTTTTTTGATTGTTTGATGAAGCAAAGATAAAAGTTTGGGTGAAGTTTTCTTTTTTAAATTAAACTGCATTTTCCAAACTCTTTCCAAAAATCTCCTTACACCTTCAATTCCATGAGTTGACCATAGAGCTTCTTTATCAAATGGTCCCATAAACATCTCATAAACTCTTAATGTATCTGCGCCGTATTTTTCAACAATATCATCAGGATTGATTACATTTCCTCTTGATTTTGACATCTTTTGTCCATCGGGTCCTAAAATAATTCCTTGATGACACAACTTTAAGAAAGGCTCATCAAAATCTAAATAACCTAAATCATAAAGAACTTTTGTCAAAAATCTTGCATACAAAAGATGCAAAACAGAATGCTCCTTTCCCCCAATATAAAGATCAACTGGAAGCCAATATTTTAAAAATTTTTTTGAAGCAAATTCTTTTTTATTTTTTGGATCAGCATATCTTAAAAAATACCAGGAAGAACAAACAAAAGTATCCATAGTGTCTGTTTCTCTCTTAGCCCCTCCTTTGCATTTAGGACATCTTGTTTCAACAAAATTTTTTACTTTAGCCAAAGGAGATTTATCTCCCAAAGGTTTGAAATCTTTTATTTGAGGAAGTTTCACTGGCAAATCTTTCTCAGGCACTTTTTGCCAACCACAATTCTCACAAAATATCATTGGAATAGGACATCCCCAATATCTTTGACGAGAAATTACCCAATCTCTTAACTTGTAGGAAACGCTAAATTTTCCAAGATTTCTTTTTTTAAGTTCTTTTGTAATAACTTTTTTTGCTTTTTTTGAAAAAAGACCTGAAAATTTATCTGAGTTTATGAGATATCCTTCTCCTTCATAAACTTCCTCAAAACGACCTTTTGGGGGTTTGATTACATAAATAATAGGAAGTTTATATCTTTTTGCAAATTCAAAATCTCTTTCATCATGAGCAGGAACCCCCATAATTGCTCCGGTACCATAATGCACTAAAACATAATCTGCAACAAAAACGGGTATTTCTTCTTGAGAAAAAGGATGCAGAGCAAAAACTCCTTTCATTAAAACCCCTTCTTTCTTTTTTGAAGAAATTCTTTCAAGTTCTGTCTTTTTTTTGGTTTTTTGAATGTAGTTTTCAATCTCTTTTTTATTCTTGGCTTCTTTTTTAATTTTCTCTAAAAGAGGGTGCTCAGGACTCAAAACTAAAAAAGTAACTCCAAAAAGAGTATCTGGTCTTGTAGTGAAAACTTCAATTTCATATGGAGTGTTTTTTATTTTGAATTTTATTTTCGCTCCTTCAGACTTCCCTATCCAGTTTCTTTGCATCTCTTTTGTTTCCTCTGGCCAATCAATCTTATCTAAATCTTTAAGCAATCTTTCAGCATAGGCTGTAATTTTAAAAAGCCATTGATCAACTTCTTTTTGATAAACTTCAGAAGAACATCTTTCACATCTTCCATCAATTACTTGTTCATTGGCTAAAATTGTTTTACACGAAGGACAAAAGTTTGCCGGAATTTTTGCTCGATATGCAAGTCCTGCTTCAAAAAGTTTTAAAAACATCCATTGAGTCCATTTATAATATGAAGGGTCGCAGGTTTTAATTTCTCTTGACCAATCATAAGAAAAACCCAAAGTTTTAAGTTGTTTTCGCATTCTTTTGATATTTCTTTCAGTTGAAATTTTTGGAGAGGTGCCTGTCTTTATAGCAAAGTTTTCTGCAGGCAAACCAAAGGCATCCCATCCCATAGGGTGTAAAACATTGTATCCTTGCATTCTTTTAAAAAGAGAGTAAACATCAGAACCAACATACCCTCTTGGATGACCGACATGCAAACCCTCAGCTGAAGGATAAGGAAACATATCCAAAACATAAAGTTTTTTCTTTTTTGAAAAATCTTTTGCAGAAAATATCTTTTCTTTTTTCCAAAATTTTTGCCATTTTCTTTCAATCTTTTTGTGATTGTATTTTTGGTTTTTAGATTTCATTTTTCCATTCTTTTAAGGCTTTTTCATAGTCTTCTTGAGTGCCAATATCAAACCATTTTCCTTCAAAAACATATCCTCCAAGTTTCTTTTCTTTTGCCAATTGAGGAAAAACTTTTTCTTCAAGCCTTTCTTTTTTTGATTTTGAAACAAATTTAAATATTTCTGGCTCAAAACAGAAAAGACCCGCGCTGATAACTCTTGATGAAAGAGTTTCTTTTGGTTTTTCTTTAAAAGAAACAACTTTGGGTCCTTTAAGTTTTACTACTCCATAAGGAGCAACTTCAGGCAGGGTAGTTAAAGCAATTGTGGCAATATTCTGGGAAGAAAGATGAAAATTTATAAATTCTTTAAGATCTATTTCTATTAAAATATCTCCATAAAGCATTAAAAAGCTTTCTCCTTCCAAAAAAGGACGTGCAAGATGAAGAGCATAAACATTTCCAATTTCTTTTTCTTTTTGTTCAAGGTAGGTAATTTTTACTCCAAAATTTTTACCATCTCCAAAATGATATTTAATTTTCTCTCCTAAGTGTCCTATTAAAATAATAATTTCCCGAATATCATTTTCCCTTAAAAGTTCAATTTGCCACTCAAGAATTGGCTTTCCCTTCACTGGAAGCATTGGCTTTGGAATTTCAAAACTAAAAGGGCGAATTTTTTTTCCTTTACCTCCGGCTAAAATAAAACATTTTTTAATTTTGGGCAAAAGTGCTTGGGATAAGATATACTCAATTGCTTGTGAGCGATTTCTAATTTTTTGATGATCAATTATTTTTTCATCAAGTAAAGATAAAATTTCTTTTTTTAAAGTAATGCTAACTCTGTTTCTTTTGGCCATATATTTTATTTTCCAAATCTTCTTTCTCTTTTTTTAAAATCATTAATTGCTTTTTCAAACTCTTTTGGAGAAAAATCAGGAAATAAAGTTTTAGTAAAATAAAACTGAGAATAACTTGTTTTCCACATCATAAAACCGGCTGAATTATGAGGATCACCCTCGCATCCAGTTCGAATGATTAAATCCACGTCAGGAAGTTCTCCTGTCCATAAATATCTTTCAATTGTTTTTTCGTTAATGTTTATTTTCTCTTTTTTTTGTAAAACCTCATCCACTATTTTTTTAAAAACAGAAATCATCTCTTGTCTTCCGTCATATGCCATCAGTAAAGTTAAAAAAAACTTTTTATAATTTTTTGTCTTTTCCATCACTTTTTTTGCAGATCTTTTCGTGCTTTCAGGAAAAATTTCTTCCCATCTTCCAATAACTTTTATATTCACTTCGTTTTGATGAACTTTTTTATTTTTTGCAAGTTTGTTAAAACTTTCCTCAAAAATTTTAATTAAAAATTCAACTTCTCTTTTTGAGCGCTTAGTTAAATTATCCCAGGAGGAACCCCAAAAAGTGAAATAAGGAAAACCTATCTCTTGCCATTTTTCAAGGAGTTTTTCTAAATTTCTCATTCCTGAGCGATGCCCGATCCAAGGTAAAAAGCCTCTTTTTTTTGCCCATCTTCTGTTTCCATCCGGAATTAAAACAGCATGCAAAAGATGATTTTTCATTTCTTTTAATCTTAATTTTTCTCAGGGCCGCCTGGACTCGAACCAGGATCAGCGGTTTTGGAGACCGCCGTTTTACCAGTTAAACTACGGCCCCATTTATCTTTTTTCTTTATGTAAGGTATGTTTTTGACACCATTTACAAAATTTTTTTAAAGAAAGTTTTTTTTGTAAATCAGTGGATCTTTGAGATTTTTTGGTGTAATAATTAACCCTTTTACATTCTTGACATTGAAGTTTTATTAATTTCTTTTTTTTCTTTTTTGGCATAAATATTCTATCAAATTTTTGGACCCGGTGGGACTTGAACCCACAACCTCCACCACGCCGAGGTGGCGCTCTAAGCCGATTGAGCTACGGGCCCAGGCGAAAAAACGGAAAGCTTTCTTCAAATTATCTTCGAAATTTGAAAATTAACGCCTTCCGTTTTTTCGCCTTCCTCCCCAATCGCTTAAGCGATTGGGGACCCCCTTTTGGGACCCCAGTGCCCAGGGTGGGAGTTGAACCCACATGGAGTTTCCCCCACGGCCCCCTCAAGGCCGCGCGTCTGCCAATTCCGCCACCTGGGCAAAAAGTCTTTTAAAAAATTTTAATTTTAAAACTGAAAAAAATCAAATTTCAAAATGAGAATTTAGCTTTTTTGATTTCTTGTTTCTTCTTTTTTGAGAAGTTAAAAAAAACTTTAACATTTCCTCAAGCCACTGAAGTCTTTGAGAAGGAGTTGTTTTTTGCCAAATTTTAAGATGATCCTTTTCCATTCCGGTAATGAGATATTTAATCTTTTTCTGATTGAAAACTGGAAAAATTTCTTTAAACACTACTTTGTTTGAGTTTTCTTCTAATTTCTTTTTCAGATTTTTCGCGAATGAAATAAAGTTTTGCTTTTCTCACTTTCCCCCTTTTTACAATTTCTATTTTTTCTATTAAAGGCGAAAAAAGAGGATAAATTTTCTCTACCCATTGCCCTAAAATTTTACCTCTTACGGTAAAAGTAGATCCAGGCTCTGTGCCATGCTTTTTTGCAATACAAATTCCCTCAAACACTTGGGTTCTTTTTTCTTTTGGAATTTTCTCAAAAACTTTAATTGTATCCCCTACTTTGAAATCAGGAATGTTTGGCATATTTAAATTATAAAAGAAATTTTCTTAAAAACCAAAAGAAGCTTTTTTGCCGATTTTTCCCAAGAGAAGTTTTTTGCTTGATTGAGAACTTTTTTTTGCATTTCTTGATAGAATTTTTCATCTTCATAAAGTCTTTTGATATCTTTAGCAAAGTTTTTGTAATCTTGAGGATGATGGATAATTCCTTCTTTTCCAACAACTTCTGGCAAGGAAGAGGTGTTTGATGTCAAAACAGGAACTCCTGATTGCATTGCTTCAAGGACTGGTAGACCAAAACCTTCATAAAAAGAAGGAAAAAGGAAAAGGTAAGAAAGATTGTAAAGATAGGGTAAATCTTTTTCATCAACAGAACCATAATAGGAAATATTTTCTCTTTTTGAGATCTCTTTTAGATATTCTTTTCCTTTAAAATAAACTTTTCCAAAAAGGCAAAATCTAATTTCTTTTTCTTTTTTTAAAAAATCAGCAATTTTAATAATTCCTTGAATGTTTTTTCTTTTTTCAATTCCTGAAAGATACATTACAAATTTACCTTTTGGAAGATGATATTTTTTCCTTAATTTCTCTTTTTTTTCCTCAGAAAGTTCTCTTTTTTTGAATTTTTCATCTGCTGCTTCATAGATAACAAAGATTTTTTTCTCATCTACATCAAAAACTTTCAAAATATCCCTTTTTGAACTCTGTGAAACTGTCACAATAGCATCTGCTTTTTTGAGGGAGGGAGGGAGCATTGAATTTAAAATCATCCGTGGCAAAAAAGCCCTGTATTCTTTCATTAAAAAAGGAATTACATCATGAACGCTCACCACATATTTAATCTTTGGTAAAAAAAACAAAGGCAGGTAATGATGAGGTTGCCAAAAAAGGTCAAGTTGAGTTTTCTTTATTGTCAAAGGAAGTTCAAAATTTAACCAAAAATATTGCCAAATTTTTTTTGAAAAAAAATATCTTTTTGGGAAAAAGAAAAAATAATCATTAACTTTATCTACCTGTTTTAGCGCAGTTATCATATTTTTGGCGTATCTCCCAACGCCGGTTGGTTCTCTTTTGGTCATTGAAAGATCAACTCCGATTTTCATATTCTTTAGTTAAAACTTTGCCCAAAAAAATTGACAAAAAAAGACATACCCACCAACCAATCCATTTAGAAGTAATATCTCTTACCAAAAAAAGTTCAAAAACAAAAAAATTGACAGCAAGCAAAAACCAAAAAATATTTTTTTTCAAAAGAAATTTACAAAAAACAAAAGAAAGAAAAATTCCCAAAACTAAATTTAAAATTATCCCCAAAAGATAAAAATCAGCCATTAAATAAGCAATATAAAAAAAACTGTTAAATCCATAAGATTGATTTTTAAAAATTGGCTGATAACCGAAATCTAAAGGAGGTAATGAAAAATCAATTCCAAAAATTTTAAAAATCTTGTCAATAATTCTTATAAATCCCCCAAAAGTGAAATATCCTCCCAAAAAACTTGGTTTTTCAAGAAATTTACCTATCATTACCTCCCCCGCTACTGAAGGACCAGTAAAATACAACCAAAAGAGTCTCCATCCTCCCTTGATGTCAGAACCTCGACTCGCTGAAATAAAAATAAAAATTAAAAAAAGTAAAAGTGAAATTATAAAAAAAGGTAAAAGTGAAGAAAATAAACTTTTGTTTTCAATAAATCTTTTGTGCAAAAAAAGAGCACAAAAAAAACAAAGTGCTCCAAAAAAAATATCTGCTCTTCCTCCAATGCAGAAATTATCCAAAAGAAGTAATAAAAAAAAGAATGTAAAATAAAAAAATCTCCTTTTTTCTTTTTTTGCCCACAAAATTCCGACAAAAATTAGAGCTATCCAAATAAAATATCTTATTAGTTGAATTATCTCTGGCAAAGGAAGTTTGCCTTCAAGAAAAGCAAATCTAACTTTTCCAAAATAATCAAGTGACGAAGGGAATCCAAAAGATTTAAAAGCAAGATAAACTTTAAAAAAAACTCCAAAAAGACTGATGATTAAAAAAAGATTTAAAACTTTATATAGAGTTTTTTTGTCTAATAAAAAAGATCCTTTTTTCTCTTCTGCTCTTTGTGAAAAAAACAAAGAAACACTTAGTGCTCCTAAAAGAAAAGAGAGATGATAGAAAAAAATCACCTGCCACACATCAAAAGAAAAAGAGACAAAATTTACTTCTCCAAAAATGTTTGTGAAATAAACAAAATAAACTGCCAAAAAAAGAAAAAAATACAAAAGAGGCACAAAAAAGAAATTCAAAGTTCTTTTAATTTCCATAATGAAAGAAATTGTTTTTTTCTTTTAAAATTTTATAAAAAAATTTTTGAAGGAGAATTTTTTCTTCTTTTTCAATTTTGAAAAGAAAAAGTAAAAAAACAAATGTAAAAAATACAACAAGAGATGATAAAAAAATATTTAACACATAATGCAAAGAGGAAAAAAAATTATTTTTTATAAAAAAACCTATCCCAAAACTCAAAATGCTTGCTAAAACTCCTTTGACCATTTTTAACTCAAAGGGGTGAATTTTTAAAAATTTATAAACTTCAATTAACCGAAGAATTTTAGATAAAGAAAGCCCTATTAAAATCATCAAGCTTGCTCCCAAAAGAGAAAATTTAGGAATAAGAATTAAACCCAAGATTAAATTTGTTCCAAAAAAGAAAAAATTGTTGAAACTTTCCCATTTTTCTTTTTTTATCATTATTAAAATTCCTGCAGTTGAGCCAAAAAAAAGATTTATAATCTGTGCCAAAATTAACAAAAAAAGGGCAGATTTTGCCAAAAGAAATTCTTTTCCAAAAACAAGCAAAATTTCTTTATAAGATAAAAAAACAATTGTTCCAAAGATTAAAGCAGAATAGAACTGCCAACGAGTGGCAGTTTTAAAATATTTTGCTAAAGCCCGAAAATCTCTTTTTTGATAACTTTCTGAAATTAAAGGTAAAAACAAAGAATTAAAAGATATCCCCAAAAAAAGCATTAAAGAAGAAATACCCAAAGCACACTTATAAAACCCTACTATTTCCGCAGGTTTAAAATAACCCAAAAGAAAAATATCAAGTTGAGTTCCTATAAAAGAAAAAAAAGAGGCAACTGTTACAAAAAAGCCTGCTTTTAAAATTTTTCCTGCTTCTATTTTAAAAGATGATAAAGAAAAAACTTGAGGAAAAATTTTTTTTAATCCCCAAAAAAGATAAAAAAGAGCAAAAAGAGAACCTAAAAAATAACCCAAAATCACTCCTTCAAGTTTCCAACCAAGAAAATAAAGGAAAACAAAAACAACCAAAAACTGAAAAAAGGGTTTTAAAAAAGAATTTCCAAAAGCGTCATATCTTATCACTTTAAATCCCCGGGTTATCGCTCCAAGAAGAAGGGTTAAAACTAAAAGAGGTAATGAAAAAGAGAACCAAAAAATTCCCTCAGCCAAACCTTCTTTTTTAAAAAACTCCTCTAAAAAATCTTTAGCAAAAACAAGAATTAAAATTCCCAACAAAGAAAACAAAAAAGAAAAAATTACCGTAAACCAGATAAATCCCTTAAGTTTTTCTTTTTTGTTTTTTACTTGATATTCAGGAATGAAACGAGGAGCAATCACATCCAACCCCCACTTAAATATACTTCCAAAAAAACTTAAAATCATCAGCAAAATTCCATAAATACCTAAAAGAGCGGGACCCAAACATCTTGCAATTATCACCTGAGAAAAAAGAGAAAAAACTTTCCCAAAAATACTTCCAAGAAGAGAAATTCCTGCTCCTTTTGCAATTAAAGAAAAACCTTGAATTTCCTCCTGAGTTTTCTCAAAATTGTTTGGCATAAAAATTTTAGTATAATAGAAAAATTATGAAAAAATTTGAAGGGAAGGTAGATCCAGTTCAATATTTAAAAATTATTTTAACATGAAGGCGAAGGTTGAGTATTAAAGAAATAATCATATTTAATTCAAATCATTTTGTTGCTGAAGTGGTTAGATAATACAAAATAAAAAAAAATGAAAATATAATTAATTTATATGGACGAAGAAGAAATCAATTTAATGGATTATATCAAGGTTATTTTGAAAAGAAAATGGTTGATTTTGAAAATTATCGTAGGAGCCATAATTGTGGTTGGAATCTTAAGCCTTGTAATGCCAAAATATAAAGTAGATACCATTTTAGAGGTAGGAGTAACGGAGGATACTTTAGAAGCACCTAATCAATTGGTGGAGAAGTTAAAAAATGGAAATTATAATGAGGCGATAAAGACAAAACTAAATATAAAAAAACTTCCTAAAATTGGAGTTTCAAATCCTAAAGATACAAAGTTAATAATAATTTCTATCACATCATCAAATCCAGAACAGGCAAAGAAAATTTTAGAAGAGTTAGAAAATCTTATTTTAAAAGAACATCAAGAAAAATTTGATATCCAGAAAAAAATTCTTTTAGACAATAAAAAGAGAATTAAAAATAAGATCTCCTCTTTAGAAAATGAAAAGAAAATTTTAGAAGAAAAGGTTGATTATTTTACAAATTTAATGGCTACTAGGCCCTCTCCTACTTATCAGTTTCTTTTAACAGAAGCAAAAGAAAACCTGGAAAAGAAAAAATTAGAAATTGAAAATCAATATTTACAGTTGAACGTTCTTGAGCAGAAACTTAATAGTTATCAAGCAACCCGAATAATAAAAGCACCCGCAATTCCTGCTTCTCCTACAGAACCAGGAATTGGAGTTAAGATGACAGTTGGATTAATCCTGGGACTGTTGGGAGGAATTTTTTTAGCCTTTGTTATTGAGTGGTGGGAAAAAGAAAAAAAGCAATCTCAATTAGAGCATCAATAAATTTTACTGAAGCTTCTTTATAAATTTTTAATGCTAAATAGGAATTAAAATTATCTTTAATTTTTAAATTTTTTAAATTTAATATCGAAGCGATACCTTAAAGTGCCGGTATAAATTTTTTAGGAATAGTTATCTGGCCTTTTCGAGTAATAGTAGTTTGGTAAGACATAAAATTAAAGTTTTTACTTAATGTTGTTTTATTATTGCTGTCTCAATTTCTCAACCTGCTCTTTAATCCAGATATAGGTCTTTTCCATTCCTTTTCTTAAAGGATAATTAGGAACCCAACCAAGTTTTTCTTTTATCAAAGTATTATCTGAACATCTTCCTCTTACTCCTAATGCTTTAACTTCTGGTCTATTCTTTATTTTTATTTTTTTACCGGCAATATCAGCAACCATTTCTACTAAACCATTAATTGAAATTCTTTCATCAGAGCCAATGTTTACTGGTCCAGTAAAATCAGAATTCATCAATCTTCTTATTCCTTCTAGACACTCATCAATATAAAGAAATGTTCTTACCTGTTTTCCGTCTCCCCAAATTTCTATCTCATCTCCATCTTTAGCCATAGCCACTTTTCTACAAATTGCTGCTGGTGCTTTTTCTCTTCCATCATTCCAACTACCCTCAGGACCATAGATATTATGCAATCTTGCTATTCTCACCTCCATTCCATAATTTCGGTGAAAATTTAAATATAATCTTTCACTGAAAAGTTTTTCCCAGCCATATTCTGAATCAGGATGAGCAGGATAAGCCCATTCCTCTTTTAAGCAAGGACTATCTACTTGAGTTTGTCTTTCTTGAGGATAAATGCATGCAGAAGAAGAATAAAATATTTTTTTAATGTTTCTTTTATAGCATGCCTCTAAAACATTTAGATTAATCAAAGCAGAATTGTGCATAATATCAGCATCATTATCACCAGTAAAAACATAACCTGCTCCTCCCATATCAGCAGCCAATTGATAAACCTCATCAAATGGCATATCAACTACTCTTCTTACCACTGACTGCTCTCTTAGATCTCCGATAACAAAATCATCAGCCTGTGTAGGAGAAAACTGAGGGTACTTTAAATCAACTCCTCTAACCCAATAACCTTCTTTTTTTAACCTCTTTACTAAATGGCTACCAATAAATCCACCGGCACCACAAACCAAAGCTTTCTTTTGTCTACTATTCAACATAACTTAAAAAAAAATTGCAAATTTAAACTCGACCTTTTTGAAAATATTGAGAAGTTTTTGATAAAGGTCTTAAAATTAATGGAACTAAAGGATTTACCTTCAATCCATTTATTTCCCACGCCTTATAGCACTCTCTTGCTCCTTTCAATATATTTAAAATCTTATTACTCTGTCCTCCTATTCTCATCTTTACCATAACTTGAGGAATATAGCAAGATTTAACTTTGTATTTTTCCAAAAATCTCAACATTAATTCATAGTCAGCAGCAATTGGAAAATTTATATTAAAATAACCATATTTCTCGTAGATCCATTTTCTCACAAAAAAAGTAGGATGAGGAGGAACCCAGCCTGTTTTAAATTTTCCTTCTTTATATTCAGAAGACTTCCAGTATCTTATAATCCTATCAGTATTTTTTGCATCAACATAAACCAAATCACCCCAACAACAATCGGCGTTATTTTCTTCCATTGCTTTCACCACCTCCCCAATCACATTATCTCTTACATAAATATCGTCAGAATTCAAAATTCCAATAATTTCACCTGTAGCCATTCTTATCCCTTTATTCATTCCATCATAAACTCCCCTATCCTTTTCTGAAATAAATTTAGAAATCTTTTTTCGATATTTATTAATTACCTCTATTGTGCCATCAGTAGAGCCCCCATCAACAATAATATATTCAATATTTGGATAAGTTTGATTTAGAACACTCTTTATGGCATCTCCAATTGTTTCTCTACTATTTAAAACAGTGGTAATTATAGAAATTAAAGGTTCTCTTTTCATTGTTAATTAAAAATACTTATAAATGGTTATAAATTTTAATTAATCTTTTTGCAACATTTTTCCAAGAAAATTGTTTAGCACGAATTAAACCTTTGTTAATACATCTTTCTCTAAGAATCTTGTTAGTCAATAATTTATGTATTTTATCAGCCACTTCCTCAATATTGAATGGGTCAACAAGAATTCCTGCATTTCCAACTACTTCTGGCAAGGAAGATCGATTTGAACTTAAAACTGGGCATTCTGAAGCCATTGCTTCAAGAATTGGAAGCCCAAAGCCCTCGTAAGAAGATAAATACACCATTAAATCGGCTCCTTTATATAAATAAGGTAAATATTTATCAGGTACTCTACCTAAATAAAAAATCTCATTTTCCATTCTATATTTAGTAATTATACCTTCTAACCAATTGGTTCTTTTGTAGGGATCAATACCGGTAATTATAAGTTTTTGTTGGATTTTCTTCTCGTTTTTTAATTTCGCAAAAGTTTTTACTAATAAATCATTATTCTTATGCGGATATAAAGAGGTTGGAGAATAAATATAGCCTTGAATTCCATATTGTCTTTGAATGAATTCTTTAGCCTCGTCTTTTTTAATTTTTGAAAATCTTTCAAAATCAACCCCTTCATAGATCACATCGATTTTACCCTCACTCACTCCTGTATATTTGATAATATCACTTTTTGTATTCTGAGAGATAGTTGCAATTCTATCTGCTTTCCTACAAGAATACCTCACTAATTTATGGAGATAAATTCTTTTTATTAAAGGATAATATTTTGGATAAATGAAATATATTAAATCGTGAACAATTAACAATTGTTTAGAAGGACATCGAATTAAACCGGTGTTCCCTGGAACTATTAATGAATCAACTGCCTTTTTTTTGAGTTTTTTATGTAAAATAAATTGTTCAAAGAATACTCTTTTTATCCGAGAATTATTATCAAAACCAAATTCTAAATATTCAACATTTTCAGAATTAAAATTAAATATTCTTTTATTGCTTCGACTAACTATAAGTAAATATCTATTTTCTCTGTCTATGTTTAATAAATTTTTTACTAAATTAACTAGAAAAGTTTCTGTTCCACCAACTTTGCCCGGCACTATTGATAATGTATTAATTGCTATGTTCATACTTTTCCTCGACTAACCTCGGGCATAATCTCATTGATACAACGATTGTTTTTTTGAGAGATTAAACCTTTTCGACAATATAAATCGATAATTATAAATAAAATTAAGAAATACCAAAAGCCAGGACTGCTAAATATATTGGCAAAAAACACAATCGTCAAACCATAGACACAAAGTGAATAAACAAGCATCTTTAAAATAGTTAGCTTGCTTCTCAAACTATGATATAAAATGCTAATAAACAATCCTAACAAAAATGGAAAGATCAATACTCCTGGAAGGCCAAAGTCTATATAATAAGGCCTTAGGTAGGTTCCAACATTGAATCCTTCCGGTGTTATATAATAATCAGGTTGAAAATAGTTTTTCAACTGAGTAAATGCCCATATCGGAAAAGTTGTCTGAGATCCGTAATAAAATTTTTCTCTGTTTAGAATCTCAAGCTGTAAATTCTCAAAACTAGTTGAAATATACAGGTATGGTAAAAATATAGGAGATAAACGATCAGGTATATCAATTGTGGGTTTCCCGATTTGTTTAATGTAGGTAATATCAGGTTGGCTACTTCTTATAAATCCCGTTAATAGTGTAAAAACTAAAATGCTAAAAATTATCAGCCATATAAAATTCTTAAGTTTTAATCTCTTTTCACTTAAATAATATTTAATAACAAAAATTCCGATAAGTATAGTTAATAATTGGCCAGAGGCAAGAAGAGATACAATAATAAAAAGCGAAACTATGAATATAATATTTAATAATAATTTTCTATCATTTGGAAATAACTTTCGATGGAGATAAACCAATATACATACCAATATTGAAGATACCGTTAAGTAGTGAACAAATCTTACTCCGAATCCCATATAGGCACCTATCCGCGCCTCGGAAAACAAAGGGACACCCCCTGCTTGCCATACTTCAAATAAATAGGCCAAAAGAGATATAATAAAAAGTAATACAATTGCTGTTTTAAGCCGAATTTTTGAATAGTGACTAATTAATTTTATCTTTGAAGGAAAACGACTCCGAGAGGCAAAAAAAAACGAATAAGAAAGACCTCCCATAATAAAGTTTACGCTACTTACCAAAACAGTAAACCAAGTAAGATTAGTCCAAGGATGTTGAATATTGGAAAGCATAAGTTGAGAAATTCCTATACTAAAAAACCAAACAATACTAAAAATGCCAAGCGGATTTAAGATATCTTTATAGTATTTATAAAATATTAGAAACAACGTCCCGCCTATTATTAAAAAAACGAAAAAAAGAAAGAAACTCATATTTAAATATTTTATTTATAATTGGTCTTACTTTTTCCTGTTTTCTTTTTTATACCATCCCTAAATGCTAAAAAAGTTATTCTTATTAATTCGAATCTCCTTTTTAAAAGCCATTCTGCACATCTTAATAATCTAGAGGGGATAAACAATGTCCAAAAGATAATTCTGTCTTTAAAGTTCAATAACTTTCTTGCTAATAAAATTCTATTTCTTATAACGTAATATATGGTTGATGGATTTAATAATTTCTCTGAAATATTTTCTTTATGATAAACTTTTGATTTGCCGGCTATGGCAATTTTTAAGCCCTGTCTTTTTGCTCGAATACAAAGATCCATCTCATCACAATACATAAATAAATCTTCGTCTAAAAATAAAGAGTGTTTTAAGATGTATTCTGTTTTTATCATCATTGAAGCCCCACAAACTCTTTCTGTCTCCCAATAATCTTTCTCTGAATTAAGATAATCTGTTTTTACTTCTGCCTTTAATTTTCTGTCTATTTTAGAATTTGTAAAAACGATTTTTTTCGTATAATAATCAACTATAATAGAACCGACAATCGCTATTTTCTCATTTTGAAGCGCAACTTTTACCAATTCATCAAGAAAATCTGGCTTAACAACTGTATCATTATTCAATAACTCAAAATAATTGGAATCGCCTTTTGCAATTCCATATTTTATCCCTACATTATTTCCACCAGCAAAGCCGAGATTTTCACCTACTTGGATAAAAATTAAAGGATAAGGTGAAGTAGGAATTAATTCTTTATCATTAGATTCTCTTTGCTTTTGCCATTTTTTTGTTATTTTTTTTTCTAATTCAAAATCACCACCTTTTTCTGCTTCTTTTTTGGTGTAATAAATATAGGGAATTGGCTTTTTAACTGGAGGATGAGAGAGATGATATAAAGGATGTGTAGGTTCAGGAGTTAAAACTTCTTGCCTTCCTTCTGCCCATGCCTTTATATACTCCATAGAGTTATCTTGAGAGGCATTGTCTACAACAATTACCTGATAATTTGGATAGTCATTTCTTAGCACACTCTCCAGACACTCAATCGTATCCTGCCAGCCGTTGTAGTTGAGGATTATGATTGAGATTTTGGATTTATTTTCGCTCATAATTTAATGAAGCTATAATTATTCAATATCCCTAAGATAAGAGAAGCTTCTATCTAGGCACTTTCTAACATTCTCAAGTTTTTTTTGTTCTTCTATAATATATAAAGGTATTTTTAATGACCAATAAGTTTTTCTTTTTTGCTTTAAAAAATCCTTATGTGAATTTAAAATAGCGTTATATTTTATTTTCAGAAATGACCTAATATGAGTTTTGTTTATATAGTTGTATATTGACAGAAACTTCTCCATTTCTTTGCTTTCGAACAGTTTTTTAAAATCAAGAAAAAATCTATAGGTAAAGTCAAATCTCTTTATAAAATTTTTGATTTTTTGTTTAAGTGAAATAAAGCACAAATATTCTTTTTTAAGTCTTAACCCTTCATAATTTCTCCAATACCATTTTCTATAAATATATCCAGGATCAAAAGGATGACTATGATAAACGGTAAATTGAGATGAATAAATCAAGTCATATCCCCTATTTATCACTTCGTATGCCCAAATTCCATCTTCTAAACTTTTTGCTTCTTCATTAAACTTTATTTTTTCCCAAATTTTTCTTTTTAAAACACAACATGCATTAGAAACTCCAATAAAATTTTTATTCCGAGCATTCATTACATATAAAAAAATATCGGGATACCATTTAAACAATTCATACTCCTCAAAAGGATCAGTATGTTCTACAGGCAACTGCCTTCCATAAACAGCAGCTACATTTTTATTTTCAAGTAAAACACAAGCTTTAATTAAAAAATCTTTTTTAGTTATAAAACAATGTCCAGAAATTATAGCCACGATTTCACCACTGCTATTTTTTATTCCTTCATTAAGTGCTCTCCCCCATGACCAATTTTTTGGAGAAATAGTTAAAATTTTGCATTTATAGGCCTTAGCTATTTCTAAAGTATTATCTTTAGACCCTGAATCAACAATTACTATTTCCTTGTTAAAATCTCCTATTAAAAGATGAATTCTTCGAAGAACTTCTCCTAATGTTTTTCCTTCATTCAATGTTCTTATAATAAACGAAACTCGCATATTATTCCCATAAAGTCTGTATAAAATTCTTAACTTCACTCAACTTCATTTTCTCAACTAAAGAAAATTTTTGAAGCCCTGTACCAATAGCTATTAACATTCCAAACTGTTCTGGATACTTATTCCAGTAGCCATGCATTCCCTTGTTAGGTTTTATATTAAAAAAATCCGGAAAAAACATATGACCTGGTTTTAACAGTAAAATAATGTCCCCATAGTTAGGACGAAATTTGCCTAAATATGAAAGTAATTCGTTATCCATTTCTATTACGCCCTTTAAGTAATAAAAAAGCTTCTCTTGGACAGGTTTAACCATTTTTTTATCTCTAAACCAAACCCTAAACAAAGTGGAGTCTATAAAGTAGATATAATCTACAAAAAGAAGTAATTCCTTATTGACTTCACGCAATACTTTTTTAAAAACGTTAATGACATTAACATATTTATAAACATCAATCATCCCATGATCTCCCATAATAATTAATACAAAATCTTTATAGTTTTGTTTGAGTAAATTAAAAATTTTCTTTACTCTTTCGCAAAATTCTTCTATTTTCTTTCTAACGAACGGGTGATTAGTGCCGTAAAAGTGAGCTAATTCGCCGTACCCTATATACAGCAATGTAAAATCTTTAAGAATTTTCTTTCTAATTTTTTCTTCAAGTCTATTTAGTCTATCTTCATCTGTACCTTTTACTCTATTATGTTTTATAAAATCATCAATATCATAAGAAACTTTCTTTTTTCTCATCCAGACAAAAAGATTACTATCTCCTCCAAATTCAAAGCTGTCATATTCATATTTCGACTCTACGGCCTTTAGAAATGGTAAAAAACTTATTGGTATATTGTAACGAACATTTATCACATCTGATGATATAAACTTTCTCAGAATTTCATTAATCACAGAATCAATCAAACTTTTATAAATTCCTCGTATTTTTGGAATTTTTCTTAAAGGATTATTGTAATATGCTCTGTCAAGAAATTTTAGAAAATTAGATAGTTTCAGTAAATACCAACCATCTCTTACTGTAATTTGTGTGAGCATTCTATGTTCTAAAGCTTCCTTACCAGTTATATATTCTACAATTTCACAAAATCCCGTACTTGGGATTACTTTTTTTACATAAAAATACTTTTTTTTCTCAATCATAATCTTGAAAAATCTTAAGTTAAATTTATAAATATAATCGTAACGAAATGCATCAGCTAATATAAATATTACCTTCCTTTTCATAATTGTTTCATTACTTCCTCATAGTTTTCTTTAAACAAATATGACAGTTTTAAAGAATTAATATTGTCAGAATTACCTAAAAAATCATTTACTAAATATAATGTTTTAAATCTTTTAATAATAGATTTAATATAATTCCGTACACTTTTTTTAAAAATAGATTTTATCAACACTTTTTTTAAAGGAAATTGTAAATATGTTCGAGGGCGTTCTTTAATAACATAATCAATTGTATAAAGATAATAGTTAACTACATCTTTATATATCCTTTCGTCATAATATAATCTCCTATTAGAACTAAAGAAAAAATTTATCAATTCTAAAATTTTTGGACTATTTTTTTTAAAAAAAATAGTTTTTTTAAAATTTTCTATTTTGTCAATTGTTCGAGGAGAGTTATATTTTTTTTCACAAATCAAAACAGCATCTATAATAGCACTTAAAGCTTTTTTTAATTGGTATATAGTAAAACTTTCTTCAATTGGAACAATTTTATTATTTAAAACTTTATAAGGGCCCGTCAAACACCACAATCTTGTCAATAAAACTGCCACAGCACTTTTATAAGTTACTTTATAAAATTTGTTTTTTAATTTATTCAGTAAAGTTGCATATTCTTCTAAGGCATATAAAAGACAATTACTTTTTAACAAATCAAAAAGATATTGATCTATATGCTTCTTTTTTACTTCATGCATAAACTTCTGTCTTCTTAAAAAAAGAATGTCGGTAAACTTGGTGTTAGTAATCTCACGTAATTCTTTTTCAAGCTTTAATTTTTTTATTTGATCAAATTTTTCAGCTATAACAAAAAAATCAATATCGTTAATATTATTATCAAAAATACTTTTTTCTCCTTTCCCTATACTTCCTGTAATACCAATCGCGACTAATCTATCAAAAGCCCCGCTTTTTAAAATCTTCCAACTTAAATTTTCAAAAAATTTTTTTTCATTATTCATTTTTTCTATATTTCTTTTCTATATTTTTCTATAAAAGCAGATATTACAACTATAGCTTTTTCATTATTTCTAAAATAAGGAATAACTATATCACTTTCTTTTTTTAAAAGCTCTAAATCACGATGGAGTCTTGCAACAAATCTTTCGTATCTATTAATAACTTCCATAACATCTCTACCTCTGTCTTTTAGATCTCTTTTTATTCTTCTAACCAAAGCTAAATCTACATTTATATCTAAAAAAATAAGTAAATCTGTTAATTTTCTAATTCTTTCGTCTAAAAAAATTAAATGACCTTCTAATAAAATAATCTCTCGGGGTTTTACTAAATAGTAACCAATTCTTTTATGAGTTTCAAAATCATATTTCGGAACTTTTACCTTCTTCATATTTTTTAACTTAAGGATATCACTATACAGTTTCTCAACATCTATAGCTTCTAACGTATCGAAATTATAATCTCTCGCTCTATCATTTGGACATCCTTTATAATAATTATCCTGCTGAATAATTATAGCTGAAGAAATCATCCTTCTGAGTTTTTTAGCAAAATAAGTTTTTCCTGTCCCAGAAAAGCCAGTAATGCCTATTACCATAATTTATCTTTTAAAAATTTTAGTGGTTCTCAAAACCAAAAGAATACTTTTAGCCATTAAAATCATAATTAACCTTTCTGAAATAACAACAGCAAAGGTTTACATGCAATAGTTCTTTTAATCTTTTTCCCTCCCGTATAATATCCTACATTTTTATAAAAATAAAAGACTCCTATCAATATCGATAGCAGCCTTCTACAAATTTTTCTTTTTGTTTTATTCATCAATTATCAAGGAGCAATAATTTGATATTCATAAGTATCCGGTGTTCTACGATTATAAATAGTGTTTTGGGCACTTACCAAATAAGTCGTCTCTTTGCCTATATTCTTAACCGCATGAGCTATTTTAGGAAAAACAGTTATTACTTCCGGTTTTTTTGAAGAGAGTTTCAAACAAACTCTTTCTTTAGTTTTTATATCCTCAAGACAAAATTCTACTTTTCCTTTAATAATCATAAACCACTCAATTCTTTTTAAATGATAATGATTACCTCTCACGCATCCTGGTTTAATGGTAGCAACATAGATTTGTTTTATATCTTCTTTTATCTCATTTCTTTTTAACATTTCTGCTAACCAACCTCTTTTATCCGAATGAACTTTTAATTCCTTAATTTTATACCTCATAAATTTAACCATTTAATATTTCTTTTATCAGTCATCCAACGAACTGTTTTATCAAATGAATCATCAAAACTCATTGCATATTGAAAGCCAGCCTTTTTGAGTTTACTTCCATCCAAGGCATATCTTAAATCGTGTCCTGGTCGAGTAGAATGAAAATCTATAAATTCTATTTCCTCGGGATTTAATTCCCGACCTTTAATTATTTTTGAAACTCTGTTTGCTAAATAAAGCACATCTTTTTCTTCTCCCACTATGTGATAAACTCCATGTTGTCTATCAAATTGATATTTCTTTTCAATTATTTCCCCTTTTTCTGTTAAAAATAATAAAGCATTACAGACTTCTCTGGCGTGAATCCAGCATCTTGAACTAATCTTTGGTGGAATTCCATGAATTTGAACAGGCTTATTTTCCAAAATTGCTTTTATTGTTTTAGGAATAAATTTCTCTGGATGTTGTCTTTCCCCAAAAACATTCATCGTTCGTGTCAAAATAACGGGGACTCCAAAACAAAAGGCAAATGCTTTTGAAATTGCTTCTGCTCCTTCTTTTGAAGCAGAATAGGGATTTGAAGGATTACAAGTATCTCTTTCTTTGTAAAAATAACCGTGAGGCGCTGGACCAAAAACTTCATCTGTTGAAAAATAAATGAATTTTTTTAAGTTTGGCTGATATTTTTTGACATATTCCAATAGATTAGCAGTGCCGACCACATTTGATTCTACAAATGGGATTGAATTTTCCAAACTTCTATCAACATGAGATTCGGCTGCTAAATGCCAAATGTAATCCAAACCACCAATCATTTTGTGGGTAGTTTCTGGAATTGGTGATTTTAAATCGTGCCAGATAAATTTAACCCGTTGTTTCTCTTTTTCCCAAACTTCAATATCAGTTAATCTGTTTAGATTTCCAGCATAGGTAAGGGCGTCAAGAATTATAATTTCCCAATCGGTTTGTTTTAAAACACCCTCAACCAAATGATGACCAATAAAACCACATCCGCCTGTAATTAAAATTTTTGAAGGCATAAATTGATTATATAAATTATTTTTATGATATCAAATAGCATTAATAGGCGTCAATATATAACAAACAAGTTCTCTTAAAACTTCTCTCTAAAAATTTTTTAATTATTTCTTTTGTTTTTCTTTTGAATTCATCAACTGAGAAAATTTTGGAATGCTCTTTTAGAAAATTTAAAAGATCTTTTTGTAAATTTTTGTCAGAAAGAACTTTTTTAATTTTTTCAATTGCGTCTTCTTTTGAGTCATAAATAAGTTCTTTTCTTTTAACAATTTCAATCTGACCTCCTCCGTTGGGAGCAAAAACAAGACATTCTCCTTTTACCATCTCAGCAATGGAAATCCCAAAATATTCTTTTTCAAAACCATGAATACCATATTTATGAGTTAAGATAAGCTTTTCAAGTTTTTCTCTTGGAATTTTTCCTTCAAAAAAAATCCATGATTTATTTTTTTGAATTAAAGGTTTAATCTTTTGAAAATAAGAATCATCTTCAACTGGACCGACAATGTGAAGATGCACTTGAGGAAAATCTTTTTTCACTTCTTTTAAAATTTCAATTATTTTTTCAATTCTTTTTTGATGACATATTCTTCCGATACACAAAAAACCTTCTTTTTTTTTCTCAAAAGGGAGCTCCTCAAACTCCGCAAATACTGGCGGATATAAAACTTCTGCAGATATTCCATATATTTTTTTAATTACTTTTCTCATCCAGAAAGAATTAACCAAAGTTAAGTTTTTTTTCATAGATTCCTCAGAATAAGAAAAAATTTTAGGGAAATAATTTGAATAAATTTTATAAATAAAACTTTTTCTCCAGCCTTTTCTTTCCCAGATACCTTCTTTTTCTAATTCTTCTTTTTTCATATTCGGTTCGTGAATATACTGAATCCCCTTTCCACCAAGATCCATTTCGTTATAACTTGAAATTAAAAGATCAAAATCTTTTTTTACTTTTTTAGCAACTCTTGAAAGCAAAATATTTTTCAAAAAAAAGAATCTATAAAGAGGTAAAAACTGATAAACTTTTTTCAATTGAAAATCTCCTAATTTAAGGGAAGTTCCAAAAAATTGATTAATTTTTTTAACTCCTTTTTCATTAAACTCTACTGGAAAATAAGTAGTGAATAAAGTTAAGTCATAATCCTTTTTTAAACTTTCAATCATCCAAAAAAGAACCGCCTCTGCTCCACCCCATAAAACTTCTCGGTGAAAAAGAGCAATCTTTTTTCTCAATTTTTTATTATTCATTGATAATTTAATATAATCATACATAACTTGCCAAAAAAATGAAAAAAATAGTAATTATTGGGGCTTACGGATGCAAAAATCTGGGTGATGAGGCAATATTATCTGGTCTTTTAAAAACCTTGAAAAAAAATGATGTTGTTGTGTTTTCTTCAAATCCAAAAGAAACTCAAAAATTACACAATGTTAAATCAGAATATGAAAATTTAAAAAGAGTAATCTTGTGGTCTAATGAAATCATCATCGGCGGAGGAGAATTGTTTCAAGATCACATGGCGAAAAAATTTTGTCGTTTAATTGTTTTGGCGAAATTTTTTGGGAAAAAAGCCAAAGTTTTGGGCGTAGGAGTTGACCTTAATAAAATTTTTGTAAAACTTTTTACAAAATTGGCACTTAAAATTGTAGATGAAATATCAGTAAGGGACAAACGCAGTTTTCAGAATTTAATCAAATTGGGTATAAAAGATAAAAAAATAAAATTAGCAAAAGATTTTGCATTTAATTTAATTTTTTCAGAACCAACAAAAAAAATAAAAAGTTTTTATAATGAAGTCATCGGAAAAGATAATTATTTAGTATTGGCTCTCAGACCTGTAAATTATGAAACAGATAAAGCTGTTATTTCTTTTTTTACTAAATTTATAAAACATCTAACTCAAAAAAAGAAAATAAAAATTATTTTATTCCCATTTAGTAAACACCCTTTTTCTTCTCAAGATAATGATCTTACTATATTAAGAAAGATAAAAAGTAATATCAAAGAGAAAAAAATCATTTTGCTTGAAGAAGATATATCGCCCAGTGATACTCTCTGGATAATTTCAAAAGCCAAACAAGTAATTTCTATGAGATTGCATCCGTTAATATTTTCAAAAATTACTCATACAAAAGCAGTAGCAATTTCTTCTTTTGCGAAAATAAAAAGTTTCGCAAAAGAGTACTCTATTCCTTTTATTGAAACTCAAAATTTATCAGAGTTATATAAATTTTTTTCATAAATTTTTAAGAATAATTTTTCAGAAAGATAACAGTTTTTTTAAGACCTTCAAGAAGTGGTGTTTTTGGCTCCCAGTCAAGTTCTTTTTTTGCTTTTTTTATTTTCAAACAAGAACGTCTTAAATCTCCTTTCTTTTTTGGTAATTTAATTTTTTTTGATTTTGTTCTGGTTAAGTTTTTAAGCAAAGAGTAAATTTGATTTACTGAGGTCTCTTTTTCTGTGCCAACATTAAAAAATCCAGAAACTTTCTTTTTGATGCTTTTTAAAAAGGCATTTACTACATCTCCAACAAATACAAAATCACGAGTTTGTCTACCATCACCAAAAACAAAAACATCTTCGTTTTTGAGCATTTTTTGAGTAAAAATTGCCACTACCCCTGCCTCGCCTTCTGGAGATTGGCGTGGTCCATAAACATTACCTAATCTTAAAGAAACAAAAGGAATTTTAAAAAGGCGCCAGTAATAATTTAAATATCTCTCAACTGTCATTTTACAAATTCCATAAGGGGACTCTGGCCAGATAGGATGATTCTCAGGTGTGGGAATGATTTTTGTTTCTCCGTAAAGCGCTCCTCCAGTTGAAGCAAAAATAATTTTTTTTACATTTGTCTTTTTTGCACCTTCAAGGAGATTTAAAGAACCCAAAATATTCACTTTTGCATCAAATAAAGGATCTTCAACTGATTTTCTAACATTAATCTGAGCAGCTAAATGGAAAACAATTTCTGGTTTTTCTTTTTTGAATATCTCTAAAATTTTTTTTGAACAAATATCAAGTTTGTAAAATTTAGCTTTTTTGTTTAAATTTTCCTTTTTTCCAGTAGATAAATTGTCTATCACCAAAACTTTATTTTTTCTTTGAATGAGAGCATCTACAAGATTTGATCCAATAAACCCTGCACCGCCTGTAACTAAAATTTTCATAATTAATTTTTTATTTAAAAAGAAAAATCCTTCTTAAAGAAAAATTAAAAAAGAAAACTAAAAAAATTGTTATTATTTTAGCAAGAAGATAAAAAATTTTAAATTTTTCAACGAAAATAAACATTAAAATTTGGGTTAAAAAAAGAGTTAAAATTGAAATCAAAAAAAATCCTGAAATTTCAATTTTTTTTGAGGAGATTCTCCTCTCATCAAAAACAAAGGAGATATTTAAAAAATAATTTAAAAAAGTTGCCGAAATGAAACTTAAAGCACTTGAGATTAAATAATAAACTCCAAGAATTGATGTCAAAAACCACAGAAGAAAAAGATCAAAAAGACTTGATGTTCCTCCAGAAAAAACTGATTTCAAAAACTGAGAAAAAATTTTTTCCACAAATTTATTTATTTCTAAATACTTTTAAATTTTAAACCTTAACAAAAGCGCCTTTTTTGCCATCTCAAAAGCATCTTTTAAAATTTTCACTCGAGTTCCTTCTTTTTCTTCCCACAAAACAGGCATTTCTTTAATTTTGAAACCTTTTTTCCAAGATTTGATAATAAATTCGGTATCCCAGAACCAAAAATCATCTTCAATTTCTTTTATCAAAGGTAAAACATTTTTTTTAAATCCTTTGAATCCACACTGATAATCAAAAAATGGACTTCTAAAAAGGAATCTTATTAAAAAACTATAACTTCTAGCAAAGATTTCTCTTAAAAAAGTTCTTTTTCTTTGAGCCCCTTTTTTGTAGCGTGAGCCAAAAACAATATCATAGCCTTTTTCTAAAAAACTTACTCCTTTTGAAAAAAAAGAAAGATCAGTTGCCAAATCAACATCCATATAAAAATAAATATCTGCCTTTTTTGAAAAAAATGCTTTTTTAAGTTGGTAACCTCTCCCTCCTCTTTTAAAGTTTTCAAAAAAAATATTCTTAAAAACTTTTTGATAATCTTTTACAATTTTCTCAGTTTTATCTTTTGAGTTTCCATCTGCAATCAGTATTTCACAAAGATTAAAAAAATTATTTTTTTTTAGATAATCTTCAATTTTTAAAATGCAATTTTTTATTCTCTTTTCCTCGTTTAAGGTGGGTACAACAATTAAAATTTTTTTCACATTATCTTGTAGAGAATAGAGAATATCCGACGTATTGCATTTAATTTTCTATTTGTATTTTTAGTTTGCATAAACTTTCTTGCCATTTATCAGGCGTGCCACACTCAAGCCATTCTGCAGAAACTTCTTTTCCATAAATTTTATTTTCTTTTTTTATCATTAAATTTAGGGCAGATGCTAAAATAAGTTCATTTTTTCGCAAAGGTGCAGACTCTAAAAACTGAAAAATTTTTGACGGTAAAATGTATTTTCCAACAATCGCAAAATTTGAAGGGGCTTTTGAAATCTCAGGTTTTTCTATAATTTTTTTAATTAAAAAAAATTTATTTTTGATTTTTTCTACTTCAGGACAACCGTAAGAAGAAATTTTCTCCTTTTTTACTTTTTTTAAACACAAAAGAGGAGATTTTTTCTCTTTTTTGAAAAAATCAACCATTTCTTTTGCCATTGAAACTTTGCCAAAAGAAATGTCATCTCCAAAAAAAACAAAAAAATTCTCTCCTTTTTTAATAAACCTTTTTGCTTTTAAAATAGCATCACCATCACCACGGGGTTCTTTTTGAAAACAAACTTTAAAAATAACATCTTTTAAAAAAAGTTTAGCAAACTTTTTGAAAATTTCTTTTTTCTCTTTTGATAAAACAAAAATAAACTTTTCAATCCCAGCCGATTTGCCTTCCTCAACTATCCATTGTAAAAGAGGCTTTCTGCCAAAAGGAAAAAGTTCTTTGGGCAAAATCTTAGAAAGGGGAAAAAATCTTTTCCCTAAACCGCCAAGTAAAATCACTCCTTTTTTAATCTTCATTTTTTCATAAAAGAAGCTCTTTAAGTCTCTTTACTTTATCAGTTTTTTCCCAAGAAAATTCTTTTTCTTGTCTTCCAAAATGTCCATAACAGGCGGTTTTTTTATAAATCGGGCGTAAAAGATCAAGATTTTTGATTATCATTCCTGGGGCTAAATTAAAAACTTTTGGAATAGCTTTTGCAATTTTTTCATCAGGAACTTTTCCTGTTCCATAAGTATTAACATACAAAGAAAGAGGTTTTGTTCCACCAATGACATAGGCAATTTGAATTTCACATTTTTTGGCAATTTCTGCAGCCACAACATTTTTTGCAATGTAGCGAGCCATGTAAGCGCCGGATCTATCAACTTTTGTGGGATCTTTTCCTGAAAAAGCCCCTCCTCCAGAAGGAACAATTCCTCCATAAGAATCAACCATTGTTTTTCTTCCTGTCATTCCACAATCAGCTACTGGTCCTCCGATGACAAAACGCCCTGTATTGTTGATATAAAACTTTGTCTTTGGAGATAAATAATCCTTACAAACTGGTTTTATCACCTCCTCAATGATTGCTTCTCTTAAAGTTTTAGCCTTTACTTCGGGATTATGTTGAGCAGCAATAACAACTGCTTGAATTTCTTTTGGTTTTCCATCTTTATATTCAACTGTCACCTGAGTTTTACCATCTGGACGAAGCCAGGGTAAAATTTTCTTTTTTCTTACTTCAGTTAATCTTTTTGCTAACCAGTGAGCCATCATAATGGGAAGAGGCATTAAAACTTCTGTTTCATCGCAAGCATATCCTGTCATCATTCCTTGATCTCCTGCTCCTTGAGCTTTAGTAGCAGTTTTTCTTACTCCTCTTCTAATATCGGGTGATTGTTCATGGATACAATTAAAAACTGCGAGTGTGTGGTAATCAAAACCATATTCAGGTTTATCATAACCAATCTCTTTTATTGTCTCCCTTACAAGTGATGAGACATCAACCCAGGCAGTAGTAGTAATCTCTCCCCCAACAATTACATAACCCATCCCTACTGCTACTTCACAGGCTACTCTTCCATATTTATCTTTTTTTAAAACTTCGTCTAAAACTGCATCTGAGATAATATCGGAAATTTTGTCTGGATGTCCTTCAAGAACTGATTCTGATGTAAAGAGAAAATTTTTCATAAAGATTTTATTTTATTATTTTTTCCTTAAAAAGCAAATCTCAGGGAGGTTCATTTTTTCTCTTATTTTTTGAGTTTTTTTTATAAATTTTTTGGTTAGATGATCTCGATAGCCTGAAACAGGTTTAATTGAGGGAAAAATTTTTTGAAAAAACTGATTTTGTTTTTTAATAAAAATTTCTCTTGTATATTTACCAAAAATTGAACTCAAAGCCACAGGAAAATGAGTCCGATCTCCTTTTTTGATAAAATTTTTCCCCACTCTATCACAAAGAAAAAGAACTTGAGAAAACTTTTTTAAAAATTTTTTTTCGAGATTTTTTATAAAAAAAAGTTCAAGTTGAATTTTGCTTTGATTTTGAGTTTTCTGATTGAACTCTAAAGGGCAGATAATAAAAGATTTGATCTCCAAAAGTTTAATTTTCATTTTTTCCATTTTTCTTTGAAGAATTTCTGCCTCTTTTTTTATTTTCTTAATTTCTTTTTTTTCTATCTCTTGAGGCAAAAAAACTTCCTCTTTTTGGCAAATTTTTTTCATCTCAGGGTGGCATTTTTTACAAAAAGTTTTTCTTCTCTTAATTTCTATTTTTTTTATTAACTCAGAAGCTTTTTGAGGAAATTTTTGATGCAAAAGATAATAAAACAAAAAAACAATCTCCTCCCCTTTTTTTATTTTTCCAAATCTCATAATTTTTTTTGAATCAGATACCTTATTTGAAATCTGCCAGAAAAGTTTTTTGTGATAAGTAGGTGCAGAAAAGACAGTGAATGTTATCACCAAGGGACCCAAAATTGAACCAAGTCCGTTTTCATCAACTCCGATAATTTTCATAATTTTTAAGCACTTCTTTTACAAGTCTATCTACTCTTTTTTGATTTTCCCTTTTTTGAAAAGTAAACTCAACCTTCCCAAAATCTATTTTAAGATTCCAAAGTTCCAAAAAAAGAGGTTGAAGTTCTTTTTTTAAAATTTTCCATTTCCCTGTCATTTGATTACACAGAAGTTGTGAATCAGTAAAGACTTTAACAAAAAAAGATTTTATTTTCTTTTTTCCAAAAATCTCTTTGATTTTTTCTAACCCAAAAATCACTGCCTGATATTCTGCTTGATTGTTTGTAGCATTACCAATAAATTTTTTGTACTCTTTTTCTTTCCATTCATTTCCTTTTTTGTATTTAATTAAAACCCCTATCCCTGCGGGTCCAGGATTTTTAAAACTTCCTCCATCGCAAAAAAGAAAAATTTCTTGCATAATTTATTTTTTCTCAAAAAATCTTTGTAAATAAAGTAAAACAATTCCGCGAAAGTTTCCCCAAAGTTTTTTTGCAGATTTTTCAAAATCTTTTTTTATACCATAACACTCGCCCATAATTTTTTCAGTCAAGCAATCAACATAAAATCTTCTCCAATCTCTTTTTTGAAAAACTAAAAAAAGTTCCAAAGAATACTTTCCAATTCCTGGTAAAGATAAAAGCTCGTCTTCTTTCATATCCTTTTTGAACTTTTCCTTCAAAGATAAAAGATATTTAAGTTTGTAGCCGAGTTTCAAGGGTGAAAGAATTTTCTTTTTAAATTTTTCTTTTATGAAAAAAGTTTTTTGATAAATTTTTTCCATTTGGAGTCTATAGTTTTTATAAGAGTTCCTTTGAGAAACAACCGCTCCTACTATGGCTTCAAAATCAGAAAAACCTGAAATAATTCTTGTGTTTTTGATCCAAGAAAGTATTTTTTTTAAAAATTTATCTTTTTGGCAAAGTTTATAAAACCTTGTCATATCTTCTTTCAAACCAAAGCAATATTCAATTCTTTGAAGAAGTTTTTTTTCATTTTTAACTTTTCCTTGAACTTCCATAAACAAAACTTCTCCTTTTTGCCAAAAAGAAAGATCAACAAGCTTTTTTTCCCAAAAAACTTTTCTTTTGGGTTCTTTTTGATAAAAAAAATAAAAAAGTCCTTGCTTAAAAGTCTTTTCAAAATCAAAGTTTTTCACTTTAAATTTAAAAATTTTTGAGGTCATTTAAGAATTTTTTGAATATCTTCAATTGTAACCAAAATCATCAAAAAAATTAAAATTAAAAATCCAATTTGGTTGATTAAATTTTCAGTTCTCAAAGAAAGAGGTTTTCTCCTTATTGCCTCTATTCCTAAAAAGACTATCCTTCCTCCGTCAAGAGCAGGAAAAGGAAAAAGATTTATTATTCCTAAAGAAAAGGAAAGCACGCCCAAAAACTGCAAAAAATAACCCCCTCCCAAATAAAAACTCATAAAAAAATATTTAGAAATTCCTACTGGACCACTTACCTCAAGGGGAATTTTTTCTTTTTTAAAAATAATCC
>Ga0190363_1000170_pt1 | contig 36698 bp, 33 predicted proteins | sample 48721867_MG_FD_161272 | JGI IMG/M metagenome (GOLD analysis project Ga0190363, IMG submission 161272) | Hydrothermal vent microbial mat bacterial communities from Southern Trench, Guaymas Basin, Mexico - 4872-18-6-7_MG | ecosystem: Environmental > Aquatic > Marine > Hydrothermal vents >... | reverse complement strand
CTGCCGAAGCTTATTGACTTGATGCAAAAACTATCTATTCAAGATCCCAATCTGGTGGCTACAATCAACCAGGAAACCGGAGAGTACCTATTATCGGGTATGGGTGAGCTTCATCTTGAGATTTCGGTAAAGGATATTCAGTCTATGGTTGAGGTGACAACCTCACAGCCCATAGTTGTTTACCGTGAAACGGTAACCGGGACCGGAGGACCCGTGCTGGGTAAGAGCCCTAACAAGCATAGCAGGGTTTGGATAACTGTGGAGCCGCTTAACGAGGAGACCATTAAACTAATTCTCGATGGAGAGATATCTGAGTATCAGGATGCGGCCGCCAGAGCTAGGATTCTCAGGGAACGGGCTGGCTGGGATGCCAAAGATGCGAGAAACGTTTGGGCCATAGATGAACATGTAAACGTGGTTGTGGATCAAACCAAGGGTGTTCAGTATTTGCGTGAGGTTCGGGATACAATGATTGCTGGAGCAAAGTGGGCGACTGAAGCGGGTCCCCTGGCGGAGGAACCGATAAGAGGTATAAGAATTAACGTGGTAGATTGTCAATTGCACGAAGATCCTATTCATAGGGGCCCAGCTCAGATAATGCCTATGACTCGACGTGCGATTTGGGGTGCGTTTCTAAGCGCTGAGCCAACTCTTCTGGAGCCGATTTATAAGATTCAGATAAGTGTTCCTCCCGACTATATAGGTACGGTTTCTGGTATTTTATCGCAGAGGAGGGGCCGCGTAATCGACGTACAGCAGAAGGGGCCGCTTGCATTCATAACCGGCGAAATTCCCGTTAGGGAGACCTTCGGGTTAGCCAGTGACATGCGGTCGAAGACATCTGGAAGGGCTTTTTGGCAGACCCAGTTCACAAGATGGGAGGCCTTACCGAAGAGTCTGGCACAAGAAGTGATTGCTGAGATTCGCAAGAGGAAAGGACTAAAACCCGAGCCGCCTGAAGCGTCAGAGTACATAGATACCCTCTAAATCTCCTTATTCCTCTCTTTGGTTTTTCTTTTATCAGTGGAGTTTATGATGTCGATACTTTTATTTAATCGAATGAATTATCAAGAATTATCCAGTTTGGTTTAAAAGGTAAAAATGGGCGGCTGTAGTCCAGAAGTAGGGTTAACTACTGGGCACTCTGGTCTAGGACACTGGCCTCCCAAGCCAGTAACCCGGGTTCAAAGTAAAACATAGAATGTTTCTATTTTTTGGGAATCCCGGCAGCCGCACCAAACACCAACCTCTTTTTCAATCATCCCAAATTTTCTTTAAGTGATTCTTAATGTGGTTCTTTGGAGACTTTTATATGCGAGTCGTTACTGGATCTCTCATGAGTGGTAAACTCTCTATGTGAGTAATCACAACTATCTTTAGTGTCCGCTAGAATGGCTATTGATCCTCTTGGGCTGAAGAGGGTGATGTTTGGAACTGATGGCTTGATGCTTAACGTGTTAATACCTTTCAAGGTCTGGGTGGAGGTTCTAGGGAACCTTTGGTCTGTCAGTAAGGTAGAATTCAGTTTCTAGAGGAATCGAAACTACAATGAGAAAGGTTGCAGCAGGATTTTTATAACTTTTATAATAGCGTTCATACTCGTATCCTTTTATAAGAAAGGATATTTTTTAAATACGTTAAAGAAGTATAGATTATCACGTGCAAACGATGATAGGTCTGACCCCGCTGACCCACGATGACGAAGATCTTGAGTATTGAGTTTGCATCAGATTCTCCTTATTTTCAGGTGTTCTATGTTTGTTTTTACTTGTTGTGTTTCCCTTAGGTTTAAGTAGACTAGTGTTGTTTCTGTTTACTCAACAGTTGGTGTTTGATGGTTGGTGGTGCTATGAAACTGCCGGTGGGTAAGGTTCCTAACGACTTGTTGGAGAAGATCGTTTTTCCTTACGGTGGGGTGAATTGTGGCAGGGTGATTTGTGGCCCCGCTGTGGGGCAAGACGCAGCGGTTATTGATTTCGGAGAGAGATTGCTGGTTGTGGGGGCGGACCCGATTACCGGTACTCAGAGTAGGATGGGATGGTATGCTGTTCACGTTAACGCGAACGATGTGGCAGTTAGAGGTGCTGTTCCCTTGTATTTCACCTCTACGATTTTGCTTCCTGATGGAGCTGATTCACCTTTTTTGGAGGAGGTTTGCAGGGATGTGGATAGAGCCGCGCGGGAGATCGGTGTTTGCGTCGTTGGGGGCCATACTGAGGTGGTCCCCTACTTGAGTACGCCTATATTGTGTGGCGCCATGTTTGGAGAGACCACTAGGGAGAAGTTGGTGTTGACGAGTGGCGCCTCCGCTGGTGATGTTATAATTTTGACGAAGCATGTTGGTTTGGAGGGTGCCGCTATTCTCGCCACGGATCGCTTTGAGGATTTAAGTAAGGTTTTGGATGAGGCGCTCTTGTTGAGAGCGCAATCCTTCTTTGAATGTTTGAGTGTTGTGAAGGAGGCTTTGGCTGTTAATGAGACTGGGGTTGTGACCACCATGCATGACCCGACTGAGGGTGGCCTACTGGGTGGCTTGGTAGAGCTTGCAAGGGCATCGAATGTAGGTTTTAGGGTTGAGGAAGAATTGATTCCTGTTGCGAGGGAAACTGTGGAGATCTGCTCCAGTTTAGGGGTGGACTCTCTCAGTTTAATTTCTAGCGGTGTTTTGTTAGTAACTGTTAAACCTGAAGGTGAACAGGAGGCTTTGGAAGCGATTAGATCTGTTGGAGTTAACTGCACCACAATCGGCAGGATTACGTCTGGTGGACGCGTATTGGTGCGGAGGAGTGGCGAGGAGGTTAAACTGGGAATGTTTATCCGCGAAGAGTTATGGGATGCCCTAGAAGCAAAACCCCGCTAGTTAACGTGCTTCTCTGTTGAATCTTACGCGTTACTTATTCTACTATTTTTGTTTCCCCCTCGTTAAAATGAAGCTACTTGAGACCCTGAGCTGGCGTTTTCTAGGAGGTGTTCGCTTTGCCTCCACTTGGTTTTGACAGGTTCATGATATATTTTGAGACTTAGTGGTGTCCATTTCCACCTCTGGTTTTTTTCGTCAAACATTTCAAGGATGCTTTCCGGGAAGCGTGTTGCATTGATTGTATACTCTGAGAATTGAATGTTAGGATATTTTCTTTCCAGTATCTTTTTAATTCGCGTTTTCGATCCTGGCGGAAGTTTAACCTGAATTGCTGTTTGTTTTGCCTTATGGTTGTGGTTGATTAGGCTGTGTACTGTTACTTGAGGGAGTTTCAGAAACGCTGTTGGTATCTCCTTGATTTCCCTATCGTAAATGATGAGTAGATTTTCTGTTAGTCCCACTCTCTCTGTGAGTTGGGTGATTGGTGTGACGTATCCTTCATCAAGTAAAACTTTTTTGCATAGTGATACTTTTGATTCGCTGGTGTTCAGTTTGATGGCGATTTCCCTTTGTTCTCTTCTTAAATTTTCTGTTAGGTGAAACAGAATGCCCAAATCTGTTTTTTTGATTTTTCTCTTCTTTCCGGACTGTTTTTCTCTGCTGGCTGGTTCCTTAATTTTCTCTTTTCTCTCTAACTCTAGTTCCCAGCGAAGCCAATTAATTTTCCAGCTTTTGTTTTTTGTATCGTAATACGCGAAGTTTACGTTATTTACTATAAATGATTTCTCAAAAATCAGCGAATTTCTTAGGTGTCTAAAAATTACTCTCTTACACTCCTCAACTTTTGATTTGGGTATTAGCATCCCCCAAAGTCTTGAGCTGTTAAACCATCCATTGCTTCTCTGAACTTCTGTCAGATATTTACTGCATATCCTTCTTTCACTGTCTGTGGTAATCACCAAAACTGGTACCAAGCCCAACTTCTCATAATTCGGAACTGCTACTACTCGATAAGCATTTCCTTTTGTTAGTTTATTGTATCTTTTCTGAACAGTGCCCCAACTCAGTCTAGTAGCTGAGCAAATTCCTTCTAGTGTTAGTAAGGGGTTCAGGTGGAGCGCTCTGAGTATCTTGATATCGCTAGAATTCAGTTTGATACAAAAACTCTGGAGCAAACTTTTAATCACTCCCCAAAGTCTATCCGGTTCTAGCTGCAAATGGTTCAGTTTGAATGGTTTTAAAACCTCTTGAACATAGCCTATGAACTGCCTTTCAAACAACTCAGAGAAACTAGCTAGCTGGACGAATGTTTTTCTGTATTTCTCAATTATCTGTGTCTCACCTAGTGAAGGTATGTACTCCCACAGGCTCTCTATAATTCTCTCGGTCGCGGGGTTTCTGCCTTTTATACTCTCTAAATGCTTATTTACCGTTAGAGCTTCGAAGTTCGTTCCCTGTACGCTCATAGCCATCTATAAAATTATATTCCGTTACTATTTATTCCCCACGAAATTTTTCGGTGGGTGGGTTTCGAAAAATAGTCTTCCTAGATTTTCTATTTTTGTGCTGTTTCTCTCTTAAGAATAATTAGTCGAAGTTTTTTTTCGTCTATTTGAAACACATCCCTCACGTCTGAAACCACTGAGACTGGAATGTAAACGTTTCCTTTTTCATCCTTCGATAATTTTTGAAGAAGCTCTTCAGATTTACTAGTCTTGGCCACAATGGCTAGAATTCTACCACTTCTCTTATCAATCACCAGATCTACTACCCGCCCAATTCTCCTTCCAAATTCGTTCAGTATTCCCTTGTTAATGACGTTTTGTAACAGGTCTTTAGACAACATCGAACCCCGTTTCTACTTTTGTTAGAAAAGATAGTGGAACATCCTTTTAATAAAATTTTGCGAGCCAAAGTAACCGAATTAAACTCTTTTGTATCCCTACCAATTATTTCAGAGTTTCTAAAATAACAATCGAGCACTTATTTTTATTCTTCACACGTAGACCTAACTCTCTCCTTCCCAGCTGGAAAATGTTTATTTACCTCATCTATGTCTGCACAAATATATAAGAAAGTCGCCTTCTGGAGAATGGTAACTTGATAGAGCCAAGTATAGTCCTCATACCAATTGGCTACATAGATGAAAGCCTCCTTGAGTCGCTGCAGCGTGAACTCGGTTTAATATTCCACCTACGAATAAAAGTTTCAAATCCCCTTCCAGTTCCTGAAAGAGCTTACAACCCCCGAAGACAACAGTATCACTCCTCCGCCTTTCTAAAAGAATTAGAAAAGCGTTGTTTTGCTGGAAAACGCTCAAAGTGTCTGGGAATAACTTCCTTGGATTTATTCACAAACAATCTAAACTTTATATTCGGGCAAGCAATAATAGATGGAGACGTATGCGTAATTTCCACTCACCGACTTAGACCCGAGTTCTACGGGCAGCCCCCAAACTCTAAAATTTTTGTTGACCGCACCGTGAAAGAAGCAGTTCACGAACTAGGTCATAGTTTTGGCCTAATACACTGTCCGAATTCCCTTTGTGTAATGCACTTTTCGAATCACATACTTGACACCGATCGAAAAAGTAAGAATTTTTGTGAAAGATGCGAATCCTATATCTTGGAAAAATTAATCATCTCAAAAAAGCAACAACTAGACAAACTAGCTAAGAAGTAAAATGTTTAAAGCTCCCTGATAGAGCATTTAATCTTACCCTTTATCTCATCAGCTTCCGTTTTCTCAACCTTCAATGTGTAAAGATACTTATTAGTTCTCAGCTTAAATTTAACTACGCCACTATCCAAGGCTTTCACCCGGCATTCAACGGCATCTTTAGATAGCTCAATGAACTGTTCAGGATCCAGTATTTCCTTTGGCAAAATCTGACCTCCGTTAATTCCGCGATTCTTACACTAAAACATATCATATTTAAGGGTATCCCCCAATCCTGTTGAGTGAGCCAACCTAGCTATAACCTTCCTTTCTTTATCCTTCCTGAAAAATTTTAGATGTGGGTTTGGCGCCTCATTAACTATTGAACTCCCTAATATGTGTCAGAGGTAATCTGCGAATCACCCAACAATGTAAAAATACCGTAAAGAGGCTGTGCACTACAGAAAAAAGAGCAAAAAATAATAATAGGGATTAGTAATACATGTTATGCGCAGAAGGATGAAGCCTGGGCGTATGGTCTAGCGGTTATGACACCGCGCTCACGTCGCGGTAAATCCTCGGAGCCGAATCCCCGGTTCGAATCCGGGTACGCCCACCACTTTTATGTTCCGTGTCTAAACTTCCCCGCTTCGGTCTACTGTTACTATTTTTTGTATAATCTGCGGATAGGGCAAAGGTTTACTTCACGCCAAAACTTGTTGTCCAAACCCTGTTAGGTACCAATAGTGCGGTTTTTCTTTAGTTCTATCAACTATTCCCTCTTTGTTCATGCTTTTGAGCTGTATCAGCACCCTTCCATATGACATGTTCAGGTTTTTCGCTATTTCCCCCACTGTTTTTGGCTCATGCCTTATCTGTTTTAGTATTAGGGTTCTGGTTTCTATCCCTGGTTTAATATTTCTTCTCTTTCTCAGAATCGCCTTAGCTTCATACTGCTTTTTTCTCCAAATCGGAGACATTTTCACCCTCTGATAAGTGTTTAAAGCCTTTCCTTTCGGAATTTTCCTCATAAGTATTGAGTATTTCCTCAATTAAAAGATTATTACCTCGAAGTCAAATCCCTTCTTAACAGAACTCGAACAGTTTTGCTTGTTTAGATTTCTCCTCTTCAAATATTAACTCGAGGTTTTGCTTGAGTAGTCTTAATCTCTGTCTTAAATAGGGCGGAAAATCAAATCTATCTGCAAGTGATAAAGCGAATGGAAGATATTTCTCTATACTCGCTTGGTGAACTGTTAAGACGAGTTTCCCTCCACAGGAGGGACATTTACCCTGAAGAGGGGGACGCCTATACTTTTTATTACAATTTAAGCATCTGCACTTCTGGGTTGAAAACGCTTTTAGATTACCCGCTATGTCACGAATAAAATGCTTCTGAGTTATCTTACTAGCCACCATCCTAACATCCGATGCCCGTATCTTATTTGACAACTCTAACTGAGCTTGAACCTTCTCCAACATGGTTTCTAACTGCTTATACCTTGATATCTGAGGACCCTGAAAAATATTCCTTGTTGGGTGAGTAAACTTGAAGTTTTCATACTGTTGCGGTTTGCCAAGCCGATGCGCAATTATATCCATTATTTTTTCATTTTCTTTCGGGTCCTCATACCTTTGAGTCCTTTCATAAAACTCTAGGGGATAATGATCCATCACGTCCATATTGTGCGATTCGCTATCCACCTCTTGAGGCTCTAAACGCACAGATATAACCAGAGGGGTGTCCATCATTCCCCCCCTCTTTCTGGGCAGAAAGAGTTTAGAGAAGTTCAGTAGCGGATCCAAGGCAAGCATTATCGAATCCTCGTCTCCGTCACAGTTCCTCCTCTTCGCGGCATGCCAATACGGATGCGCGTAACAAACCTGAGCCTTGGTAAACCCGACGATTCGTCCAACGATACCAACCGAGGTATGTGGAGCAAGACCCACTACGAGATGCCCTACCAAGTCATCCACACATCTTACTTGATAGTATGTGGGTAACACATAAAACCTTGTGAGAAGTTCATCAATAAAATTGGCTACCCGAACGAGGTACTCACCACAATTTTCAGAGATTATTATGTCGTGTGGTTTTAACTCCAATATCTGCTCCTCGTTTTCCAAAGGGTTACCTTGATAGTCTCGGGTATATCCCAGTTTACGTAATTTCTCTACCGGAACCGATACTTCACTTGGTTTGAAGTGGGTAAGCGGTGCGTCAGTAGCATCGAATCTTATTGTTCCGTCTTTATAGACGTACAAATCATATTTAGCTCGTAAAATACCTTTCTCAAGGGCCTCTGGAATTTTTGTTTCGCTTATCAGCCCCTGAACTCCCTTCACCTCTTTAACTGATTCTACACCCACTCTTCTTAACGCTTTTTGGAACTCCTCCTTAACGTTTATCTTCCTACTTTCAAATGGTTGTGCTTTTCCGCCACATTTGGGGCACGTTTCTTCCTCCGTAGAAAAACCGCATTGTAGGCAGGTGTTTATGGCTTTTGTTTCTTTTTTACAGGAGGGACAAAAACTGTGGAAAGTTGTAACTCCACACTCTGGGCATTGCCTTCTCGCTATTTCGACAGATATCATTCCCTTCTCCGCAGCTTTGACGATGTTCCTTGTACTTCCCCCCTCCAACCCGACGGGGAACAAAACATGCACCGGAGGAGAAAGTTTTCTTTCTTTAGCCTTTTCCGGTCTTCCCATCCTGGCCCCTATGTATGTTGGGGCTTTTTCCCGTATAGGTATATCCGAAAATACTTTAACTATGTCAAGGCCCCTTGCACTACCGAACTGGTATAGCGCGAGACTCTGTATCTTTTTACCCCTTGGCAAGCATCTTAATAAGATGGGGGCGTGGTCATCGATTATGACTTCCCCGTCCCTAAACGTATGAGGGACGCCGAGTCTCTCCAAAATCTCTTTTACCTTTCGGGGCACTTTTGCAACAATCTTGTCTTGTTCACCTGCTCCTACCTTCTCCAACCATTTTTGAAGTTCAATGGCCTCTTCTGCACTTATATCATGCCAAAAGTAAGTATATTCTGGGTGGAGAGGAATGTTCAGCGCCTCACTTATGTTCAGCGCCTCTTTTGCTGAAGGCTTAAAATAGAATGGATTCTCCATGATCCGCTTCAGACGTTCCTTATTAATTCCAATAAAGCTAGAAGCCCGCTGTAAATCCTCTCCAAACTTCTCATTTATCTTTGTCTCGAGTTCTTGAATCCACCATTCCTCACAATAACCAGAAGGAACTAACGGATGATTATTCTCTAAAAATTCTCCGAAAGCGACAAGAAGATCCCCTAGAAACAAAATTTTGTCTATTTTGTCCACAACTTCTAAAGCCTCTTCTAGGGTGTTAATCCTTCTAACTGAACCATCCACTGTTTTAACAATGGGGCCTTCAATACTATCTACGGGTAGCACTATTGCCCCCTTGCCGGGCCTCTCCGTACGAATATGTGTTCCAGGAGCCAAAAATTCATCCAAAATAATCATAGTAGACGGATTAATTCCAACCGCTGAAAGTCCAGTATTCCTGGAGCGGCCATATCTGAGCCGGAAGCTACCAATAGCAGAGGGCTCTCCGAAAACTGGACGCCCAGCTATAACATCTGCAAGATAAGTTTCACTTGGCTTTACTTCTACCTTCTCCTTCTCCTCCCCAGATTCGGATAACCATTCCCACCCTTCAAACCCAATGCGGTCAACGATTTTCTTTAGTTTTGACGCCTTACCAATTAAACCGTCATTAAGAACGAGAATGGCGCCGCCCCTTAACTGGTTTGTCTCGATTCTCGGAAGATTTCGGTGTCCTGAAACCTCAATGTTGTCAGTGGGTTCACCCGTCACTTCAACTGGTATGTTCTTTATAACTCTCCTTATCTTATCTGGCGTTGAGGGGTACTGCAGGTGAGTCACTCTATGCTCATACAAATCAATTTCTTCAACGAAACGCTCCACCTCCAAATCCGTGGGTTTGTATCTATCCAAGTGAAGAAGTCTTCTAACAAAATCAGCTACGAGAACCGTTTTTGCTTGCTCGGTTCCTCCCGCAGACCTTATAGGCCCCGCGAAGTAAATCGCAAGATATTCGGTACCATCAGGATTCTTTTTAATTTTAACATCTGCTATTCCTTCAATCGGTGCCGCCGTAACACCTTCGGTCAGCAGAGCCAAAGCTAAACGAATAGCTTTATCGGCAACTTCTTCATCCTCTCTAAAGTCTCCGAATTTTCTGTAAATTATCTCCTCCGCAATCTTGAACGCAACCTCCTCCCTGGTCATTTTCTTGCTTAACTCACGAATGCGATCCGCTACCCCTTCAAGCCCAATCAGCCCCTCAACCCTAGCAGCAACGTCTCTCGCAGTCAGAATTTCTGGTTCGATAGAAGGGTCAAGCCCTCTACTACGCGCCTCCCTCGCTATGCTATACAATTTCTCAAAGTTATTTTCAATCGTCCTAAAATACTCCTGCATCTCTTCACTAGCACTAGTCATTAGCCCATCTCCAATTTGAAAATAACCTCACCAATTAATATAACTGTTTGCAATATGGCGCCTCTTATGACAGAGTGTTAGAAACAAGTATTCCTCTTCTTTAAGACTTCTTTAAACCTTGTATGAAAAGCTTTATGTATCCTCTGTAATACGTATTCCTCGATAACGGAGCAGGTAAAATTATTTACATAAGGGTTAAATGTGAACAGATATTATCTTAGTACTACTGAAAAACAGCTAACTGGAATTGCAATTGTTCATCTCTCCCTTATTGAAAAACTTTTTAAACATCAAATCAATATGCAGCATAAACTCTCAACCTACTTTAGCAATGGAGGTTTCACTTTGGGTAAACGGTTGCTCGTTCAGAGACGTGGCAGAGGCGGTTCAAACTTCCGAGCTCCAAGCCATAAAAGGAAAGGTAAGGTTAAACATCACCCCGCCAGAGAAGGTGTAGTACACGGAACAATTAAAGAACTAACGCATGAACCCGGAAGGGGTGCTCCGCTCGCCAAAGTAAAGTTTGAAGACGGTAGGGAACAGTGGATTCTCGTTCCTGAGGGCTCCTTCGTGGGACAAACGATTGAATACGGTCCAGAAGCTAGTCTACGGCTCGGTAACACTCTCCCTCTCTACCAGATTCCGGAGGGTACACCCGTTTTCAATTTGGAGGGTGTCCCTGGAGATGGCGGAAAATTTGTTCGTTCTTCAGGAACTTACGCTACGATTCTCTCCCACAGCGCGGATAAGACAATGATTCGGCTTCCCTCAAGCAAAATAAAAGCGTTCAATCCCAAATGCAAAGCAACTATCGGTGTAGTCGCCGGAGGCGGGCGCACTGATAAACCTTTCCTCAAAGCAGGCAGCAAGTACCATCTCTCCAAAGCCAAAAGCTGGAAATGGCCCAAAGTCCGTGGCGTGGCTATGAACGCAGCATCACATCCCCACGGTGGTGGAAGCCACCAACACATCGGAGGGCCTTCAACCGTTCCTAGAACCGCACCTCCAGGCCAAAAAGTCGGCCTAATAGCTGCGCGCAGAGCTGGGCGTAAACAGCGAAAATAGTTCAGTGAACCCTCCGTTATAATAATTCTTACTTAACTACAAAATTAATCAACCAAAAAACCGTACATCAATCAAAAAATCTGTAAATTCTGGAGGTTAATACATTGGGGCATCGTAAGGCACACGCACCTAAGAGAGGAAGCCTAGCTTACCTGCCTAGAGGAAGGGCTGCGCGTCCTATAGGGCGCGTCAGAAATTGGCCTGAATACGACGAATCACCGACCATACTTGGTGCCGCTGGATACAAAGCGGGAATGACACACGTGTTACTGGTGGAGGATCATCCGCACAGTCCATACTTCGGGCAGGAAAGAGTACTCGCTGCAACAGTGCTTGACACTCCCCCCTTAACCGTTTTCGGAATAAGAGCATACACACTCACTCCGTACGGTTTAAGAACACTAACAGAAGTCTGGGCACCAGAACTATCCCCCGATCTTAGACGAAAATTCACTCTACCCTCCAATCATGATTACGAAGGAAACCTGAGCCGCTTAGAGGAACAAAGAGAAAATATATCCGAAATTCGCGCCTTAATTCACACTCAACCACGCCTAGCAAGTGTACCCAAAAAGAAACCAGATATCATAGAAGTTAAAATCGGTGGAGGTTCAATAGAGGAACAAATAGACTACGCTAAACAGATTCTTGGAAAACAGATAAGAGTGGGCGAAATTTTCAAAGAGGGCCAGTACGTAGACGTTATTGGGATAACCAAAGGAAAAGGTTTCCAAGGACCAGTAAAACGATGGGGGATACGAATACTTCAACACAAATCGCGAAAAACAAAAAGAGGCGTCGGAGCGATTGGACCATGGAGACCCGCCAGAGTATCCTATACTGTGCCACGAGCAGGGCAGATGGGTTATCATCAGCGCACGGAGTACAATAAAAGAGTTTTAAAAATCGGAGAGAGAGGAGAGGAAATCACGCCCAGCGGCGGCTTCGTCCGCTACGGACTGGTTCGCGGAGACTACATTCTACTACAAGGCTCCGTTCCCGGCCCCTCCAAACGCCTCGTAACTTTACGTTACCCGATACGCCGACCAACTAATGTGCCGGAAAATCCTCCCCAAATTTCCTACATAAGCCTCGAATCTAAACAAGGAGTCTAAAAGGAGGGAACCGTTTGGCGAAAAAGGTCAACGTTTATGGCCTTGACGGAGAACCGCTACGCACAATTAAACTGCCAGAAGTGTTCGAAACCCCCTACAGACCCGACCTAATCAAAAGAGCAGTCCTGTCTTCACGCGCGGCACGAATTCAGCCCTACGGGGTAAACAAAAGGGCTGGCAAACGAACAACAGCAGAGTCTAGGGGTCCCGGGTTTGGCATCGCTAGAGTCCCCCGGGTGAAGGGTTCACGCTACCCCGCTGCTATGCGGGGCGCGTTCGCTCCCATGACTGTTGGAGGTAGAAGAGCACATCCCCCAAAACCCGAGAAAAAATACGCTGAAAAAATTAACAAAAAAGAACGGAGACTAGCAATTCGTTCAGCTATAGCTGCAACCGCTAATCCGGAACTGGTTAAAGAAAGGGGCCACGTTTTTGAAAACTCACGGGAGCTACCCCTGGTAGTGTCCGACGAATTCCAGGCTATTACTACAACCTCCGAAACCAGAGAGCTTTTCATCAAGCTGGGGGTCTGGCAGGATATTCTCCGCGCTAAACGTGGAAGAAAAATTAGACCGGGAAAAGGAAAAATGCGCGGCAGAAAGTATAAGAAACCTAAGAGCATACTACTCGTGATAAATGAGGATCACGGAATAGTGAAAGCATCACGAAACCATCCCGGTTTAGATATAGTCAACGTCAGGAATCTAAATGCAGAACTGTTAGCGCCAGGTACAAAACCAGGAAGGCTAACAATATGGGCTGAATCCGCCATTAATCAGCTAGAAAACCTATTCACCCTGTAAAACTGGTCCAAACCGCATTCGGATTATCTTTCCAAAATTTTTTAGCCGACAATTACTCCATTTCTTGGGTCTCTTGAGAAATCTTCGCTTCTCCTTCACGAGGTTTGCGAGATAGTTCTCATCGTACCTTTGCAATCCCCCTCATAAAAGAAGGGAGTAAAAGAGTTGTTATAGCAACTTACTCGTTACATCCCTTTCGAGGGAAATTTTTCTAAAAAACAATTACTTTCTGTGTGTTATCCGTTTTTGGTGTTTCCGTGAGAGGCTAGAATCCGATTAACCGCGTTGACAAGGGCTTGGACACTTGCGCTAACTATATCCTCGTTCGCTGCTCTGGCAGTGTACATCCTCCCCTTTTTGTCTCTAACTTTAACAGTTACGATGCCTAGCGCCTCAGTGCCTCCGGTTATGGCCTCTAAATTATATTCGACTAATGATATTTCCCCGAATGCCTTCACTGCTTTTTGTAACGCATTGCAAGCAGCGTCAACTGGCCCGACTCCCAAGTCCGAAACAAGTTTTTCTTCGCCGCCTACCTCTATCCGCACCGTTGCTGTCGGTGTAATATTTAATCCTGTGACGACCACCAGCTCCTTCAGCTTCAGATACTGTTCCTTCATAGACACTCTGCCGATGATATCGTCTGCTATGGCTTGTAGCTCTACGTCGGTAACCTGCTTTCCCTTGTCCCCCAACTTTTTAACTCTTTTCATTATTTCTTCTAACTGTTCACCCGTATAAATGTAGCCGTAACTATCCAGCTTGGCTTTCAACGAGTGTCTTCCTGTGTGTTTCCCAATCACTATCGACGAAAGTGTGATGTCCTGCCTACTTCTTTTTCTCCCAATGATATCTGGTGTGATGGGTTCATAGGTTCTCGGGTTAACCAGTACTGCATGTGCATGAATTCCACTTTCATGGCGGAAGGCATTTTCCCCGACAATCGGTTGATTAGGCGGAATCTTCATACCGCTCAGGTTTTCAATGAGTTTCGATGTTTCAAAAATGTACTCTGTTTTGATGTTCGTTTTAACTCCATAGAGCGCAACTAGCGACATAACAATTTCTTCTAAGGAAGCGTTGCCAGCTCTCTCTCCTATACCGTTAACCGTAACGTGAACTTGCTTAGCACCTACCTCTACAGCAGCTAGGGAGTTAGCAACTGCCAATCCAAAATCGTTATGAGTATGCACCGATACTATTGTATCCCCCTTGACCACTTCGATCAATTGTTTTGTAAGATACGCGTAAGCTCGGGGGGTAGTGCATCCAACCGTGTCCGGTATGTTAATTACATCAACACCTGCTCTGTCAACCTCTCCATAAATCTCCTTCAGAAAGTTCAAATCACTTCTAGTAGCGTCCTCGGCAGAGAACTCGACTTTAAGTCCATGCTCCTTCGCATATTTAACTGCTTCAAAAGCACTGTTCAAAGCCTGCTCTCGTGTTATCCTCAGTTTTTCTTTCAGATGCAAATCCGATGTGGCTATAAAGATGTGCACTCGGTCAACACCGCAATCAATCGCTAAGTCTATCTCGTTTTGGTTCGTCCTAGTGAGCGCGCAGATTTCTGTATCCAATCCTAATTTGACTATTTCTCGAATAGCCTTTTCTTCACCTCTAGAAACTATTGGCATCCCTGCTTCGATAACGTCGACACCCAGTTTTGCAAGTTGCTCGGCGGTGTTCTTTTTCTCGTTCACTGTAAAGGAAACACCCGGTGTCTGCTCTCCGTCACGCATGGTGGTATCGAAAATTAGAACACTATCTGGCAAAGCCACCTCAGAAGACACTTTGCTGATAAATTGGCTGACAGAGAAAGTCAGACCTCCTCATGTAGTTACCTCCAAGACTCTTTACTGCTATCCTTCACCGCTAGTCCCTTGAATTTAATTGTTTTGAGCAACAAATCTTAACCGCGGGACGGGGGCGAGGAAGGGGGCGATACACCCATCTTGAATGCCAATTGTCCTGTATTTCAAAGGATTTTCAATTGAAGTTCCTCTTCGACTGCTGCCTTCTGCATATTCCTGAAGCCTAGGGTATCGGTGAACCGCAGAACCGTATTGGGCACGAATTTGTTTTCCCGTATGCTGTCTGTAAACACTTTACGTGCAACTATCTTGCCGATGTATGTTAGAGACACCGGGATTCCTTTGTTATCCTTATTCCCCGCAGTTATTAGCCCGGCTTTTTTGAGTCTCTTGAGATTCCACCGCGCGGTCGATTTAGGCATCTCAAACTTTTCTGATATCTTTTCGGCAAGCCTTGTAAAAACAGTGGAATCCTCCGAATTAGCTATGTACATCAGGATTTCTCTTTGCTTTTTCGTAAGTGCGATTGATGCCAGTTTCTCAATACCTTCCCTTAGCAGAGAAAATTCTTTCAAAAAATTCTTTTTAAGAGAACTCAGCAGGAAATTCTTGCTTTCGCCTTTTCCTTCCTTCAAAAAGAGATTCAGACCCTCAATTAGGGAATCCATCTTGTTGAGTAACTCAAAGATATCGGCTTCAGCGAATTTCGTCAACCCTCCAATCGTGGAGGAAAGAACACCCCTGCGACATTATTTCACCTCACAAAACAGTCTTTTTGTGAAGAGTACTGATTATACCTTGCAATAAAGAAAACATCAAGAGTAATATATATTTTTTATGCTTCCCGTACTGCAATTATACACTTCTTGCTCATTTCCCCGACTATGTTATCTAACTGGATTCTTTACAGACTACACGCCACGCGTGTAGGTTCAATCTAAGCTCTTCTAGTGCTTACGCAGCCTAGTGCTTATGCAACTGACTAAAATAAAGGCTACACTTAAAAATAACGGGCTGTGCGCTAAGCAGTTTCACTTTCAACTATCCGAATGACAAAACACACACTTGTTAAAAAAGTAAGTATGAATGTGATTCCTCTTTTATACATTTTATTGGCTTTTTCTCAAGACACGAAAGGTATATGTGCTTAACTACTTTCACCTTTTAACTCTCTAAACCCTGCAGTAATTGTTCATACTTGAGTATTACTTATCTTTTTAAGCTTGAAAGACTTAACTTACGCTTAGAACTCGAAGGATGAATTCTCTCACTTTCCTGTAATTCTTGAATTTGTGATGCATACCCCCTGCGGATATATCCTCCTGAGAATCTCCGTGGCGCTAGAACTACGCAATGTTTATATATCAAAAAAAGTAGAGTATTTTATCAAAAAAATTTAATAACTCACTTATAACTAAAACGAAACAACCCCAAATCGGCTGTTTGGGAGCGAGAACCACACAATAAGCAAAATAATTTCTAACAGAACTAACCCCGTGCGATTGTCCTCCCATCAAGTCGATTAACCACCTTCACCTGCTGGTGATAAACTTCAATATGCAGTAACTCATGCTATGCTGTGATCTCCCTCGCTCAATTCAAAATGCACACATAAAAACTCTCTAAGAACAGATAACCTACCACTGTTGAAAGAGGATGAGTATTATGGGCGTGAAAAAATTACTAGTATTTACGCAGAAGAATTGCCCGAACTGTCCCGCAATGAAAGAGATTGCCTTCGAGGTCGGTAAGAAACTAGGAATCCCCGTCGAATTGGTTGATATTTCCAACAGTATGCCAGAAGACCTAGAGTTCGATTTGCTACAATATCAAATTTTCATCAGCGCAACCCCTTCAGTAGTGTCCGTAAATGAAGACGGTTCAATGAGGGAATTAGCATTGGGAGAAATCGTTTATGGTGAAGAATTGGAGAGGCGAATATTAGGTAAAGGGTGATGTTATGTCCAACTCAAGCTATTTTTCGAACAATAATGAAAAGTTTAACTTTGAATCTAAAAGCAATGGGGACTTCATTAATTCGTTATTACCCCCTGTGAGAACTTCTAGAGGGATGATAGAAAACTTTGATGTGTCTAAAATAATTCGAAGCCTCGTTAAAGAGACTGGAATCGACAAGGAAAAGGCGACCCAGGTTGCGAAAAGAGTTGTGCAGCGAATCATATCCTCCAACATTCAATGGTTGTCCAGTCCTATGATAAGAGAAATGGCCTGCTCTGTGCTGGCTGAGATGGGCATGGTGGAGGAGAGAAAGCTTTACACGAGAATCGGGGTGCCGATTTACGACCTAAATGAGATGATAGTCAACCCGCTCAAGCATACATGGAATGCGAATCTGCAAATAAACCCAGAAACAATTGCAAAAATAGTTTACGACCGCGTTATGAGTGAGCACACCTACCTGACACTGCCTGGAACCTTTGAAGTTGAAGTACCCTCCGGTAGAACCTTCAGGTTCACAACGAACATAACGGATGCTCATCTGATGGGCGACAATTACCATAAGGACCGAGAATACACAAGCATAAGAGACTACTGTGCATCATGGGATCCAAGGCTCTTTATGATTCTGGGATTAGAGCCAGACGGCTTGCACGGTGCTCACTCGTCTAGTGCTGGACCCGCTAAACACTTGATAGTGTTCACTAACCACGCAGCAATATGGCTTGCAACCTGGCAAAGCAATATGGCGGGAGGGCAAGGCTTCCACAACTGGATGGAATCCATCGCTTGGTACCTGAGGGGTCTGCGCAAGGAAAACTGTAGAGATGCTGTTCAAACCTTCATACACAATGCAAACCAGGCTAGGCTGAACATGGATAAACTATATGCAAGATTTCCAAACATACCAAGAAAGGTTATCGACTCCGTGGTCGCATACGTATTAGAAGAACTTAAAAAGAGAGAAGTGGAACAAGCCGCCCAACACACACCCTTTATCGCCACGCAGCAGTATGTAGCTCGCGGGGGGCAGGTACCCTTCACCTCCATCGACATTGGTCCTGGAATAAAGAAGGAGTTCATGAACGAGCCTGTGATTCTGCCCGGAGGAAAGCTCAGTGAGAAGTATGTTTACGGTGACTTCGTCGATGAAGTTAAACAGTACTTCATCACATTCATGCAGGTTATGTACAAGGGGGACCGACATGGCAAGCTCTTCAACTACCCCAAGATTAACATTGAGCTTCGCGAGGAGTGGATGAAACCAGAGTTCGAGGAAGCATACCTGTGGGCTGCCAAGCTGACCGCAAAGTATGGTCTACCCTACTTCGTAAACTACCTGAACTGGCGGAAACAAATCATAGGCGGATGCGTCTCCTGTTGCTCCCACACCTGGAGTGCTGATACTCCCGAGCAGAAAGAGGAGTACATCACCGGAAATGCGGTCTATGGAGCAATCCAGATGGATACACCGAACCCGGTGGCCAGCGCAGCCAGAACACTGAACATGGACGAATCGGCTTTCTTCGAGGATTTCACCCAGATAATTGAAAACGTAACCATACCAAGCCTACTAAACAGGTACGACATTGTCAAGAGAATCAAGAAACTAAACCTCGCCCCACTATACAACGTTAAGCGACCAAACGGGAAGGATATGATTGTTCCCGAGGAACGCGAACTCCTCATAGGGACCATCGGTTTCGCCGAGATGACTGAGATGGTGGTAGGATATCCCCTATGGCACGAGGAAGGGTTAAAATTCGCAGTGAAAGTTATTAGACACATGAAGGCGTTAGCCGACGAGTGGTCGGAGAAAACAGGGCTTCGCATAAAGCTGACCCGAACCCCGGCAGAGTCAGCGGCTGGCAGACTAGCCAGAATAATGTACGAGCGATATCCCCAAAGTAGACCTTTCCTCAGAGGAAAGTACCCAAATGTTTACCTGACGAACTCCATCCACCAGCCAGTGGACGCCGACATACCTCTGACAGAGAGGATAAAGAAAGAGGCAATGTTCGCACCCTTGCTCGGTGGAGGCTTCCTTCAACACATCTTCCTAGACGATGCGTACCCTGACCCCGAAGCCCTTTGGAAGTTCATTCAAAGAATCGCCAGAAACACTCTCACCGCATACTTTGACTTCACGGTGGACATGTGGGTTTGCAACAGCTGTTTCAGTCAGGGGCGAATGGACTGGAGCCAAAATCAGTTCGACTCTGTGGAGGATATTCTCAACTTTAAATGCCCCAAGTGTGGAAGCCCCAACGCTGAAATACTCTCTAGGATAACGGGATACCTGCAAGGCCTTAAGGGAACATGGAACGACCCCAAGAAGCAGGAGTTTCTAGAGCGTAGGAGATACAACCTAAACATCTAACACCTCTTCCGAACATCAAAAAAGGTTTAATAACCCACCAAATACCCTCTTTTTAATCTCCTGGTTTATTAGTCCGTTACTGCGAGCCCATTTCTAGTTAGTTAGTGTTCCTTGGTGGTTCGGGTTTTGCTTCTATTCCCAGTCTCGCTTTAATTTCTTCAGCAAGTCTTTGTGCACTACCGGGGCGGGCGTTATCCGTTATCACCAGTTTTGGCTCACACTCCTCTACGTACTTGATCAACTGATTGAAATCTGAGTGACCGCTCCATGAAACAACGTATTCTCTTTCTCTAATTTTTTTGTACGGCATTTCGAATTGCCAGCCAGTGAGATGTATCAAAGTGGTGTTTTTGTCTATTTTCGGTTTAAATGTCGGGTGATAGAATCCAATAAACTGTTGGGATTTCATTATTTCCCTTCCTTCTCCACTAAGTGAGGAGTAAACTCTACCTAGACGAATGCCGTATTTCTCGTAAATTTTTGAAACCAAGAAAACTTTTGGAGGGTTGATAAAAGGCACTTTCGCGCCTGCTTCGTGGAGTATCCTCATTACCTCCTGGAGCTTTCCATAGAAGCCTAGAATAATAACCTGCTTATTGTATTCTAACTCAGTTTGAACTAGTTTAATTAAAGATGCCTTAGCTTTCCTAATGGGTGGTCTAACACATGATGGATGGCCATACGTTGCGTCCAGAACTAAAATATCACACTTTATAGCCCGTATTTTTTCGTACACGAAGTCGCTGCTGTAAACGTATCTGTCCCCGTTCTTGGTTTCGACCAAAACTTGCGCTGAACCAAGAATGTGTGAGGAGGGGAAAAGGGTGATTGTATCTGTTTCATGGCTAAAGGGTTCTTCATAGTCCGCCGTTTTTATCTGTGGTGAATGTATCCCCCTCAAAACTTTGAGTAAATCCCTAGTAGCTGGTGTTGAGTAAATTAAATCTCCTTTCCTTATGCTTTCCTCTAACCCCCAAAGGTGATCTGCGTGAGCATGTGTTATAATCCGCACACTATGCTCTGGATGGTAACCGTCACAAACAACTCTGTCTAAAACTATAGCACCGGAATCTGTAATGGCTACATTCATAAATTCCACCTTCAATATGTACAATTAAAAACATTATTCGCGTACTACTTGAATTTAACATATCCCTATCTTCCATGCTTAAAGTGCTCAAACAAAGTTTCATTAGGGTTTATGTGGATTAGATGCCCGATATGGTTATAACGGGTTTGAACTCCGGTCTGGTGTTTGGAATGTCAAGCAAATTACTGGATGAGGCTATTTCCAAGGGTGATTTTGTCGAGGCGTACAGAGTGGCAAAATTTGTTTTAAGGGATGAGCAGAGGGCTTGGGATCTGTACACCAATGCTTTGGACGCCATAGGAAGCCTAAGATATACTGCAGCTAACTTGAAACAAAAGGGGAGTTATGAAAAAGCCGCTAAACTCTTTTTACGTTGCGCTGAGTTTTTCGAGGGAGAGCGCGATTATGGTAGAGCAAGCGGATTTTTCCTAGAGGTCGGGGATTGTTTCTCGGAAACGGGTAACTTGGAAAAAGCCAAGGACAGTTTTATAAGGGGATACGAACTCGCTGTACAAGACTGGAGAATATTCGGTCCCGCCAAAAAAATAGCTTCTCTTAGTGTGTTGCTTTCAATCCTAATTACCCTACTAAGTGGAAAACTGAGTGAAGCGAAAGAAATATTTAAACTTATTAGATCTTCCCTGCCAGAGAAAGAACGCCGAAAGTTACGTAGACAAGACTATTACCGACTTGCTAAACATCTTTACGATTCTTTCATTAAAGAGAATTCCCTCAAATTAGACGATCTCAAAAGTATGTATGCTAAGCAGGAAAAAACGGATTTTCTAACCCTCCTCGAAGATCTTTCCAATGCGTACGTTACCGTTAAACGGTTTTCAGAAAAGTTTCTAAAATGATACGATTCCTTTTACTGTTGAAAATATCACGTAAATAAAAACATAAATACCTCCTCAGTTTTGTAAGCAATAGTTGGATAACTCTTGGAGAAAAGCCGACGCGTTAAGAGTATGTTCTCCTAAATAAGGGTGGATGTGTTTGAAAGATAATAAGACGGGTATGTTTGAAGTTGTTAAGCATGATGGTCCTGGGAGAATCGGAAAGATAAATTGGGCAGATGAAAAAAATCTAACACCCTCCCTTCTTCATCCACGTTTCCCCCATATCGAACCAGTCTCAGAAAAAGAACTGATCACTTTAAATGTTTTACCCGATTCTTTTCCGAAGGAACAATTTTACAATGTTTTCATGACAAATCCTGCAAATCCTTATGTTTACTCAGATTTAACTCAAAGTTTTGACGACCAATTGAAGTTAAACCCCCGGGTTTTAACCGTACCTTGCGGAATCTTTATAGAATTAGATAGGAAAAATACGCTCAGATTTCTAGATAACCTACTCAAAAATGCTACCTTTTTCAAAGAAATTGCTGGAAAAAAACATCTCGCGGTTCCGGTTTTTTATTCAAAATTCCACGACTTGTATGAGAAACAGATAGATAATCTCTCACAGATTGGATTTGATATCTATATTCTGAAAAATCTGGTTGATGTTTTGGGGTCCCCCCGCCAACTACTAGAATTTATTGTAAGTGTAAGGGAGAAGATTCCCCCAGACTCTCTAATATATTTTCCGGGCCCGGTACATCCTTCCTTTTACCCTCATCTAATTTATTCTGGTGTAGATCTCTTCGACACAACTCTTATGATACGGGAGGCGAGAAGGAACCGCCTACTACTGGAAGGCAGCTCAAAAAAAATTTGGGATTTAACCGAGCTTCCTTGCAACTGCCAGATCTGTTCATCATACAGTGTGTTCGAAATAACTAAGATGCCTCCAGATGAACGTTTTTACAAATTGCTGCAACATAACATTCTCTTCGCTGTTTCAGTTTTAAAAAGAATAAGGTTGGATATAAAAGATGGATTTTTACGTGAGAGAGTAGAACTATCTTCACATTACTCACCCACGTTAGCAGCGTATCTTCGAATCCTTGACAAGAACCATTTTACTTTCTTGGAGCAGTATACTCCAATCGCCAAAAGAGGTGTGATGTACTGTATAGGACCTGAATCCTATCATCGACCCGAAGTGGAACGGTTTAGAAAAAGAGTCTCTGAACGCTATACCCCCGTCAAGGGCATCCGAACTGTTATTATTCTCCCCTGCTCTGCCAAAAAGCCATACTCACTCTCAAAATCCCACGAAAAGTTTAGGAAAGTTATTAAAAGTGTTGGTGAAGGATTAATCCAAGAGGCCATACTCTCCTCCCCCCTGGGGCTGGTTCCAAGAGAACTCGAACTCGTCTATCCCGCGGCGCATTACGATATCCCTGTAACGGGAGATTGGGACAATGAAGAGATAGAAATAGCTTCCGCTTCTCTCCTAAACTACTTAGAAAAATTAGACAAGGAAACGGTAGTGATAGCTCATCTAGACGGGGGGTACAAAGAAGCCTGCTTAAGGGCTTCTGACCTTTCGGGAAGGGAAATAATATTCACCGAAATTCACGGCAACGTAGCGGGGAACGAAAGCTTGTCAAGCTTAAAAAAGGTCCTAGAGGAGTACGCCGATTTGTCCGGAAGCAGACAGGTCAGGGATACTGATCTGTTTAAAAAGATTGCTGATTATCAATTTGGAATAGGTGCTGGGGAAAAATTGATACCTAACTACGCAGATATCAAGAGGGACCGGAAGGGGAATGTAAAAATCCTGTTACGCAGAGAAGTAGTAGCCTCATTTGACCGTGTCTACGGTCTACTCACATTAACTCTAAGAGGCGCCGAGAGCCTTTCCACTCACGGCTACTGGGTAGAATTCGATGGAGACACCCTAAGCGGTTCAAATCTCCTCGCCCCGGGAGTTAAAGATGCAGATTCCCAGATAAGGCCTCAAGATTCTGTCATGATTTATAACCCCTCAAAAGAAATAATTGCCGTGGGAATATCTAATATGAGTGGCCCGGAGATGAAATCTTCAAAAAGAGGAGTCGCTGTTAGACTCACTGAAAAAAAGACGGATTAAAAATGTCCGAAACCTGTAATTATGAACTAGCCAGTAAGATAATTGAGATTCGACGGAGAAGTCTAAACAGATTCAGGAGAGACTTCAGGGATAAACCCGTGAGGTACTGGTTCGAGAAGGACAGACTTTTGAACAAGATTGGTACCTCGCTGGTCGTTGTTCTTGCTACTAGAGGCTGTGATTGGGCGCTGTCTTCCGGAGGGGGATGTTCGATGTGCGGATACGTTTACGATGCTCCAGTAACAGTACCTGATTCTGGGTCTTTAATCAAGCAATTTGATTCCGCTTATAAGGCTAGCGCTTCGGTTAAAGCTCCCATGGCAATCAAGATTTTCACTTCTGGAAGCTTTTTTGATGAGAAGGAGGTGCCTAAACCAGCTCGAGAAGCCATTCTGAACAAAATTGCGTCGGATGAGCGGGTTGAAGAGGTAATTGTGGAAACAAGACCCGAGTATGTTGATTACGAAATTTTGAGTGAATGTCTCTCAATTCTGAGAGAAATCCATTTTGAGGTTGCAATTGGTTTAGAAACAAGCAACGATAATATCCGCAACTGCTATATTAACAAGGGCTTCCAACTAAAAGACTTTATTAACGCCGTTTCCACAGCTAAGAAACTCGGAGTTGGTGTAAAATCTTATATCTTAATAAAACCTCCCTTTCTAAGAGAGAAAGAAGCGATATTAGATTCCACACTGTCTGCTATTGACTCATTCAAAATAGGCGCAAGCTCCATATCCTTTAATCCTTGTACCGTGCATAGGGGCACCTTGGTTGAACACCTTTGGAAATTAGGCAGGTATAGGCCTCCCTGGCTTTGGAGCATAATCGAAATACTAAAAAGAACCTCTCAGAGGTTAAATAAGAAAGCAAGAGTGATATGTAGTCTGGTTGGAATAGGTAGCGAAAAGGGGCCTCATAACTGCGGAAAATGTGATAAAAAAATTCGAAGTCTACTCCACGAATTCACTCTTACCCAAAACCCCGAAGTGCTATCGGGTGTTGAATGCGACTGTAAACAGGAGTGGTTAGATTACTGTGAAGAAGAGTTCATCTGGAACCAACATTCATAAGAAACAAAAAGGAAAACTAGAAATTAAAAAAGATAGACCCAATTTTTTTAAAACATATTGCTAATATAGTTGATATCTACAAAAGTGGAGGATTAAGAAGATGAGCCCAATAGTCACGTTTCAAGATAAAAAACCCAAGATTCATAAAGACGCATATGTCAGCCCACAGGCGACACTAATTGGAGACGTTGAGGTTGGTGAATACTCAAGTATTTGGCCAGGAAGCGTAATTCGTGGCGATTTCTCAAAAGTACAAATTGGCGCCTATTCCAACATACAGGATGGATGCGTTATTCATGCTCACTCCGAGGACGCCCCTGTTATTATCGGGAATTTTGTTAGCATCGGAAGCAACGTTGTGATGCATGGCTGTTACTGTGGAGACGCGGTGCTCATAGGGGATGGCGTGATTATTTACGAAGGCGTGACCGTTGGAGAAGGCGCGTTCATCTCTCCGGGGTCGATTCTAGTGCAAAACATGGTTGTCCCGCCACGCCTATCCGTTTCGGGTGCACCAGCGAAACAAGTTAGAGAATTATCAAGCGAAGAGGTCACAAGACAAAAGGAAAGAGCCGAACTCATAGCAAGAGTATTCCACAAACTCCGAAAGTGGCTTCCCTCTGAATTAACAACGTAAATAAAACCACTTCTCTATGAAAAAAGTTTTCCTTAGCCAAAACCACCTATTTTCTATTCCTTCAAAGACAATATTTCGGATCCCGAGAATACACGGAGTCTTAAAGCTGACAGTAGTGTTTAAGAGATACTTAAAACCTCATCACCCTTTTTAAAGAGCTATCCTGTAGGAATTTTCAGCCAAATTTCTGGAACCCTACTTAATGTCTAATTTTTTGTTTCACCCTTTTTCCTGCTTCGGCTTAGGTTCTGCTGTGCTAAAGCATAAAAATTTATTTTCATACTTATACATTGCATTGTTGACCATTCCCCATGGAGGTTGCTTATGTCTAAATGGCCTTTTGTTTCTGGTGATTACGTTGTTGGAAACGAAGAATCCGCTATTGCTGTGATTACCTGTGGTTCTTACAGTCTTCCCAAAGAATTGATTAGGAGAAGTAATAAACTTGCGATTGCGGGTTTCTGTGAAACCGAGAATGATGGAATAGCTAAGATTCTTCAGAACCTAGTTTCAAATCCTCACATTAGAATACTCGTTGTTTGTGGTGAGAGGGTGGTTGGTCATGAGCCTGGGCAGACGATCATTTCTCTCTACAAGAACGGAATCGATGAATCTTACCGAATTGTTGGAAGTGAGGGAACAATACCTATCCTGCATCCAAATTATTTCCGTGGGGCTGATCCACACAAATTTGTTAAAAGATTTCAGAGTCAAATCGTCAAGATTGTAGATGCTAGAGGAGAAACCGATGTCGAAAAAATACTTTCAATCGTTGATGGTCTTGAGAATCCCCCTCCATTTCCGGAGCCTCCCATCCTTCCCTTAAAACCTAAAGCTGATTACGATTGGAATAAAGGAATGAAACGGTTTCAAGACGAGAATAAATCCTTTTTTGAGAAAGGTTTTCCTCTTTTGAATCCTTTGCTATTTACTGGAGAATTGAAAGTTTACAATATGTCTGGGATTAAGATCGGTGGGCAGAGAGGCGAATACCCAATAGTTTTGGCTGGTACCATGTTTTACAGAGGCGATAAGCTGGTAAGTAATCATAGTGAAGGTTCTTTTGATAAAGCTGAGGCCGAAGAGCAAATTCGGAAGCAAGACGAAAACTCTTTAAAGTACGAAATTCCTGCAATGGTTCACATTGTGGGAGAGACTCCTCAGGCTCTGACAAAATACCTTCTGTTTGTTGCGGATTCAACTGACTCCCCGATAATAATTGATTCGCCAGTACTAGACTCAAGGATTGAAGCGATGAGTGTTGCCAAAGATACCGGACTAGAAAACCGAGTAATATACAACTCGGTAATTAATGTAGACGAAAGAGAGAAAAACCTAATAACCGAAATCGGAACCATAGAATACTCCATAATTCTACCATTTGACGTAAAATTAACCTCGAGAATTAGCCGATTCGAAGAAATAATTGAATTTATCGGAGACGTAATTAAATATCCGATTGTCGACCCAGGAGTTCCTGTTCTCGGGGAAGGTTCAATAAGCGCGCTGCACGCGGCATGGCTGCTCAAGAATTACTACGGCTACCCTGCCTGTATTGGAATACACAATCTACAGTCCAGGATCCCAAAGAATAAGAAAGAATTAAAAAAACTTGATTTTTCATTCGGTTATGCTCTCCCCTCGATCTTTGGGCTTGATATCAACCTTTATGGCCCAATAAAAAATGCTGATCACATATTCCGAGAGGTAGCAGCTGTCGAAGCAGCGATTGCAGACGAAAACATAAACACGGTTGGAGTTTACCCAATCCCACCCCACCCCTATTACGCTTTAAACTTTGGTAGTGAATAAAAAATGAGCTTTTATGGTCCGTATTTGATCCGCACTAGAAATATTGATGCGGCGTGGCGAAGCTGTATTAACACAATAATAAGGAAGGGAATAAAACAAGTAACCGAAGACAAAGGACAAGAAACCCGCGAAACGTTTTGCGCTACTATACACTTGAGTGATTGGTCAACCGGAAACATAGTCCCAAGAAACTACATTGGACTCAGCGAAGATATGATTCTCAAAAACTACATACCCCAATACCTCACCTCCGAGAGGGGAGAACACATATACACTTATGGGTGGTGCGCGAGAAAAAGATTCATGTTTAATCAACTAGATTTTGTAAAAAACTCGCTGGCAAGTGGAAAAAACGTGGCGTTCGCCCAATTCTGGAACCCCGCAACCGACCTAAAAAGCACAAACCCTCCATGCATTAACATAGTCCTTTTTCACAAAGTCGATTCTAAAATTCACTCAACAGTGTATATTAGAAGCAATGATATGGCCAGAGCGTATCCCGACGATGTCGCGGGTGTTTACACCGTTTTTCTAACAGAAGTTTCTAGCAGATTTGGAGGAAAAAAAGCTATGGCCACCCTTACAACTATTTCAGGTTCGGCTCACATATACGAAACTTCGCTTAACGAACTAGAACAAGCTTTCTTTGGTTCGGTATCCTCTTCTAATCCGCGTCCGAGAGTTAATGAAGGAAATTTGGCCGGGCCAATTCTGTTAAGATCCCACAAATTAAGAGAAGTGTTATCCGAAATAGAATTGAAATTTCCAAAGTATTCTAAACTCCAGGGAGAAGGAAAATTCTACCTGTACTTTGGGTTTAACCTGGAAGAAATCAATCTCGAGTTTAAGGAAAGCGAAGAAGTTGAAAGGGTATTGGGTGGGGCGGGAAGACTGGGAAAGGCATTGAGATCCTACCGAGCTAGAACCGATGAGGGAGTGTGGGTAACTATTGACCAAATAGAATCCGCTAAAAAGAAATTAAAGGAGTCAAAATCAAGCAGAAGGATAATTATTACCCCCAACAACCCTTGGGAAAAAGTGTATGATTTAAACCCCTTACTCATCCAGTTTTTGTTAAGGCACGATAAGCTTTACACTTCTGCACTTTTTGCAGATTACCCTATTCAACGTATTGTTCGGGGTATCCTTTTGGTCAGGGCAATTCAGAAGGAGCTAATTGGTGGAAATACACTCCGCTTAGGGCCTACTGCCCTTTTCTTTATGCCAGGTACGAGCAGCTCAAGAAATTTAGACCTCAAAAATTTAGTTTGAGATGTACATTAGATACACTCAAACAATACCTAAAAAGCAGACTGATATTTCAAAATGAGTAAACTTTCGAATGTAATTTGCATGAAGCGCCCCCGAGACGGATTACAGCTTAAGATATATTTAAAAAATGTTAATGTATGGTGAATATACATATAAGATATATTCAATAAAAGATATTAACCGTACAATAGTTACATTATTATTGTCATGTGTGACGTTAGTGATTCTAAGATTCACAGAAATACAGTGTATTTATGAATAGCTAAAGGAGGTTGAAGTGTAATGTTTGCCGCTCCGGGTTTAGGCTATGACCGCGCAATCACAATCTTTTCCCCAGACGGACGGCTTTTCCAAGTGGAGTACGCGATTGAGGCTGTGCGGCGAGGCACCACCGCCATAGGCGTGAGGTGTAAGGATGGCGTGGTACTCGCGGTAGAAAAGCGTGTATTAGCCCTTCAAGATCCAGAGAGTGTAGAGAAAATATTCGTAATCGACGAGCATATTGGAACTGCGATTGCTGGATTAACCGCGGATGCGCGGGTCCTAGTCAACCAGGCTAGAATTGAGGCTCAACGTAATCGTATAATATATGATGAGCCTATTAACGTTGAAGGTCTAACGCGATATATTGGTGATACAAAACAAATGTATACTCAACATGCTGGTGTTAGACCTTTTGGTGTTTCCTTCTTAATAGCTGGAGTTGATGAGCTGGGTCCTAAGTTGTTTATGACCGACCCATCTGGAACGTATTGGTCCTACTGGGCAGCAGCTATTGGTAGCGGGTCTCAGGCTGCCAAAGAAATTTTAGAGAAAGAGTATAAGCAAGATATGACCCTTGAGGATTCTATTAAACTTTCTTTAAAAGCTTTGAGTCAGGTGCTAGAGTCCGAACTTGATCCTACAAAGGTCGAAGTTGCAGTGGTGGATGTCCAAACGAGGATTTTCAAGAGGCTGTCTTCTAGTGAAGTGCAAAAATATATTAACGAAATTAGAAAGTCTGGCAGCAGTTAGGAATGATCGTTATGTCTGACATTCGAGGCGAAAAACGGGTTGATTTAGGTGATACCGTAGTTGCTCGTTTGGAGTCTCACGGGGAAAGATTCGAAATTCTTGTAGACCCGCAAAAGGCCTGGGATTTCCGTCGAGGCAAAGACATCGATTTATCAGAGATACTGAAAAGTTTTAATATTTTCGAGGATGCACATAAAGGTCGAAGAGCAACGGAGGAGAAACTCCTCAAAATATTTGAAACGACTGACGTAGACAAAATCGCCCGAACCATTCTGAAAAAGGGATTCATACAACTCACAACTGAACAGCGCAGAGAAATGCTAAATAACAAAAGATTACAGATAGTTAACATTCTTGCTCGTAATTGCATTAATCCTCAGACAGGGCTACCTCACCCTCCTGCTAGAATTGAACGAGCTATGGAAGAGGCGAAAGTGTCTATCGATCTGTGGAGAAGTCCAGAGGAGCAAGCAAAAGATGTGTTAAAGATGATTCAGCAGATAATACCTATAAGAATGGAGCAGTTAAAAATTGCTGTTAAGTTTCCCCCTGAATTTTCAGGTAAGGGGTATAGCATAGTGCAACGCTTCGGAACCGTTTCCAAGGACGAATGGTTAAGCGACGGTTCCTGGGTAGCCGTGGTGGAAATTCCAGCGGGCCTTAGAGGGAAATTTGTAGAATCACTAAATAACCAAACTAGGGGAAAAGCACAGGTAAAATTTATTAAAGATTAAAAGGTGGGTAATTTTTGGCTTTATATTTCAAAAATAGGCAAATTGTGGTGCCTGGGGATTTACTGGCAGAGGGCGCCTACAAACCAGGCGATGGAACCTTCAGGGAGGGTAATCGCATTTACTCCTCCGTGGTGGGACTAGCAGAACTGAAGGGTAAAATTGTACAAGTTGTTGCTTTTGAGGGAGCCTACACGCCAAAGGCTGGAGATGTAGTTATAGGCAAGGTTGTAGATGTAAAGATGACATCATGGAGAATCGATATAAAGTCGCCATATCAAGCTATTATGCACCCTGTAAACGTTTTCGAACGACGTTTGGATCCCCTAAAGGATGATCTTCGACGCTACTTCGATGTGGGTGACACGTTGGTTGCTAAAATAATGTCCTTTGATCGAACAAGGGCGCCCCTGTTAACAACAAAGGAGCGTGGCCTCGGCAAGCTCCAAGGCGGATACCTAGTGGAAATGTTACCAACGAAGATTCCACGTCTGATTGGCCGCAGAGGCTCTATGATAAACATGATCAAAAAGGAAACTGGATGTCAAATAATTATCGGTCAGAATGGAATAGTTTGGGTTTCCGGAAAGAGTTTCGAAGACGAAGAGCGCGTCATTAAAGCCATAAGACAAATTGAACGGGAGGCGCATACCTCTGGTCTGACCGATAGGGTTAGAGACCTAATCCATAAGTAAAATCTTGTCGGGTGAGTAAATGGAAGAAAATCAAGGTAATTCGCAAATAAAGTTACTGACTGAGGATAATTTGAGACTCGACGGACGAAAACTGGATGAACTCAGGCCAATAAAACTGGAGGTTGGAGTTCTCTCAAGGGCTGATGGTTCCGCATACATCGAACAAGGGAAAAGCAAGATTCTTGCCGCGGTTTACGGTCCACGTGAACTGCATCCCCGACACCTCGCACAGCCCGATGAGGCCTTACTTCAGTGTATATACCGAATGGCAACTTTCTCGGTGGACGAAAGGAAAAGCCCGGCGCCTTCTCGAAGAGAAACAGAGCTCTCCAAAGTTATAACCGAATCGCTTGCACCCGCAGTTTTCCTAAAATACTTCCCAAGAGCTTCCATAGATGTTTACATACAGGTAATCCAAGCCGATGGAGGTACAAGGTGTTCAAGCATAACTGCCGCCTCGTTAGCCCTAGCCGATGCAGGCATTCCTTTGCGTGACCTTGTAGCAGCCTGCGCTGCCGGTAAAATAGACGGAAAAATAGCTCTTGATCTGAGTGATATAGAAGACAAAAATGGCCAAGCAGACTTACCTGTCGCTATAATGCCAAGAAAAAAATTAACTACCCTACTACAGATGGACGGCTTTATGACCAAAGAAGAATTTATCGAAGCATACGAATTAGCAGTAAAGGGATGCCAAAAAATTTACGAGATGCAAAGAGAAGTTTTGATACAAAAATATATTAACATTCAGGATGAGGTTTCAGAAGAAGGCAGCGAACAAAATAGAGGAGGTTAAATAGGTGCCTCACAGTCTAATATCGGAAATAGAAACAAAGTACATCAGATCACTTGTAAGTAGAGAAAAACGAGTAGACAGCCGCGGGTTGAACGATATACGTCCAATTACGATAGAGTGTGGAATAGTGGAGAAAGCCAACGGCTCCGCCAGAGTAACTTTGGGTAACACCAAGGTTATTGTTGGAGTAAAAGCAGAAATCGGAACTCCTTATCCTGACACTCCAAACTCTGGAGTCATAACTTGCGCCGCCGAGTTCATACCGATGGCTTCTCCCTACTTCGAGCCGGGTCCACCAAATGAAGAAGCCGTTGAATTGGCGAGAGTTGTTGACAGGGGAATTCGGGAATCCAAAATGGTGGATTTAGAAAAACTCTGTATAATTCCTAACGAAAAGGTGTGGATTCTTTTTGTGGATATTTATATTATCGATCACGCTGGAAATCTGTTTGACGCTTCCTCTCTCGCAGCCGTCAGCGCTTTACTCACAACCAAAATTCCAAGAACCGAGGTGGAGGATGGTAAGGTAAAAATACTTGATGAAAGAATTCCCCTCCCAATAAATAATATACCCATTTCCTTAACATTTGCAAAAATAGATGACCAACTGTGTGTAGACCCCATACTGGAAGAAGAAAATGTTATGGATTGCCGAATTACCATAGTGTATGATGTGAACAATAACCTTGTGGCTATGCAAAAGGGAGAACGCGGTGCGTTAACAACTCAAGATATTTATAAAGCTGTGGATTTGGCGGAGACTATGACAAAAGAAATCAGAGAAAAGTACATTTCTCCAATTTTGAAACAGGAGGTTTCATAATGCCAAGAACTAAGAAGGTTGGAATCGCTGGTAGATACGGTGTAAGATACGGCACGAAGTTGAGAAGTCGGGTTAAAACAATTTTGGAGAACATGAAAAAACCACACAAGTGCCCACAGTGCGCCACTAAAGCGGTTAAGCGTATATCCGTAGGTATTTGGTCATGTAAAAAATGTGGGTATACCTTTACTGGTGGAGCTTACCTTCCCATCACTCCTTTGGGTAAGGAAAAACGTAGAGCCATAGACGCAATTACCTACAGCTCAAAGAAAGAAATGGAATAAACCCCCTAACGAGGGGCTTCCTCCCATCAAATTAGGAGGCCTCCCCTTTTAGGTGTATTCCCCTTATGCTAACTCGGGCAGCGCTTTCTACTAGTTTAAATCCTCTGGTAGAGTGACCAGCTTCTTTAATGAGAACCACTTTACATTTAAAACCGAAATCCGCCAAGTTTTTATTCTGAGCAATGTAGAACCGTTTTGATTTACGTATCCTTTAAAGTTTCGCTGAAAATTCGGAGTTAGATTTTAATGAAAAATAAGGCTAGAGGCGTTGTAGAAATTGTTCTTCCCCCAAGTTTGTTGAAGGTTGTTTTTAAATCACTTTCGCCTGAAATCATTACTAGTCCTAGAGAGCGTCATAGAGGTAAATTAAAAAGAGATGGTGACATTATAAGCATAGAAATTGAGGCTGAAGATACGGTTGCTCTCAGAGCGGCCTTGAACTCGTATCTCCGACTGTTAAAAATAATTCTTGATATCAACGAGCTTATTTAGGAGGAGTGTCCTTGTCAGGAAGCGAAATACCCCCGCAGGTACAGCATCAAATCTCGATGTTGCAACAATTGCAACAAAAATTGGAAATAATAATCACTCAAAGAACACAATCCGAGCTACAGTTGAAAGAAACAGAACAGGCTATAAGCGAACTCGAAAAAATCGAAGAAGGAAACGATGTTTACAAAATGGTCGGAACACTTCTAATAAAAACCCAACCAGAGAAAGTTAAGGAGGAACTCCAGGACAAAAAGGAAACACTTGAATTAAGAGTAAAAACACTAAAGAGGCAAGAGGAGCGTTCTAGAAAACAACTCGAAGAGATGCGAGCAAAAATTCAAGAAATGCTTCAGCAGCGCGGTTTACGTCCAGCGGGATAAAAAGAGCAACTAAAAGAACCCCGATTTGGTAATTTTTACTAGCTGAGAGTACACGTGTCTCTGCTGAGAATAAACAATAAAAATTATCTTCATTAACAAACATTAATGGTGCCAATCATTAAAGCGAACGTTATATCTCCTTCTCCGTCTTAACTAGCAACTGAATCCTAAAGAGCTGTGATCCCAGCTATGAATATTAGTAGATAAAAAAGTTATTAGGGTTATAACAGTGGCCCTGAATACATTCAAAGACTTCTTTAGTAGAGTTCATCCTAAGAAAATTCTGGTCCTCTGTCATCAGAATGCAGACCCTGATGCACTGTGTAGTGCTTATGCTATAAGAAATTTAATTACACACCTTTTTCCCGAATCCGAAGTTCTGATTGCTGCTGATCATATAAACAAAGTTTCAAGTGTTATTTTAGAGGATCTTCGGATACCTCTCGCCAAAGATGTCGATTTAGAACTATTTGATGCCTTTCTGATTGTTGATACTAATAATGTGGAACAGCTGGGCTGTTACTGTTCAATACCAACTCTCTCAAAACCAATAATGTTCATTGACCATCACACTCTTCATCTGTCCACTGTTCAAACTTCTGGATACACTCTAATAATTGACGAAAATTCTACTTCAACAGCAGAAATAGTGTATAACCTTTTTAAGGAGGCTGGTATTAAACCGAGTCCCGACACAGCTATGGCCCTACTCATTGGAATCACCTATGATAGTAAACATTTTCTTCTGGCTGACGCTTCAACTTTTCGGGCTGCTGTAGACCTTATCGAAGCAGGGGCTGATTACCCCACTGTGGTTGAAAAACTCCACATTCTGATGCCTAGGTCAGAAAGAATAGCCAGGCTAAAAGCCATAAACAGAGCGCAAATACTTGATTTTAGAAATTGGCTAATCGTGGTGTCCAATGTAAGTGCCTACGAAGCCAGTGCCTGTAGAGCGCTAATTGAAGTAGGAGCTGACATAGCCATTGTAGGTGCTAAAAGAAAAAACGAAATTAGAATAAGTGCAAGGGCAACACAAAACATCCACAAAAAAACTGGCGTTCACTTAGGAAAAATAATGGAAGAACTAGGAACCATAATCCACGGTGTAGGTGGAGGGCATTCAACAGCTGCAGGATTCAATGGGAAAGAAAACTATAACAAGGCAATCAAATCCTTAGTAGAACTAATTGAAAAACAACTAGCCAAAGCTCCACCAGCCCCTCTAGATTAAAGAGCTACTAACCATTGTTCAAGTAAATATAATCTCAAATATCCATCAGTTCTGAAAAGAAGCCATGTTTTCAACCGGGTGTTTGGCACCTAAGGGTTTATAAAGAAAATCTCCGTGGGAGACGCTTAGCGTTAAAATATGCCAAAGAATGGTGCGAATACGTTTCCTAGTGTCCCCCCGATTAGGAGCAATATCCCCTGAATGATACAGATTAATCCCAATGGAACCGCTATTACTGGAAATGTGAAAATCATTGCCAGTGCCTTAAGCATGTCTTCGATAAACTTGAGAAGCAGATAAGTAACTATCAGAATGCCTATGAATACCAAGATTAGCCATTGAATTTCAGTTACATTCAAGAATTTCCATATTAACGCAGTTATCCCTATTCCTACGAGTAATGCTAGAATAGCTGCCCAAGGAAATTCCTTAACAGGCTTCATCACAAGCGCAAACCCAACCAGTATCAGAATACCATAAGTGTAAGCTGGATGAATCCAGAAATAATACATGTACTGAACAATCAACCCGAACAAATATCCCGTAAGGCCATAAACCGTTTGAACCCCACTAACTGCGGCTATATACAATACAAAAAAGGTTTGTAGTATATTATTCCCCGTTAACCATGTTTGCACTCCCGAAATTATGCAGAACGCACCTATTACCACCCCTAAGTAAGTTATTCCTTGGATTAGCAACTGCAACCCACTTCCTACAACGGGAACAACACTAAACGCTCGCTCAAGAAGCCTACCCGCAGCAGAGAAACCTGCAAGAATCAAGAGTAACGGTGCCAGCCTAACTAGTAGAGGTACATCTACTATAAACTGGAATGTAAACTGAAGTGGAGCTATCATTGCGTTCCCTCTTACACCGGTGGTCTAACTAATAAACACAGGTTTAAATAAAAAAGTATTTTGTATGCGGAAAAAGAATCGATACCTTTTTTATGAAAAATTTTGGTCCTCCTAACCTCAATAGTATACAAAATGAAGGAATAGTACTCTTCCTAATACGATTTACATTTTCCAAATTCTCAGCGAGTCTCTTTATACCTTTAATTTCAAAATATTGAAGTATGTGAAAGTTAATATAAAACAGATTGTAACCCTCTGTTGTACGGTGTCTCAGTTGGAAAAAGTTAAATATATCGCTCCCGATTGGGATGAGATCTACGATTTGTTACTAAAATTAGCAAAAAAGATTGTCGATGATAACTACCGGCCCGATTCAATAGTTGGTATTGCTCGTGGTGGTTGGATTGTTGCGCGCATACTCTCAGATCTCCTTGACATAAAGGATGTAGCAAATATACGAGTAGAATTTTACGATGATATACTCTTAACACGTGACCATCCTCGTATAACTCAAGAGGTCTCAGTGAATGTCGAAAGTAAGAAAATACTACTCTGTGATGATGTGGCAGACACGGGTAAAAGTCTTAAAACAGCCTCAGATTATCTGAAGGAAAGGGGTGCATCCGAAGTAAGAATTGCTACTCTCCACTTAAAACCAACATCCATAGTCTGTCCAGATTATTACGTCTCCGAGACAGACGCTTGGATTATCTATCCCTGGGAGGTTTTTGAAACCGTTAAGAGCATCACTAGAAAATTGGAGAGCAAAGGTAAAAGTCCTGAAGAAATTAAAAAGCAACTCACACGTACTAATCTCCAACCAAAATACATTGATTACTTTATGAACTGGATAAAACTGATTGAAAGATACTCTGCAAGGTAAGGATGACTAAACAATTACAATTCCCATCTGTCATGGAAATTCCCCACCTAAAGTCGAGTAAAGGAGCATCCTCTCTATGATAATAAAAAGTGTTAATACGCATCATTTTATAGCAGTTTTCGGGTTTGAAACACGGGAAGTTGATGTACACTCTCTTCTCGCCAAGATTAATACGCTGAGCGAGGAAACCGGCGTAACAATCCAACTCTTCGACTCCTCACTAATCGCGGGTTGGGAGCATCTCTTTTTCGGTGCTCTGAATGCTCTGAAAGCTTTTAGTTATGCTGAAAATATTTCAAATAAGCTATCTGTGGAGTGCTTGCTCTACGTCTCTGGTCAAAGACAAATTAGTGTAGCGGTAAAAAACCTGGGAATAAAGCCGGATACTCGAAACATTGGAGTGATCCTGATAGGAGACACCACGAATGTTCTTCGCGAGGTCCAACAAAAAATTCTGCTAATCACTATGGGTAAGGA
>Ga0190363_1000169_pt1 | contig 36699 bp, 41 predicted proteins | sample 48721867_MG_FD_161272 | JGI IMG/M metagenome (GOLD analysis project Ga0190363, IMG submission 161272) | Hydrothermal vent microbial mat bacterial communities from Southern Trench, Guaymas Basin, Mexico - 4872-18-6-7_MG | ecosystem: Environmental > Aquatic > Marine > Hydrothermal vents >... | reverse complement strand
ATATGCGCCTGCTCCTATCAGGCTGAATAGGAGTGTTAAAACTATCCAAAAGCCCTTTCTAGCTGTACTCATGTCTTTTTGGTTTTTGATGATATCATAAACCACCCACAAGAGACTTAAGAGCCCTACAACTAAACTCATTGTCCACCATGCCCATGCCATGATTTCACCTCATAACGTGCTTACTATAAATCTTTATAAATTTTTTCAATAATAAATAGTAACAACGATGTAATAGTCGCCTTATATATACAGATTTTAATTATTTTAAGAAATTTTTTAAATATTTCCACATATTGCATATCTAGGTTTAAAAATATGGAAAAAACTTAGTAAGATAACGTTAAGGAGTTGATGGAAATGAATTTGCGAAATTTCTTGTTGAAGGTTATTTCTTTAGCACTAAATCCTAACCCCTCTATTCTATATATTCCCAAAGGCAATAAGGAGAGCACATTTTGTAGAGGTTTTTTCATCGAATTTCCTCTTTGGATGGCTTACTGTGTCTATATTTTACTGGAGGTATAAAGATGAGAGTCGAGATTATAGAAGTGGATGAAAACAGCGTAGATGACATGATTTCGGTGTGCAATCCCCCTACCATCAGTGAGGCGTACAAGAAAGGCGTCGAGATCAAGAGGGTTTGGCTTCTCGAGATGCTGAGAACGTATGGAGATGTTGGCCTTGTTGCATATTTTAATGGAAAGTCCGCTGCTCAGCTATTAACATATCCTGAAAAAGCAGATCCGACAAGTCTGAAGCGAGAAAACGTTTTAGTTATAAACTGCATATACAATCCTCTTTTAGAAGCTCAAAGAAAGGGAATAGCAAGGACTATGGTCGAGAAACTCATTGAAAAGGCAAGAGGGAAATATGAATTTTTAGTGACCCATGCATTTGAAACGGGAGAATTTTTGTCACAGGCGGAGTTCTTTAAGAGGCTAGGCTTTAGGGAGATAACTAAAGAAGACCTTTACTACTCGTTTAGCGGGAGGGAGCTCAAAGAACCCTATTCTGGCTTTTGGAAAGAAGGAGAAGAATATAGAAGGAGTGATGAAGATATCGGCAGAATCATGATATTCTACGAGCCAGTATGTCCTTTTTCCTATCTCTGGGCATACAGAGCTAAAGAAATAGTGAAAGAAATCAACCTCAAACTAAAAATAGAGGTTTTAAACGCTTGGGAGCATCCGGAAGAGTTTGTGTCTAGAGGGCGGAATTGGATGTTGGTGAACGGCATTCCAATAAGATCGCTCCCTATAGAAAAGGAGAAGTTTAGGGAGGAACTCATGATAGCAATAAAGACTTAAGTGCGGGGACTGAGGGGTATAATCCAAATTCAAAGTGGAGATGGTAATTTTGAGAATAAGAAAGATGGTGACGTTTGAAAAAGGAGATATAAGGTTTAATTATCGGGTGGTGGGAATTGTATTCAATAAAACTCATGTTCTTCTCCACAGAGCGGAAGAGGATAATTTTTGGGCTCTGCCGGGAGGACGGGTTGAGCTATTGGAGCCTTCAAAAGATGCGTTAAAGAGAGAAATGCAAGAAGAGCTTGGTGTTGAGGTTCGTGTGGACAAGCTAATGTGGGTTGTTGTGACGTTCTTTAAAAATGGTGGGACACTTTTTCATGAGATGGGACTTTACTATCTGGTAGAGCTTCCCAAGAATTGCTCCCTCTACAAGAAAAGACGGTTTTGGGGGAAGGAACATCTAGAGGAAGAAAAGGAAATCAGGTTGATTTTTAAGTGGTTTTCTCTTGATGAGCTTGAGACTTTCCCGCTCTATCCAAAGTTCTTGCGGAAAGCGTTGAGGAATCTCCCTCAAACCACGCAACATATAGAGGTGTGGGAAAACTTGAAAAAGAGGTCAAAGAGCATCTAGTGGGATTACTTTTCGCAGCTGGCCTTGGATGTCCTTTAGTTTTTCGCTGACGTCTTCTTTATCCAACTCCTTTCTCAGGCCATAGAGCTCATGGAAAATTGGTAGTATCTCTTTTTCCTCGATAATGCCAAGAGAAACTGCAGTTTCAATAACATATATCAAATCAACGAAGGCCTTTTGAGGCTCTTGGAGGGGTTCGGTGAGAATTTGTTTTATGGATTCTTTCTGCTTTTGCCTTAGCCACTCATCTTCTCTCTTAAAGAACTCATCCAGCTCTCTCAAATCTTCTTTGGGGATCTCCCATCCGCTCGCCTCAATGTTTTCTTCTAAATGTTTTACCGTTGAAGGTCCAGTTAGGGCGCATATTACCCCTTCATGGGCAAGAACCCAAGCAATGGCAACCTGCACTGGAGTTTTACTATATTTCTCTCCCAACTCGGCAAACTTTTTGGCTATTCTCAAGCCATGTTGAAAGCGTTCCCTCTGGAAAAGTGGGTCTAAATAACGTATATCCTCAGATTCAAACTTTTGGTTTTCTTTAAACCTTCCTGTGAGTAAGCCTCTCCCAGTTGTGCTGAAAGCAATGATTCCCAAGTTGTATTTCCGGTAGAGTGGCAAAAGCTTTTCATAAGACTCTCTTGCAACTGCACTAAACTCTGCAAGAACTGAAAAGGGCTTTCCAAGCCTGCAGTATTCTTCCGTAACATCTAAAGGCAAGTGCCCAACTCCATAATGTCTAATTTTTCCCTCTTCAACGAGCTCCTCCAGCGCTTCAATGGTTTCCTCTATTGGCGTGGTTGGATCATGGAAGTGAACTTGGTAGAGATCGATATAATCAGTCTGCAGTCTCCTGAGGCTTTCCTCGCAGGCCTTTTTGATGTACTCTTTGGAGAGGTTTGGTTTTATGCTGCTCCTAACCCCAACTTTTGTAGCTATATAAATGTCTTCACGGAAGGGTTTTACAATCTCTCCCAAAATTTGTTCAGCGTTTCCATAGGCTTCTGCAGTGTCAAAGAAGTTGACTCCAAGTTCATAAGCGCGCTTAATCATTTTTTTGAACTCTCCAAGGTCTTTTGCCCCATAAACCCCACTCAGAGCATAGGTTCCAATCCCAATTTCGGAAATTTTCAACCCTTTATACTTTCGGTATTTCACGAATATCGCCTTTCAAATCTTTTACTTCTTCTTCCACAACCTTGTGTATGCAAAAACAAGCAACTCATCATTAACGTAAACATTAGCCGTCATTACAGCTTCACTCTCGCTTAAGAAGCAATAGTGGGTAGTGTTCCGTCTTCTTTCTACATCCCCAGCAGGAAGAACCTCGTCATAGGTCTCGAGGATATATATCTGATCATCGGTTACAAAACCTTCGAATGAATGGTTTCTAATTTTTGCTCCTGTATTAGGATCTTCCTCCGTCTCACCATCCCAGAGCAATTTATTTCCTTCTATCCGCATCCTTGCGATGCCCACGTAGTTACTTCTCGTTCCATCAGGTCTCACAAAGATATTTCTCTGGACCACGATACCATTTTGAAACTCAGTTTCGATTATTATCTTTCCCTGTTGTGTCACTCCTCCGGCCCGATTAATGTAGTTAGTAAACTCTCCCTCCCAAATGCTAGTATTTTTTAAAAACGCATCGGTTTTGTTGGTATTTCCATTCATTAGTAACATTCCTCCATTATTCATCTCAAAGCTGTCAATGATACCGTGCAGAGGGCCAAAACACCCCAAAGCTCTTTGTCACATGAGCTCCCACATCTGCACTACTAATTAGTTCATCAATTCTTGGAATGTTTACGCATACTAACTTTCTGTTATTGTCCAATAAGTATATAATGTTTTGTAAGAACCATAATTAATTATTTCCAATATCAACTAACTTGGAGGAAAGTTCTGGAATGGAAGTTATAATTCTCGGCTCTGGAGTGTACAGCGGCATCCCTAAACCATTGTGTAACTGTGAGAACTGTTCGAGGGCTAGAAAGTTCCATTCATATAGGAGAACACGGTTTTCAATATATATTCCTAAAATCAGGACATTAATAGATCCTTCGCCGGATCTACACTACCATTTGGAACACATTAATGATAAAATTGAGCATGTTTTTATTACTCATGCTCATTTTGATCACATAGGAGGTTTGCCCGAACTCCAGATTTTTAAGCACATTAAGCTTTATGGGCATGGAACAACCCTTGAAGTAGCAAAAGATATGCAAAAGCGTTTCGTAGGAGAAAGCAGATGGAATTGGGAATACTTCCCATTAGAATTTGACACATGGTATGACTTTGGATTTAAAGTTTATCATTTTAGAGTTGCACATCAACCAATAGAGGTCGCAGGAGGGTTTGTAATTCAGATTAGGGATAAAAGGATAGTAATTACTGGCGATACTGGCCCAGAAATACTCGATGATAGTACAACACTAGAAGAAATCAAAGGTGCAGACTTGCTTGTTGCGGATATGACGCACAAGCATTCAATTCCAAAGGCTCATCTTGGGGTTGATGATGCAATAAAGCTTGCTCAAATTGTGAATGCAAAAAAGACAGTTTTCGCCCACATAAGCCACACTAATTACACGCACGAGGTGCTTGAGGATATGGTACGGCCATATATAGTGGCTAGGGACTTTATGCATGTGCATATTTGATGTTTCATTATAGTCTAACTTTATTCATTCCATTTCCCACATTATTTTTGAACTACAAAGAATACCCTACGAGTGTCTGGTTGAGGTTCGCTCATATCTTTTATGCTTCCCCAGCAGGCGAGCTCCTTAAATCCTACCCGTTTTAGGCAATCCCTAATCTCCCTTAGAGTGTAACCCTTTTCTTTATGCTCCTCGTCTAACCTAATCCATGTCTCTCCGTTTCTGATAAATCCAATAATCCTCAGGGTGGCTATATTCGTCTCGAAGTCATAGCTTACTTGGTGGATCTCAAAAATATCCTCAGTTTCTTGTTCAATGTGGCACGAATAGCGTGACCATCCGACGGCCAGGCCATATTTTGTATTCATGTCGAAAATAAACAGTCCTTCCTCCTTGAGTGCTTTATAGACTCCAGCAAAGGCTTTTTCCAACTCCTCCAAAGTTAGCAAGTAGTTTAGGCTGTCAAACCAGCATGTTGCCAGGTCAAATTCTCTATCAAAATCCAAAGAACGCATGTCTCGGCAGATAAACTTCACATTCACATTTTCGTTTTTGGCTTTTTCTTCAGCGAACTTTAACATTTCCTTGGAAATGTCAACACCAACAACCTGAAAACCTCTCTTAGCCATTTCGACTGCAAATGTTCCCTCCCCGCAGGCTATATCCAAAATTCTTTGTGGTTGTACGTTGAAGTTCTCAAGTATTGTGGGGAGTATTTCGGCCATTTTTTCACTGAAATGAGAATAGCGGCCTTTCACATAGAGATATGCGAATTTCTTGTAAACATTCATAGGCTTTCCTCCAGTATGAATTACTAACCCTATCCTAACATCGAAATCTTATAAAATATTGCCTTTATATCCGTCAGCAAGTCTCTTTCTTGGCTGCATAGGAATTCAATGAACCTTGCTCCGCCCTCGTAGAACAGCACCCTGCCCCAAGGTCTTTCGAGTCCGAAATGGTTCTCTTCAAGGCCAAGTCTGCGCCTTATTCTGTTCTCTATGAACCTGGCAAACCCCTCTTTCCATTCCTGCCAGACCATGTACTCAAAGTCTTTCTCCCCAAGAATTTTCCTCAGGTGTTTCCTGCTCTCGGAGACTTTCTCGGGATTTCCACTGTCTAAGGCCGTCAGGAAATTTAGGTACGCCCTTTCAAACCTTGGGTCATCGTACGGAAACGGGTAGTTTATCTCCCACATGTAGTTCCCTTTGGCAGTTTCATCCTTGGCCACTGTTAAGCCCTCTCTAAGTTCCTGCTCACAGCTCTCCCACTGATAGCAGTGCACGAACTCGTGGAATATCAGGACATAACCTTCGATGGAGTCGACCGCATCTTCTGAGACCACACAGGCGGCTCTGTTTCCATAACACTCAAGCGGAAACGAAGCCCTAAGTTTTTTGGGTAGTGGTACTGGCGAGGGTTCCTTTTTGATGAATACATACTTCTCTCCAAAGGGGTCAACATCAAAAATCAAGAAATGCCCATCTTTGGCAACTACAACAGGGAACACCCTTTCTAAGAGAGGATGGATATCTCTTATTTGTTTTTGAATTTCAAATATTTTCTGAAACTGAGCTTGATACATAAACACCACCTTATCCATTTTTAATTAAAAGCCACCACACATCATCCCCTTGGAATCCGCACCGCCTATAGAGGATTTCTGGCTTGGTTTTATTGTTAACCTCTCCAGATACCGTAGTAAATGCCGCACGACCTTGGAGACGCCTTAGCAACTCCAATACGATGGATTTTCCTATGCCTTTTCCTCTGTACTCCGGAAGAACTTGTATCCACTCAAGGGAGCCTTCTCGAATTGTGGGATCAAACTCCGCAATTCCTAAGCCTGCCGGAGTACCTTTCTCGTCATCAATTACCCAAATCCACAAATTTGGATCAAATACGGGGTGCTTAGTCCAGCTTTTTACGATTTCTGGATTTACATTCATGTTTTCATAACATCTTTTAATAACTCCAGCAACAAGGTCACTCTCGCTTTTTGTGTCTACGTTAGCTATGTGAAAGCCTTGTGGCAATTTTACTTCACTTATCCGCCGGTGTTTGTAAATAAGTCGGAAGTATGGCCTTTGTATATCAAAATTTTCAGCAGGAAAAGCCCTTAAAAAGTCTTGGTGCACAAGAGCAAACTTTAGGTTCTCCAAGCGTTTTTTGGGAGTTTTTGGTGGGGTTCTGTCTCTGCTCCAATAGATGTATAAGCTTTCGTCATTCCACGCCTCGAGGTGTGTTACTAAGCCATTTTCGACCTTAAAAGATGTCTCAAATTTGTTAATTTCTTTTAGAGTTTTCCATAATGCATTCGGCAGAACTTGGCAGGGATTTTCACAGTATGCAGAAATGAGAGCACTGTGAAATATAACATGCCTAGTTTCTAAAGACAATGTGTTACCCCTCCAAAGTAGTTGATATCTATCTCACGTCTTTTTGCATATAATCATGAAATGTTCACTAATTCCTACAATACTCGGATGAGTGCAGGTTTTCAAATGGGTTTCCCACCAGATTCTCCAGGCCTCTTGATAATTAGTGTAAAAGTCATTTAGCTCTCTTCTATGAGTAGATGCCAAACCCTCAAGACCTATCATTTCTAACATCTCTACATTTTTCCTTTCTAACTCCTCTTCTAGTTCTTCAGGCAGATAAAAGTGAGCTGGAGCAAATCCAAGTTCTCCGGAGTAATCTCCACTTTCTCTAATCTTTACGAATATATCCGGTCTTGATTTTGTATCCTCTGGAAAATCTATGAGCTGTCTTACTAATACCGCTAACCTTCCGATTACTGAAATAAAAATTGGAGCATTTTTCTTTGCCACCCTAATTATTTCATCAATAGCTTTTTCTCTCTGTCTTTTGTCAACTATGTGGGAGAGCACTCCTCCCAGGCAAATTACTCCATCAAAGCTGTTGCTTTCGAAGTCTGAAAGGTCATCAACGGACCCTTCTATTATTTGTTTCACATTTCTTTGAACTCCTGCTTTTTGGATTCTCCTTTTTGCGATCTCTAACAGCTCTGGAGTTAGATCAAGTAGAACGACGTTATAACCAAGCTTTGCTAATTCTATTGTATACCTGCCTGGTACTCCTCCAGCATCTAAAATTAAACCCTCTCTGGGCAAGTACTTCCTGAGAAAGTACATAGTTGTTTCAAACTCTAATTGATGGTATGGATCTTTAATAAGTCTCTCCCATTCTCCCGTGCCAGATTTGGAATAATATTCTTTAATCTGATCTTTATGCTTCATATACTTTACCCTCATATATCAAGCTTGTTTGAATCGACAATATTATAAGACAATAGTCTTTTAAGTAAAGCAACCCTCTCTTCCACGATTTTCTTGTGCTGTTCTTCCGTCCATGCAGGATTTTTGTTCTTCCAGAACTTATCACATGGTATTTCCTTACATTGCCCGCAGTGCTCTAGTCCCTTATCGAGCACACAGCATTCATAAAAATCGCAAATCTCAAGCCCTACTTCGTGCAACCAGCATGGCTTGCCTTCTATAGCATAACACCCTTTGCACTCCTTTTCATATATTCTACAGTCGCTACATATGCATCCACATACTCCAATAACCTTTTCCATAACGATGCCTCCTTAGGTTTTTAATGTCTGTTTAATCCCTTTTAAACTTTCTTTTTTTCACAGAGAGCGCACTCTTAAACCTCTGTTTTTGTTTTCAGTCGCCAGCCATCGATGTTAAACCCTCTCATCCTCTCAAAAACATGCAGGATAATCTTCTCAAGTGCGTCAACCGTTTTTTTGTGCATAGCACTCAAGAACAGTGCAACAAACTTTTCATCAGGGAATGGCTCGAATAAATAAGCCTTTCGGAACTTTTCCTCAGTAAACATGCGATAAACTTTACTCGCTGCAGAAACTTCAACGCAGAGGAATTTTGAATAAACTTCAAAGGCTCTGTTGAGGGTTAAGTGGTACAAATAAGAGAAGCTCGGATCGTTTCTTTCCTTCGCATCCTTTACGCTGTCAAGCATATCCCACAGGCCATATTTTGCAATCTCGATCCAAACCTCATCTGGCTTTTGAAAGGGCTTTCTCATGTAATTCAGAGTTTCTCTTTTGAGTTCTTCAGCTATACCAGTTTTATCAAAGAGGATTTCTCCAACCGCGACTATTCTCGCAGTACTCCTATTATTTTCCTTGAGTTCTTTTTCAAAGTAGTGTTTAATCTGTCTTGGTGGGTTTGCAAAGTATTCAATTAAAACACCATCAATTACTTTGTTCCCCCGCTCACGCCACTCAACACTGTCGGAAAGGATTATGTAAATATCTACGTCTGAATATAAAGTCTCTGTTCCTATCGCTCGGCTTCCTGTGAGTAGAGCAGCCTCAACAAAATCCTTCTCTTCCCATTCTTCAAGGAACTTTTCTAAAGCAAGTTGCCAATTGTTTTTAGCGGTATTCATAATCTATGCAACCTCCATAACGTCTTATGGGTAATCTCCCTTTGGTATTAAATATCTTAATTATCTTTTCCGAAACTTGCCTTTTAGGTTTGGGAATTGATGTTTTAAACATAAAGTGTGCCAGAGAAAGATAGTCTCTGGCGTAGTTTGTTTTCTCTTTACTCTCCTCTGTTCTATCATAGTCTTTTACATCACATCATGTTCCTGAATCCCCATGCCTCCTTAACAGCCCATTCTTTCACGACTTTGCTCTCCTCTTTGCTCACTCTCCTCAAAAACCTCAAACTCTCAAATTCGAACACTTTAGACCACCTCACCATCTCTTAAAAATGCTCAGATTACAATATTTTAATGATCAAAACTGAGCAATTTGAGTTGATCTCTTACAAACCTCTCCCTCAGAGAAGATATCAATGGTTTTCAAGGCTCTAACTACTAGAACTTCCAGATTACTTGTGTAAAAAAGTGGTTGTACATCATGAATATAGAAAAATAAAGAAAATTTGGAGGTATTAAAAGTAATGGGAGGCAAATTATCCCATCATTTCCCTTACTTTGGCACCAATGTTCATGATAGTTTCTTTAAAGTTGATGTAGTAGTATATTGATGCAAAGAGGCTGAGAGTAACTAGAGTTGCCACAAGGGTTGAAACCTCGATGATGTCTAAAAGGGGGCCGACAACTGCCATCCCAAGTGGGGTTGCTGCCATGAGTGCCGTCTCGAATGCCGAGAAAAACCTAGCACGAACTTCATTAGGGACGGCTTTTTGGAGCTTTGTTACTAAAGGAACATTTACTAATGTGTTGAAAAAGCCGAAAGCAGTGAAGATTCCCAAGAGCATGAAATATGCAGTTTTTTGGAAATATGGATATGTGACAACTGATAGCGGGAATAAACAGATAATCTGTGCGAAAAGAGCTTTGAATAGCAAGCTCTCGGAAGAGTTTTTGAGTTTTCCTGCTATAATAAGGTTTCCTGTTAATGCTCCAACTGTTGCGACAGTTTCAATGCTTCCGAATTGTACGGAGGATAACCCTAAAACTACCCGTGATATGTATGGGAGGATAACCGCAAAGACTGGGTTCAATAGCGTATTTAAAAGTATTCCAAGGATAGTGAGGCTGAGCACGCTCTTTGAATCCTTTATAAATTTAAAACCTTCAAGCATATCTTCCCACACCTCATGAAGACTAGAAATCTTTCGGGTTTCCCAGTGATATTCTATAAACATTTCAAAAAGGCCAGAGCCAAAGAAACTCGCCGCATTTATGAGTATTGCTAATCTAAGCCCGCCAAATGCGTAAGTTACTCCTCCCAATATAGGCCCAGCGATTCTTATTATCTGACCTCCACTTTGGAGCATGGAGTTGGCTTGAGCAAGATTCTCTTTCTTTACAAGGTCGGGAAACATTCCTGAGACTCCTGCTGAGAAAAACGCCCCCATAATACTCATCACAACTTGGACTGCAAGCAAGCTTGGGATATCTAGGAGATTGAAGGTGATAACTCCAAAAAGAAGAGCTCCTCTCATTATATCAAGCCATACCATTAGCTTTTTTCGATTATAACGGTCACCAATTACACCAGCTATTGGGTTTACTAGAAGTCTTGGAATCAGCTCAACTAGTATGAAAAGGCTCATTATAGTCCCGCTACCGGTTTTGTCAAGTACATAGAGAGGAACGGCTATATCTTGAATCACCCACCCTGCTTGAGATACCCATCTGCCAATTGCATAGAGCCAGAAGTTTTTGTTGAGCATTCTTATATACCCTGATTTATAATAAAAATGGTCAATTGCAATTATGTTTGTGATCAGTAGTGAGCATGTGTATATCAAGAAAAATGCATAGTGGTTCTCTTTGGGAGATATGTGACCTACCCCGCCCTAAAGGCGAGGTTTTCGGAAGATAAAAGAAGAAAAGAATTCACTCTTTTTTGACATGCTCCTCGACAAATTCCTTGAGAATATCTTTGAGTTTTGGTTTGCCAATTTCTTCAAGTTCGTACCTGACTCTAACAGCAGGTTTGTTGAGTTTCATAACGCGTCTGAGATCGATTGGGGTTCCTATTACAACTACGTCAGCATCGGCTCTGTTAATGGTTTCTTCAAGTTCTTTGATTTGTTTGGCGCCATAACCCATGGCTGGAAGAATTACATCTAGGTGGTTGTACTTCTTGTATGTATCAATGATTGAACCTACAGCATAGGGTCTTGGATCAATTATTTCCTTTGCTCCAAACTTCTTAGCTGCAACGTAACCTGCACCGTACTTCATACCGCCGTGGGTAAGTGTGGGACCATCTTCAACAACAAGAACGCGCTTGCCCTTAATGAGCTCGGGCTTGTCAACATAGAGTGGTGAGGCACCGTCAATTACAATAGCCTTCGGGTTTATTTTTTCAATGCTTTCTCTAACTTTTTGAACATCGTCCCTGTTGGCGGTGTCAATTTTGTTGATGATTATGACATCAGCTGCTCTGAAGTTTGTTTCACCTGGGTGGTACTTGAGTTCATGACCTGGTCTGTGTGGATCGGCCACAACTATCCAAAGATCAGGAATGTAGAATGGGAAGTCGTTGTTTCCTCCATCCCAAAGGATTATATCTGCTTCTTTCTCTGCTTCGCGGAGGATCTTTTCATAATCAACACCCGCATAAACGACCATTCCTCTATCTATGTATGGCTCGTATTCTTCTCTCTCTTCAATGGTACATTCATGCTTGTCGAGATCTTCGTAAGTTGCAAATCTTTGGACAATTTGTTTCCTTAAGTCACCGTAGGGCATGGGGTGCCTGATAGCGACTACCTTGTAGCCCATTTCTTGAAGGAGTTGGGCCACCTTTCTTGAGGTTTGACTCTTCCCGGATCCTGTTCTAACTGCGGTAACAGCCACAACTGGTTTGGTACTCTTTATCATAGTGCTCTTTGGTCCTAAAAGCCAGAAATCTGCACCTGCTGAGTGTGCTCTTGAAGCTAGGTGCATGACATGCTCATGTGAAACATCAGAATAAGCGAAAACAACAATGTCAATGTCATGCTCTTTGATAATCTTCTCGAGGTCGTCTTCACTCCATATTGGAATGCCATTGGGGTAAAGCTCACCGGCAAGTTCTGGAGGATAAACTCTACCCTCAATATCTGGGATTTGTGTGGCAGTAAATGCTACTACCTCATATTCGGGGTTGTTTCTAAAGAAGGTGTTGAAGTTATGGAAGTCTCTTCCGGCTGCTCCGAGAATGACTACCCTCTTCTTTTTCTTTTCGGCCATTTCTATCACCTCAAATGCCTTAACTTTGCAGTCAATGTTTAGATATTGGCATTTATAACTATTTTTGTTGCTTAATGAAATTCTTCGTCCAAAAATCTTCATCTTGAATTTAGGTATTGAAAAGAAATTTCGGCAAGGGCCCAGCAAAACTAGACATAAATCTCCACTTATTGTTTTGGAAGCACACTTTTAAATGTTAGCTCATCTTTGTACGTACTGACTTGGATTTTTGGGTCGTTGAGGTTTTTAGATTTATTGATAAATAATTTATAGAGTGAATTTAGACTCTCTTTCTTCTTCCAAGAACTTTTCCAGATGAGAATATAGTGAGTAGAGTTCTCTGCTAGGATAAGAGCATCTCCATTCCAAGCACTTGTGAGTTTTATGGCTTTTTCTGAGGGCACGTGGTTTATGAGCATAAGGAGGTAGAAATAAAACTCTCCTAATCTGTCTCTGTGGATTACCCTGTAGTTCTCGTCAATACTGAAGGTGAGATCCTGGGGGAGTGTTTTATTTAAATATAACTCAGGGTGCATTACTTGTTGGGTTGTTTTAGGAGGATCCAAGTAAGCATTATTAACAGCGTCCCATCCACCTATGGAATAAAGGTATTCAACAAAACGGTCACCGAACACGTAGGGGAAGTATCCAAAGTTTAATGGAGGATTCGTTAGATAAAGAGATGTTATTTTCTCTATTCTAATATTGTGGGTTTTACAGTAAATATCGGCCGTTAAATCTGCATCTCCTTCTACTAGAGCCTTAATTGCTAAGCTTCCGTCAAGTGTTTCTGGATATTTTGGATCAAAATATTGTTTTTGAAGAACATGGGTGAATTCATGCGCTAAGATTCTTTGAGAGGTCTTTCCCGTTTTGAAAAAATTTTCTGAAATAATGTAAACTTTATCTCCTGAGGTTACAGCTATCCAAGAAGCTGTCTCTTGAGTTTCGGTTTTTGTTAGGTTATAGTCCAAGGGCACCAAGAGAGTCATTTTATAGATGAGCTCCCATTTTTTGATCTCATTATAATCTTCTTTACTTGGCCCCCATTTTTCTAAGGCTTCTTCTCGCGTAAGAACTTTTATTTTTGGTTTCTCTTTAAAATAAAGGTTCCTAATATCTTCTATTTCCTTGGAAATGTTAAGGGAAATTTCAAGAACTTTTTGTTCATCTTCACTTGGATAAGAGTAATTATGATAAAAGAATGCAGCAATGAAAAAAACTATTATGAAAATCCCGACAAGGCGCTTATTTTTCATTAGGGTCACCGAAAGGGAAAATGGAAGAATCATTCTTTAAACTCAACGAATTCCTCTTTCATACCTTCTTTTGTTATTGTGATTACTTGAATTTTTCTTTCTCCAGTGTATACGTCTCTTTTACCTGCTGTCCTTACTGCCCTTATAGCGAGTTCTCGGGCATCTTCAATATTCATATCCTCTTTGTATCCATCCTCGAGGATTGCTATAGCGAAGGGACTCCCTGAGCCAGTTGTGGTATAGTTGTCAAAAATCAAGCCTCCTAAGGGATCAAGACTTGCTAGTGTTGGTTCCTCGACATAGCCTCCGATTATTATTTGTACCATATAAGGGAACCATTTACTCTCATTGAGTATGTTACTGAGTAAGTTTGCCATAGCCTTGGCCGTCATGGGTTTCCCCCACGTGAACTGGTAGTATTTTGCTTCAGCCTCAAGCATTCTTGCCAAAGCTTGTAAGTCTCCAACACTACCGGCTGTTGTTATAGCTATCCTATCGGTTATGGGCAGGATTTTCTTTATATTAAGGGTTTCTACCATATGATCAAGAGAAGCTTGAGTATCTGCAGCCAACACTACTCCGTCCTTTAATTTGATTCCAACTGTAGTTGTTCCGGTTTTCTTTTCCATATTCTCTCACCTCTAGAGTTGTATTCTGTAGAAAAGTTTTAAACCTTTGGGAATATACACTAGGTTAAACAGATTTAAAAACAAGCGAAGATATTTTCAACTTTCGAGCATGTCTTTGCAGCTCTCGCAAACCCAGCGTTCATAGCCCTCACGAATAACTCTGTGCAACTGAGCGTATTGTCCACAAACTTCGCAGATTCCATAGACTTCTCCAGCTTCCTCTATCGATTCCTCTTCTTCTTCCTGATTGTATGCGTTTAAAGCAGCAAGTAAATCTGCAGCTGTAACAAAGCCCATTGGCATCCCTAATCTTGTGACAAGAAGTCTTCTAACGCCTTTTTCCATCATTAGTTCAATGGCATCTTGAATGTCATAATCGTACTCTATAGTGATTGGGGTTTTTGTCATTATACTGCTCACTTTAACTTCTTTGGGATCATTCCCTTTAGCGACTACTTTGTTAAGTATATCTCTGTCTGTAACAATGCCTGTGATCTCGTCTTTTTCCATCACAACTGCACTGCTAACTTTATTCTTTGCAAGTATTTTTGCAACTCTCTCTACTGTTTCTGTTGGTTTAATAACAATTGCTTTCCTTTTAACTATCTGCTCTACAGTTATTTTTGGCATCATTGTTATCCCTCCTAGTTCATGATGAATTATGGGAAGAGCCTTAAAAATGTTTTGGGGTTAGATATTTTTGTTTGTGAGATAATGGGAGAGAATCAGAAACGCAACTATAAATATCAAAATTGCAGAAACATATGGGATAAGAGATCCTTCACCAGGTCCTTGCATAACAGTTTTGTTCACAGATTCAATTACAAGGGGAGTTTGACTTTCTTTGGCGGCTCTTGTTGCGTTTTCCAACTCAAGTATACTTCTTTCACTTACAAGTTTTTTCAAAACTACATAAGTAGCAGATGCCAACAACCCTGCTATGCCCAAACTTATTATCTGTACTTTTTCAAAAACTCTTAATAAGCGCTTTTTAACAGGCACTCTTCTTGGAAGAAGCACTATTGGCTTCGAAGAGGCCCGGTACAGTTTGACTTCTTGTAATCTTTTTCCATATTTTTTTCCTGCAATTTCAACAAATCCTACACGAATCATTTTATCCAAGTGATATGAAACCGTAGAAATCGGAATATCAAGTTCTTTGGCTATTTCCGACATTGAGAGAGTTTTTTCTTGAAGAAGGCTTAATATAGAAAGAGCCGTATCATTGGCTAAGATCTGGGCAAGCTCTCGGGCCTTTTCATCTCTGATATCAATGGTTTCAAATTCCACTCATCACACCAAGAAAACTTGGGAATATTGATATTAAAACCTTTGTTTTTACTTCAAAAGGAATTGAAACCAAAAATTTGTTAAAGTTATGAAAAGGAAAGAAAAGCTAAATTCATGGCTTCTCAAGGATGATCTCAATTGTTGAGGTATTTGCAGTTCTTCCATCAGCTGTTGGGAGTTCCTCTGTGCCGATCTTTATCTCCTTAACCCTAACCTCTGGAAGGAATCTGTTTCTGACGATCTCTGCAACATCAACAGCTCTGCTGATGGCTCTACCTCTTGCTCTGACACTAACTTCCTTAGCGCCCTCGTTGAATTGGGTTATTACGGCCAAAACATAGTTCATAACAGGCTTCTTTCCTATGAAGACAACATGTTCCTCTGCCATTTTTGACACCCTCCGAAAATTTTGTCAATAGCAAACTTTGGATATATGGTTAAATACTTTTCGGTTAAATTTCAGAGTTTCCAATTACACTCTAAAACCTGGAAAGTTTAGTTTTGATTTTGACATTCTTGTGTGAATTGGAAAATCTTTTTAAGTTGAATTATAACAAGAAATCGGTGATATTATGGCCATTCATCCAATCGATTATAGGTATGGTAGCGAGGAAATGAAACGTATTTGGGAGGAAGAAAATAAACTACAAAAACTTCTTGATGTTGAGGCTGCTTTAGCTAGGGCTCATGCACAACTAGGCAACATTCCTGAAGAAAGTGCAAAAATAATCAGCGAAAGGGCTAATACCAAGTGGGTGAGGGTTAAAAGGGTTCAGGAGATTGAGGAGGAGATACATCACGATATAATGGCCGTAGTTAAGGCTCTGAGCGAAGTTTGTGGAGAACATGGGAAATACATACATCTTGGGGCCACTTCCAATGACATAATAGATACTGCAAATGCTCTCCTAATTAAAGAGTCTTTGGAGATTGTCCTAAATGATTTAAAAGAGTTGAGAACAATTTTGAAGAGTCTTGCGAAAGAGCATAAGTATACCGTGTGCATAGGAAGAACTCACGGCCAGCATGCAGTTCCAACGACATATGGAATGAAATTTGCAATATGGCTTGATGAAATACAAAGACATATAGAGAGAATTGAAGAAGCAAAAAAGAGAATTCTAGTTGGACAAATGAGTGGTGCTGTCGGAACAATGGCGTCTTTTGGCGAAATAGGGTTAAAAATGCAGGAATTAGTGATGAAAGATCTTGGTCTCAAATCTGCTCTAATAAGCAATCAAATAATTCAGAGAGATGTGTATGCAGAACTTATGAGTATTTTGGCCATTATAGCATCTACTCTTGATAAAATTGCTCTTGAGATAAGGAATCTTCAGAGAACTGAAATTTTAGAGATTAGTGAGCCATTTGGAAAAAAACAAGTAGGTTCTTCCACAATGCCCCATAAGAGGAATCCAATAAGAAGTGAGAAAATTAGTGGGCTCGCGAGAGTTATCTATTCAAATGTTATTCCAGCACTTTTAAATAACCCGCTATGGCATGAGCGGGACCTTACAAATTCTTCCGTCGAACGGGTAATACTTCCAGAGACATTTGTGCTTCTAGACGAGATGCTTAAAAACATGAAGAAAGTGCTTTTGGGTCTGGAATTTTTCCCAGAGAACATAAAGAAGAACCTTTACCTTACAAAGAACTTAATAATGGCTGAACCATTAATGTTAAAGCTTACTGAGAAAGGTATGGGAAGGCAGGAGGCTCATGAACTTGTAAGGAGGCTTGCAATGAAGGCGTTTGAGGAAAATAGGGATCTATTGGAAGTGTTGTCTGAAAGCAAAGAAGCAAGAGAATATTTAACAGATGATGACTTAGCATCATTAAAGCCTGAAAACTATATTGGCATGGCCCCTCAGATAGTTGACAATGTCATAGCTTACATAGAAGAAAAAGAGAAAACTGAGGAGTCTTAAACTACTTTTTTAATTTTAACACGTCTAAGATCTTGTCCTCTGCCATTGGGAGGGTCAATGGTCGAGAGAGATGCTTTCGAGCATCTGGAGGTACTTCATAGATCTTTCTTTTAAGGTCTCGTGGAATTCTTTTGGGGATTAAGACTTTTTTCATTTTGTATCCACACTTTTTGCACTTTAGATACTCTCCTTTACTCTTCATAGTGCCTTTACATTTTGGACATTTTGGTTTTTCATATGTTATTTTTTCAGCTAGCTTTATAGGGTAAAACTTTTCGAGGTTGAGGGTTAACACACCATTGAATTCTTTTACTCCACCAGCAGCGATTATTTCATCTCCCTCAATGAGCATTCTTACGTACTTTCTAAACCCTTTCGTAGGCTCAAAGGCTGCTACTCTCAACTTTCCAGTTTCATCACTTATCTCAAAAAATACATGGCGTCCTTTTTCCCAGTATTTTTTTATCACTTTTCCTCTCACTATAGCACTCTCTAAGGGTTTTAACTCCGCAATTTTTTTGAATCTTAGATGATCATCTGTGTTTTGGTTAGTTTTGTAAATCTGGAAGAAATCAATAGGTTCTTCAAAAATAATATTTTCAAAGGCCCACATAACTTTGTTTTTATCTATTCCTCTAATTCCAACCAACACGGGGTCTTTACCATGAGGGGTTATTAAGACACTGCCCTTGGATAAGTCAACGTTGTCATAGGTAAATGGATATGTAAGATGATCTACTGCAAAGACACTTTCTTTATTCACTTTTCTGCCAGTTCCCCAAAACTCTCTTGTCCGATAAGCAAGGAGTTCATAAGTAAAGACTTTGAGTGGATGGCCAACAGCTGCCAATGCTCCTATTATCCCTCGTCCTAACCTGAATTTATGAATTTCAGCATTTAGCTCTTCTGCAATATTTTCAGCGTCCGTTATATCTAGATGCTCCCAAATAGCCTGATATGCAAATCTTTCTAGCTTTTCAGGAATGTCACCTTCAATAAAAACAACACCTGGGTTAGTGTTCCGATGAGAAAAGTCTGAAAGTTCTTTTACTATTCCCAACACGAGGTTTTTTATTTTGGGTATATCTTCCTCCTTGGCATCAAAACTCATTGCAACGGCCCCGTTCCCACGGGTTTTATAAGGTACATTGGGGTTTAACCTAATCAATTTTGGTAGGTCTAAAGGCTCCGCTATCTTGGAGATCTCTCTATATAATAAGGCTCCCAAATATGTGGTGCACATGCCCTCTGGAGAGTCTGTATCGTCGATGCCTATGTGGAGTTTCACCATCTTGGCCTCCTTCTCACCTTAAAAGGTGAGACTTTCAGGTTTTAAAGCATATTCAGTGGTTAAAAGTTTATCCATCAAGGATTGTGTTAGTGTTAAAGTACTCAAAATTTCGTTATTACATTTTAAAGAGATATAAAACGGAAAATAGACTAAATCCTGATCTCTATACCATCAAGCTCATTGTCTATCGATTTGACAATTGAGAATAAGATATTTTTCCCAGCTTTATCCAGTTTAATAATCGTTGTGGAAACGCTTTCAATTAGAGGGAGCGCTTCCGGAAAAGCTTTTTCTAAGACATTTGTTGGTATGTAATAGAAGGATATCCTCCTCTCAAATCCAATGAAAGGCATAACTTGGGTTATAAGGTTGTGTAGTACCTCTTCTTTGGAACCAGAGGTTATTAATAGTTTTTCATAACCTAAAACACAATTGATAACTCTTTCTCTATTGAAATAATTTTCAAAAATCTCTTGATACCTTTTATTGAGCACAGGTATATCACTTCGGCTTATATATCCTACAATATTGCCCGTTTTCTGAATGCCTCTAATTTTAATGACTTTACTCTCGTCTAGCACCTTGGTTTCTAGTCCTGCAATCTTCATGTGTTGTTTGTAAACATTAAGAGTATCGAGGATATCGTCAATAAGGATTAGATATCCTCGCTCTTTGGCCCAGTTTAATATTAAATGAAAGAGTTTTGAAGTTGGAGTATATGTAGAGTGTTCTACTAAAACGGTTTCCCCCCATTTAACAGTATCTAGAATCCTCTCTAACATTTCAATCATAGTGCACACCTCTCATGGTATATATGCAAATTTAATATTTAAATTTTTATGAATGGAAGCGTAGGAAGTGTCACAATTCTCAAGAGGTGGTACTTTTCACGCTACATTCCTTAGGGGGGGAGGGAAGTTAGACTTGCCAGCATATTTGGGACTATAAAAACTTTTAAACTCCTTTATATTAATCATAAATGAGATGATGGAAAAAGAAAGATTATTGCGGATTGTTGAAGGTATCTTCAAAGGCACTGGATTTAAAGTTGCTAGAATGGAATTTAGGGGTTCATGCTTTGATTTAGCCGCTAGTAGACTTTTTCTGCTCTTGTTTGTGAAGATCCTTCAGAATATTGATTCTTTCACTGAAGAACAGGCGGAAGATTTAAAGAGATTGGCAAAGCTATTCGAGGCCTCCCCCCTCATTGTAGGCTTTAGGTCAAAAAATGAGGAACTTGAGGAAGGGGTTGTATATGAAAGGCATGGTGTTCATGCCTTAAACCCTCAAACACTTTATAACGTTCTTGTGGAGAATGAACTCCCAGCAATTTTTGCTGGAAGGGGAGGATTTTATGTTAAGGTTAATGGAAAATACCTACGAGAGCTTAGAGAGAGTCATGGATATAGTGTTGGAGAACTTGCTGAATTGCTTGGAGTCTCGAGAAAGAGTCTTCAAAACTATGAAAAAGGAGAGCAAGCCATGAGTCTTGAAATTGCTCTTAGGTTAGAGGAACTTTTTGATGCTCCTGTGGCGAGACCTGTTGATATTCTTAACTCAAAAGTAGAAGCAAAAATGAATGTAGAACCAGAAACTGAGTTGGAGAAGGAGATTTTTAACCGTTTGGAGACATTTGGAATGAGGGTTGTTAAGATCAAAAAAGCTCCGTTTGATGCAATTTCCAAAGAAGAAGGATTAAAGATTCTTACTGGTATAAGTGAGAGAAGAACAACTTCAACACTCAAAAGAGCTCAAATGGTAAATGAAGTGAGTAAGATCATTCATAGCGATGGTCTTTTTATCCTCAAAAAAACAAAAACTGAAGTGGTCGGAGAGATACCATTAATTCCAAAGGAAAAGCTTGATGAAATCAGAGATGCAGATGAGTTAATGAAAATGATTGAAGAGCTTAAAAAAGAGATAAAGAGGAAGATATTCAGCTGAAGATAACTTTCCTCCAGACTTCCTGTATTTTCTCTACATACTTGGCTGGTGCTGCAATGAGAACAGCCCATCTTGGTGTTTGTCTTCTTTTTAGAGCATTTGCGAGGGGAGTGACTTTAGTAAGTGGTCTTACCTCTCCATTATGCATTAATACTCCGATTTCTGTTGATTTCAAGCGGGGTTCAGTTAACATTAAATCTGCTGTGGAAAATTCTATGAGGACTTCTCCCTCTCTTGCACCAACAGCGTTTGCTAGTCTTCTTTCAAGCTCTTGTCTTTTTTTGATGTCTTTATATACGTTCAATAATTCTCTCTTTTCTTCAGTAGTCAGCTCATCAGCGTTCAGAAGTAAAGCAGCCTTAAACAGGTCACGGTATTTAACACGCTTTACAATTTCTGCTGGATAACCTTCTAGGTCTTCAAGTTCAACGAGAACCCTACAGTCCGTCATTTTCCAGAATTCCCACAAATATCCATCCTCAAGGGCAAACTCAAGGGCTCGTGTAAGCATGCTTTCAGCTATTTTTACGGTATGATGGAAATAGACTCTTGAGTACATTAGAGATCTGGCAACCATCATTCCCTCAACAGCTTCTACTCCTTTCTCGTCCACTACTAGTTCATTGTTATGTATTCTAAGTATTTTAAGAAGTCTTTCGAGATCAATTATTCCATGTGCCACGCCAGTATAATGAGCGTCTCTGATGAGGTAATCTATCTGATCGACATCTACATCTCCATGGAGGGCCTGCCCAAGGCATCTTTTCTGGTATTTACCTAAAACAAGGTCAGCAACCTCTTTTGGCTTGTAGCCGTAAAAGTCCAATATCTCCGGGATGAATTGTCTTTCTTCTATTTCTCCCTCTATTATATCAATCTTTCCAAGGATTATGTTTTGGCCGAGATGCATGTGGTCGTATTCTCTTACATAATGCTCGTATATTTGCTCAAAAGTATGAGAAAATGGGCCATGACCGATATCATGCAAGAGTGCTCCTGCTTCTAAAATTGTCCGTTCTTCCTCACTTAATTCTAGTTCTTGACCAAGTCTCTTTGCAATGTTGTAAGTACCTAAAGAGTGTTCGAATCGTGAATGATTTGCACCAGGATAAACGAGATATGCTAATCCAAGCTGTTTTATATTCCTCAATCTTTGAAATTCTGGGGTTTTGATGAGATCTAAAATGAGTCCACTTATTTTCATACTCCCATGTATGGGATCATGGATTATCTTTGGTTTCATTTTCTTCACCTGTACTGGAAATTAGGAAAAAGAAGTTAAATAATTTTGCATTTTTTATTTGAAAGCTTGTCCTTTTAATAGGGAATATATAACATTGGAATAGGTATTAGAAGGGGTGAAGTACCCTGCTCTTGTGGGCGGGGTTTCGTGAGAGTTCATTCAGCATCCCGTTGCCAGTAACCTCACTCTCACAGGGCGGTTCACGCGATCACTACCCCCTATCCTTCCGGAAGGGGTCTTGCAAGCAACAGAAAGATAAAAACGGAAAAGTCAGATATCTTTTCCAACGATGAAAATTCTTTTAGTTTTACTTGGTTTTTGAGGTAAGTTCTTTCTAACCTCTTTTGCTGGAGCAGCCTCTATTCTGAGCTCTGATGATTTAGCTTCTTCTACTTCATATCTAACTGGATTATTTGCCTCATATATCAACTCTCTTATCTCATCTTCTACACCGGCTGGTTTTTCTCCCATGTATCCTACCCTTATTGTAGCTTTTGGCTTTGGATTTTCTGGGGAGAGTGGGTGATAGATTACCACGAAGTCTATTAGGGAGGGATATCTATGAACTATGTCCATAACCTGGTCTATGTGCAGTTTTGCTCCGGCGAGACTTATCGTGTCCTTTTCTCTTATAACATTTACAATTTTTCCATCAACAACTTTTGCCAAGTCCCCAATCTTGTAGTTGAACAGTGGCAATCCTGTAAGTTCTCCCTCTTTCATAACTTTTGTTATATAAATTTCATGATATTCTTTGTACTCTTCGTCTTTGGTCTGTTTAAGGACTATTAGAGAGTCTGAAAAGGTAAATGGAGTTACTTTTTTCTTTGTGATTAATCTATAGCCGGTTAACCCATCCTCTGTGTTTGCAAATACATCAAAAATTACTGCATTTGGAAAGTTATCAAGAACTACTTTTGCTAACTCTTTTGTTAGTGTTTCTCCACCCATAATTATGAGCTGAATGTCATTTCTTATATCTTCTGGAAGAGTCAGGCTAAGATTGTATACTGCAGCAGTTAACCCAAATATTCCTGTGGCCTTTATCCCCCTTAGTTCCTTTATTAGTGCGTCTCTCATTCGCAGATATTGGATGGGAATTTGATGATATCTAATGTTTGCACCTGAAAATCCTTCAATCGCAAAAACTCCAGATGAAGATGGCAATGGAGCAGTAAACGATGCCATGATAGAGCCTTCTAAGTATTCTAGAGCCCAAGAACGAGCTTGACGGCGATATCTTTTTTTGTCATCATGTGTAAAGGGCACTCTTTTTGGATCCCCAGTAGTCCCACTTGTTCTCATCACCCCGTGGAAGATTTCTAAATTTTTTATATATGTGGGCCATAGTTTATCTGCATTGTACAAATCGTGGGGTGTTATGAAAACTTTGTCAGTAGCTGAAAGCAAGCTGTTGGGAGTCAATTCATCAATATTTGTTCCCATGAATTTTTCTTTCCAGAACTCTGTTGTTTCACATGCTTTCTCGGCTGTATATCTCAAATCGTTGGTATCAATATCCCCAACTACTATCCCTGTCATGGGATCACCTTCTTCAATAATGCAGTTTTACTATTTAACCATTTAGTTTTTGGACCATAAAGAAAAATTAATAACCTCTATATGTAATTTATATACTATGTTTTCGAAAGTTGCTAGGAGGATTATAAATGTTAAGATATAAGGATATAATCGAGGAGTATGAGAATCCCTTAAATATCAGCGAAGGAGAGACAGTAGAGTATCTTCGAAGAGTTTTTGAACATCACCTTGACAACACTCCCTATTGGAAAAAAATGAAAGGGGAAATAGAGTTAAACGGGATTTTTGAGGGAGATTTAACTGAGGTTTTTGAAAAGATATTTAACGCTGGGTTGGGTATTGATGAGAATTACTTACGAAATAATTGGGTAGAGTTTGTTCCAGAAAACCATAACGGTAGAATTCGTTTTTATCAGTCATCCGGTACAACTAGAGAAAGAGCAATTGGGCACTGGGCATATGAGTATCTAAAGTTTCTTGTGAGATATCTAAGAGTTTCATTTGATGAGATTTATGGATTGGATAAAAAATACAATGAAGATCACAGGATGAGAGCAATAGTCCATGGTCCATATGGGTGGTATCAGGAAGAGATAAGTGAACTGGTGTGGTCTTATGGCGGCTTGCTATACTTTATTGGGGTGGAGACTGACGGAATAAAACAAGAACTTGAGGAAAAAAGATTAGAAGAGGTATTGAAAGGAAGATTAGCTCCATTGGCAAGATATACTAAAAGGATTTTTGAAAGGGATAGAATCAATACAATTAGAACCGGTCCCCAGATGCTTGCTCTTGTTCCAGAGCCAGAGGACATAGAGACCGTAATTTTGAGTGGGCTCGGCATTACTGTTAACTCTCTCAAAGAAATTCAAAAAACTTTTAAAAATTCGACTATCATCCCACTCTATGGGTATTATGCGTTTGGGGATATAATAGGAATGCTTAAAAATAATGAGGTTGTATACTATCCAAATTATCCCTTTACAATAATATTTCCATTAGTTCAAGAAGAGGGTCAGTACAAAATAGCTAGGTATGGGGAACGGGGAAGAATGGGATTAATAATAGCAAGACCTGAACTCCTTATAGTGAAGATAGAAGATGAGAGTATGAGTAGAGTTCCTCCAATGAACCCATTTGGATGGGATGGGTTTGGAAACCCCAAACGTGGCAAGAGGGTGGTTTAAATGGTAGACTATTCAATGCTCTCTACTATTCAGGGGATGATTGTGTTAATAGCAGATCTCTTGGCGTTTACTCTTATTCTGCGTGTTTATCGAAAGACCAAACGTAGATCTGCACTATTTATTTCATTGGCTTGGTTTTTTGATTTTTTAACAGTAATCAATTATACTGTGTTAAATCCATATGCAATTGGATTTTTCTTGAGTATAGTCTCTATGCTGATGTTTTATGGTGTTGTAGAATTATGTAAAGAAGAAGATAGGGCCGTAACACTGTTGAAAATATTTCCACTTGCTTTAATACCACCATTGCTTGCTTTATACTTTATTGGCTTGGAAATTCTAGCAAAAATAGGGATGATTGACATAATAAGTGGTTTCATTATAATGGCAGGGGCTCATGCAACTGCCGGCGTGTTTTTCCTGTTGGCAGGATTTTCTATTAAGAGTATTGAGGAGATATATGGCAGAAAGGCAAGATATCTTTTCATTGGGTTGGTGCTTTTTGGACTTCACCTCTTTCCAATTCCAATAATTTATGGCCTTCCTCCCTATGTTCAAGAGGTGTATCCAATAATTGGGTATGCAACATCAGCAGTATTGGTTGTCTTTTTAACAGCTCTTACAATAAAATTAACGCATTCTGATGAATTCAGTAAGCTGAAAACATTAGAAATTCCTAAAATTACGATAGAACCTGGAGTTTTAATAGTAGACAAGAGAAGATATGATATTCTAAAAGAAACGTTGAAAGATATTCCAGTATTGGCATTTGTTAGAGACCTAAAAGAAGTGGCTGATGTTTGGGAACGCTATTTCATAACCACAATCAGTAAAGAAGGTAAGGATAACTTTATCTCGCCAACCAATTTAGAGAGAATTACAGAGCTTTCGTATAGATATCTAAGAATGATGGAGGAAAAAGGAAGTAGAGGAGTTATTGTTCTTGATTGCGTGGAGTACTTATTAATGTATAATGATTTCAGTAGTGTAATGAAGTTTCTAAATAAAATTAAGGATTTTGTCATGCATTATAACGGGACTCTCATAATCGTGGTGGAAAAAGGGGCCTTTGCGGATCAGCAATGGGCTCTCCTAATGCGTTTGCTTGAAAAGGCACAATAACGCTACACTTCACATTTTCTTTTTTAAAATTCTTTCCGGGTAGAAGCTTAAGGAGGATTTTGCTTGTGGGATTTCCATGCCTAAGGCTGTTCCAAGGCTCATTAAATCTTTTGGAGGTCGGACTTCCCATTTAGATTCAGCGGAAGAAGTCAGAAATCGAGGGGCTTTATATTTATTTACAAGTTTCCAGTTCTTTATCATGAACTTCAAAATATTTGCCTTTTCATATGGGGTTGTTCTCAAAAGAGGAGCGAGGGAGAACCCTATTGCAACTTCATTTTTAGCTGCAAGTCTTGCAAGAACATGATCAAGACCGCTATCTTTTCTTCCAAACTCAGGGCAGATTACTGCATCAACTTTGCTCTCTATTGCAAACCTTACAACTCTCAAATTTCCTCCTTGGACATAGATTAGGGCCTTGGGAATGCGCTTTTTCACTTCCCTTATTAAAGAGGGGGTTTCTGTAATTATCAAGAGAGCGATTTTTTCATACTTTTCTTTAACTTCTTTAACCTCACTTTTAAGGCTATCAAAATTGGGAGAAGACTTCAAATAAATTTTTTTTGTAAAAACTACTTCATCATACCATTCTTTAGCTTGATTGTAAGCTTCCTCGCTCCTGATGTCCATTTCAATCCATTTCATTCGCGCAGCCACTCCTTAATTGTCTTTACAACGGTTTCCTTTTTCATTGGAAATGCCTTGACTTTTATCTTGACTTGAATAATGTCTTCTCCCTCTCCTACCGCTACCTCTCCTAGATAGGCTTTTTGTTTGTTGAAGCGAATAAAGAATGTTCCTGTTTCATCAACTTTCTCTTCGAGGTTTTCAAGGAGGTATTCTTTATCCTCCTCATTTAAAAGCTCCTTGAGATGTTCAAGCATTTTTTTAACACTTTTGCTTCTTTTTAATTCGGCATTTATTACTTTGATTGGATTTCCAAAGTAACCTTCCGTTTCGAGTATTTCAAATTCGATGTCTTCTGAGGGGATGTCTTCTGGGAAAAATATTCCCATAGCTTCTAAGACTTTTTCGGGATCTTCAGTTGCGTGAGCAAATGTTGAGACTCTTATATGATGAGCTTGAAGTTTTGGCATTGTTTTCACCTCTTGAAGTTTTGTAATAGAAGTTTAAAAGATATTGCTAATCAAGGGATCAAGAAAAGATGAATTAAAGAGGAATGGAGGATCACTTACCCCTTCCTCTGTGGGCTCTGATGCTTGGTCTAATTTTCTCAGCACCCTTACCTTTGTTTCTAAGGCCTCTGCTCTTTTTACCGGCAGAGGTTAGTCCTCTAAAGACCCTGCCTTTGTGGGCCTTTCCAGCAATCCAAGCTATTTTTGGATCAGACTTAATTACTGGGTGATGTGGATCAACAAGTATGACCTCAAACCATCTATACATTCCATCCTCGCCAACCCAATAAGAATTCAGGACTTCAAGGTTGGGGAACTTGCGGGCAACTTTCTCTTCAGCAATCCATTGAAGGGACTTCTTTGGTGAGTATCTAACTTGACCCATTTTGGAGGGCTTTCTTCCACCCTTCCATCTTGGTCTCTTCCTTCCACCTTTTCTCACTCTAACTCTTACAAGAACATAACCTTGTTTAGCTTGGTACCCCAAGTTTCTAGCCCTGTCAAGTCTGGTGGGTCTTTCAATTCTCACAATGCTCGGTTCTCTTCTCCACTTAATCATTCTCTGTTTTAACAGGTCTCCTACATATGTCTTTTTTGGACTCTTCCAAGCTTCCCTAATGTATTTGTACATTCCCATTTTTTCCACCTCGTCTTTCACTGTTTGTGGTTCTCCGTAGAGCGGAACATCCCGCGGTTTTCACCGCCTAGTCAAGGTGAATAAACAAGGTTGCTTTTTAAAAGTTGCGCTGTATATTTAAAAAGTGAGTGATGAATTTCAAGTTGGTGATGAGAGTGAAGATAATTCATCAGGATCCTAAAGAAGGTAAAATCAAGGTAAAGGTAGAAACTCTTGATGACCTCTGGCATCTTTATCACGTTATTGAAGAGGGGGACATTGTTTATGCCAAAACCTTTAGAAAACAAAGTCAGAGGAGTGATTCTCTAAGGCCAGAAAAAGTTCAGACAATTCCCGTATTTCTGGGGATAAAGGTTGAAAAGGTTAATTTTCATAAATTCGCAAATGCCCTTAGAATAACTGGTCCTATAGTCTCCAGTTCAAGGGAAGAAGTCCCTATTGGCAAATATCATACTCTGGCTATTGAGGAGAATAACATAATCACGATCCAGAAAGAAAAGTGGAAACGACATCATATAGAACGTTTAGAAGAAGCAGTAAAAGCCTCCCAAAGAGCTAGGGTCATGATAACTGTGATTGATGAAGGGGAAGCGGATATTGCCGTAGTAAGAGAGTATGGGGTCGAACACATTGCAAATATAACCCACAACCTTGGAGGGAAGAGATACAATGCTGATAGGGAGAGTGAGGAGAAGAAATTCTTCCACGATCTCGCAAAGACAATGCTTGAAATAATGGAGAGAGAAAGGGTGGACAAGGCTATTGTGGCAGGTCCGGGGTTTACAAAGGAAATTTTTTACAAGTTTTTGAGTGAAAATTACCCTGATCTGGCAAAGAAAGTCGTTATAGAAGATACGAGTGTTACAGGAAGTACTGGCATATATGAGGTTATCAGAAGAGGGACAGTTGATAAGGTCTACCACGAGAACAGAGTTGCCAAGGAAGTCCAGCTTGTGGAGAAGGTTATTGCAGAGATATCAAGAGGGAAATTGGTTGCATATGGATTAAAAGAAGTTGAAGAGGCCGCAAATTATGGGGCTATAGAAACACTTCTGGTTATAGATGAACTCATGAAAGGGGAATACAAAGATAAAATAGAGCAGATAATGGAGTTTGTTAGGGGAACACGCGGAGAAGTTTTGATAGTTAGTTCGGAACATGAAGGGGGAGAGAAACTTAAAGCTTTGGGAGGGATAGCTGCACTCTTAAGGTACAGGATAAAATGATCAATACATTTCTGCATATGCATCTTTCTCAAACTTTGGAAACTCTTCTTTTCTGCCTTTTTTTATTAGGACCCTCTCTTTTTCTTCGGTGAATTTTCCAACTGTAGAGGCATTTATTCCATGTGAGTGAAGGACTTTAATCAGCTTACTTGTATTTTCTTGAGGAGAGATTATTATCAAGGTCCCCGTTGAAGAGACCGTTAGCGCGTTTACTCCATAAAATTTTACGACTTTCTTTACCAGAGGAGGCATGTGCAGTTTTTCATAATAAACTTCAAATCCAACCTCTGAATTGTCAGCGATCTCATGTAGTGTTGTTAATCCTCCTTCTGTTACATCGTGCATCCCCCGTGCAAATTTTTTTGCTAATGATGCATCTTTAACGACGGTCTCAAGCGTGTACATCTCTTGAAGGGAGGAAATTTGAGAGGGAGAGAGAATTTTCTTGAGTTCTTCTGCTCTAAACCATGCAGCACCAACTGCAAACTCTATCGCAATTCCCTTAGTTATTACTATATCATCGCCGGGTTTTGCAAGAGGAAGCCTCAGTTCATCCTTTTTTACGATGCCTATAGCTGTTGTTGTGGCAGTAAAGTTTCTTGTGGTAGAATAAACCCCCGTATGTCCACCAATAATTGAGGTTCCATACTTTTTGCATTCTGCATTAAGTTCTCTCATAACAGAGTTGAGGTCTTCTTCTGTTGTTCCATTAGGGAGGAGAAGGTTAACTATCAACCATTTGGGCATGGCCCCAAAAACTGCCACGTCACTTGATGCAAAGTGGTATGTGAAAAACCCAAAATGCTCTTTTGGAACACCTAAAATCGGATCAGTTGCAATTACTAAATAATTTTTCCCATCATATTCGAGGACAGCAGCATCAAACCCTTCTTTGGGCCCAACAACGATTTTTGGATCATTAACACTTATGTTTTTTAAAATTATATTATTTAAAATCTCACTCCGAATTTTGCCAAATGGTAGCATCAGCAACCCCCTATTTGAAATTCTCATCAATGCTATTTACTGTTTTTTACAGAGTATTATCACGCTTTTTGGCATGATCTAGGATCATTGAAAGCATGAGGAAAGATTTCTTTGGAGATTTAAAAATTAAGCTTTTGTTGCTACGACTCCAAGAGTTTCTTCAATCCTTCTGAGTTTTGTGAATCCGACATTTTTTAATCTTTCTATAACCCCTTTTTGTAGATCTTTCTTTCTGTATTTGGCTCCTGGGTTACCAACATAGTGGAAAAGTCTACCCTTGGGTTTTAAAACTCTAAACAGCTCTTTGTAGAAAGCCTTGCTATAGAGGTGTCCAGCAAGAGAAAATCTTGGAGGATCGTGAATAACAACATTAAAAGTTTCATCGTTGAATTTTTTGATAACTTCGGAGGCATCACCTTGAATAACCTGAATATTTTGAGAATTGAAGACTTCCCAACTCCATGGATTTAGACGGGCGAGTTCGATGACATTAGGGTCTTTCTCAATTGTTATTACATAAGCGCCACGCTTAGCACTTTCTATTGCGGTGTAACCTAGCCCCATGCATGTATCTAAGACAAATTCATTCTCTTGTGGATTTACAGTATCCACTTTGCTTCGTGCGTCTTTTAGTGGATTTGTCTCTTTAGTCCGGTGCATTCTGATGCCGTTTATCTCGATTGTTGGTGGAATTGTTGGTACAAGTTTATAGAATCCTCCGTGAGCTATTGCAGCCTTATAGATGTGGGAGTCTTTTAAGAAATACACAGTATTCTCGTCTTTGGCTATCTTTTTGAGAATATCCTTCTCAATTTCACTTTCGTTGGGAAAAACTACTTTATCTTCTTTAACTATCACTTTATGAATTCTGTTTGTCTTTCTCAAATCTAAATTTAACCTCACTTCTCCATTGAGGAGTAACATCATTCTGGCCTCTCTGAAGGTTAGAAAGTAAATCTCATTCATAATTCTCACAACGTAGAGAAAAGAAAGAGGGCTTAAAAAGTTTTTAGTTATCCAATAACTCTTTCAAAATTTCCAAAGGTTATTGCTTCGATCTCTTTTTTCTCTTGAAAGCCTCGCTCTTCAGGGCAGGGAGGAGGTCAGTTCAAGAGCGTATCTAAGTGCTGTGGCCCTCTTTTCTGGTTTGCTTCATATGGCCATCACTCTGGAAGTTATGTATTTGCCAAAAAACTTGGCAAATTCATTTTCTAAAACTGCATTTTTACCCTCTCTTCGTTTTTCATAAATATATGTGGGCAAGTTACAATGAGCATCAAAAATCATTTTTATCTCTCCATTTTAGTATTTAACTATTTTTCTCAACTCAATTAAGGTGCTAAGGCGAACATGCTCATCTGGAATTCTTTCGGCTAGTTTCATAGCTCCTTCAATTTCTCCACTTTTTATCATTCCTATAGCAATTTCTCTCATAAATTCTGAACGTAAGTATACCTCTTCTATTTTCATAGAAAGTGCTAACGCTGTCTTAAAGCGCTCTAATTCTATTAAGAGCCTAATAACGTATTCTATTGAGTCGGAGAATAATTGGGTATTTTTGAGATATTTAAGAGCAGTGTTCACAATTTGATTATAACCAAGAGTGTCATTCTTTTTCATCCAAAGAGCTATTTCTAGGAGGCCAATTATCATTTTTTCCTCATCAAAAGACCTAATGAGAAGTTTTGTAGCATAAATATACTTGCCTTCTCTCACTGCATTTCTAATTTCTGGAAGACCCACGGTGTTTAGTGTTTTTGCTAAGTCGATTTTTTTCTCAACTGTGGCGGCTTTTGCAGGCACATGGAGTTTTTCAAATAAATCATGGGCTCGTTCATAAAATGTTAAGGCCTCTGGAGAAATCAACTCATCCCCTACTTTCTCCATCATATCTCCTAAATCAAGCAAATACTCTGTCTTTTTCACATAGTTGACTTTAAGGTTGATGATTATATCAAAGATTTTTTCAAACAGCTCGAAAGAAAGTTCCACTAACCCAGAAATACCCATATAATATGCTATCTCTGTCAGAGGTTTTATTTTTTCCTTTGTATTTTTTATTTTTTCTGTTTCCTTCAGAGCGTCTTCAAAGAGTGCCATGCCATAGTCGACGTTTCCTATCAAGAAATATACTGATGCTACATTTGCAAGAGCAATTGCTTTCTCTTTTTTGTTCTTTATTTTTTCAGAAAAATATTCAGCGTCTTCTAGTAGGCTGTACGCTATTGTCTCATCTATGTGGAAGACTTCTTTAGCCATGGCTCCTAGAGCTAGAGCTTTCTCTAGATTTCCTTTTAACTGGTGAACTAACTCCAAAGCTTCTTCATACTTCTTGTTTCTTACTAGGTATATTAAGTCTTCAATTTCAACCATAATTACCAAGAACTACATTGGACAAACAACTTAATAAATATTGCTAAGTTTTTATTTGGTAGGGATGCAAAAATGCTTACTTTATCATTATATAATTCGTATGATCCAAAGAAGCTACATGAAGCTCACTTGAGGGCAATTGCAAGGGCCGCACCCATTTGTTATGCCTTTGATTTCCATCTTGCACTTGTGGGGTTCCCATTTGAAACTAGGAAACCTCTTGAAATTGCTGGTGAGATATCTAAAAGCACTACTATAGGAGAGAGCGGAAAATACCTTTTAGAATTGGCGAAAACTAACAAGTTTCATCTTCTCGATTTTCCAAAACTTGGCTTTCCTCCACAGTTTGGCCAGGTAGTTGCAACCACAAGAAAACCAGATGAGAATAAGAACATATCCTCACTTCAACTTGCGGAAAGGGCCCTTAGAGGGGAAAGCTTTATGTTGGTAGTTGGTCTTGGGAGGCATGGTTTGCCAAAGGAAATATTTAAGTTGGCTAAATACCATTTGGATATAACTGACGGGAAGAGGATCAGCTTGGAGACGTGTACTGCGATTGGTTCGATACCGGCAAAAATTAGAACACTTATGGAGGCATTAAAATGGCCGAAGAAAAGTTGCTAAAAGGATGGAAGGGAGACATTATATTTTTGATCATTAGTTTGATAGTGGTTTTTGTAGTTCATACTGGATTAAAGATTGCACTTCACACAGAGTCTCCCCTTGTTATTGTGATAAGTGGCTCTATGGAACCTACTTTCTATAGAGGCGATGTAGTGCTTCTTAAGGGAGTTCCACCCGATGAAATAAAGCCTGGAGATGTTGTAGTATATAGACGGCCGTATACAAGATATCCAATAATCCACAGGGTAAAGAAGGTCATGGAATACAATGGAAAACGGTGTTTTGTCATACAGGGAGATAATAACTGGATACATGATTTTTATCCTCTTGATCTAAAGGAGTTTCCATATTTGAAAACTTACATCCCTCTAGCGGAAGGGGATGTGCTTCCATGTATTCCGGAGGAGGTCATTGAATCAAAAGCTTTGTTAGTGTTTCCCAAAATAGGGTATCCCCCATTAGTAGTTAGGGAAAGACTTGGTTTGGGATGAGCAACGCTCAACTTTGTAATTTAAGCAGGTGGTGGAAATGAGGTTCATACCATTAATTATTGCAAGGCCAGAAGTTCAAATGGCCATAGATGAAGCTGTAATGATAGCTAGAATAGAAGAAAAAGTTGAAGACACAGTTAGGCTTTATATTTTCAAGCCAAGCTCCATTACAATAGGTAGATTTCAGAGTGTTGAATATGATGTGGACTTAGAAAAGTGTAAAGAACTTGAAATTCCAGTTGTACGGAGAATAACTGGTGGGGGCAGCGTTTTCCATGATCAGTATGGAGAGATCACTTACAGTGCTGTTATAGGAGAAGATTCTTACAAAGGTTTGAAAAATGTGGAGGAAAGTTATAGGATCATTGCAAGTCCGCTTGTAGAGGCTTTAAGAGAAGTTGGCTTAAATGGAGGATTCTCCGGATTAAATGACATAATAGCCAATGGAAAGAAAATAAGTGGTTCTGCACAGACAAGGAGAAAAGGGGTTATTTTGCAGCATGGTACATTTATGTACGCTACTCGGCTTGATATTCTTGCCTCGGTTCTTAAGGTTTCCCAAAAGAAGCTCCAAGATAAAGGTGTGAGGAGCATATGGGAAAGAGTCACGACACTGGAACGTGAAGGAATAAAAGTCTCTAGAGAAGAAGTTTATAATATTTTAAGAGACAAATTTCTTGAAAAATTTCCTCTTGAGGAAGGGAAGCTAACTGATTATGAACTTGAGCTCGCAGAGGAATTATTGGAAGAGAGGTATGGTAAAGAAGAATGGAATTTCCAAAGATGATGCTCAGCGATCACCTTTCCTTCCTCATCTTTCAGTTCGCCCATCAATCATCATCGCATTTTCATATTGGTATTATTTCTTTTTAAGAGTATGCACTATCTTTTTAAACTCCCTTTAGAAGTGAAGTCAGGTGGGAAGGATGGTGAACTTGATCACAGTACTAGCAGTGATTGTTGGTTTTTGGGGCATACTTTACCTTATTGGGGGGGCATATAGGGAAGAGAAAGAAGAAGGCCTCCAGATTGATTTTTTTGTTGCTTTATGGAGAACCAAACGGTTTGTTGATTTTATAGATAGAGTGGGTACAAGATTTCGAAATTTTTGGAAGGGTTATTCTACGCTGGCCATAGGGTTGGGTTTCGTAGGAATGGCGTATGTGTTTTATACATTGTTTACTCTCGCATTACAAAATCTCAGAACAAAAGTGGTAACTCCTGCAGTCCAATTAGTGATTCCTGGGGTTACAATTCCTTTGTGGTATGGATTGATTGGTTTGATCGTGGTTGTGTTTGTTCATGAACTCAGTCATGGTTTTGTTGCGAGAGCTGAGAACTTACCTTTAAAGTCTGTAGGTCTTGTACTCTTTTTTGTAATTCCCGGAGCGTTTGTTGAGCCTGATGAGGAAGCATTAAATAAGGCGCCATTGTTAAGTCGTTTGAGGGTCTATGCTGCGGGATCAATGGGGAATATTGTAACTGCAATTGTAACACTTTTACTGTTAAGTTTTGTCTTGACACCTATTATACAGCCTGCTGGGGTTGAAGTTTCAAATTTAGCTGAAAATGGGCCTGCTAGGGATTATCTGCAAAAGGGAGATATTATAATTGGAATAAATGGACATGAAATCAAAGCTGTTGAAGAATTCTTTGATATAATGAACAAGACGAGTGCAGGGGAAATTATAGAAGTTGAACTTCTTAGGAATGGTAATAGGTTGAAATTTAGTATTCCTCTGGGTTCACATCCTGATAATCCTGAAAAGGGATATTTAGGAGTTTATCCAGCTCAACACATAATTTCAAAGGTGGGTTTTGACAACATTGTCCTTCCAGTATCTTTCTCTCTCTACTGGATATATATACTTAATTTGGGCATAGGTTTGATGAATCTCTTTCCAATAGTTCCTTTAGATGGGGGGAAGATACTTGATGAGAGCTTAAAGGCTTTCCTTCCATCTAAAGTTGCAAAGTCAATTACATATCTCTTTATTGGGATAGGTATCTTTTTGCTTGCCGTTAATCTCTTTCCAGCCTTAAAAGGACTTTTGGGGTGATTGCATGATTCAAATAGCTATTGCTGGTTCCAGTGATACTAAGCCCCTTCCTAAAGCTGTAGAAAAGACAAAGGAATTTATCAAAGAATTGGCGAAATATAAGGATACTGTGATTCTCCTTACCGGGGGTAGGAGGGGTATTATGGAAATAGCGAGTAGGGAATTTGCAAAGTTTGGAGGGATTGTGGTAGGAATCCTCCCAGAAAGACAAAAAGGAAATGAGTTCAATACAATCAGGATAAGAACAGGTATGGACTTTGCCGAGAGAAGTGCAATCATGATTAACTCTGCTGATGTCTTAGTTGTTCTGGGAGGTGGAATCGGTACAATGGTAGAGGCCCTTATGGCCTATGATTACTCAAAGGCACTTGTTGTTGTTACGGACACAGGCTATCCAAGTGACCGCCTTGAACTTTTAGCTTTAAATGGCTATTTTGATCATAAAAAGCTGGTACAAGTCCAGTTCACGAAAAGTGGGAAAGAAGCAGCTAAGCTTGCACTAGAACTCGCTAAGTGATGTGTACTTTTCCGTTTTCTATCTTAAAATTTAATGTGGTTGGTTTGAAGTTGGGTAGGGGAGATTTTCTAATGAGCATTTTTTCCTCCATTTGGCTTTCTTGTGAGTTAAAATCTATTTGGTACTGACTGTAGAGGGAAAGCCACGATAGGTACCTTTGAGATGCTCTGTCTCTATTGAGGAGGGTTATATTTATTGGTCTTTTCCTTTTTTCGCGAATTAAGGCATTTTCTTTTTCAGCCAAATTCTTTTGGAGAATTCTAAGATCTCTTTCTTCTCCTAATAAAAATGCAAATCCATCTGCGGTTACCTGTATTCCTATGGGTCTTCTATCTCTTATTTTCTCTTTTAGCATCCGCCTGTAAAGACTCATAAATTTAGGGAAATAAGTCTCTTGATCCATATTTTCATAATAAATGTATGGTTGCTGGTATTCTATCCCATAAAATGATGCAAAGATGTCTATAATTCCCAGATCTCCATTTTCTCCTTTTTCATTGAGATCAAAGTTAATCCTCTTCAATTCTAAGTTGAGCATGGACATAGGAACAACTGAATTTATTATTACCCCAAAGTCTCCATCTTCTATTCGATTTCGTAGAATCTCGAAAGCAAGTGTCCAACCTTGCGAATAAGTGTCATATGTTATTAAAACAATGCTATCTTCCAGGATGCCTCCTCCAAGGGCTTTATCGAATGAAGGGATCTTAGTTTTTATTATTTCCATGATACTCACCACAAAAGTTATTAATATAGGTAAGGAAAGAATTTAATTTAAACTTTTCCGTTTAAAGAAAGGTTTTTTAAAAAGAGAATCTTTTTTCTGCAGTGAGGCGAGCAAAAATGAAGTGTACGAAATGTGGACGAGAAGCCGTATACCATGCTAAATATGAGGGTAAGTTTTATTGTCATAAACACTTTAATGAGATGGTTGAGGTCAAAGTAAAGCA
>Ga0190363_1000168_pt1 | contig 36724 bp, 41 predicted proteins | sample 48721867_MG_FD_161272 | JGI IMG/M metagenome (GOLD analysis project Ga0190363, IMG submission 161272) | Hydrothermal vent microbial mat bacterial communities from Southern Trench, Guaymas Basin, Mexico - 4872-18-6-7_MG | ecosystem: Environmental > Aquatic > Marine > Hydrothermal vents >... | reverse complement strand
ACCGTAAATGCTTCATTCCCTACGGGAGCAATTTTTAATATTCTGATAAACTAAATGAATATTCCAGTACTAAGTGGCTGTAAAGTATGAGAATTAAGCTTGGAGTTAGCGATATAGTAGCTGCAATGCTTCTCCTACTAATAGTTGTAGCTGTAGGTACATCACTCTACCTATACCTTTACTCAAGAGCAATAGCATATCAGCAATCGGTTTCTCAAGAACTAATAGCTGAAGAAATAAGGTCGAAACAGCAATTAGCAATACTACTCGTACACGGAAACTCAACATCACAGGAAATACAGGAAATAACGGTAATAGTTGCTTCAGGAGAAGCCTCAGTAGAAATAAACGCAATCTACGTTAACGAAACATTAGCTTCAACAGAAACCATCACGGTAAATCCGGAGTCTGTGGTAGAGATAAGAGTACAAAGCCCCATAGCCCTTTCCTCAGGGGACGTAGTTAAGGTTAAAATAGTTTATGCGGGGGGTTACTTAAACGTTGAAGCGTCCGGTGAAGTCACATAAGGCCGTTGGAAGCATTGTAGCAATACTGTTCATAATAAGCGCTATAGTGATAGCTTTTGCACTAATAGAATTCGGCCTCATGGCGCAGCAAAAACAAGCAGAAATACAGCAGAAAACATATGAAGCACAAGCAAAAGCAGCAGACGTGGTTAAAGCGGTTAATTCGGTATGGTTTTACGAAAAATCATCAAATACTTTAACAATAAATATTACAAACAACTATGCCGAACCAGTTACAATAACGGGGATAGTAATACAATATAGTGATGGAGTATATGAAATATTGAAAGGAGATCTCTTCACGCTTTTAGAGCAACGGCTTCTAAGCGATCCAATAACGCTTCCATACGTTTTAATGCCAGGTGAAATGTTAAATATAAGGTTTGAAACTCTTGGAGGAAGAACTCCGACAACTGTTAGAGTAGCAATAGTAGCTTACCAAGTAGTTGTAGCTTCATCAGCAAAACAATATATTCCAACGAACATAACAGCAACCATAACACCAACATACAGAGTAATTCTTGCACCAACAATGTTCGGGGAAGGAACAGTAACAACTAAAGGATACGATTTAGAAGCACAACAGATACCTCCCTCAGAAATAAGCACGGAAAAGGGAACATCAGAAGGAGATATAACACACATATTAAATCCAAACGATGAACTAACATACAATGTAACAAGTATTAAAGAGGAAAGAACAGATTGGCTAACAGGATGGAACTACAGAAGACCAATAACAATAACAAATACATTAGCACAAACGCTAGAAGACTTCCAGGTGAAAATAGAGCTTAACTCAATATACGCGGAAGTTTTCGAAAACGCTAACTCTGACGGGTCAGACATAAGGTTCACACTAAGCGATGGAGTAACAAAAATTCCGTACTGGATAGAGGAATGGAATAGTGCAAATCAGAAAGCAATAATATGGGTTAACGTATCGCAAATACCCGCAAACGGAGAAACAACAATATACATGTACTACGGAAACCCAACAGCAACAAGCGAAAGCAATGGAGACGCGGTATTTGAACTCTTCGAAGATTTTGAAGACAACGCTCCCACATGGACCATAAACAATAGTTATGGCGCAGGCCATGGTTTATGGCACATAACAAACGCTACAGAAGCATCTTACAAAGGCTACTCATTATACTTTTCAAATTACAATGGAATTGAAAGAGAAGGAGTTGTAGATTCTCCTCGGTTCACATTAATTAGTGGATACAACTACGAACTAATGTTCTACTCAAAATGGGATATAAAGCCAGGGCAAGATGATCTTCTTGTAGAGATTAACGGTACATACAAGATATGGGAAGAACCTTCTAAAGAAAAAGAAAAAGATTGGCATTTGGAACAATTAGATATTTCAGAGTGGGCAGGTCAAACGGTATATATTAGGTTCCATTTTTATTCAAAACAGGGAGCGGAATCTTTTGGTTGGGCTATAGATAACGTTATTGTTAGGAAAGTTGTTTTTCCAGAACCTTCTGTGATTATAGGTTCTAAGGAAAGTCTTCCACACTTTTCTCAAGTGAAAATAGAGTTTAGTGAGATTCCTACTGATGCAAAAAGGTTAGAATTCACTATTAGATTAAAATTTAACGTATCCAATGTAGATGTCAGATTTTATTTATGGAACGGTTCTAGTTGGGATCCTGTAAAGACAGCTACCGTGGGTGATACCTATAGTGAGGTTTCGTTCAGTACTTCGGAAGTTAATAAATATGTTGTTGATAACACAGTTAGCTTAAGTATTAATGTTACTCATGATGTTCCGTTTAAGAAGTTTATTGACCATGTTGGTCTTAAGGTTTATACTCCTATAGAAGTTATTTACATTGGTGTTGGAGGAAACAACAGCATATACAAGTTCATTTTGGATACCGAGCAGTTTGACTCCGAAGTTATTAAGGCTGAATACGGTGGCGCACCTATAATCTTTAACGGCAATGTTTCTATGGATTACGATACACATAGGAATCTCCTATGGGTTATTAATGGTTCCAACTTATATTATTACAGTATTGCTGAGAAGCAATGGTATCTATATGATAATAGTTTATCTGAAGCTTCAGGTAAAGGATGCTCATTAATTTATCTTAACAATAGAACCTACATTTTCATTGGTGAGGGAAGCAGAAATCTATACGTTTACAATTTAACCGCATGGGGCACCCCACCTAGCTCTCATAATTTGGGTTTCGGCGTAGGTGCTTACAGTGTTGCTGAAACAAATGGTTCATATATTTATATTTTAGCTAATGACAAATCAATAGAATTTTACAGAATAGACCCATCAACATTAACTTGGACTAAGTTGAGTGATGCCCCTACGGCTTATGCTGTTGGTTTAGCTTATGATGAAGATAGAAATAGGCTTTGGCTTATCGGTAAAGGTGGCGGAATACATTACTACGATATAGCAAGTGATGTTTGGAAACCCTATCAACAGCAAATACCTTATACCCCACAGTCACAAGGCAATAGGCTAGAGTACTATAATGGCAAACTATATCATGTTAGAGATGATTATACTAGGGAGTTATGGGTAATTGATGCTAGCAAATGAAATAATTTATGTAACCTATTAAAGGAGTTTATGGTTTAATCATAGATATAGATGTGTAGAAGTGTAAGAGAATAATAGATTTTCCGAAGAAAGTTTTAACTAACTACTTGCTCTTATTGAGTTGTTTTCTTTATTGCTTTTGAAATTGCTTTTATGAGCTTTCTTACTTCTTTTAGTACGTCTTCTATGTCTTCTTTTGTTGCTAGGTTTTCGTAGAAGTTTTTATGCATTGAGTCTGCTAGTTTGAACGCTATTCTAACCCATTCCCCTATTTCCTTTGCTACTTCGTTCTTGTATATCCATAGGTCTCGGTGGGATTCTATTCTTAAGCCTTTCTTAGCTAGCGCATGTGCTTTTATTGCAAACACACAAGCACCCCACATTTTTCGGTGGCTTGCCTTAAATTCCCTCTTTTAAGCTCATGTTCTGCTTGATCAATGAGCTCTAATGAGGCTTCAAGATATTTTCTGGAGCCAGTATGGGGCAGAAACGCTAGATTATAGCTTTCTGTATCGTAGTGTGTCTTTCTATACCTTTCACGACTATTAGATGTGCTGATGCTGTATGCCTGTCCAAACCATGCCTTTTCATGATTACATCATGTATTTCTGAGTGTGTTGTTCCCTTGGGGTCTATGTACTCAACATTGATAGCATAAAGCGGTGCTTTCATGGATATTGCTTCTATTACTGAACTACGAAATACTGATACTTTCCAGTTATAGTTCCTATGTAGTCTCCTCCCATTCCTAATCCATAACAGTCTCAACTTACCTAGTACGCTCGGATTCTCTAGGAATAATGTTCTTACTCCGTGATGGTAGGCGTACCTAAGCATCCCATGTATGGCCATGCCGACTAGTATTCTAGCTTTTCTCTTTGGATAACCCTTTCTAGAAGCATCCTCAAACCAGAAGGTCTTGACATTCCTCAACCTACCATACTTATCCACGATTACTAAGTTAATCCTGTCAGAATTGACGTCTACACCAGCATAGAGTTTACCATTATTCTTCCTGTATCTTGTCATGTACTTGTAGTAAAAGTCTATGGGTATCGTTACCTGTATCTCCCCATGAATCCATAATTTACTCTTTCTAACACCATAATCTTTAATAACTACTCTAGCTGTATGTTTTTGTTTCTCTTCAAGTATCTTGTCTAGTAGTAATTTGTAGGTCTTGGGTATTGTTGGCTTGAGAACAACCCTTTCTGAACCGTCATTATAATCTATGGTAGTTATATGGAATTCATAGCCCTGCTTGAGTGTTACGTTTCTTACAGGATATTCTTTCTCTACTTGTTGAAACATAAGCCAGTCTCCAAGCTCTACCTCGTTGAAGCCCACACCTAGTTGTCTACATGATTCATAGATTCCTCTTACCAGTACTATTACTCCATCAGTACATCTACGGTTAGGGATGATTTCATAGATTGTCTTCCTAAAGGTGTTTTTCCAGCCAATATCAGTAGCAGGTAAAACAGGGAGTTGCTTAGCCAAGTTAAGCATTCTATGAGAAGCTATTTTGAATAACCAAGCAGTACTAAGCAACCTCCCAGCTATATTATCACTAACATTAAATGGTAAGCATAACGTTATGTAGTTCATATAGGGGAATCCCCAGATAAACTTATAAGGATTAGAATTAATAAGTTTACATGGTGACTGCTGGGTTCCCGAGGGGAGCTAGGGCTCCCGTAGGTGGCTCAGCGGAGACCGTAATGAACCCATCCGTAGCAGACACAGAACGCTATAGTTTAATATATGAAGCTACGGATGAGGTGAACGGTCTAGGTCTTTTAGCATTACATCTATTAGTAGTTCATCGACGCTAACGCCGCGTTCTCTAGCTCTTCTTAAGATTTCTTCAACAACAACTTTAGGTAAGGTACATGCCAGTGTCTCCGAGGATAGCTAATAAATTAGCCATTAATAATACTTACCGACTAAGACAATATAGTATCATCAAAAGTAAGCTGGGAACATTTGGATGTTCTCCGTAGGTTTCGGATAAGAGGGACGGTTGTAGGGAAATGAATTGTTATTTGGTAGAGTTTTGTTTATTGTCTTAGGAATATTATTTCTTTTCCTACCCATTTGCTTAATTCTTCTATTATGTTTCTAAATTCTTTCTCGAATTTGGAGAATATTGCTGGGCAGTTTAGATGTTTTGCTAAGGATAATGTTGTGCAATCCGCTATGCTTATTGGGTACTTACATTTACATTCCCCTATTATGTTTCTGATTTCGCTGATACTGTGTATGTTAAAGTATCCTGAGTTAACTAAAGTATTTATTAAGTTTAGAGAGTTTTCGAAACCTTGTTTTCGGCATATAACGTATAATGTCTCTATGAGGTTTAATTCCGTTATATGGGGAACTATTTTCTCTCTATAAATTAGTTCAACGAGCTTTACTCCAAAATCCGTACCTCCCATAACCTCTATTAGCACACTAGTATCAAATACAATATCTCCTTTGAGCGATTTCATTTTCTCTTGCCCTCTCAATTCTAACTATTTCTTGAAGATCCTTTACGGTTTTATCACTAAACCTTTTACTCATGAACTGTAATAGAAGCTCAGGTCTCTTGGCTCTTAAGCTTCTCTCTATCAGCATCCTTAAGGCCTCATCGTAGCTAAGTCTTCGACCTAATTCTCTTTCCAATTCAATAACTAACCTATCTAGTAACTCCTTAGTTTTCTTAGAAACACGAATTGTAGTGAACATGATCCCACAATATATGATATGCATAGTATACTTAATATATTTCGTATATTCAATTTTATGTTGCCTCAAGTATGGTTTTTAACAAAAACTGAGCAGCGCATAGTAGTATTATTTTGGTTAACGTTTCTTCGAGCTTATTTCAGAGAAATAACATTTCAAAAACTGTAATAACATTTTGCCCATAGTGTCTTAATGGTTTAAGGGTGTTTTGGATTTTACCGTTCTGTTTTGAATGCAATTAATGATTGCTGGTCTAGATACTGTATTATTGTTTTTCTTTCCCATTTCTTCCTTAGTTCTTCGCTTCTGCAGTATATTATTTTCCCTTCCTTCAGAACCCTGTATTTTAGTAGTGGATCTGCTTTGTTAAGTAATACTATGTCTATTTTATCCACTGGTATTTTCAAGGCTTCAGCTATGTCTAGTGCTAGCTTTATTTCATCGATTATTGATGTGTCTTGTTTTTCTAGAAGCACTGCTATATCGTAGTCACTTTCCGATACGCTATGTCCTTTAGCTCTGCTTCCGAAAAGATATGCTATGATCACTCCATGCTTTTCAAAAACCTTCCGTAACTTTCTACCTAGAAGCTCTATTTCCTCTGATTCGGGATCAATGTTTTCTTTCTCCAATATGTTTTCTAGTTTCATGGCTACTTCTTTTACTTTAGGAAGTATTTCGTTTACTATTTTTTCCAAATCTGTTGTGGTTAATTTACGGTAGGCATGTGCTAAAATATTCCTAGTTGTTGCAATAATCTTTATGTTTTCATGTGTTACCGCATCTATGAGTCCTGCTTCGTAAAGTATGGAGCCTAGATCAGCATATGATCTTGGCCTTCTCAGCTCTAAATCTGAAACAATCATTGCCGCAGAGTCTAAAAGGTTTTGAACTGCTGAATAAAGCTCCCATCTAAGGGCGGAAACTTCAACGTTACTTTTCGGTGGAAAAATCTTCTTAGCCATTCTTACAGAGTTTAGCGAGTCAGCTAAAACAGCCTTTATCTCCAATAATTGGGCGCCTCCGAAAACTACTACTGCGTTTATCCTTTTAAACAATATTACGTTTTATGTAAAATTAACCGTTTCTAACTATATGAGATAGCTGCTTTCATTTTCAGATGCTATTACTAATTTTTCTTGGCTTGAGAAGTTATTAGCTTATTTAGCTCCTTTATCATACTCTTTAAAAGTTGAGGTTTCGGCTCAACGTTTAAATCTAGTTTTAAGGGTGTTAAAGCAATGTTTCCTTCTTGAAAAACTACATAAACATCCGTGTTTGGAGGCGGTTCTCTTGGGTGACCGTAGAGCCAGAAATACTCTTTTCCTCTTGGGTCAACTCTTTTTTCAACATACTCTGTGAATCTCATTTTTGCTGCTGGAACAAGTTTTACAGTAGGTTTTTTACTTGGTTTTCCCGGGAAGTTTATGTTTAAAACATCTATTCCATATGGAAAACCATTTTCAATAATGTACTTAACTATTTCACGGGAAATCTTAATTATGAGCTTTTGAAGTTCAATGTTTTCTTCAAGTTCTTCAGCTGATGAAACAGCTACTGAAAAAGCTATTGCAGGTATTCCTTCCAGTGATGCTTGAGCTGCCGCACCCACGGTTCCTGAAGACAAAATTACCTGTATGCTTGTATTGTCTCCTACGTTTACTCCTGAAACAACAAGGTCTATTTTCTTAGCTATTTCGTGAAGAGCTAAATATATTATGTCGCTTGGTGTTCCATTTACAGCATAAATCTCCATATCGTCTATTTGAAGCTTAGTTATTCTGAGGGGTTTATGAAGTGTTAATCCTAAGCTACTAGCGCTCTTAGGTACTTCCGGTGAAACAACGTAAACTTTCCCTAAATCCTTAACTGCTTCGTAAAGTAGCTTAAGCCCTGGACTATACACTCCATCATCATTAGTTACAAGTATAGTTTTCACACTAGCTCCCCTAAAGCTGGCCTTTCAGTTTAAAGCCTATACCTTACTTACACACTTAATATGTTTTTCTACCCAGCAAAGGAGAAGTTCTAAGGTTTAAATTAAGAACCTCTATGCTTTAAGAAATTAATTAGGACATGCATGTAGCTATTTTCTGGCACCAACGGTTTCAACAACTTTTTTAACAACTTCGGTAAGGCTTAGCGATTCTTTTACGGCTCCTAAATCTATGAGGAATACTTTTCCTCCATAAGACACCCTTAAAACGTCATGTTCTTTCTTACTTCGTGATGCATTATATCTGTAAATGTCTAACAGTTTTATTTCGTGTTTTTCTAACTCCATTTTTAAAGCATCAACTAGTTTAACCATGGCCTTACATCACCTAAGAATGTTTACTTAGTTTTCGGGAATACTTTTGCTAAAGATAATTTTAATGTTTCTGTTTATACAATAATTGTTTGGTGAAGCAACCTATGAGGGAACATTACCTTGCATGGTACGATCAGATTTTCAGCCAGCTTAAGGTTATGGAAGAGCTTGAGATAGCTTCTCTTTCTAAAATGCCTCGTTCAATAATTATTTCTGGTATGGGCGGTTCTGGAATAGTTGGAGACTTATACCAAACAGTTACCTCTGATAGGTTAAACATACCAGTAGTCGTTATTAAAGACTATAAGCTTCCAAAATGGGTTTCAAGTAAAGACCTTGCTGTAGCGGTTAGTTATTCAGGAAACACCTTGGAAACTATTGAATGTTTCAAGCATGCATTAAAAGTTAATGCCAAATTATTAGCCATATCCTCAGGTGGTGTGCTTGAAAAACTTGCCTTAGAAAACAACATACTTTACGTTAAAGTTGTTAAGGGACTTGTTCCTAGAGCATCGCTTCCATCAATGTTTACGGCTTTAGCTATTTCTCTAAATAAGCTTCTGAATAGTGAAATAGTGACAAGAGATGAGCTTAATGAAGCTATGAAACTGCTTAAACAGGGGGTCAAAGACGATTTTGTCATAAAAATAGCTGACCATATTGAAAACACATTACCAGTAATAGTGACATGCGTGAAATATGCTCCATTAGCTATAAGGTTTAAGAACGAACTTAATGAAAACTCGAAAATACCTGCTAAAGTAGAGGTAGTTCCGGAATGGGGCCATAACGACATTGTTGGATGGGAGAAGCCGTATTTCAAAAACTTCTCCGTAGTAATTCTACGAGAACCAATGGGAGGAGATACTAAGTGCTCCGCGATATTAGATTATGTGGACAAGTACTTCAAGAATTCAGGTATAAGAACCATTAACATAGAGATGAAAGGTAAATCTATTACAGCCCAAATACTCTATGGAAGCTTACTGGCTGGTTTAGTATCAATAGAACTAGCTTATAGGAGAAACATAGACCCAGTTAAAACTATGAGTATAGTTGAGTACAAAAAATATTTTACAACAATATTCTAAAATTAAACTTTCCCGTAAATTTCAACTAATAATATTGTTGGAAATTAAGGAATTTAAAAATACTTTTGCTATTTTTGTCTTAAAATTTCCTCTACTTTTGAAGAAATTTCACTAGCATGTATCAGTTTGCTTGGAGGCCTTTTCCCTTTGAACTCTTTAGTTAAGGGGTCACTACAGTACATTGCATCGCTTACTTCACCAAATAATATTATTGGTGGAAGTAGTGCTGCTGCCCTAATTTCTCCTTTCCTAATATCTATAATGTTAGTAATTATTGTGAATCCTTCTTTCTCTGTACCAGCCTTAGTTATCTTAAGATTTGAAGCTTTAGGATGCTTCATTACGGAAAGAACTTCAACACCTAAAATGTCAATGGAGTTCTCCGGTTTATTCTCCTCCCCCAACTTTATTCTTAATGGTAATCCAGCAAGCACTCTTAGACAGTACTTTACTTCTGAAAGTAGTAGCTTATCTTTAACATCTTTTGGCTTAAACGTTTTCGGCGGAGCTACCCCCTTAGCGAAATCTAATGCTAACTTAGGTATTTGTTTAAGTGGCGGATAGTTTAGTAAAAGATTTGCTGGCATGAAAGAATACTTTACTGCCATAAGGTTGCTGCGGATTTTAGAAAGAATCTTAAGAGCTTTCTCTTTCCTATGAGGATAAGGTAGACATTTTTGTTTCAACATTTTCTCTAATCTTAATATTGCGTTTTCCGCAACTAAAATTCTAAAGTCATGTGCTGTATCCATTAGCTGACACCACTAATGTTCATGCGCTAACCAAGCTTCAGGCTCACGTAAACTGAAGAATGCTCTTTGAACAACTTCAGATAAAGCTGGATGTATGTGCATTGCCCTAAGTAGAGGTATTGCTGACATATCATATGTGTACATTAGATTTATTATTTCTTGAATAAGTATTGATGCATGAGGCCCTATTATGTGGGCTCCTAATATTCTATACGTATCTTTTTCAACAATTACTTTTACAAAATAATCTTTAACTCTCATGGCATCTCCTTTACCAGTATTTTCATATTTATAATATCCTACTAGTATGTCGTGCTTCTTTTGTGCCTCTTCTTGCTTCATACCTACGCTTGCGACTTCAGGGTATGTGAAAATAGCGTGTGGTACGGCATGGTAGTCTACGGGAATTCTTCTTCCGAGAAAAGCATTGTAAAACACTATTTCTGATTCATGATTTGCAACATGTTTAAAAAGGTATTTACCATTAGCGTCTCCGAAAGCCCAAATGTTTTCTTTAGATGTTTCTAAGTATTCATTAGTTTTTATCCATCCTTTCGCATCTGTTTCAACACCTGTTTTCTCAGGCTTAGTTATGTCGGAATTTGAACGTCTACCTGCTGCAACTAATATTTCATCAGCATCCACTTCTATGGTGTCTCCTGTTTTTCTATGTACAGCATGAATTCTTTTTCTTTCCCCTCTACGGGAAGCTTCAACAACTTCGTAACCCGTGTAAATGTCCATATAATTCATCATTTCCCTTTTAAGGAGTTCTGAAATTTCCGGTTCTTCTGTAGGCAGAATTCTAGGGTTTCTACCTACTATTGTTACTTTAGAACCCATAATTGCCATGAAAAACCCTAGTTCTAAGGCAACGTAGCGTTTCTCCCCTCACGGTACTTTTAGTTAGTTTTCATTACTTCTGATTCCGTGAGGGGAGTTAGCCCTTGGTGTGGGTTCATTAGTTTCACCCGTACCTCATGGGGCTCTGTCGAGGGGAACGCCATGACCCTCCCATCTGAGGATAAATCCTCACCGCAAAGCGGGTCATCAAGCCACCCCATCAAACAAGTAGAAGCGATTAAAAAAATTAAAAGCATCGCTAAACCTAAAACAGCCTACTTCGCTTAACCCTTCTATGGATGGTATGTAGGGTCTTGAACCTGTACATAAAAGTATTTTCTCTCCCCTAATCTCTCTTCCTCTAACATCCACCGTGTAGTCTTCAACAAAGGTTCCCGTGGTTTTATACAAATCTATTCTTGGATGTTCACGTAAACTTCTTCCTATCAATAAGCTTTCATGCCTTATTTCTTCCCTAACTCTTTGAAGCAAAGTACTAGGATCTACTTTTACAGATTCAACATGGATGTTGAAGAGATGAGCTCTTTTAATTTCATGCATTACTTCAGCAGCGTAAAGAAGTTTCTTTGATGGAATGCATCCTCTAGTTAAACATATTCCTCCAACCATTTCATTCTCTATAACAGCAACTTTAACGCTGGGATTCATGTTTATTACTTCAGAAACAATGTTCATAGCTGAACCTGTACCAAAAGCTATAATGTCATATTCTTTAACCAAAATGAATTCACCAACTACGTTAGGAGAAAGCATACTTTATGTATTTTTATGTTTAAAACTAAAAATTATTAAGGTATGGTTTAGGCTGGAATTACGCTTATGTCGCCATTTCTAAATATTAGTATTGTTATTGGCTTTACAACTTTTGTTCCATGTACGTTATTTCCCGCTTTAAACCTTATTTCATCATATATTCTTGTAAAATTTGCTTTTAACTTGACTTTAACCTTGTCAGCTGCTTCAATAACTAGCTTAGGTACTTCTACAAGATGAGTGCCAGGTTTTATTACTACTTTAGCTACTGCTAATAAGGCCTTATATGCATTAAGTGTTTCTTCAGCTAGCTTAACATTTCTCATAGCTCTCTTCTCTATGATCGCAATATTTTCTCTTGAAGTACTCATTATTTCGGCTATTTCCCTTTGCGTGTATCCCTTAATTCTTAATTGTAAAACCTTGTATTGCTCTTCAGTTAATAAACCATATTTTCTTCTTGAAACCAAGTGTGTGAACACCTAAATGGTTCTTAGATCAACTATTCTTTTTGTTTTTCCTCTCACTGGAACATATTTTTCTATTTCGTTAGAATCTACAACTTTCACGTTTACTTTTAACAAAGTTTTCTTCTTTAACTCCTTAGCTATTCTTTCCTCTAAACATTCTTTCAAATTCTTAGCAAGTCCTTTCTTCGCTTCAACAAGGACCTTAATGTTATCGTATTCTGTTAATATAATAACATAATTTGGCTTTAATTCTTTAAACTTCATTATTACCTCTTCAACATTTTCCGGATATAAGCCAATTCCTCTAACTTTAACCATGTCATCAAGTCTTCCTTTAATCCACGAAATTAAGGGGTGACATGGTCTTTCGCCACAATCGAATCCTTTAAGCTTCACTATGTCGCCTGTTCTATACCTTATTAAGGGCATTGCTTCTCTACGAAGAGTAGTTATCACTAATTCTCCTTCCTCTCCTTCACCTAAACTCTCCCCTGTTTCCGGATCAATAACTTCAATTAGGAAGTTATCTGCCCAAACATGCATTAATCCCTTATGCTCCGGGGTTTCAACAGCAACTCCGGGGCCTCCGACTTCAGCTAATCCATAATTATTGAACGCCTCTATTCCTAAAGCGTCTTCTATTCTCTTTCTAGAATATTCTGTCCAAAACTCTGCTCCAACTACCGCTAATTTAAGTTTAAGATCCCTGCCTGGAACTAGGTTCCATTCTTCAGCTAAATCTGCGAGTTTTAAAGCAAAAGATGGTGTTGCATGGAAAACAGTTACTCCAAGCTCCATCATTGCTTTAAGTTGTTTTTCAGGGCCAGCAGGACCATAAGGTACTACAACGCAACCTATTTTCTCAGCTCCAAACATGTATCCCATTCCGGTGAATAGTCCATGGCCTACTGTGTTTTGAAAGATGTCTCCAGGTCTAACGCCTATAGCCCAAAGATTTCTAGCAAGTAAATCATACCATACTTCAAGATCATTTGCTGTATAAAACGTTAAAACAGGTTTCCCTAGGGTTCCACTTGACGAATGAATTCTTCTAACATTCCTTAAAGGTACAGCTAAAGCACCGTAGGGGTAATGCTTTCTTAATTCATCTTTTGTTGTAAAAGGTAGTTTAGTTATTTTCTCAACATTTACACTACTAATATCTATGTTTCTTAGCTTTTCCCTGTAAAGGATGCTTTTAGCGGCTCTTCTAATAGTTTCTTTAAGTAACCTGTTTTGTAAGTCAATAATTTCCTTCCTACTTAATTTTTCATTTTTACTCCAAAACTTCATTTTCAACACGCATCTTCAAGTTTTCAATAATGCTAACAACAACTATGGTAACTGTAGACGCTAGAAAACCTATGACAGGAAAGTATATTGGCGCTCCAGCAACCGTAAGGTTAATGCCTAAACCTAATGGCGGTTTCGCTGCAGCATATCCAACGATAATTGTTGATATGAAACCTACGAACATACCCCATAATACTGCGTTTCTAGTGGTTTTCCTCCAGTATAAGCTAAGGAAAAGCGTTGGGAACCATGTGGAAAACATTATTCCTAAAGCTAACCATATAAGCCACGCTATTAGCGGCGGAGGGCTCATAGCTATGTATGCTGTTAACACGCCTGCGCAGACAATGGCTGCTCTATTTATTAAATTGATTTTCTTAGCTGACGAATTGCCCTTAGCTATTACATTATGGTATATGTCGTAAGCTATGTTTACGCCGAAAGTTAAAAGTAACCTATCAGTAGTTGACATAACTGCTGCTAAAACAACTACTGCTATGAAAACGTATACTTCGTATGGTAGAACAGCTTTAGCTAAAACTGGAAATATGGCATCAGTTAGTTTAGAACCTGGAATTACTGGGTGACTAGGTAAAGTTATTATCCCTAAGTACTCAGCAACCCTACCTGAAATCCCAATTATCTTAGCTGTCGAAAGCAGTAGGAAACCTAAGCCAAACATTACTGGTGGCAAATACTTCATACGTGATGTGTCCTTAAGCGACATTACATTGTTTATTATATGGGGAGCTACAGCTAATCCTAAGGGCACCGTTAATCCAAAGAGCGTAAATAGGAATAGCGGTGAAATAAGCGATACTTCCCAGGGACCCCAAGGCTTATTTAAGTACTCTGCGAAAGGTCCTTCGCTTATTTCAGCTAAAACCTTGTTAACTTGCTCTAGTCCTCCAAGATTATTCACTATTAGAATTGCTGAAACAGTTAGCCCCCCTATGACTATTAGCCCTTGGATAAACGAAGTCCATGATACTGCAAATAGTCCTCCAGCAACAACGTATGCTAATGTAACAATTAGTGAAATAACTATTGCTAATCTGTAGTCCCAACCTAACACTATTTTGAAAATTATGCCTATAGCAACATATTGCCCTATAAGGTAAACTGCGCTAACAAACGCTGAAAAAATGGCTGAAGTAGCTCTTAAACCCTTGGTGTCATTGAATCTAAAAGCTAAGTAGTCTTGCACAGTCAATATTCCGTTTTCCTTAGCTAGCCTGTTTAATTTCATGCCGAAAAGCAGTATTGACAATACTAGAGATAGCGGAACAGCTAGTTGCTCCCACCATGTAGCATATCCTGAAACATACCCTAAACCTGCAACACCTAATGCCGTCATTCCACTTACTAGAGAAGCTATCATGAGCAATGAGAAAACCCAGAAACCTAAACTACCACCAGCGTTAACGAAGTCGCTAATAGACCTTACTTTCCTTGAAGCATATATGCCAACTATTATCATACCTACTAAGTATAGTATTACGAGAAATAGCTCAGTCATTTTCTAGAACCACCTCTCCTTCTCTTAACAATTGCTAACAATGTTAGAATAAGGAATATTGTTGCAGGTGTTGCAAGAGCTATTGCAAATGTTATTAACGGTAGTCCAAGTATATTTTCACTATTCGATATAAAGCAATTCACCTGTCACCTTTTTTAACAATTTTAAATCTAAGTGGGAAGAAAGTGGGATACAAGTATAAAAACTTATTCTATTTGAAACGTAAGAAAAAATAAAATAGTTTACACTCATCTGTTTACAGAAAACCCTACTTAGCGAAGTGTTTTTATTTTCGAACACTCTAATAAATATTTCTTCAAGCATTATAGGTTTATAAGTAATTATTGAGAAGAATTAAAAATACGCTAATACTATCTATGCTTAGTGGTGATGCTTCCTTATGATGCTTTTAATCATGAGACACGGTAAAGCGGAGGAGAAAAGACCTGGCATAAGGGATGAAGAAAGAAGACTTACGGAAAAAGGCAGGAAAGATGTTGAGCATGTAGCTAAGATCATGCCTTTTAAGCCTTCAAAAATATATTCAAGCCCCATGCTTAGAGCTATAGAAACTGCCGAAATAATATCTAGGATTTATAATGTTAATTATGAAGTCTTAGCAGAGCTTTTACCGGAGAAATTAAGCATTAATGCTTTAAAGAAACTTAAACTTGAAGAAAACACTTTACTAATAGGACATGCACCAAGCATTGAAGAGTTAATCTCTGGTCTTATAGGTGGTGGAAAAGTAAAGTTAAAAGCTGGCGCTATAGCTGGCTTAGAAATTGAAGAGTTAGCATCTGGTGGAGCAAAACTTGTATTCCTAATAACGCCACAAGTGGCTAGTAGTTTTTCTTAGAGGCTTTGCTAAATATAAGCCTCTATTGAATGCTTTTACATTAGCATTGATCTTAAAATACTTAGATTCTCTAAAGGCATTATAGAGGCAACCCTCTGAAACCCCTACTTCTTCTAAAATATTGAGGCCTACTAGGAACCCTAAAATTACCATATTAACACTTTTAGGAGAACCTGCTCTCTTAGCTTCTTCTGATGCATTCACTATAAAGAGGTTTTTAGTAGTTTTCCTAAGTGCGTCAATGAGCTTATCTTTTGAAGGTATGTTTACGTTAGGTATATTTGGTTTAATTACTTCATTATTTACTATGGCTAAAGTTTCATGTGAAAACATTTTAATGTTCCTAACGGCTTCGATAAGCTCTAAAGCTAGAATAATATCGGCTTTATCAAAAAGTGGCGCATAAACTCTATTACCTATTCTTACATATACAACAACGCTTCCACCGCGGTGGCTTAAACCCCTTGTTTCAGCTATCATAACTTCCTTATCGCACTTCACTGCTGCTTCTCCTAGAAGCTTAGCTAAGGTTAATTGTCCTTGACCACCTACACCACAAATTAAAATATTTACTCTACTCATTCCCTTACAACTCTAATCGCATTAGTAGGACATACTTCAATACATGCTCCGCAGTTCATACATAAGCTATCAATTATCTTTGCTACACCATCCCCTCTATTAACTATAGCTGGGCATGAGAAGTAATCGTAGCAAAGCCTACATTTTATGCACTTATCTTCTTCAACAAACAATGGTTTCTTCCGAGGAGGGGGCTTATACAGTATACATGGTCTTCTAGCTATAACGACAGTAACTCTTCTATCCTCTAACACGTGCTTAATAGCCTTTTCAAGAACCCCTCTAGTTTCCTGCAAATCATAAGGGTCAACAATGTAAGTTTCTTTAATTCCTAAAGCTCTAACAATATTTTCAATAGGTATCCTTACGTGAATACCTAAGCTTGAAGTTGGAGTATCTGAGCCGGGATGAGGCTGAAACCCTGTCATAGCTGTTATTTCATTATCGAAAATAATTGTTAAGAAGGGAGCATTATTAACTACAGCGTTTAAAAGAGGGAGTATTCCAGCATGGTAAAATGTTGAGTCTCCTATGAATGCTATTGTTAAAGTATTGTTCTCTAGTATGTGAGAAAAACCATTAGCTAGTCCGATGCTTGCTCCCATGTCAACTACCGTGTCATGCATTTCAAAAGGCTTATTCACACCTAAAGTGTAGCATCCTATGTCTCCGCTGAAAACAGCTTTAATTTTGAGCTTAGCTAATGTAAGCTTAAGCGCGTAATATAGGGATCTATATGGGCAGCCGGGGCAGAGTGTTGGAGGTCTTTGAGGGACCTTAACTTCTGTATAAATTTTTTCCTTACTTGCAATTACGTTTACGTTGAAAGCTTTTTTAAGACCTTTAGCTACCTTTAAAAAACTAAGTTCACCTACGGGAGAAATGATGTCTTTTCCGTAAAAACTAAGTCGAATTCCCTCCTCAGCCGCTAATGCTTTAACTTGGCATTCAACTACAGGGTCTCCTTCTTCAACTATTAATGCTTTTTTTGCATTAGCAAGGTTATCTAATATTATTGATTTAGGTATAGGTACGGCTGACACTATTTTAACTAAGGTAAAGGAGTTTAGGAGATTCTTAGATTCTAAAAGCTCATACACGTAAGAGAATCCTATACCTGACGCTATAATTACATTTCTTTTCCCTGAATTTAGAACTTTATTGAAAGGTATCTTTCCAATTTCCTTTCTAATCCTTTTCCATTTCTCAACGAGTTTTTTCTTCATTTCTCTAGCATATTGTGGTGCAGCAACTTTTTCCTTAGGATTTTTAATAAAAAATCCTTTAGTTTTTGGCTTAACTATCTTACCTAACTTAATTATTGAGTGAGTATGGCTTATCCTAGTTACTGATCTTAAAATTACCGGGTGCTTATGTTCCTCCGAAAAATCGTAGAGAAACACAGTTAAGTCCTTTGCTTCTTGAGGAGTAGACGGCTCGAACACAGGTATGTACGAGTGAAGCCCATACCATCTGTTATCTTGTTCGTTTTGACTACTATGCATATTTGGGTCATCGGCTGAAACTATTACGAAACCTGCTTCAACACCTATGTACGCTGATGTCATCAGCGGGTCTGAAGCAACATTTAACCCAACATGTTTCATGGCTGTAAGACTTCTAACGTTGCTGAGTGCTGCAGCATAGGCTGCTTCGAAAGCTACTTTTTCATTAACACTCCACTCAACATACATACCTGTTTCCTTAGCAACCTCAAATAGTGACTCGACAATTTCGCTTGAAGGTGTTCCAGGGTATGCTGTTGCAAAACATACTCCAGCCTCTAAAGCCCCTCTAGCAATTGCTTCATTACCTAACATTAAGGTTTTTGTTCCTTCAGGAAGTAGTAGCTTATGTTTCATTAGTTAACTAACCTAAGCTTTAACCATTAAAATAGTGGCTTATAAGGTTTTACAGAAAAATAAGTTGGTTTTAACCTTTTAACTAATATTTAATATTGCATTTCTAAAGCTCCAAATCTACACCTTGTTACACATACTCCACATCCAAAGCATTTGTCTTCATAAAGTATTGCTTTCCCTTTAACAACTTTAATTGCATCATATGGGCAACTTATTTCGCAAAGCTTACATCCAGTACATTTTTCTGGATAGTAAAGTGGTGGTGTTGAAACATATCTTATCCATCTCTGCTTCCATATTCTATGCGTGTAGCCTCTTACTTCCTCTACACTATTGAAGCCCATTTTCTCCATGAGAAATTTTAACTGTTTAACTATCTTACCGAAAATCTCATGTCCTTGAAGTATTGCTGCGGTACACACTTGCACAGCTGAAGCTCCAACCATTAGCATTTCCATAGCATCTCTTCCAGTAGAAATTCCTCCAACACCTAAAATGGGCGTATTGGGCATTTCCTTGTATAGGTCAAAAACTATTTTTAGTGCTAAATACTTTAAAGCTGTTCCCGAAAGCCATCCTGTCCCATCAGGACCGCCCATAACAGGTAGTCCCTTGACCAAGTAATCAGGTAATGGGGTGCTTAAGTCGAGAGCAAGTACTGGTCCGAAAGAGTTTATAGCTGAAATACCGTCTGCACCTGCTTCAACTGCTTTCTTAGCCCACAATACATAGTCTATTCCTGGGTGAGGACTTAGCTTTAGAAACACTGGCTTACCTGTTTTCTTAGCTGCTTTAACAGCTTCCATCATTGGCGTAGGATCCCTGCCTATGTAATGAACCGATAACTCATAAGCATCTGCATATTTGTCCGCTTGCTCTATGAGCCAGGAAATTTCTTCAGCCTTATACCCTAAGCTCACAATTAAAGGTATGCCTGCAGCCTTAGTTACTTCCTTAGCTATTTTAAGTTCTCTTTCAAACCATGCTTCTGGAGGTAGTTCACTCCATAACTCCATATTGAGAAACCCTCCCTTAACTTCAGCCATATGAGGTCTAGGTATTAAGGGATCAGCTGCTTTCACGGAAATTGTCTTAGTAACTATTCCGCCAGCTCCTCCTTCAACGCACCTCCTAATTCTCTCACCATCTCTTACGGGAGGCCCTGCTGCTGGAAGCACGGGATTTCTAAACTTTAACCCTGCAATTTCCACGGTCAAGTCAACCATAATATGGCACCTTATGGAAAATCCCAACCTAACCTTAAGAGTTACTTAAGGAATCTTATAGGATTTTCCTTGAAAACCATGTTCCGCGCGAAATAGTTACCCACATATGAATAACCAATGCTTCAAGCAGCCTTATTTAATCAAGCATTTAACAATCACATGAGGCAATACTAACTTAAAAACACATTATTTATTTAAATAACTAGTATTTCTTTTAATTTTATCGAGCATATTAATGCTTCATAGAAATTCTTAAATAAAGACCCCTCAGATTTTAGTCCGAAGAAAGCCTTCTTGGAGGATGATGCAGTATTCCACGCTTTAATGTGTACATTCCTAAGGATATCAATGATGCTTTAGAATATCTTGACAAACATGCACCGGACGCTCTTCCAATAGCTGGAGGCACTGACATTTTGATCCAGATAAGGGAGGGTAGGATAAGGCCAAAGGTTTTAGTTGACCTTTCAGGATTTAGAGATGAGCTATCGTATGTAAAAAGGGTTAACGGAAAAATTGTGATAGGTGCTTTAGCTTCGGTTTCCGATTTAGATGAAACATTTCTTATTAAGGATAAGAGGTACTTGGGGTTTGCCGATGTTTCAGCGAAGTTTGCATCTCCAGTGCTTAAGGCATTAGCTACTATAGGAGGCAACATAGGTGTTGCAGTGTCGGCTTCGGACTATGTAACTTTATTACATGTTTTAGAAGCTCAAGTAAAGCTTGTTAGTGTTAAAGGTGAAAGAATTGTTCCATTAGAGAAGCTTATTGTAGAGAAGAGAACTCTTGCTAAAGAACCTAATGAATTAATATATGAAATAATATTTAATGAATCTCCAGAGAATTCTTCAACCGCCTTCATGAAATTTGATAGAAGAGAAATGATAATAACAGGCTATGTTACATGTGCAACATATTTGCAATTAGAGAATGGAGTAATAAGAGATGTTAGAATAGCTTTCGATAGGGTTTCAGGAAGAATACCTGGAAGAGCAAGGAAAACTGAGGAATTCTTGAAAGGTAAAGAGTTTAGCTTAGATGTTATTAAGCAAGCATACAATGAAGTATTACCTATGGAAATGAAGAGAAAAAGCGACTACAGAGCTTCAGCAGAATACAGACTTGACATGTCAAAAGTTATGATGAAGAGAGCTCTTCTTAAGGCAAAATCCCGTATAGAAGGGGGTGCGTAAGGTATGGCCCAAACCCAGGTTCAAGAATACCCCGAAATAACAATTACACTTAACGTTAATGGAAAAGACTATACGGTAAATGTAAAACCTTACGAAAGATTAATTGATGTTTTAAGGTATAAGTTAGGTTTCTTAGGCGTTAAGGAGGGATGTGGACGTGGTGAATGCGGATCCTGCGCTATAATAATGGACGGTAAACTTGTACCTTCATGCTTAGTTTTAGCAGTTCAAGCTAGGGGAAGAAAAATACTTACACTTGAAGGAATAGCTCCACCCGGTAAACTACATGCAATACAGAGAGCACTGCTAGACACTTACGCTATGCAATGTGGATTCTGCTTCCCCGGAGTAATAATGGCTTCATACTATCTGCTAAGTAGAAACAAGAACCCCACAGAAGATGAAATAAAATATGCTCTATCGGGGAACCTTTGTAGATGCGGAAGCTACCTTAGATTCGTAAGGGCCGTTAAGCTTGCTGCCGAATATATTCGTAAAGGACAAGTCTATTTTGACATTAAAAAATAATTCATGTTAAGGTGGTTCACGTATGGCTTCTCCTCAAGCAGAATATGTTAAAATTGTAGAGGAAATGTTTGAGAAAAAGAAGGAATTCCGGCTAATAGGTCAATACGTGCAAAGATGGGATGCATTGTCTAAGATGCTAGGTAAGGCTAAATTCACCGCAGACTATGCATACTTATTTAAGAACTTAGTATATGTTTACTCTGTTAGAGCAAAATATGCCCATGCTAGAATAAAGAAAATAGATGTTTCAGAAGCAGAAAAAGTACCTGGAGTACTTAAAGTAGTAACCTACAAGGACATACCTGGAGTAAACGATGTCGGGTATGTTCTCCCTGATCAGCCCCTTTTAGCTTATGAGAAAGTAAGGTACATTGGTGACATTGTCGCATTGGTTATTGCTGAAGATCCATATATTGCTGAAGAAGCCGCTGAAAAAGTTTACGTAGATTATGAGCCCCTACCTGTGATAACGAATCCATTGGATATAGTAAGCTTTGGCGGATTAAAAGAAAAGGAGCATACGTTAATTCATGATGAAAGAGGATCTGATGTAATAGCTAGGTTTAGAATACTTAGGGGAGACGTTAAGAAAGGTTTTGTGGAGGCGAACGTTATAGTTGAAGGAGAATATAGAACGCAGTTCCAAGAACACGCATATTTAGAACCAGAAGCAGCATTAGCTATTCCAGAACCAGATGGTGGCGTAACGGTTATAGCTTCAACACAGTGCCCTCATGAGGCAAGAAGGGCTATATCTAGGGTTTTAAGCTTACCCTTCACTAAAGTAAGAGTTGTTGTTCCGCCATTGGGTGGAGGTTTTGGAGGAAAAGAGGACGTAGCTAATGAGATAGGGGCAAAAGCAGCATTAGCAGCACTAATTACCGAAAGACCCGCCCTTGTTGTTCATAAGAGAGAAGAATCAATCATAGGGCATAGTAAAAGGCATCCGATGATAGCTAAATATAAGCATGGAGCTAAAAGAGACGGCACTTTAACTGCCGTTGAAGCAGAAATAATACTTGACACTGGAGCCTACGCGTCGCTTGGACCTTTCGTACTTTGGAGAGCAATAGTTCACTCAACAGGACCTTACAAAATACCTCATGTACATACTGAGGGGGTAGCTGTTTACACGAACAACGTTTACTCTGGTGCGTTTAGGGGCTTCGGTAATCCACAAATAACATTTGCAGTGGAGCAGCAAATGGACAAGCTTGCTGAAGAATTAGGCATGGATCCTGCTGAGTTAAGGTTAAAGAATATTCTAAGGAATGGTGATAGGACTGTTCATGGTCAATTATTAGATCATGGAGTAGGTCTTGAGGAAGCCATCAAGAAAGCTGTTAAAGCAGCGGACTGGTTTAATAAGAGAAAGAAGTATGCTAAACAAGAGGGAACATTAAGGAGAGGTATAGGAATAGCTCTTCTATGGCACGGTAATAGCATTGGAGCTGAAGGTGCCGATTATAGCTCAGTAACGCTCATAATAAACAGAGATGGAAGCATAACTTTTAGAACAGGGCTTACAGACTTTGGCCAAGGATCAATGCAAGGGCTGTTAATGATAGCGGCAGAAATTCTTGGAGTACCTTTAAGTTATTTCAGAGTTGAGCAACCTGATACTTCAACAACTCCGGATGCTGGACCCACCGTAGCTTCGAGATCAACAGCTATGGGAGGTAGTGCGGCACTCATAGCAGCTTATAAGTTAAGGCAAAGATTAAACCAGGTAGCGGCTGACATACTTAAATGTAGCCCAGATGACGTAGAGATTCATGCACCAGAGGTTTATTGTAGGAGTGATCCTTCAAGAAAAATAAGGTGGATTGATTTAGTTGAGGAATGCTTCTGGAGAGGAGTACCATTACAAGAGTTTGGATACTATAGAGCACCTAAAGCAGCATGGGAGGATGAAACAGGTCAAGGAGAACCCTATTTTACATACACTTTCGGAGCAATAGTAGCTGAAGTAACAGTTGATATGGAAACAGGAAAAGTTAAGGTGGATAGAGTAGTAACAGCATATGATATAGGTAAAGTGATTAATAGAGTTGGTGCCGAACTTCATGCAGAAGGGGGAACAATACAGGGTATAGGTTATGCGCTAATGGAGGAATTAGTGCATGACCGAAATGGTAGAGTTCTTAATCCTAACCTATATGCATACTACATACCAACGATAATGGATGCTCCAGAAGAAATTATTCCAGTATGGGTTGAAGCAGGATATAGGAGAGGGCCTTTCGGAGCTAAAGGGCTAGGTGAGCCATCAATAAACGGTATTGCACCAGCAATAGCAAATGCTATAGCAAACGCTATAGGGGCTAGGATAACTTCGTTACCTATAACTCCGGAAAAAGTATATTTAACGTTGAAGAGTCTGGGAAAAATAAGCCTATAAACTAGTAAGTTAAAAAACTATTCACTATTTTTACATTAATTTTAAGCTAAATTCTAGCTTTTTTATATGCTGCTTCTCCAACTATAGCTCCAAGAACAATGAAAGCTATAGCTGTCGGATACCATGTTGAAAATGCAAAGGCAATATAAGCTACTGCCGCAGGTGCTGGATTAAGAACACCAGCATATATGCAAATCCAACCATACATGTGAACAAGAATCATTGCAAGAATCCCTAACGCTATCCTAAGTATGGAGTACTTTCCAACTATCCTCGCAACTTTCCAATATATGTAAGATGCTAAAGCCCAAGTTCCAGAATCGATCATAGCAAGGGTTGGCACAAGCAATGCTGTTCTAAGCCAAGGTGCGCCGCCAATAGCCCACCTTACAAAGAAACCAACAAGCCACGCTATAAGAGAAACAACAGGACCAAAATATGTCGCTGTAAACCCTGTAATTAAAGCAGGTAAGTCAATGTTAACACCAGTTAATATTCCGCCTACAGCGTAAACAGCTGCAACCACAGCAGCCGCAGTTAACGTGTATGTAGAGAACATACTTTTCTCGGCTTTCCTAGTTCTCATCAGCGGCATTTTAAACCTTGGATCTTTAATGAAGAGTGAAGCAACAATAATTCCCGGCAGAAATAATGTAAGAAACGTTGCAGCATACGCTAACGCTATTCTAGCTGGTGAAAAGCTAGGTCCAAGCTCAGGACCCCAAGGCCTTGCTGCAACAATTGCAATAATTCCTAAAGCTATTGAGGCAACAATAACTCCATAAGCTACTGTGGGCTTAATTTCCTTATTAAACAACACAATAAGCACCGTATAGTTGAAGATATTCATACTTAAATCTAAATTTTTCTATTAGGAAAAACATAAGCCTAAGGAGGCAACGATAGTGACCACTAAAGCAGTAATGGCAATAGATTTAGGAACAGTAAATCTCAAAATAGCCGTTATAGATTGTAAAGGAAAAATACTATGGCTAAGTAGAAGGAGGGTCATTAAGATAAAGAAGCCAAGAACTCTTTGGAAAAAAGTTATAGAAGAAGCTTCCAAAATACCTTATCATATAAAATCAAAAATAGAAGCAATAGGAATAACGTCGCATACACCAACATATGTTGTTAGAGAGGAAGGGAAAGAGCTCCTTGAAATGTATGTTGAAACGAAACAGTTAAAACAAACAGAGCTCCATGGCTTAAACTTTTTTGAAGCAAAACTTATCCAAATACTGAGGAAAAATAGGAAATTAAGCAAAATACTAGGGTTAAAAGAGTATCTAGGATACATGTTAACTGGTAAGCGAACCTATGACTCATCTGAATTAAGAATTAATATTTTAAGTAACTTTTTAGATGCAGATACAGACTTCTTCGAAAAACTGCTTGGTAAACCACATACACACTTTAAACCTATAGGATACATTAGGAAAATGGTAGCTGAAAAAATGGGTCTAAGAGAACTTCCAGTCATTATAGGGCCTTCAGATGCCATATGTAGTGCTTTAGGTGTTGGCTGTTTACGACCCAAATGTGCAAACTTAAATCTTGGGTATACTGTAACATTATTAAGCGTTATAGAGGAAAAAGATACTAAAACCTTAAGAGACATTAGCATTTTAAACTACATAGCTAAGAACATGTTTTTAGCTATAGATGCAATAATAATAGGTCATGCATATACTTTCATACAAAATGCATTCAAGCATTACAGTGGAGAAAATGAGAATATACCTTTGGTAATACCTATGATGCTTAAAGACTATAATATTCTAACGCGAATATCACTTATTAACATTTCACCTAGTCTTTCCCAAAACACTATGAAGGAAGCATTGATTCTGTCAGCATTATTACACCTTAAAAACAAACTTAATATGTCAGGAATTAATGTCGATGAAATAAGGGTAAGTGGAGGTTTAGCCTCCGAAAAAGTAGCATACTTAGCTGCTAACATTTTTGACACCGTAACCTGTAAACCCAAAATAACGGAGTCGTCTATTCTAGGTATTGCTTCTCTAACCATTAGTTACTTAAATAATGAACCTATAAGCAATGTCGTAAAGAGACTTGCAAAATGTTTTAAAACATATGTCCCAGTAAGCAGAGAAGTTGAGAAGTATCGAAAAATAGCTATGTTCTATCGAAAAATATATTATGCGATTGAAGAGTACATGTTAAATAAGCCCTATACCATAGCCTAAAGCAAAGTATGTTGCTATAAACGATAAGCATAGAGAAATAGCAATAACTGCTTTATCTATAAGTGTTAAGTTAGGCTTCCAATGCAACTTAACATTTTGTGACGCACCAAAACCTCTAATATACGCTATAGCCGTTAATGTATCAACATATCCTATAACCTTCCGTAGAAAGGGATAAGCCAATGGAGCAGCTTGTTTAACAAGTTTAAAGGGATTCTTGGTTTTAAGCTCCCAGCCTCTCAGCTTTTGAGCTATTAACGTAGTGCTTATTTCTCTTAAAATATCGGGGACAAGCTTCAGTGAAACAATGAATACGTAAATTATTTTTCTAGGCACTCTAAAGTAACTAAGCATTTTGACAATATCGTTGATGGATGTTGTATAAATAAATGAAAAAGTAAGCATTATTGTTGCTAGAATTTTTAAGATATCTGAAATTGTCCATAAAATACCGCCGTAAACTATGGCTAAAGGTCCTACCTTAACAATAACCTCCTCTGCAAGTTCCCGTGGAAGGTAATGAAAGTATTCTCCTTTAGCTTGCGAAATCCCTAAAATTAGAGATTCAATAAACCTAATAGATCCAATAGGTAATACTATAAGTAACCATTTCTTAGGAGTTTTGGAAATTATGTAAAGAACTAATGCTATGGAAGCTACTATAGCTACGAAACGTGGGTCCCAATATATAGTTAACACTATGAATAATGATAGAAGCATTATTACTTTAGTTACTGGATTAAGTTTATGTATAGGTGTATTTTTAGGTTCATACTCAAATATCATAGGCACCTTAATCACCTTCAATAATGCTCTCCAAGATTACCCTATACTCTTTAGCATTACCTCCTAATTTAGTGGCAAGCTCATGTGCCATTTCAAAAATAGGTGGTGGCTTGATAGATATTTTACTTAGTATTTCAACTTTTTCAAATACTTTCTCAGGCTTTCCTTCAAGAAGAAGTTGGCCGTTATGTATAACTACTACTCTATTGCAGAATCTATGAATTAACTTCATGTTATGTGATATTATGATAACTGTTTTACCCTTTAACGTTAATTTCTTAAGAGTCTCCATTATCTTAATTGAAGAGTTGAAGTCAAGACCGTTAGTAGGTTCGTCTATTATTAGGACTTTAGGTTCTAAAATATAAATGCTAGCCAATGCTGTAAGCGCTTTTAAATCCTTAGTTAACCCACTTATACTCATGCCCTTATACTTTTCGAGACCAAATAATTTGAGAGTTTCTTCAACTTTTCTACGAACTATAGTTTCAGGTGTTTTTAAAGCTTTTAAAGCGAAAGCTACTTCATCCTCTATGGTCTCCGAGAACAGCTGGTTATCGGGGTTTTGGAACACATAGTTTATAATCCTAATTCTTTCCCTTAACCTATATTTCCAGATGCTCTTACCATAAGCAAGAACATCGCCACTTGAAGGTTTAAAAACGCCAGCCATGACTAAGGCTAACGTTGTTTTTCCAGAACCGTTCTGACCTATTATTCCTAACATTTCTCCTTCATGAATGCTTAAGGAAATACTTTTTAACGCTATAACGCCATTAGGATAAATGTACCTTACATTTCTTACTTCAATTACAGGCTTTTTTAATGTGACTTGTTTTTCTGAAGAATATTTTTCTATTTTTCTATTTTTCTTTATAGCGTTATTTGTGAGGTACTTTGCTATTTTATCGAAAATAGTTTGGTCTTCAAAGTTCATAGCTGCTAATTTATTAATTTTTGAATGAAGCTTCATTTTGAATGGTGTTTCGAAACCTATTTTCTCTAGAACTTTAGATGATAAAACTTCTTCAGGTTCTCCATCAGCAATTATTTTCCCACTATTAAGCACTATTATTCTTGAAGCTATTTCTATAACTTCTTCTAAATCATTACCTGACTCCGTAATTATACATGAAACACCATAGTCTCTGTTTAACCTTCTAAGAGCTTTAAGAACTTCTAATTTACCTAAAGGATCAAGCATTGATATGGGTTCGTCGAGAACAAGTAGTTTTGGTCTTAAAGCGAAAGCACCAGCTAATGCGACTCTTTGCTGCTGGCCGCCGCTAAGTTCTCTGGGATTTCTCTTTTCTAAACCATTGAGTCCTAAAGCTTTAATAGCTGACCTTGTTCTCTCATAAATTTCCTCTTCACTACATCCCATGTTGAGTGGTCCGAAAGCTATGTCGTCTTCTACTGTGAGGTTAAATATTTGCTTAGAAGGATCATCAATTACTAGACCAACGCATCCTATAATTTTCTCTATGCCTTCTTCTAAGATGTTTTTTCCGCAAACATAAACTTCTCCTTTAACATTGCCTGGGTATATGTGGGGTATTAGTCCGCTTAAAATTTTAAGTAAGGATGTTTTCCCTGAACCTATTCGACCTAGAATTACAATAAACTCTCCTCTTTCGACATCGAAGCTTACATTGTTAAGCACAAGCTTACTACTATTATATGAAAGTGTTAGGTTTCTTACTTCAACTACCTTCATTAATTCTCAATCCTTAGACGATAGTAGCACTACGTTTTTCGAAAACAGCTAAGAATAACAATGGGTTTTATGCTTTTCTTACCCTAAGCTTTAAACCTTCTATATCAATAACTCTAACTACGTCTCCTGGTTTAACAGCATCTAGTGCTTTAGCTATCCAATATTCTCCTCCAACCTCTACAACAAGTTCCCCTTTAGAAGAAATGAATTTTACCAGACCTGTTTTGCCAAGTATAGCTTCAGGCCCTAAGGCAGGCTTCCTTCTCTGAACTTTAATTATGGAGATTGCTAAGAGAATAGCAATTAGTATCACAGTCAGCCCTGCAGCTGTAGCTATTTTCGGCGTAATTATGCCGAGATACACTAATACTGCAAGAACGAGTATTATGAGTGCTAGGATTATTACTATTTCATCTATGGTTGCTATTATAGCTTCGCTTCTCAAATTCCTTAACTTCATACGTTATCCACATCCTTCTCTTCGACACTAAACACTATGAAGAATATTTTCGCCTTACATACTATTAAAATTACTTATAAACGGGTTTAATAACATAAAGTTTATGGCTAAACAAGTGATGAGAAAGGTAGCCTCAGACTTCAACGGGGATGAAGAACTTGACCGCTTCTGAAAGGAAAGGATAAGTTGTTAAAACATTGTTTTTTAAGATCTTTAAGTGACCAATTAAAAAACGGTATATTATGAGCATTTTGTGAGAACAATTATATATTTACTGGACGCCGTTGAGTGTTTCTTAGTGGTAGACGACTAAATTTTAACATGAATCTGTTTTATTTTTCCTGGCTTTAACAATAATTTCTTCAATAAATGTGCTATAGAATGGTAGTGTAATGAGTTCCGTAAAGATTTTCTTAGCTAATAACTCTAGCATCTTTAACTCTTTCAGACTAAAAGGTTCTCCCTTACCTATTCCCTTACAGTTTCTTAGAGCCCATGGATGTAGCTCTAATTTTTCTTCAGAATAAGCGAATGGAAACAGCCTGCAAGTTAAGGGTCTTACTGAATATATTGTGCATTTACTATTTTCTAGGAAAACACATGTTCCAGAAGGTTTTCGCTCAAAAGTGTAGTAGTATTTAATATTGAAGTATTTTAAGAACTAAAGATGCCTCTTTCTTAATAATCTTAGTTAGAATATTATACCTCCTTAACTTAACCCATAATTCTACATCGCTTAGTACAATTGGTACTTCTAATTTGCAGCACTTCCCACATTTAATACATTCAAATCTAATGCTTCTAATATTCTAGCTCATACCACTAAATAGCTGTTTAGGAAGGGGCTCTAAATTATTTTCTTTATTAAATATTTTTCCACGTCCTCAAAGTTTCTATCAGCTATTTCTGCAACAACATTTATGCTAAAATCTATTGGAGGAGTTTTAAGCAAATCAACTCTTAATTTATATATGTTTCTACTTTTCTCTATGAACCATAGTGTTTCGAGAAGGTTTAACTTATCTTCCTTTCTAAGTATGTTATAAAATATTTGGCCATGCCATCTTCTAAGCCTACTTACTGAAAGCGGTGTTTTCGTGTAAAGTAGGTTTTTAAATCTATTGTTTAACTTCTTATAGTCTAGCTTTCCCTTTCTCCTTAAAAGATAGTTTAATGAAACCCTATCTATTAAGGCGAATAAAGCGTCTCCTGAAAATAACGATGTAAAGTATACGACGATGTTTTCCCCTTCGTAAACTATTTTATCCCCGGAAAAATCAGCAACTATCTGTGCTGCATGATTCACGAAGAAACCATTTAACAGAAGAAGATTCCACATGACTTTAAGCTCAGGCTCGTTAAGTTTTTCAAAGAGCTCTTTAGCTATTAGCACTTTATTCTCTAGCTGCAACATACATTCTCCCTTGCTTAGCTCAACATTAGTGTTTTAGTTAAATATCTTATAACTTTATCGAGAAATTATTTAACCAGTAATATCGTTTCTTAGTAAAAAAGACATATCACCTTATTAAATAGGTGGAAAAACCTGCATTAAGACTATTTAAACTGCCATGACATTTGCGTATTATGCTTTAAGCAACATGCCGCTTGCCAGAGATTCTCTAATGGCATACGTTAACCTTATAGTGTAGACTTACATTAATTCTCCAGCGGTTGTGACTAATGAGTTTAGCTAAAATGTTAGCTATCCTCATAGCCTTGTTAGCAATACTGACTTCTGCAATAGCATATTGTATGTTTTCTAAGCAAAAACAAGGTAACGTTAATGAACTAATAACCACTGTGGAGGGTTTTCAAAGAAGTATTACAATAGTTTCCTCGAAAACTTTCGCGCAAAAATATGAAAAAATTGGTAATAATAGCTTCTACGTTTTATGCTCAATGCAGGGAAGATCATACTATGGTAAACTTGTCCTTAAAATAAACCCACCACTTAAAAAGAACAATTATATTGTAGTTAGTGTTAGGTCAAGTATAGGAACGGTCAGCTTAACTCTTTCTTATTCACGAAAAATGTATGATGCTGAAACAGGAGTTTCACTCTACCCTAATTGGCTCAATATTCAAGTTGCTAATTACTTAAATAATACATATAGGCTTACAGGGGTCAATGAGACTCCACCTAAGAAACCTTTAGACATGGTATTTAACATGTCAAGATCAAAGATCACTATCCTTAATAATGATAGTGGAGAGGGTTTAATCATTTATACCGATATTAATAAAACTTTGGAAATGTACACTAATAGGTCTGAGATAATTAATTTAGGCTATGAAAGTTTAGTTATAGTGTATGGAGATACTTTTGCAGCATATTTAACTGTTTCAAATATTGTTAAACCTGTTCCGATAGTTGATACTCTTCGTGTAGAATTAGCCTACCCTAAAGAATGGGTTAATGAAACACCCTGGATTAATGTCTCTATTGAAAGAGTAGGATAGGACATTTTTAAGGAAAATCAATATTTACTTTTCCCATTCTGAAAACGTGTCGCAATATTGTTTCAGTCCTTATATGCTCTTCTGTAAAGTATATGTAGGCAGTTTCAGAAGATTTAGCTATTATTTCCACTGTTTTTAAAATTAGTGTTTTAAAATGTTCTTCAATTTCACCATCAATTATAATTACTGTTTGTGCTTCTAATTCTCCAGCATGTGTCAGGGCTTTGAATATTCTTTCAGAAGATTCATTAACCTTCTTTATGTATGCTTCTTTTTCCTCCTCGCTAACCCCTAGTTTCTTTAAAACATTTTGAAACCAATTTATTTTAACCTCAATTTTTACTTTAGAATGCTCATGTTTATGAGGTATTTTACCTGGAATTTCAATTTCTCCTAAGTAAACTATTTCCCTGACTTCCTCATTTTCGGTTGCCGGAAGATTTCTTACTAAGCGAATAAGCACCGAATTAGAAAGTGCTTGAATTTCAACATGCTTAATTTTATTGAATGAAATATTTAGTAGAGGTAAAATTACTTCTCCTTCAATTTCGTTAGCAATAAAGTATGCGTCAAGAATTTTCTTCTTTATTTTCACAATTTTCCTCTCCAGAAACTCTTTATCTAAATTAAATGCTTTGGAATCTTCAATAAACCACTTCACGCCTTTATGCCCTATTTACTGTTTTTCCAAAACAAATAAAATATGTCTTTTGCAGAAACATTTTTGAATGATGAGACCGCCAGTGTTTAAGTTAAAGTAAAGTGATGCTGAGGAACCCTGCTCTGATATCGTTTATTTTCCGAACAAAGCTCATGTTTATTTAAAAAGGGTCTTTTTTAAACTGCTTGCCCTCCTTAAAAATTCTTCCTATGGTATTACCATCTTTATTTTAGATTATTGTCGAAACATAAAATAATGAATACCTTAAAAAAGAAGGCAAAATTTCATGAGGGAAAAGAACTTAACTAATTACTTCCTTACCTTACCACAAACCCCTCTTGGCGCCATTTAGTCAGCGCCAATTGCTCCTTTAGAACCTTAGAGGGTGCCGAGATTTTGCTGGAATTTTCATGTCTATATAGGGTCAATGATGATGGAGGTTGGGAAACAATAGTTATTATAGAGAATGGCTCTGTTGATTTGAAAGAATTAGGTAAAAAACTTAGATCCGAATTCAGAACTAGTGTTGTTATTAATGGGAACATGTTAATTATAGGAAAATATGTTCTAGAATATAAGGTTGCAAAAGTAATTAGATCTCTAACTTCAAGGAAAAAATCGCGTAGAAGAGTGAAACAGATATTTAGCTAAAAATACAATCACTACTTAATTTTTCTTAAAAACGAAACCCTTTAAAATATAAGAAGAAGTAACAATAGTGGAAAATGATGACATCCGCAGGACCTAATATAGATTAATGAAGAATCCGTGTGTTACTAGCTTCTTAAAGCTGAATACTACTTACCTAATATTAAGAACATCGTGTTATTTTCAGTACGCATCTTAATAAATGTAGAAAAAATTAATAAGTAAGTGAAAATAATTTTTATAATACTTAATGCACTTTAATAAACCATTGTATACTAACATTGAACAGTAATATTGAGGATTACACATATTTCGAATAAAGGTGTCAAAACTGGATATAAAACATCTGAAAGAGCTTTTAGTAAGCAAACTTCTTAGCAAAGGATTTACAATTAAGGAATCCTATAAGGTTAAAGGTTTTTCAGGAGTTACACATGAGTTTGACCTTTTAATTATAAAAGAAAACAATTGTTGCGCAGTAAATTTTTGTAAAACAGAAGTTGCGATAGAGCTTATTAAGGCTGTTGCTCTCTACTTAGACACTAAGATACCACAAATTGTAGTATGTAAGGAGTTTAAGAAAAACCTTATAAAAATGATCGAAGGCTCGGGCATTAAAGTCTCCATATTTTCGCATAGTGATGTTAACGAAATAGTAGAAAAAATAGTGTTATTATTAAAGAACCAGAGAAAAACTAGGTAATTTCCTCTTAATAGCCTTAAAACTATATAATCTTTAGTTCTACCATAATAAGGTGGAAATAAAAGTGTATGCTGAATTCATCATTTATTAAAACAATAATCCTGTTAGAACCAAGTCAGATTAAGTTAAGTAATGAAGTAAAGTATTTATTTTCTCACCTTAATAAAGATGTTCTGGCGTTGCCCGGGGTTAAGGCCGCCGAAGGGCGTGCGATGACCTCGGGTCTCCCGGCCTTCCACAATTTCCCTGTAAGATGAGTGTTTAAGTTCTAAGTGGAAGTTGATAGTATGCATAAATGCATTATTTTTGATCTTGATGGTGTTATTTTTGATGTTTCGAGGAGAATTAAGGCTTCTCTTGAAGAAATCGGTGCTAAGAGCTTAGACGACGTAAGGCGCAACCCTAGATTAAGAAACAGATTTTGGAAAGCATTTCTCTCACCAAAATACATGTACTTAGACGCTCCAAGACTTGATGTGATAGAGAAAATGAGGGAGCTTAAGAGGAGAGGATACGAAATAGTTATTGTTACTGGTAGAGTTCTTGAAACACAAGGTGATGAGACAAGGAGGCAGCTTGAAAAATACAGTGTACCCTATGATAAGATATTTTTTAGGAGGAAAAGAGATAGGCGAAAAGACTATGAATATAAGGCTTCAGTGATTAGTTGGCTTCAAATTACAGAATGCGAAATAGTGGAAATTCATGAGGATTCCGAAGAGGTTGCTCAAAAACTTAGAGAAATTGTCCCTCGAGCAAAAATATTTCTTTATTAGCCTGGAGGCGGATACACGGGTTCATAGATTAATACCTTATGGTATCCTTCTTCGGGCCATCTTGCAGGTAAGTACCTTATGTTTCCTTCAAAAACAAGGTATATTTCAGCATCCATATCGGGGAAATCAACCCTCTTAGCAACCCATGGTATTCTAAAGTACCCATTAGAGTCAGTGTAACCGTAGGTTAATAGGTCATCACCTAAACCTTCATCATAGTCGTAAACGAGTATTTTAGCGTTAGCTACAGGTTCTCCTGTTTCTTTTACAATAAGTTTTCCAGTAATGTAAAGTATGCTACTGCGTTTTATCTTCTTAGGTAATGAGTCAATTAGGAATGTTGTCTCCTTCCTTGGTGAAGCAATGTTTACTACTTCAGAAAACTTCTTACTACACTTCATTAGTCCGTAAAATGCTTTTGTACTAATAGAGTAAAGTATTTTAACTACATAACATGGAGGTTTAGGTATCTCTATGCTAATTTTTCTTTTAGAGAAAAACGGAACGTTTCCTATTTTTAAAGTTTTTTGATAAAATACTTCATCTTCGCATATAAAATGGAAGCTTATCGTGACATCGTGGAAAGTGTATGGGGACTCGTTTATAACTGCAGCTTCAAAGTGTACACCATTACCTTTTTGGATTGCGTTTCTAAACTCTAAGTTTAATAAGCTCATAGAGTGTGTTTCGCCGAAAAACCTAGCTATGATAGCTAGAGATATAGTTATAACTACAAGGACTACTTTTAACTCTACTCTTGCTTTCAATATTTTACTTCACCTTAATTAGCACGCTAAAGGCTATTCGGGTAGGATGAATTCTCTAGCTTTTAATAATGAACTACGACTTCAGTATCTTCTATTTCTAGAATGTTTAGAAGCTTTCCCATTTATAACAAGGTTATTAATGATATAATATCTTTCCCGCTTTTTAATAAAGCTTACCTTGTACAAGCCAATCTTCCATAATAACATGGCAATTTCAAGTCTTATGCATTAAGCAATATCTCTTCTTCACATTTTAAATACTAACGTCGACACTTCTAATACTTGACAGTCCAATTTCTCCGTTAAACAGTGTTTGGGGAGAGACTTGAGACTTGATGAGACTGCTGGGAAGCTTTTGAGGAAGGCTAAGTCAATAGATATTTTTGAGACGAATTCTGGAGAAGTACTTGACATAATTATTATGTCACTTTACGTGGAATTTCAAGCAAAGGAGGTGCTTAAAACGAATAATGTAAGCGATAGAGAAAGAAAAGAAGCTGAAAGGGCACTTAAGTTTATTAATGAAGTTAAGAGGGAAATTGTAAGGCAGTATATACTGGGCGCGCACTTAACCATTAGGCAGCGTAGGGGGCAAAGGTTTTTCGAATATAAAACGCGTAAAATGAGAGGTATTAAGTAATGAATGGACTAAGCCGTAATGAAATAGTTAAGTATGTTGAGGAACTTGCAGACTCTTTTCTCGCAAAGGATAGTATAGGGGATTTCATGAAAATACCTGACATTATGGGTATTTACGGCAGAGTAAAGAATGATCCGAAATGGTTTGTTGCAGAAAATGTTGTAGGCTATGCAGCATTTAATCTTAACAAATTACGCTCAATAAGGAAAGCTAGCATACTACTGGATAGAGAAAGCAGGGAGAAAATAGAAAGCCTCTACGGTGAATGTAAAAGCAAAATAGTGAAAAACACTATTAAAACAGTTAAGCTCATGTTAACTAGCAATAGTGATTCTAAAAAGCTCATGGAAGTCCTAGGCGAGATAGCTTTAACATCAACAAGAATCTCCGACTACATAAGCTATGAAGAACCTTCGAAAATATTAAACATGGTTGAAGAGTGAAGTGTTTACTTAAAAACTTATGATACTTCATAACTAAGCATTATGTGATTCTACCATAGCATTCAGCAATTCTGTATAGGTCTAGTACTTAGCGTTTTTACGTATAGGTTCCATAAGGTATTTCCAGTGATAATACTTTATGAAGACATTACTCCAAGATATATTTGAAAACTATGCGTAAGAGGTGGAATTATTGGGTAAGAACTGCTACTTAAGAGGTGTTGCTGCATTGGTTATTGCACTACTATCAATATCGTATTCTATAGCGTTTTCTCCATGGTTTAATTTCTTAGATAATGCTTTAAGTGATTTAGGGGATTTTAGTAGAAGTAATGTGGCGTACGTATTTAATTTTGGGCTTTTCTTAAGCGGAATATTCATCGTAATACATGCTTTAATCGACGTATTAAAATTCAACAGTATACTAGCGTATCTAATGGAAATAGCAGGTTCCTTCCTTTTACTAATAGGGATTTTGAACGAATCCTACGGTTACATACATTTTGCTGTTTCAGCATTTTTCTTTGTTTCACTAGCATTTCTCTTAATAGCTTTCTCAAAAATATTCAAAACAGCTATTCCAGTTCTTACATGCTTATTCCTCATAGTTTTATGGATAATTCGTTTAAGCTTCGATATACCTAAAGGTGCAGCTATTCCTGAGATATTATCAATAGTTTCAATTATACCGTGGTATTTAAAGTTAGTAAGGATATTGTGTAGTAATAATGTAGCTTGTTAAATCACCCATAGTTTTTAAATTAATCATTTAAAAATTAACATGTTAAATTTGTTTGACCAGTATAGAATGTGTTATCATATTATTTACTGTAATATTGTTGTTTCTTGAAGGTGTCACTTTAGCATACGTATATATACTTTAAAGTCTCTGCCAAAGCATGAGAAAT
>Ga0190363_1000166_pt1 | contig 36913 bp, 42 predicted proteins | sample 48721867_MG_FD_161272 | JGI IMG/M metagenome (GOLD analysis project Ga0190363, IMG submission 161272) | Hydrothermal vent microbial mat bacterial communities from Southern Trench, Guaymas Basin, Mexico - 4872-18-6-7_MG | ecosystem: Environmental > Aquatic > Marine > Hydrothermal vents >... | reverse complement strand
CACGACTTCTCCCTCCGCAGTCCCCTCTGCACCAAAGCCCTTTCCCTTTACAGTTGTGCCATCTTCAAGCACGAGGATGGCATCATTCATTTTCTCTCCTGAGATTCCACACGGCAATCCCAATTATAGTTATTAGGATTATCATTAAGAGATTTGTGTATTCATTTATTGGCATTATCGAATTCTTGTCAGCAAAGTATAAGACGAATTGTGGCGTTAGACCGAGAACGAAACTTATGCCAACTCTCTCAACCATATCCAACTCCTCCCTCCTTGGGAAGATCGCCATACTTAGAGCAATTCCCGGAACTAAGACGATAATTATCATCAACACTGAGATTGTAAGGACGGAGATTACATCCATGTAAGAATTTAAGATTTCAAGAATAAAATTCACAGAAGGTCAAGAGCGTAGAATGGAAGATTTAGAATGAATTTTACCATGAATTTGGGATTCTTGAACAATGCCGTCATATTCCTTGATGCGATATCCATGTCGCCATTTTTTTCTAGTATGTGTTTATATTCGCCCAGAAGCGTTAATAGTCTTGAAATGTTCTTTGCAGAAAGCCTTGAAAGGAACCTGTGGATTAATAAATGCAGAAATAATTCCCTCCCGATCTCTTTTCTCCATTTGTATTCATACTCTATGTCTCCGACGAAGTTGGCGGCGATTCCCCCAGTTATGATTCCTCCCCCGGTGGATGCCTTTACATGACCGGCAGAATCGCCAACGAGCAATATCTTGCCATAATCTGTTCTTATTTTTGGATTATAGATCGGGATTATTCCGAAATTTCTATCAATAATTCTATCAGATTTTATCCTTCCATTTCTTTTAAGTTCCCTCACGAATTTTTCAAGATATGGAGTTGGATTTCTCTTGGAACAGAGACCAATCCTCGCATAATCATCGGTCGGAATTATCCACGAAAAGAATCCCGGAACATTGAAGTGAAGTTCAACGAAATCATCATCGCAATCGACCTTCATCACATACTGCGCGCCAACAAGAAATTCTCTCGGAGAATTGATGCCAAGTTTTTTCTGGAGATTATAATTTGTTCCGGTTGCAATTATGATTCTATCAGAATTTAAATTTTTTATATCATTCTTTGATATTCTCCTTTCTACTAATTCAACGCCGTTGTCAATTGCCCTCTCCAAGAGAAATTCATCAAATTCATTTCTGTCGATAACATATGCCTTGATTTCTCTTCCATCGATCTCGACCCTTTCATTATACGGAGAAATTAGTATTGCGCCCCTTACCTTGTTTTTTATTATGGATTTTCTCAGCCTTAGACCAAGCCTCCCTGTTCCAGATTTGCTTATTAATCCTGCACACCTGACCTTTCTATCAATCGGTTCTTGAAATAATGAAACATCATTATGTCTCGAGAGATTATAGGCTGCGATGCATCCGATGGGGCCTGCTCCTATAACTGAGACATTCATTTTCCAAGTTTTTCTTCCCTTAGGTCTATCATCGCATATGGCTCTGGTCCGGTAGAGATTAATGTTATTGGAACGCCGATCTCATTCTCTATCCTCTCAACATACCTCTTTCCCCTCTCCGATAAATCATCCCACTCTCTAACATCATGGCACTCCGGGAACAATTTATCAAGGCAACTTATTCCAATTTGTGTTGCAGAATTTACCATTGCGGAGTATCTTGCTAATGAGATATCAAAGTCACCAATCCTCCTCTGTCTTCTTGTAACAGTTCCCTTCTCATTTAGGTATTTTGCCAGGGTGTCATTTATTGTCTTCTCTTTTATTCCCTTTTTCTCTGCCTCCTTTAAAATTGATTTCCATAATGGATATTCCTCTATGTTCTCCTCGGTAATTAGTGTCTTGAGTGGACCTCCACCAACCCTCGTCGTGTATGATTTGTAGATTACAATAACATCCCTAACCTTTGTTGGTCCTATTCCAACATCAACGGCGGCCATTCCAGCTGAAGTGTCCTTTGATGTTACATAGGGATATGTCCCGTAGAAGAGAGAAAGCCCAAATCCCTGGCTTGATTCTATAAGAATTTTTTTGCCATTATTAATTGCATTATTTAATTCTAATGGCGCATCTATTAGAAATTCTTCCAATTCCTCGATTTCCTGTGCTAATTTTATCCTTCTATATGCCCTTTCAGCATTTGCTGGACCACATCCAGATCCGGTTGTTCCAACATTATTATGCAGAAAGCTGTCGTTTGAGTCCATAACCTTGTGTTTCTCCTCGATTACCCCACATCTCTTGTCAATGAATATCCTTCCCCTCGTTTTTGTAATTTCAACCTCACTAAGGAAGCGCTCAGGGTCAATTAAAACACCGGCGCCAATAAATAGCATAGATCTTTCATTTACGAAGCCGCAGGGTATCATTCTAAGTCCATATTCCTTCCCATCCTTATAAACGGTATGCCCGGCATTTGGTCCCACCCCTGCTCTTGCGACGATATCTGGGTTGTCCTTTAATGCAAGATACGAGATTATCTTTCCCTTGCCCTCATCACCGAAATGTCCGCCAACGACTATTGTCACCATTCTCAATCTCTACCATAATCATCCTCTACCCTTACAACATCGTTCAGTTCCGGAGTGCTTACCTCGAGGATTTTTGTGTCTTCTTCTGCATAAATTCTGTGCCTATCCCCGGGATTTATGGTTATTGCATTACCGCTCTTCAACCTGATTTCATCATTTTTTTCTGAATAGATTATAACCCTCCCATCAAGTACATACATGGTCTCTCTCTTCCTCTTATGATAGTGGAGACTCGTTCTTGTGCCCTTCCTCAACTCAAGAATCTTTCCAGCATATTCCTTCTCAGATGCAAACCAAATCTCTCTACCCCATGGCTTTTCAACAATCTTAACATCTATTAATTTCATTTTTGACTATAAATTTCGATTTCATTCATAATATCCGAATTAATTATCTCAATTCCACTGTCTATGATTCTAAACTCGATTCTCAATCCCTCCGGGAGGAATTTATGTCTTCTTATGATAGCAATCCTCGTATTCTCTTCATAATCTATTTTGAGTTCTATAATTATCTTCGACCAGTATCTCGTTACATCGCTACCGACCGGGATGATTCTTCCTGTTTCTATATCGGTGTATACCTGATTCGTTACAAGCACTGGAACATTATATCTTCTTGAAATTCTTAATAATTGTGCAAATAATCTGCCCAGTTCTCTAATGTCTCTATTCTCCTCCAATCTGTAGAGCGCCCCTATTGAATCCACAACAATTAATTTTACATTTGAATTCGGAACTATGTCATTTAATTTCCTTATTGCAACTTTCTGCTCATCAAATTCTGTCGGTTCTATGAGCATAACATTTCTTAAAAATTTATTGGGGTCGTCTCCTGATATCTGTTTTAATCTTTCGATAGAGAATCCACCCTCGGAGTCTATATAGATGACTCTTCCATTTCTTAATGCGGAATTTGTCGCAATTAATGCCAAATTCGTCTTGCCAGATGCGGGAGCGCCATAGATCTGTGTTATATGTCCCGACTTCAATCCACCAAGCAACACATCAAATCCCCTCTCAATGGTAATCATTCTAAAATGTAAAATTATTTTTCTACATAAAAATATAAATCAATTTCCATATGTTCTTTAATTTTTCTTATTTTTCTTATTAAAATTCTTAATAGATAAAAAATGAACACGAAAACGAGGAGCAGGGTGGAAAAGGTCCTCGATGGTATAAGACCCGCATTGCGGAGAGATGGCGGGGACATAGAGGTCGTGGAGATCAAAGATAATGTCGTAAGGGTAAAGCTCCAGGGAGCATGTGCTGGTTGTCCATTATCGCAAATGACAATAAAGAACCTCGTTGAGACGACGATAAAGAGAAATGTACCGGAGATAGAGAGGGTTGAAACCGTTTGAGTTTTTAGAAAAAATGGATGAAAAGAAGGAGAATATGATTGAAATTAAGGAGATTTCAAGATTTGAGGGAAATTCCATAATTCTTGGTTTACCAGATGTTGGATTGGTTGGAAGTATTGCCTCCGCTCATCTAATAGACCAATTGAAATTGAAGGAAATTGCAGAAATAAATTCTGATATATTTCCACCAATAGTGGTCGTTCATAAGCATCGCCCCATGTCGCCGATAAGAATCTATGCAAATAATGAAATTGGTGTTGTTATATCTGAGGTTCCAATATCCCCAGACATGATAAATCCATTGATGGAATCGCTCACAGAATGGTTCAAATCGAATAAATTAGAACTTGTTATTTCAATTGGCGGAATTCCACATCCAAATAGACTGGAGATAGATAAGCCCAAGGTTTATGGTGTATCCACAAGCAAGAGGCTTGATGGTGTTTTAAGGAAAAATAAGATAGAGATGTTTGAGGATGGCTTGATCGTTGGACCATCGGGAATAATGCTGAAGAAGTGCATGGAAAAGGGAATTAATGCGGTGTATTTAATGGCAGAGTCTCATTATAAGTACCCGGACCCGGGGGCGGCGGCATCGATAATAAATGCGATAAGCAAAATTTTAAAGATGAAAATTGATGTCAAATTGCTCCTTGAGAAGGCTGAGGAAATAAGGATAACCGCACGCGATTTGATGAAGAGAACCGAAGATGTCATGAAGAAGATGGAAAAAATGCATGAGAAAGAAATTCCAATGATGTATAGATAAAATTTAAAAATGACAGATAAATTGCCGAGAATATTTGGAAGGGTATTCAGTTGGAGTCATAATATCCATACAAAATCGTTGGAGCCATTGATTCATATCGAAGACCTCGGGGATGAGATAATTATCACAATGGATCTGCCATATGTCAGGAAGGAGGACATTGATATCTACCTAACGGAAAGGATATTGGAGGTTAAGGCACAGATGTGTAGGAAGTACAGATGCGAAGGATTGGGAAGAATCCAGAAAGGCATCGAATTCGAATCATTTCACAAGATAATTGAATTACCTTCAAATATAATCCCGGAGAAGGCGCGATCCAGATTTAAGGATGGGATATTAGAGATAAGATTACCGAAGCGCATAAGGAAGAGGAAAATTGACATAAAGTGAGTTAAATGAGCATATTCACACCACAAATTAACGCATGTCCCTCTTTCTATCATGTTCATCGGGTTGTGAAGTTAGCCTAAAATCGATACATATCCTATAAATCCTTGGGGAGTACGAGCCACATCTGACAGAATTTAGGATTTCTATCTCATATCCGAGTCTTCTGCAGATTTTTTTTACCTTCTCTATTGACATTCTCTCACTCTCTGAGAAATCATAGAAGTGAATTATTCCATTTTTATTCAATGCGGGCAAAGCGATATCGAGAAAATTCCCCGCATCCTTTGGTAATGGCATAACAATTCTGTCAAATTTTCCAATTCTCGGCGTAATTTCCCTAACATCTCCATTAAATGCCCTCACCTCGACCCTATTCAATTTTATATTTTCTAACATGTACTCAAATGCTACTGGATTCAATTCTATCGCACAGACCTCTCTCGGCTTTGAAATTTTCGCTATTAATATCGCATATGGACCAACACCCGCAAACATAACCAAGACCCTCTCATTCCTCTTTACCTGGGATGCTATTCTAAACCTCTCATTTCCAAGTCTCGGAGAAAAGTATGCCTTGGTAATGTCCAACTTGTATAGACAATTGTATTCCTTATGAATCGTCTCCGTTCTATTCTCCCCAGCAATTATCTCGAGGTTTCTTGTTCTAAATTCCGTATTAATTTTCTCTATCTTGTTTGCGACGACATTTATATTCTTGAATATATCTATAAGGGTTTCTCCTATTATGTGTTTCCTATCACTCAACTCATCCGGAATCTCAATTACTGCAATATCTCCAATAATATCAAATGCCCTCGGAACGAGTCTTAGTTCATTATCATTTAATTTATGTTTTAGTGCGTCCTTCAGAGACCTCGGCTTCTTCATCGATTAATTTATAGGATTTTTACAAGAAATACAATTCCAAATAATGCGAATCCATATATCATATCCCAGAGATAACCGCCAAGAACATTGCTCATAATAATAATTAATGATACGGGATAGCCGATAACTGCAAAATAATTCCTCCTCTTTATTTCTCTCTTAGTTTCATACCACAGTGCCTGAGCGTCTGGATTGCTTGGAGCGGCGTGCATGGCAGATGCCATCCCAAGCCAGAATAAAAATACGGATATCCAGAATTCTGGACTAAAGAATAATATTATTGAAAAACACAAAACACTAATCAATGAGTTGCCAATGAATGGGGCAACTATTATGAGGAAATTCTTTGTAAAACTCTCGACCTCCTCATGTCTCACATATCCGAGAACATGTCCCAACTTGAAGAATTTCACCTCCCTTACCCTCACACCGAGAATTCTGCACATGAGATAATGAGAGGTTTCATGGAAAATGATCCCCGGGAAGGTCAATATGTAGAGAATGTCAAAAATTGCAAGTAAATTTAGCATAGAATTTGCGGTTATCCATATTGTGATTACAACATCGAATACAGAAAATAGAAATTCCAATAAAATGCTCAACACGCTAACTATGACTATGACAGATAATATCATCACTATAATAAGAAACAACGGCAATAATAACTCAATAATGTCTGACAAAAATTCCACCGAAGCCATCTTCAAACAAAAAAATTAAAACGGAGCCGTGCAAAATTTACCGAGGAATACATCGTATTTGTAGTATTTGTAGTATTGGTCAGTTTTTAATATCTATTTGATTTCCAAACCTAAATTTTTATATTTATTGGGACCAATTATTTAAACGAAATTAATAAATCTAATATTAATCAATAAGATAAAAATGTTAGAGTCGTTGGAGAAATTAACGGAGCTTAGAGAGGAGGATCTGATGCCAAATGAGAAGATACTGATGAGTATGTTTCAGTCATGGTATATCGAGTTGCAGAGTTTTATAATGATGGGTATCCTAATTTTAATTGCCATCGTCTTTTTTATCTTAGCGATCCTCGTTCCAAATCCGGCGATCGGTCCAATAAAATTTTCAAGACTCGTGTTCGTCGGTTTCGGTATATTTATCATAATTGCGGTTCTTCTGATGGCTCTTGGAACAATCTACAGGCATTACTCGAGGAGATATTATATAACAAACAACCGCGTTCTTGCGAGGAGTGGCATATTTACTAAGCACATTGATGGTGTGCCATACAGTAAGATACAGAATATAGAACTCAGAAAGTCGTTCTATGAGAGTATTGCGGATGTCGGGGATATTTTGATAGATGTTGCCGGTGGGCCCGGATTAGAATTGACACTCGATAATGTCCCTGATCCGGAGAAGCCATACAAACTGATTCTTAAGCAAATGAAGATAAGGGAGGATAGAGGTATTACAGGAATTTAGAGTCTTTATTTTTTGGGTTTTTTATAGGGAAATTTCCTTATCAATTCATACATTTCCTTTTCATCAACAAATACTTCGTCGCCGATGCTAATCTTTAATTCGTCCGTAATTCTTCCTATCTCAACAACCGGGCATTTGTGTCTTGCGGATATTTCCAATACCCTCTTAACCATATTCTCCGGAACAGAGAGAAGATATGTGCCCATATATCTGCCAATATTTGGATACGGAACGCTTGTGATTTGTATGCCCTTTTTTGATTTTATTAGCATTTCTGTCAGGTTTCCGAACCACCCCCCTCTCGAGCAGTCCTTTGATGCATTTATCTTTATGTTATTTTTTATCAAATTCAGAAATGTATCAAATTTTACCTTTGCCCTATAAATTCTTTGTCCTATATCGCCCTCAATAATCTCCCCGAGCATCAATATCCTGTCATCCCTTTTGGCATTAGAATCCGATATCGGCTCCCCGATAAGTTCACCCACGACAGTAAAGGAGATGCACGGCTCCAAATTAGTTTCAAGTTGGGTATTTCCACCGATTATTGGAACATTTAAGCCAATACTCTGTCTCTTTAAATCCTCGAATATCTCTTTACTATCATCTAACTTATCTAATTGTATCGAATTTAATGCAAATAATGGCCTGCCACCCATCACAACAATATCTGAGCATGTGTGAATTAAACCGGTTTTCCTCCCAATCTTCAACGGATAGGGACCCTCTATATTTATAACCAACTTCCCCACAATAATCGCGTCATCACCCTGCTGGATTCCGTATCTGAGATCCCTCACTTTATCATCCATATGCCAAAATATTCTCCTTACTAAATTTGTCTCCGAGATATGTTCAATTGCTCTTTCGATTTGCTCCTTCATTTTCCACTCCCGGCCCACTTCCTTAGTGCAATTTCCAGTTCCTTATGCTCATCTTTATACTGCTCAAGGCTAATTCCCTTCATCGCAGCATCTATTGCCTGTTTCATTGCCATCGCTCCACTCTCTGTCCCATTTGGATGTCCATGAATGCCACCGCCAGCTTGAATTATTATGTCATTGCCCAATATCCTCATAAGTTCTGGCACCAATCCCGGATGAAGACCGCCAGAACAAACGGGAAACACCGGTTTTATGTTAAAGAAATCCCTGATTAGTGCATCCTTTATTGAAATTACTTCATTTCTTGGACCCTCCATCTTACCCACAGCCGTGCCGATATGTAATTGGTCAACACCAATGAGCCTTGAAATCTTTGCAATTGTAAGCATCGAGATCCCGTGTTTTCTATTTCTTGTAAATGCCGCATGCATCGCTCTATGGGCGTGAATAACTATTTTTAGGTCTAAATCTCTTATGCTCTGAAGTGCAGAAAAACCACATGTTATAATATCAATCATTACATATCTTCCTCCAACCTCTTCTACAAATTTAGCCCTCCTTATCATCTCCGTTGTTTCCGCGGTTATATTTGGCATATATACCTTCACATCTCCGGTTTCATCTTCAGCCCTTTCTCTCATTCTTAGTGTTTTTTTCACCCTCTCCCTGAATGGATTAAATCTCTGATTTGTTAGATTTTCATCATCCTTCACAATATCACACCCACCAACCCATGATTCATAGGCAACTCTTGCGTGTTTCTCTGAATTCAGGCCCACCTTTGGTTTTATTATCGTGCCAAGTAATGGTCTCTCCTTAATTCTAAGAATCTTTCTAATTCCTTGAATTCCAAATCCCGGACCCTTAAAGGATTTGACCAATTCCCTCGGGAATTCTATATCCAATAGTCTCAGATTCCTAACAGATTTCATTCCAAATACATTCCCGGCAACACAGCTGAGAATCTGTGGCATATTTCCATATTCAAAGAGTTCTGATGGGTACGCAATTCTTATCTCATTCCTTGATTTATCGATCTCAAACACTCTTGGCTTTAATTTCTTTGCGATCTCTGGCTCCATTGTAACTATCTCTGTCCATGTTCCAATCGATGATTCGGCAGCAACATCATTTGAGGAATTTTCAATAGAACTACCATTCCCCGGTTCAATATAGAATTTGCATATCAAATCATCCCCCTTTGGAGTGTAATTTAGGTCTATATAAGTCATAGCACACCCTTTGTTGATGGCAATTCATTTCCAATTATTCTGGTTGCATCATATAGTGCCTTGCCAAGAGCCTTAAAAATTGCCTCCACCCTGTGATGGTCATTTTCTCCCTCAACCCTCACATGTAAATTGAATCTCCCATTAATTGCAAGTGTTTCCAGGAAGTGTGGCACATTCTCCTTTTTTAAATCGCCAATCCTCGAGTCCTTAAATTCTGAAAATCTTATATCAATTCTTGCATAACCCCTCCCAGATAAATCAACAGCAACAGTCGCTAATGAATCATCCATTGGAACAATGGCGCTACCTATCCTCGAAATTCCAATCTTATTGCCAAGGGCATTATCTATTGCCATGCCAAGGCATATACCAATATCCTCAACAAGGTGATGGTCTTCAACTTCTGTATCACCATCTGCCTTTAACTCTAAATCAAATCTCGAATGCCTTGAGAAGTTCTCAAGCATGTGGTTCAGAAATTTTATCGGAGTATCAATTTTTGATTTTCCACTACCATCTATATTCAATCTCAATTTCACTTCGGTTTCTTTGGTCTTTCTTGAGATTTCTGCTATTCTCGTCATGGTAAAAAACATTGAAATGAAAAATTTAAATCTTTGTTGTAAATCCGTATTTAATTCCAAGGGTTGGGCGTTTCACTTACCTTGGCTCGGGTCTCTATTTCCCATAAAGTGGAGTTTTGTAAACGCTCAGTATTTCCGGGATTCTTAGCTCTGGGTTCTTCTCCAATAAGGGTCTAATTGCATGAATGGCTAATGTTATTGCCACATTTTTTTCTACTTTCTTATAGATTTTAACCAACTCTTCAAGTATCTTAACTGGATCACCTATGTAAGATACGACAACGCCATCATGAGTGATCTCCAATCCCTCAACACTCTTAGCGAGATGTATTGCAATACCTTCTCCAATAACCCTCATTTGCATTTTAATTATTGCGGTCATTAGGTCCTCATAATCGGGTCTAACATCCCCATAACTCATTTTTATACTATAAGCACCTGGTTAAGAGATCACCATGGGTAGTCTTCGATATCAGGTACACAACAACTGTTTGATTATGGAAACCCGCCGGAGCACCAGAAGTGGGTGCCTGCTCACCGTAAGTATAGAAGCCTATTATGGGGGTTTCCCTTCCCACGATATCTCTTATTGCGTCTATCTCTTTATCGGCGTTCTTGCCGAGTAATTGTTTTCTTGAGATACAATCAAATATTATACACGCAGCGACTTCATCTGGTTCTCCAGCCTTGATCATAGCTTCTTCGGCTGCTTTTTTTGCGGCATCGATGGTTGAGTCTTCATCACCCGACATTATCCTGACAACGGAGTTCTCGGGTATCTCGGCTGCACAAATTATTGAGCCATCTTCTCTCTTCAGTATGGGCCATCTCAACCTATATTCTCCCTCCCATGCGGGTATCCCCAAAGAGTTTATTGCGAATTCTCTTCCCAACGCCTCATCCTCAATTTTCCTACCAAAGAATTCTTCATATACTCTTATTGCGGGTTTCCCATCTATTTCATATATCCGTCCTCCACTTGACCTTGTGACGATCATGGATTTACCTAGTGGGTGCCATCCATGCCTAACACCAAATCCCGTTACAAAATCCGAACTTATAAAAGCAGAGACTACAGAATCTGTATATATTTTATCATCACAGAACTCATAGGTCTTTTTCATTCTTAAATCATCTCCCGGAGAACCGCCCACTACTGGAAAATGCAAGCCAACGACATCGGTTACCCCCCTGACAACATCCGCACCTCCTCCGGAGAGGGCATCTGGGAGTATTATCATAGAATAGGGGGATATGCTTGCAAATTTTCCAGATTTCGTTTTTATGAATATTTGAGACTCGGTCCTCAGATCTTCACTAACTGCTCTGATTGCTGATTCTGCGGCAATCTGTCCAGCAGTTCTCGCATTTGAACTTATATCTTGCCCAACACCCAAACCAACTCTTATTTTATCAGATTCTATGCACATCATAACTACAGATTCAGTATCGCATCCCTCATTTGATATCTCTCCGGCTGTTGAACATCCAATTAGTGGGGATTTAACGACACTTCTTATACCCCTTAGCAATTCATTTAAATCAAATTTAACTGATGAAAACACTATGGATAGGCTCGGTTTTTCCATACCATGTGATGCTTCCTTAGCAACTTCAACCCCGGCATCAAAAGAATTCTCGTTTTTTGATTTACCAACTCCGACACGAATCATTTTTATTAACCTTCTCTTTACATAAAAAATTCTTTATAAAAGAATTAAAAATTATTAATTAAAATATTTTTTATGTATTTAATTTTAGATTGTTATACCCTACTCACAAATCTCCTGAATGCCGGATGCATCTCTGCCATCTGTTCCCTTTGAATTTCCTCGTATAGGCGATAGAGAATCCCAACGGTAAGTAATATACCGGTACCAGAACCCAAGGCCCCCAAGAGGTCCGCCATGACCGCAAGCATCCCTACTGCTATGGAACTTATTATTGTTATTTGTGGGATGTATCTATTCAAAACCCTCTCAATTACCCTTCTGTCTCTCCTAAAACCAGGGATTTGCATTCCACTCCTCTCTATCTGCTCAGCGATCTGCTCTGGACTCATTCCGGTGGTTTCGATCCAGAATTTTCCAAATACAACACATAATGCAATAAATACTAGGATATATATTAATAGATGCAGGAGAACCCCAGGGTCAAAGAGCCTTCCATAATATGTGGGGTCTGGTGTTAGAATCCCACGCAAGTCACCCATCGTTACATAATATGAAACATAATAGATTACCTTCTGGATTATGTTCATCTCTTCGGTGTTCATACCCGGTGTTATCCCGGCAAGATTTGTCCACATCTGCACGTTCATCAGGAGTGCCGATGCGAGGATAACTGGTATATTAGAAACATAGAAGAATTTTATGGGATATCTTCCTCCAACCCCTCTTATTCCCCCATATGAGAGTGGAATCTCCAACCTCATCGCTTCACCATATACAACAACCATAAATATTATAATTGTTGCCACTATTGGAAATACAAGAGCAAATAGGTCAAAGAATTGTAAACTTTGATTCATAACGAGATTAATTAGATTTGGGATTATCCCGGCAAATTTTCCGGGTTCTGTTTGTATAAAACTCAGCGACATATATACAACCCTCTGTGAAACTCCGCCAGCAATAAATAGACCAATTCCGGAGCCAATTCCCCACTTGGAAACAATTTCATCCATGTACATTAAAAGAATTGAACCAAGAGCAATCTGAAATATAACAAATGTTGTCTGTGCCGGATCCTCCACCAGTCTCATACCAATGACCAATGCAGCGGCCTCAAAGAATGCGATCACTATTGTTAAAATCTTTTGTGCTCCCTGAAATAGTGCCCGTCCATCATTAGTTGTCAGGTCTATGTCTATCATCTTAGAGCCAACAAGAAGTTGTAGAATAATCGATGCTGTGACTATCGGTCCTATACCCACAGAAATTATCGTTCCGAGTTTGCTCGCAAAGATTATTTGCATTTGCTCAAATCCCTCGATCTTCTCTCTTGTAACTCCGGCGGGATAGATTGTTCCCATAATAAAGAATAAGATGAGAACTATTGAGGACCACATCAATTTTTCCTTGAATGGGACGTGCCTCCCTGGAAGACTAACCTCGGGGATAAACCTTATAAGTGGTCTTACAAATTCCAGATTCATTTTATTTTTTAATTAATTCGACAGTTCCGCCAGTTTCCTCTATCTTCTTAATTGCAGATTTTGAGCACGATTCCACGTTCTTCACTATAAATTTATGAATTACCTTCCCTGAGCCAAGCAATTTATCATAGCCAAGCAATTTCAGATCTATTATATAGGAATTCCCCTTCTTCTCAACTTTACCATCACTCAAGAATTTATCTAAGCATTTCTCTATATCACCTATGTTTATAATTCTCCTAACCTTAATCAATTTTTTTGGTCTCTTAAATCCTCGCTTACCGAAGTGTTCTGGCATATACTTGCTGATGTATGACCATTTATGCTTTTTGCTTCCGGCAAGACCCCTACCTCCCCTACTTCCAGCACCTCTATGTTTCTGCGCACTTCCATATCCACATGTTCTACTTCCCCGCATCTTTCTTATTTTCCTATCCTTGTGGGCCATTTATATCATCCTTTCAAGCAATTCATTTATCTTTTCCCCTCTATATCCAAGCACTCCACCAATTGAGAATGGCTTTTTTATTCCCTTCCTTTCATATCCCTTCTTTGGTGGTCTTAATCTAAAGACCGGTTTTAGACCTGGAATATCGCCAAGTTCAGATTTAAAATTCATGAACAATTTCGCAAATTCTTCTATATTTTTTGCATTTGTATTTTCTCTTATATACTCATCGGTTATTCTTTTATTTCCAATAAGCCTGCCCCTCTCTCTCAATAATTTCTTAAATGTATCTTTATTTATCTCTCCCCATGTTATATAATCCTTAGCCTTTTTTAGCATTCCGATATATGACCTTCTATCATCTATAATAACACAATGATTAACGCGGTGAAGATTCAACATCTTTAATGTATCCTGAATTGACCTTCTCACATGCACTCTACCTCTAACCCTTATAACGGCAAGTCTCTTCCTACCCTCGGTGTCCTTTTCTTTATTGTCCTTCTTCTCTTTCATATCAATCAGCCTCAACGAAGCCCGTTATAATTCCCAATTCCTTGATGTGAGAATCCTTCAATTTAATCCTATTTGTATTATCCAATGCATCGAGAACGGCAAATGCAAAATTTATACTTGTCCTCGTATGACCCTCTGTATGCGTATAAACATCCTTTATACCGGCCAGGTCGAGAATCTTCTTTGCAATTTCTCCACTCACGAGCCCAGTTCCCTTTGGAGCAGGTTTCAGCGTTACTCTCACACTTCCACACTTCCCAAAGACCTTGAACGGCACAGAATGTGGCTCTCCACATCCACATTCCCAACTTCCGCAACCCCTCTTTATCTCCTTTAGATTTAATTTTGCTCTCTCAATCGATTTCCTTATTGTCTGTCCCGCCTCTTTTCCCTTTGCCTTTCCAACTCCGATAAATCCATCCCCATTACCAACTGCAGTAACAACCCTGAATTTCATTCTCCTTCCAGAGTCAGTTACTCTTTGAACCCTTGTCACATCAATTATCTCCTCCCTCAGGTTTGGTAGAAAATAGTCTATTATCTCGACCTCTCTAATTGGTTGTGGACATCTCAGAACCTCGCTTATATTTGCAAATTCTCCATTCTTCACCCTCCTCCCCAGATCTGTCTTTGGCTCCCAGTCGGCGAGGTTTATTCTCTCATCAAGCACCTCTTCAACATCCTCATCAATTTCATTATTGTTATTTTTTGTCATTCTTCAGTTTCTTTTTCTTAAATGATTCAATAATCTTATTCTTTACATCATTAAATTTTACTTCGATATCTTTTATTTCTCTATACTCTGCTATATGCCTACCAGAAATCCTCTCCTCAGATGGCAACATATCTTTATCAAATGGTATGTTAAGTCCAGCGTCTACTGCACCCTTCAATGCCGCATAGAGCCTTGAACTCTTAACTGATCTGTACAAGCCTATATCCAGTATTGCATTATTCACACCCCTTGAAATTCCCCTGTACCCACATATTAGACCCGTTAGGTATGCAGATGGAGTATTACATTTATAGAATTCCCACCCAAATTTATCCAATTCCTTTGAATTGGCACTTGCAACAACAACATCACCATCTGGATTATAGTTTATAATTTGAACATTTATGTATCTATTTGATTTTCTAACAACGAGTCTGGGTCTATTTGACTTAAGTAGATTTAATCTCTTTTTATAGTTTGTCTTTCCTTCTCGTCTTCTTCTAAATTTTACGACATAGGTTGGTTTTTTTGCCATCTTACTCCATCAACCTTTTAACATGCTCTCTTAGGTGTCTTCTTGAATGAAAGAGGTTACCCTTAATCTGTCTGTATAATTTTCTATACATGGCATTATCTATAACTCCCTCTTCTCTCATCTTCTTGAGTTCGTCCCTCAACGCCCTCACCCTGCTCATCCATGCTTTCTTCTTTGGCTCTCGAGCCTTTTTTGTTCCACTCCTATGACCATAACCCCTTCTTCTACCCTTCTTCTTCTGCTTGAGTCTCTTCTTCAGTCTCCCACTACTTATTCCCTTCTTCTGTTTTGCGGAGATTCTACCAGAGGATATATGATACCGTATATCATCCCTCGTTATTGCCTTTGCAACTTCTTCAATTGCATCCGGGTCTATATGTACTCTATTTACTCCAACATTCAAAATTTCTGCCGCAAGTCTTTTTTGGGTTTTGAGATTCATCTTTCGCTTAATTTCGGATTGAGAATTGCGATCTTCTTTTCATTTGCAATTCTTATTATATCGTTCCTTTTTCTTCTTCCAACTGCTGATGCGATTACTATGGCTTCCTTTTTTGGGTCTAGATTCTCTAACTCTTTAACATTATGAATTAAAATAGGTCGATAACCAGATGGATGCAAATGTCTTAAGTTCTCCGGTTTTTTGTAGCCAATCTTCGGCAATTTACCCTTACCCCTCTTCCCAACACGCTTCTTGCTGTCAATACCCCTCGGTCTTCTCCACTTTTCCTTTAATCTCTTCAGTTTTCCAAACTCCTGTCTTAGGAATTTTGGTTTCCTTTTCTTCTTTCTATAGATTAGTGAGAAAACTTTTCTGTCTAAGATTCTCTTCGCATGGAATTTTATCTTTTCAATTACCTTCTCCTTTTTCTCCACATCCCTTGGTTTCTCCACCTCCTTCTCCTCTTCCCTTTCTCTCTCTACCTTCTCTACCTTCCTTTCCTTTCTACCTTCTTCCCTCTTTGCTTTATCCTTCTTGACTTTTCTACTCTCTACCTTCCTTTCCTTTCCACTCTCTTCCCTTTCCCTCTCTACCTTCCTTTCCTTTCTACCTTCTTCCCTCTTTGCTTTATCCTTCTTGACTTTTCTACTCTCTACCTTCCTTTCCTTTCCACTCTCTTCCGCTTTCTTTATTTTCTTTACTTTCCTCCCACCTCCCCCCTTGTTCTCAACAACCTTTGCCATTCTAAACTATCCTCTTCCCATCCTTTTCAACTATGTATATACCATCCTGAAAGATTCGCGGGTCTTTATTCTTTATCCTTGTGGCTTGCTCTATATTGGCAGCGGTTTGTGATACCTTTTCCTTGTCAATCCCACTCAAAATTATTTCATTTCCATTTATCTCCACATCCACACCTTCAAGTATTCTTGCCCTTCTCGGATACCTCTCACCCATAAAATTTTCAATCATCAAATTATTTCCAGAGACCTTAACACTAACTGGAAAATGCGTATATAGAATCCTCAACTTGTATTCAATCCCCCTGGATACTCCCTTTATCATATTTGCTATATGACCCCGCATAGTACCGAGTATTGCCTTTTCCCTCCTCTTTTTTGAATTTATTGATAAATAAATTTTTTTATCCTTCTTATCAATTTTGATAAATTCGGGAATTTTTCTCTTCAATTCACCTTTTCTGCCCCTCACATTCACAACATTATTATCGACCCCGACCTCGACATCCTCCGGAATTTCTATCTCTAAGACGACGCCCTCATCATTTGAATTTTGAGCGGTCATTTTAATACACATATGCAAGTAATCTACCACCTATACCTCTCTTCTTTGCCTCTTTATGACTCATAACCCCCTGATTGGTGCTTACTACAAGAATTCCGAAGTCCCTTGCAGGTAAAAAGCGTTGTTCCCATTTAGTAAATTCATCATGTTTGACAGAAAATCTTGGCTTTATAACCCCGCAGTCATTTATCTGTTTTATAAGTTGAACCCTTATACTTCCACCTCTTCTATCTTCAGACACCTCAAATTCTCCAATATAGCCCTCCCTCTGGAATATCTTCAGAATTTCAATCAGTAACTTGGACTTAGGTCTAATGATACACTCCGACTTTCCAACCCTCTCATGATTCTTTATACTCACGATCGCATCATTTATCAAATCGTGCATCATTTTAAATTACATGTTGAACAAGAAAAATTCACGAAGTGAATTTTTATGCCGAAGATAAAGTTATACTTTATCTTACGGTAAAAAGAATAGTAAAATCAAAAATAAAAATCAGTTTAACCTTGACATTGAGAAAATTAATGAAACTGGTTCATCTCTTCGGTTTCTCCTTTCTGCCCCTCCACAGTTCATTTAATGATATGTCGTTAACCTTTATTACCTTGTATCTAACACCAGATATATCGCCCATTGACCTACCCTTTCTACCACCAATTCCCTCGATAGTCACCTCATCATGCTCATCTATAAATGTAATCGCCTTATCTCCCGGGCAGAATGCGGTTACCTGTCTTCCATTCTTCAATAATTGTACTCTGACACATTTTCTTATTGCAGAATTTGGTTGTTTGGCCTCTATACCAACCTTCTCCAAGACTATTCCCTTCGCCTGCGGGGCTCCCTCTAATGGGTCATGCTTCTGCTTTAGTCTCAGGACTCTCCTCGCATAATCTTCCTTTTTCCATCTGAACTTTCGCCTCAGATCTTGGAGTTTCTTGCCAGCAAATTCTCCCCTACCCATTTTTACATTATTTACATTATAAATTTTACATTAATTATTTGGCATTTATCTTTATATCTTCAATTTCAAAGTGCCTATTTGCTAATTCTCTTGCAACCTTTATTCTACTTCCATCCTGTCCAATAAGTCTTCTCCTATCTCTCTTATTTACCTCGACTATTGCTATCTTATCTCCATTGATCTCCCTGATCCTTATCTGCCTTATCTTTACTGGATGAAATAAATTCCTTATAAATTCATTTATATCGTCTGAATATTCCATCACCCAGATAATCTTACTTATAATTCTCCTAACCCTCTCTATATTTGAGCCGTTTTTTCCAATTGCAAGACCCATATCTCCCTTCTCAACTAAAAATCCGGCGGAGTTTTCAACAGTTACACAATCCTTTACCCTTGCTCCAGTTATTGACTCAAAAAGAGTTATATACTTTATCTCTTCACTCCCCAGTCTAATTTTTGCCATTTCTCATTCCCTTAAAAATTTCACTATTTTCGGTGTCAACCACACCTATTACTGGAATTGAGAATGGTTTGCCACAAATTGAACCGAGGTCGTTGGCGTCTTCATCTACAATCTTATACGGTATCTTGGAGAGAGCAGAATAATAAATTATATCCTCCTTTATTTCATTTGGACAATTTCTACTGATTATTGCAAATTTTATGTTTCCGCTCAAGAGAGCCTTTTTTACCCTTTTATAGCCGACCACTATCTTACCGGTTTTTACTATACTCGCTATCTCATCCCTAACCTTTTTCATTTTTCTTCATACTTTTCCTTCTTTCCAAATTAAATGGAAATTCCTTTATCGCCAATTCAACAGTTCCAGTCCCCAATGGAATTGGCTGACCTATTATTATATTCTCTGCAACACCATCAAGATTATCTACTTCACCATATATTGCAGCATTGAGTATGTGCTTCTCCGTCTCCTCGAATGCCGCCCTTGCCAAGACAGACTCCTTTGCCCCAGATATTCCCGTTCTTCCCACCGCCTGAACCTCACCAGTGACGGTCATCTGGTCAGCAACGAGCATTATATGTCTTATATCAACATCGAGACTTTGTTCATCCAAAACCTTTTTTGCCTCTTCGATTATCGCATTTCTCGCAGCTTCTATACCGAGGGTCTCATAAATCTGGAATATATCGTTTGTTGTGGTCCTAAACTTATCAACACCTTCAAGGTTTAAAACACTCTTCAGATTCGAGCCTTCCGTATAGATTACATATTCATCATTATTCTTTCTGACAAAGACCCTCTTAATTCCCTTGATTCCCCTGATCTTCTTCTTCTCAAGTTTATTCTTCATCTTCTTTAACTCCGATAGAGATTCCTTCTTTATGATAAATTTTTCTTTGTTCTCTTCACTCCCAGTCAATTTCTTCAGGATTTTCTTTGCGTCTTTATCCCTCGTCTCAATAATTAATTCCCTATTCTGGACATCAATTCTCATATCACAAACATCGGACAATAATCTCTCTTGTAATCTTGATGCGAGTTTTTCAGCATATTCCTTATCCTTCTTGTGTTTTTCATTCAGGAATATTGTCATGATCGAATTTGTTGGTGTCTTTTTCGCATCAATGATCTCTATCAATCTCGGCAGTCCCAAGGGAACCGATAGTTCCGCAACCCCGGCATAGTGGAATGTTCTCAATGTCATCTGAGTGCCTGGCTCGCCAATTGACTGAGCAGCAACAGTTCCGACAGCTTCTCCAGGAACTACCAATGCCTTTTTATAGTTCTCGATAAATCTTTTTCTCTCACTCCCTTTCATTTCATTTAATCTTTCCCTTATTGATTTTGGCAGTTCGTCTAAATTCATCTTACTCGATCTCGAGATAACACTTCTTCATGGGGTCGATTCCATCTTCACCATATTTAAATTGAACGACGACATTGCTATCTCCCCGAACAGTTCCGTCATCATTTATCTTTAAATCCTGTAATGCATTTATCAATCTCCTCTGCATATAACCAGACCTTGCGGTTCTTATTGCGGTATCTACGAGACTTTCCCTGCCACCCATCGAATGGAAGAAGTATTCTGTTGGTGTTAATCCCGTACTGAAGCTGTTTGTAACAAATCCGTTCGCCTCTGCAGAAACATCGCCCTTTTTGAAATGCGGTAGGGTTCTTCCATAATACCCCCTCTTTATTCTCTTGCCCCTAACTGCCTGTTGACCAACGACTGCGGACATCTGTGTCAGATTTAGCAAACTTCCTCTTGCACCGGTCTTTGCCATTATAACCGCAGAATTAAAGCCAACATCCTCTTCGGCAGCCTTTCCGGCGAGGTTTCTTGCATTACCCAGGTCCATTATGGCATAGTCCTCTAAGGATTCCTCAAGCGATTTTCCGGGGATTATCTTTAATCTGCCACTCTTATACTCCTGTATTAATTTGTCAACATCCAATTTTGCCTTCTCTATCAATTCATCAATCCTCTTTCTCGCCTTCTCACTTAATTTCCAATCGTCTGCAGATATAGTAAATCCAAATTTCATTACCACTCTAATTGCCAATTTTGTTGAATTATCTATGAATTCCCTCGCAACATCTGAGCCATACTTCACAAATAATTTCTCTAATAATTTACCAGACATTCCCTCCGCATCAATAATTCCAGATAGCAATTTTCCATTCTTTATCTTTACATACGCTTCTATCTCACACCTCTCTTTTAAACATTTTTCACACTTCTTGCACAATTTTCCTTTGTATTCAATTGAGAAATCCCTCGGCAATAGTTCCTGAAATATCTCCTTCCCGGTAAATTTATCCTTACCCTTTGGTAATTTTATAATGCCCTGCGTTAATTTTAATGCCTCACTCCTTGTAAATTCAACACCCTTCTTTGTTAATAAATAAACTCCAGTTACATGGTCGTGTCTGCCTCCTATTATTGGCTTTCCATGTCTTGGGGATATTATACACTCCTGAACCTTCATTAGTATCTCCGCTTCAGCCATCGCCTCTTCAGATTGCGGTATGTGGATATTCATCTCATCCCCATCAAAATCCGCATTATATGGAGCACATACGGCTGTATTCAATCTCAAGGTGTTATGAGGTAAAACCCTAACATAATGGCACATCATTGAGATTCTATGCAGGGATGGTTGTCTATTAAAGATTGCAATGTCTCCATCCTGGATGTGGCGCTCAACTATATCTCCATATTGTAGATTCTTTGCGATCTCCTCCTTATTCTCCTCCAAGATTCTCCTCCTTCCTATGGAGGTTATGACATTAACTGCTCCGGGATGTTTCTTTGGACCGTTGAGTATACATTTCCTCAAGTCTTCTATATTCCTCTCATTAACCTCCTCCGGGACAGTTAGCTCTAATGCTATCACCTCGGGAACCCCGACCTCGTTTATACTTATATTCGGATCCGGTCCTATTACAGTTCTTGCCGAGAAATTCACCCTTTTGCCGGATAGATTCTTTCTAAATCTGCCCTCCTTTCCCTTTAGTCTCTGTGCTATCGTCTTTAGTGGTCTTCCCGAGCGGTGTCTTGCTGGCGGAATTCCAGTTATGCCATTATCGAAGTATGTTGCAACATGATATTGTAATAAATCCCATAAATCTTCAATTATCAATTGGGGCGCGCCAGAATTTATATTCTCCTCAAGCCTCTGGTTTATTCTCAATATATCCACCAATTTATGAGTCAAATCATCCTCACTCCTATCGCTTGACTCCAGGGTTATGGATGGTCTTGCAGTTATAGGCAATACAGGTATGCATGAAAGAATCATCCATTCTGGTCTCACCTTTATACCGATAAACTTCAGGTCATCATCGGTAATCTTTTCAAATCTCTCCTTTATATCAGTCACCAATAAATTATCATCTCCTTCATAATATGAATAGGGTCTCACAAATTTTATCTTTATCTGTTTTTCTCCACAGTATGGACAACTACCTTCAGAATCTGTGACCCTTATAGCCCTTTCCCAGATATCATTGAATTGAGACTTCGTCATATTTTCGGGATTATACTTCTTAAGTTCCTCTTCTGAAAGTAATAATCTACCACACTTTCTGCATGTTGCTCTCAATAGTAGATAGATTTCTCTTGCATACCCAACATGTATAACTGGTCTTACCAATTCTATATGACCGAAGTGACCTTGACACTCACCAAGCCTACCGCCACATGTCTTACACCTTATCCCTGGATCTATGACTCCCAATCTCGGATCCATTAGACCGCCCTCTATTGGATAACCGTCCTCATCATATGTGTTTGGTGTGTAGATTTTTGCTGCCGATAACTTCCTGATCATCTTTGATGAAAATAGTCCAAATTCTATTCTGCATATCTTCTTTCTCACTATCATTTTTACACCTTATCCGTTAATCTCAATCTTGGATATATGCACATTCCCATTAATTCATTTAACAATAATTTGAACGCATAGCCCATCTCAACGAGATGAGTCTCTACCTCGCCACATATGGGACAGTAGATCGTGTCTCTCTCCACATCTCTTACTGCAACCAGACCACACTTTGAGCATACCGGGACAATTATCCTATCAGACTCGTCCAGAAGTCTATCCTTTAGCATCATCGATGCGCCATGAGCAATCAAACAATCTCTCTCCATCTCACCGAATCTAAGACCTCCTTCTCTCGCCCTCCCTTCAGTTGGTTGTCTTGTCAGCATCTGTACCGGACCTCTGCTTCTTGCATGTATTTTATTTGCAACCATATGATGTAATTTCTGATAATAAATCACACCAATAAAGATTTCTACCTCGAATTTCTCTCCAGTAATGCCATTATACATTATTTCTCTTCCAGCACTCTCAAAACCAAATTTTTTAAGACTTTCTCTGAGGTCTTCCTCTTTTTCTCCAGAAAATGCAGTTCCATCAACAAATCTACCCTCCAAGGAGGCGACCTTTCCTCCAATCATTTCCAATACATGACCAAATGTCATTCTTGATGGGATAGCATGGGGATTTATTATTAAATCGGGGACAATTCCATCTCTTGTAAATGGCATATCCTCCTGTGGCACAATTAATCCGATAACTCCTTTTTGCCCATGTCTTGATGCAAATTTGTCTCCAAGTTCGGGAATTCTGGGACTCCTAATCCTTACTTTTGCAAGTTTGTTCTTTTCGATGGTCTCCGTTAATATAACACAATCAACACTTCCAGATTCCATATGTCTTACTGTTGTTGAATTTTCTCTTCTCCTCTCCTCCACAATTCCATATGGTCCTATCTCTTCAAGAAATCTTGGGGGTGAGGTTTTTCCTATCAACACCTCGTCAGCATCAACATCGGTCTCTGGCAATATTAGACCATCCTCATCCAACTTTCTATATGTTTCCTCCGATTGATAGCCCTCAACACCCTCATCGGGAATCTCAAACTTGTCTCTCTGACCACTCGGATAACTTCTTTCCTCTGCAGTATATGTTCTGTAGAATGTTGACCTTCCCAAGCCTCGATCTATTGAACTCTTATTCAGGACTATTGCATCTTCCATATTATAGCCCTCGTAACTCATAACGGCAACAATAAAATTCTGACCGGCAGCCCTCCTGTCATAATTTATACTGTCGGTGATGTCTGTCTTTACTAACGGCACTTGAGGGTAATGGAGGATATTTGCCCTTGAATCGAATCTCGCATAATAATTTGACGCATATATCCCAAGAGATTGTTTTATCATGGAAGAAGCCATAGTGATCCTTGGTGATGAATTGTACTCTGGGAATGGTGCGAAGCTTGCAGATAGACCGAGGATTAATGATGGTGAAAGCTCCAGATGAGTGTGTTCCTTTGTTAGCTCATCCTCTGATACCGCAATATATGAATTTTCCTCCTCCTCGGCATCTAAGTATTCAACTATTCCCCTCTCAACGAGGTCATTTAGATTTATTTTACCTCTTCTTAATTCATCAATTTCTTTTTCTGTTAGCTTTGGTTTTCCATCCTCAACAATTATTAGTGGTCTTAAAACCCTTCCCTTATCCGTGTATATCTGAATTTCATTATTTTCTTCTCTATAGGTTATTGATATTGTCGGCTTTATCTTGTTTTCTCTCCTTAATTTTCTCAATCTCTGAACAAGTAACTCTGGTTGATGGTGCCTTCCGATGAGCCTACCATTCAAATATACATAAACATCTGTTTTCTCATAACTCTCTTCTTGGACACCGAATTCGTATAGATATTTTTCAATTGGTTTCGCATCCTCATCCTTGGAGATTATCGCTCCAACGGCGAGATTCTTTACCAAACCACAATTCTGACCCTCGGGTGTTTCATTTGGACAGATCCTGCCCCACTGTGTCGGATGTAGGTCACGAGCCTCAAAATGGGGATGACTTCTGCTAAGTAGAGAGGAGATCCTTCTCCTGTGAGCAAGCGATGAAATATAATTTGTTCTGTCAAGAACTTGGGATACACCACTTCTGCCACCGGTCCAGTTTCCGGTTGCCAATGCATAGCAAATACTCTCGGTAAGATTATTACTTCTCACCGCAGTCTTAATATTCACTTGTCTGTGTCTTGCATATTGTTTTTCTAATTGATACTTAATATCCCTTGCAATTTTATTAAAGCTAACCCTGAATAATTCCTGCATAAGATCACCAGCCAGACGAAGCCTCTTATTTGAGTAATGGTCTTTATCATCCGGCTTTCTTTTACCATATGCCAATTCAAGAATTTTCCTTGCCATTATTGCAAGATATATCGCCTTAGCCTTTCTCGACTTCTCGGTGTTTCCTATATGTGGAAGAAGGAAATTATTTACAACTTGATTTGCTCTCGTCGCTTGATATTGCTTTGCGTGTCCCGCACCGGCTCTCTTCCCCAAGTAGTCAAACGCCTCTTCTTGCGTCATAGGTCTCATCTCAAGATTCATAAGAATTTCTAATTTCTGTTCATCATCCTCGAATAATTCAAGAATTTCATCATCGCTCATACCAAGAGCCTTCATAAGGATTGTTAGAGAAATTCTATTCGGAATTCCGGGAAATGTCACAAATAGTGTGCCTGCAGTGCTACCCTCGATTCTTTCAACGGTCACTCTTGATCTAAATCCCTGTCTGACTGAGAATACCTTTGCAATTATGACCTCTTTACCACCCACATTCTCCTTGGTTGTTATTATTCTATTTGGAGCCAGGTCCTCAACAATTATGAGTGTTCTCTCCGTACCATTTATGATAAAATACCCTCCCAAATCCATTGGGTCCTCATAGTGCTCAATTAACTCTTCATCACTCATTCCATGAAGAAGACACGCCTTTGACTTAACCATTATTGGCAGATGACCTATCTCAACCTCAACTGGTTCACCATTCTCTATAAATTCAAGTATAATTGGGGCAGAATAGGTTAAATTCCTTAGAGAACATTCAAATGGGTATCTAACCTCGGGCCCCTGACCAGACTCATTTACAACTGGCGCTCCGACCTTTATCTTCCCCAACTCCAATGTGTATCCTTCAATATCTACCTCAATTTCCCTTTTCTCATCAATTACTTCCTGTAGACCTTTTTCAAGGAGCCAATTGAACGAATCTATCTGAAATTTTATTAGATCCTCCGTATTTATTATGTCAGTAATTCTAATCAAGAAGATCACCCCTCAATAACAACCCTATAATAAATTGCCACACCCGATGTTGGGCTTTCTCGAGTTATCTTTATAATATCACCGACCTTCACATCCATATCCTTTAAAGCGGGATCGGTCTTCTTTATTCTTGGAATCTCATTCTTTGTTACATTGTAAAATTTCAACAACTTCTCAGCCTCTTCCTTACTCAATACTTCGTGTCTGGGGACTAATCTGTGCCTCAATTTTCTTTCAGAAAAAGTATGATTAATGTCTAATATAATGGAATTTCACATTTAAAAACTAAACCAATTTTATTACAATCACAATTTTATTTATTATTTCTATAGATTCCTCTTATGATATCACTCGTTGTTATGATTCCCAAGAGAGTGTTATCTTCAACCACGGGAAAGCCACCAATGTTTGTATCCTCCACAAGTCTTGAAATATCTGCCAAGTCCTGATCTGGATTTACCGTAATGACATTCTTCTCCATAATATCCCCAACCTTGGCATTCGAGAGAATATCCTCGGCATAAATTCCTTTATCTCCAAATTCTCCATATCCGATAAACTTCAATACATCGAAAACGGTCACAATTCCGACGATCTCTTCATCAAGAATTACGGGTAATCTGCGTAATCTATTCCTAACCATTATCTTCGAAACATCAGAAATCATCATTCCGGGGGTTGCTGTGATGCACTTCTCTCTCATCACATCGGAGACTGTTATGCCAAATTTATCTGCAATGGGTAGTACATCCCTCTCTGTAACTATCGCGGTGATCCTCTTGTTTTCTTTGTTATCAACTATTGGTATACCGCTGCACCTCTTATCTATCATTATGTCAATTGCATTATCAATTGATGATTTTTTATCGAGGAATGGATACTCCCGAATCATTATCTTCTCTATTGGACAATTTATTGCAGCAAGGAAATTTCCATCATAGTCCTTCTTTATTATATTGTATTTTTCACCACCTCCCAAGAAATCAAGTATATCTATTGCAACCGCCATGCCCTCTAATCTATTAGTGCCGGCATCGGTTACGGGAATTCTTCTGAAGTCGTGTTTCTTCATTAGTTGAGCGACATTCTTTATAGAATTCATAGGATTGGTTGAAATAACATCTCTCTTTGCAACGACCATAACACTGCCTTCCTTTTCAACGACCCTCGTCTTGAATTCTCTCGGACCCCTTTCCCCGCTTTTGTTAATATCTGATTTTCCAATTACGTTAGACATCCTCATTCCCTTATTTTTCCATGGACAATCTCGCAAATCCTTCTCGTTGTTTCAATGATATTCTTTGACTGAAATATGTTTCTACCAATTGAAACCCCCGCAGCACCACAGTCCATGGCATCCTCAACCATCTTAAATAAATCATCCTCATTTTTTATCTTTGGACCGCCCGCTATTACAACTGGAACTGGACAACTCTCTACGACCTCCCTAAAACTTTCCTTATCCCCAGTATATACGGTCTTGATGATATCCGCCCCAAGTTCTGCTCCGAGTCTTGCAACATGTTTTATATACCTCACATCATGCTCATTATCGATCTTTGAGCCTCGAGCATACATCATTGCAAGGAGTGGCATACCATACTCATTGCATTCCTCTGCCACCATGCCGAGATTCCTTAACATTTCCCCTTCGTTCCCCGCGCCAACATTCACATGCACAGAGACCGCATCTGCTCCGAGTCTTACAGCCTCCTTAACGGATGTAACCTGAGTCCTTGCATTTGGGTCTGGAGCCAAGATGGTTCCAGCGGATAGATGCACTATAAGACCAATATCCCTCCCGTATCCTCGATGACCCACCTTAACGATACCCTTATGCATTAAAACGGCATTTGCACCACCCTCGGCGATCTTTGAGATGGTGTCCTTTATGTTTACCAAACCCTGGATTGGGCCAACCGATACGCCATGGTCTATCGGAACGATAACCGTCCTTTTTGAATTTCTATCCATAATCCTCTCCATGCGAATTTTCTTACCAATCATTTTTTCATCTATTTAGATTATTCTATCTAAATTTTTAAAAATCAAGCAAAAATTTAATATTGAAACAAGGAAAAATTCACGAAGTGAACAGACAAAATTCACCTAAGTGAATTTTGAGTGCCAATTCACAGAGTGAATTGAGCATTTTTATGCCGAAGATAAAGTTATACTTTATCTTACGGTTAAAAAAATGAATATTGCCAATATATTTAAGACATTAATTGTTTCGGTTCTCTTGCTGCTGTTTGCTATTGATATAAATCTCATAATATTATCAATCACAATTAACGAGAGCATACTGAATCCCGATTTTGTTATAAGTGAGTTGGAGTACTTAGATTTTTATTCAAATCTCAAGAATAATATGATTCGAGAGATGGGTGCAATTAAACCAGAATTGGCATCTCTCGTTAATGAATCTGTGTCCGTCGAAATGATAAGGTTAAAGACAAATTCATTAATTTATAATTTTTATTCCTATCTAAAATACCAAGACGATGAGCTGAATCTGACACTATCACTGAGCGATGTGAAGGAGAATCTCATCAAATCTGCCGAGGATTCCGGTGTTGAGATTCCAGAATTTGCAATAGATTTAATTCAAGATAATATTGATCTGAGAGAAGAATTAAATGAGGAGCAGATTACAATTATAGAGAGAATTAGGACATTTATCTATCATTTCTATGCAATTTACTCGCTCCTATATTTCCTCGCCATAGTTTTACTTCTGTTGATATTTCTATTTATCGGCGATATAATCTCATTTCTTGATAAAATCGGTATACTTTTACTGATTAATGGCGGAATTCTAGTTGGATTCCCAGTATTTGTGACGGAGCTTCTCAGAGGTAAAATTAAGGGAATTGAACTTCCAGGGGATTTTCCATCCGAGATTGCGATAAAGATAGCAAACGATATTCTTGAGCCATTCCAATTTTATGGAATTTTACTCATTGTAATCGGAATTTTATCATTGATATTGGCATCTGGGATAGGAATAATTAGAAAGAGGAAGGAGAAAGAGGAGCGTAGGGAAGAGGGTGAAGCTGAAGGGTAAACCCGACTTGCCATCTACACCACAGTTATGTTGACATCATATCCAGTTGCAGGGTCCGTTGATGTAAAGACAAATAGATAATTCCCCTCCCTACAGATTCCGGAGGAACAGATACCCAGGTTACTTGTGATATTCCCTCTGGCTATTGCATAGATATCAGTATACATAGAACCAACCGAAACTCTGAGTCTTATTAGTTTATTGTTGAGTGTAATATTTTCAACATTGCTCGGAATCCTAATGTTGGTTTGAATTCTTGATGGATGACCATGAACATATATGAAATCCGCAGATTCCTTAATGTCTTGAACTGCCCTGTACGCGGCATCTACATTAACCTGAATGCTGGATGTTGTTATTAATGTCGTTGCTATATATAGAATACCCACAAATATTATCAATGACAACGCCAACATGGTCATATACTCCAGGGATGCCTGACCACAATTTTTCATTTTAAATTAAATTTAATTTTTATCATTATTTATACTTTACCATCGTTGGCTTTGGGACGTTGGGGCTTTGGGACGGAGGATTTCTCTTCTTCAAAATTCAAATATGGTTTATAAATTCTAACATCCATATCTATTACTTGGGGAATTATGATTGTTGATTAAAGAGGTCTGATTAAGATGAATAAATATCTCGAGGAATTAAAATTGAGATTAAAGGAATCGGAATATGAAAAACTCTCGAGGATAAGATGCGAAAAGGTACATAAATTCATCCTAAATTCTATTAAACTGTGCAACCCCAAGGAGGTGTTTATTTGTAGTGATACCCCGGATGAGGTGGCATATATAAAACATATGGCAATTGCATCTGGGGAAGAATCCGCAGCACTTGCAACCCCCGGGCATACATTTCATTTTGACGGATTCTATGATCAAGGAAGAGATAGAGAAGTGACAAAGTTTCTTGTCAAGAAAGGAGATACCTTGCCACCCACCCTAAATCAGATTGACAGAGAAGAAGGACTGAATGAGATTTTCTCTTATCTCAAGAATTCAATGAGTGGTAAAACGATGATTGTAAGATTTCTCGTTTTGGGACCAAGGGATTCCGTATTTTCAATACCGTGTATGGAGTGTACAGATTCATGGTATGTTGCACATTCTGTTGACCTACTTTATAGAAAGGGCTATCCCATGTTTTGCAAGATTAAGGGAGATGGGGACATATTCATGACATTACATTCGGCTGGAAGGTTAGATGAAAGGATGATAAGCATCGACTGGAAGAAAAAGAGGATATACATAGATTATACAACCAATACCGTTTATAGCGTAAATACTCAGTATGCTGGAAATTCCGTGGGATTCAAAAAACTCGCCTTAAGATTAGCAATTCGTAAGGCTCATCGCGAAGGCTGGCTCGCAGAACACTTCATGATAATGGGTGTTAAAGGAAGAAACAACAGGAAGACCTATCTTGCTGGAGCATTCCCATCTGCCTGTGGAAAGACATCAACTGCAATGCTTCCTGACGAAACAATACTTGGGGATGACCTTGCCTATGTAAGGAACATCAACGGAGAGTGTCGCGCGGTAAATGTCGAATCCGGTATCTTCGGAATAATTCAGAATGTAAATCCAAAGGATGACCCATTAGTCTATCAAGTCCTAACCAGCCCGGGAGAGATAATCTTCTCCAATGTTTTGATTAAGGATGCAAAACCCTGGTGGCTTGGAATGGGGTGTGAGCTCCCAGAGGAGGGAATAAATTACTCGGGCAGGTGGTGGAAGGGTAAAAAGAAGGATGGCAGAGAGATATTGCCCTCGCATAGGAATGCGAGATATACCGTTTCGCTGAAGGCATTGCCAAACTGCGACCCAGAGCTTGAGAATCCAAATGGTGTGAAGTTGGGGGGAATTATGTTCGGCGGAAGGGATTATAAGGCTTATGTTCCAGTTCAGCAGGGTTTTGACTGGGAGCATGGGATAATTGCCTATGGTGCCTCACTCGAAACGGTAACAACCTTTGCTATCGTCGGAGAGGAGGGCAAATATGAGATAAATGCAATGAGCATCCAAGATTTTCTTTCAATACCTCTTGGTGAATATCTGAAAAATTATTTAGAATTTGGCAAAAAACTGCGGGAGGTTCCCCTTGTTTTTGGTGTGAATTATTTCCTTTGCGACCTTGAAACTAATGAATTTTTGAATAATAGAAGGGATAAGCACGTTTGGATAAAGTGGATGGAAGAAAGGATTCATAATGATGTTGACGCAATAAAATCCCCTACAGGTCTTCTACCTCTCTATGAGGATGTAAGGAGGTTATTTAGAGCTGTATTGAACAAAGAATACGGCAAGGAAGACTATGAAAAACAATTCACAATACGCGTAAATGAAAACCTGGAGAAGATTAAACGCGTGAGGGACTTCTATGAGAAATTAAATGACACTCCCGAGAGATTATTCGAGGTGTTGGATGAGCAAAAACATAGACTACTTGATGCAAAAGAAAAGCACGGGAGTTATATCTCTCCATTTGAATTTTATTAAAAATGCCAACCATAGCAGAAAAGATTCTTGCCAAGAAATCTGGAAAAAGACGGGTAGAGCCGGGAGAAATTATTGAAGCTGAAGTTGACTATGTTATGGTAAATGATGTTACTGGACTTCCCGCATTTGAGGTTTTTGAGGAATTTAATACCAAACCCCTTAAAGAAAAGATCGTCCTAATCCCGGACCATTATGTTCCAAATAAAGATATTGCCTCCGCGGAACAGGCAAAGGCGATGAGAGAATTTGCAAGAAAGTACAAAATTCCAAATTACTTTGAGATCGGTACATCTGGGATATGCCATCAGATAATGATAGAGAGGGGATTTGTTGCCCCGGGAAGATTAATTGTTGGAGCAGATTCTCATTCATGCACTTATGGCGCCTTGGGAGCCCTTGGAACCGGGGTTGGCTCAACCGAGGCAGCTACAGTATTTGCTATCGGAAAACTGTGGTTCAAGGTTCCAGAAACACAGAAATTCACAATAGAGGGGAAACTAAATAGATATGTGATGGGTAAGGATATAATCCTACATATTATCTCTGATATTGGGGTTTCTGGCTCTCTATATAAGGTAATGGAATTTTATGGCTCAACGATCGAGGAATTATCATTATCTGACAGAATAACGATCTCAAATATGGCGGTGGAGGCTGGAGCGAAGGCTGGAATTATCCCTCCCGATGAAAAAGTCTTTCGATATCTCAATGGAAGAGTAAAAGGAGATTACGAGGCAATTTATTCTGACGGGGATGCCAACTATTCGGAAGAATTTGAATATGATGCAGAGGAGATTATTCCGGTAGTAGCGGAGCCATTCCTACCCTCAAATGTAAAACCCGCATCCGAGGTGGATGTGAAGATAGACCAGGCATACTTAGGTTCATGTACCAATGGAAGAATAGAAGACCTAAGAATTGCCGCAAAAATTCTGAAGGGAAAGAAGGTGCATAGAGATGTCAGAATGATAGTAGTTCCCGCAAGCAAAGAAGTATTTGAAGAGGCGCTAAGGGAAGGTCTAATCGAAATATTCTTAGATGCAAATGCCTATGTCTCTGGCCCAACATGTGGTGCTTGCCTGGGTGGCTATATGGGCGTCTTGGCTAGGGATGAGGTCTGCGTCTCATCAACAAATAGGAATTTCATAGGGAGGATGGGACACAAGGATTCGAGGGTTTATTTGGCATCACCAGCAGTTGTCGCAGCATCAGCAATTACTGGCAGAATCACGGATCCGAATGAATTATAAATTTAATAAAAAATGGAAAATAAAATTCGAGGCAGAGTGTGGAGGTTTCCGGATAATGTGGATACAGATCAAATAATTCCGGCGGAATATCTCACCACCTCCAAGCCAGAAGAACTGGCGAAACATGTATTTGAAAAGGTAAGACCGGAATTTGTAAAGAATGTTCAAAATGGGGATATTATCGTTGCCGGGAAGAATTTTGGCTGTGGTTCATCAAGAGAACATGCGCCGAGAGCGTTGCTCGGGATTGGAATTTCTGCAGTTATTGCAGAATCGTTCGCAAGAATATTCTTCAGAAATTCAATAAATATCGGATTGCCAGTTATTGAATGTAAAATTGATGTAGAGGAAGGCGATATGTTGGAGATAGACTTCGCAAATGGTAGGATCCGAGACATCAGAACTGCGAAGGAATTTAAATTTAAGAGAATGGCGCCATTTCTCTTGGAATTAATTAATTCCGGTGGCTTAGTCCCCTATGTTAAGAACAAACTGAAATGTAGATAATGTTGGTAGATGAAATTCCAATTGGAGAAGAATTCAAGAAGATCTTAAGATCAGAAAATATAACAAAACTATATCCCCCACAAGAGTCATTGGTAAGGAGCGGTATTCTCGAAACAAATGGGAATGTCGTTCTTTCGACGCCGACCGCCTCTGGAAAGACAATTGCTGCAGAAATAGCAATGATAAAGACATTGGAGAGGGGGAAGAGGGCTGTTTATATAGTTCCATTGAGGTCCCTGGCATATGAAAAATTCTTGGAATTCCAGAAGTATGAATCTCTTGGCTATAAGGTAAGGATCGAGACCGGTGACTTGGATTCCAAAAGGTATAAAAAATTCCTCGACTTCGACATCTTGGTTGCGACCGCAGAAAAGTGCGACTCCATCCTTAGGTCGAGACCAAACTGGTTTGAAGATGTTGGAATTCTTGTAATGGATGAGATTCATCTCCTGGGAACAGATAGGGGTCCGGTATATGAGATAATAATATCGAAATTTCGAAAATTATTCGGAGGTATTCAGATACTTGCCCTCTCCGCAACAATAGGAAATGCTGTTGAAATTGCGGAATGGCTAAATGCGGAGTTAATTAGGAGTGAATGGAGACCAGTTCCGCTAAGAGAGAATGTCGAAATAGGCAAGGATAAGTACAAGAAAATTAGGGAGATCGTGGAGAAATCCCTGAGCAGGGGTGGACAGGTATTAATATTTGTAAATTCTAGGAGGAGTGCTGAAGCGGTTGCGGAGAAGCTTGGGAACGATTTGAAATTCTCTGAGAATGAATTTGAGTATTTAAAAAAATTATCCGAGGAGATTCTCTCCGCCATAAGTTCTCCGACGAGGCAGTGCAGGAGACTCTCAAAATGCGTAATGAAGGGAATTGCATTTCATCATGCGGGAATTACAAATAAGCAAAGAATCCTAATAGAGGACTCATTTAAGAATGGTATTTTGAAGGTGATAGTTGCCACTCCAACATTGGCTGCCGGGGTTAATTTACCATCGAGAACTGTGATAGTTAGAGACTTAAAGAGATATGATGAGTCATATTATGGTTATATCCCAGTTCTCGAATATAAACAGCAGATAGGCAGGGCTGGAAGACCAAGGTATGATAAATATGGAGAATCGTTCATAATTGCAAAAGATGAGGATGAAAGGGAATTCCTGATTGAGAAGTATGTTAATGGTGAGGTCGAATCTCTAACCTCAAAACTTGGTGTAGAGCCGGTGCTTAGGTTTCATGTCCTTGCCACAATTGCTTCGGGATTTGCGAGGAGCGAAGACTCCCTCAGAGAATTCTTTAAATCAACATTCTTTGGTTATCAATATGGGGTCTCTGATTTAAAAAATTTGTTAAGGAAGATATTAATAAATCTTGAGGATTGGAATTTTATTAAGAGGGGGGAGAATTTCCTCATTCCAACACCCATCGGCAATAGGGTTTCTGAGTTGTATATTGATCCAAAAACTGCACATAATTATATCTCAATCCTCAAGATCGCGGAAAAACAAAACAGATTCCCCGCCTTGGGGCTCTTAGAGATGTTATGTGATGCATCAGAGATTAGGCTGTTAAGCGTTAAGCGTAGTGAAGAGCCGGAGTTATGGACACTCGCATATAAAGATTCAAACAAACTCCTCCGTGACATAGAGGGATTCGAATTGGATTTTAATTTCTTAGAGAGATTCAAGACCGCAAAGATGTTTGAATTATGGATAAATGAGGTTCCAGAGGATAAGATTTTAGAATTGTATAATGTTGCTCCAGGGATTTTATATTCGAAGATTCAGAATTTGGAATGGCTCGCATACTCTGCATCAGAAATCTCCCGCATCCTGGGACTAAAAAATTCTGCGAGAGAATTGAAAAAATTGGAATTGAGGATTAAGTATGGAATTAAGGAGGAATTGATTCAATTAATAGGAATAAAGGGCATAGGAAGAGTCAGGGCAAGAAAACTATTTAATGCCGGCTATAAGACAATTAACGATCTTAGAAATGCAGGAATTGAGGAATTGAGGAGATTGATTGGTGATAAGGTCGCCGAGAATGTGATTAATGAGATGGAGAATATTTGACATCATTATGCGGATTAATTAATATATTTATGCGATAATGCAAAAATAAATAAAAATAAATAAAAAATAGAATTGTGATGGAAAATGGCAGAAAAAAAGAAGATGAGAATTGTAGATGAGGAATTGGAAAAGGAGATCAGGAAGGTTGTGGATAAAGAGATAAAGAATGCTATGAAGAGAATTGAAGAAACGAAAAAAACACTTACAGAGAAGACGGATGAGACCGCTGAGGCGATAAGGGAGAAGCCATTTATGTGGGTAGGTGGAGCATTCATTGCGGGTCTTTTGTTGGGAAAGATATTATCAAAGTAAAATGATTAAGAGCATATTAGATATTACAGAGGGGATTACATGCACGATAGTCAAATTGTTCAGGGATGAGATAAGGAGGGAGATTGAGGAGAACGCAAAAATAATTCAGGACGGGATTGCAAATGGTATTAAGGAGGGGGTGGATTACACAAAGAGCGAATTAACACACATCTCTCTTGTCTTATTCACACTTCTTCTTGGCTCGGTTTTTATTATGTATGGTGCATCGGTCTATCTTGATAATTTCTTTGCAAATAAGGGAATTGGATTCCTCCTAGTGGGTGCAATTTCGGTGATGTTCTCCTTGATTCTCATAGTTAAGAGATGAAACAAGGAGTTATCACGAGGGCATATAAGCATGTAAATATTGAGGTTACGGTTTGCACAATTTTTTAGACAACCTTCGTTTTGCGGACTATGAAGTTCCCGAAGGAATTGGCGTAGTTAAGCGTAGCCGTATGTCCGCTGTTAGGCGAAGCATAGCCAAAGGCGAAGCCACATATCCACCTGTTGTCCGAGTGCGAAAGCACCGAAGCGAAGTGGATGGTTCGGCTCGGCGGCCGAGAATTTATATGTTCTCATGGAAATATCTCCTTTATTAGAGGAATTAGATTAGCTGCCCATAAAATTGAAGCAATTATCATAAATTCTCCAATTTGACCAAAAGTTATCCTATATCTCTTTATTGGAATTTCAAATGATGGCAATCTTTCTTCGAAAAATAAAAATAATGTCCCTGAGATCAGTATGAATACCTGTCCAATTGTTTCTTTAGTAATAGCATTTGCCAAATAGAGCTTGACTAATACAAATATCATAGAAATAATAAGAGGAAACCATACTTTTTTACTTATAGCAGCCTTAACCTCATACTTTATTTTTTTATTTAGTTCCACTTCCGTGATAATGATCGGTTTATTCTTTCTCAAAAATTGATACATTAAAAAAGCTATCCAATCAACTTGATCAATTCTGTAATTTAACACTTCAAAGATGAATTTCTCTCTTAATTCCTCTTTGTGATTTTTATTTTCTTTAAGGTTTACAAGCTCCCAAAGTAAGTATTCTTTTAAATATTTAATATCTTTTTGGCTTATAGTTATTTGTCCTTTCTCTGAAAATAGACATTTTTCTATCCAATAGGAAAATAATTTCTTTTCAGTATCTTGTCTTTTTAGATTTTTCAGCAATATTTTAATATACTGCACATCATTAATTTTTTTGATGGTTTTTGGGGTTAATATGACCAAAAATTGAATTATCAAATTAAATTTCTCAGTAGGAGGACTTCTATCTATCTTCTCTTTTAGTTTATTCCAATATTCTGAGAAATCTTCATCAACAATCAATGCTGATGCTATTGCCGTTG
>Ga0190363_1000164_pt1 | contig 37446 bp, 45 predicted proteins | sample 48721867_MG_FD_161272 | JGI IMG/M metagenome (GOLD analysis project Ga0190363, IMG submission 161272) | Hydrothermal vent microbial mat bacterial communities from Southern Trench, Guaymas Basin, Mexico - 4872-18-6-7_MG | ecosystem: Environmental > Aquatic > Marine > Hydrothermal vents >... | reverse complement strand
CACCAAGAGGCAAACTGATTATAGAAGATAGCAAGGGAAAAGTTTGGGAGATAAGTTATGGTGATGTTGTATACTTAGAAGGAATAGAGTATAGGCCTATACTTTAATTAGCCCCTTACGTTTTAACATAAATAATTCTTCTCTTATATCCTTAGCTAAATTATAACATCCCTCACCTTTTTCTAAAACACCTTTCAGAATAAGTGTCCTAATAACTTTTAAAGGATTTTTAACACCCAAAATCTCTAATTCTCTTAAAGCCAATATTTCTCCAACAGAAATATTTCTAATAAAATACAGTGTTACTTTCTTTTCTTCTTCGCTACTTATCTCCTTGCCTTTTAAAGATTTTAAAATTTTATAAAAGCGTTCAAAATACGTTCTTTTACTATACATAGGTAAGGCCTCTATACATAATATTTTATGACATCAGTTACTAGGGATTCAATTAGAACTTAGCTTAAGCTAAGTTTATAGGTTTTTATGAACATTCATTTACTTCTAATTTTAAGTCTATAATAATTACGTATTAGTAAGGCTATTCCTCGCCTTATCGCCTCACTTCTAGATGAGAACATACCTTCTTCTACTAGTTTGTCAAGTTCCTTGAGAAGTTCCTTAGGCATTTTCACTGAAACAACAACAACTCTTCCCATAGTTTATAGCCTCACTAAAGGGATTTCGAATATATTTTCGGTATTGCACATAGTATAAAAGACTATTCCCTTATCAATAGTACCATGTTCTTATGTACATGTGTTCTGTTAATTTAGCATAATTGGGATCTCTATAACCTTTGCAAACATTTTTAAGAGGACATTTACTGTATTTTAGTACCTTACAGTTATCGCACTTAGGCAAAGGTTTTGTACAGCATCTCCTGCCTAGCATCCACAAAAAATCATCTAGGTATAGTGGTAAAATGCCTGCTCTTCTAGAAATTTCTTTGTATGCTTTTCTTACAGTTAACCTTATAATTACATCTTCTTCTCTCGTTAAATGCTTACCTATGCTTATAGCTTTCCATAATTTCGGATTTAGCGTTACTATGTTTAGTCTAAAAGCTATTCGTGTGAGATGATTATCCACGGGAATTTCTACATTAACTAAATCCTTTATATGAATTATTCCTCTTCTTTCAAGAAACTTTACTAGCAAATATGCTTTCTTTTCAACAGGGTCTTCATAAGCTTTAAAAACCTTTAATGTCTCAATCAAACCCTTTCCTTTTCTCCTTAAATAACCATGACTTTCAACTATAAGCTTACATGCCTTCCCATGGTATAGTTTTAGAAGTTTATGGCCTAAATCTCGAAGTAGCATGGTCCTTATATTAATATCCCATATTTTTGCCTTACCGTAATTTAGCCATGACATAACATCCTTTAATTTAATTTTAGCCATACGTTTAGGTGAGAAAAAATCTGGGTCTTCATTGTATTTCATCATGCCGAGTCTATAAAGAAGATCTGCACCATGATATAATTTTCCATTAATCCATTCTTCGTAGCTTACCCCTCTATAGCTTGTTCTATGATCTATAGCTACCATAAAGAGAAAATAACTTGTAACGTCTTCAATATTGCCTGTTGGTGGGTAATATTCGGGGTTTGTAAAGCTATCTAAAGATATTTCAACATGCTTAATGTATTTACTTACATTCCTTATAGCTTTATCATTAATTTCTATCATATGTTTTCTCCTCTAAATCTCCCTGAATATAGTTTATGTGGTTTTTCGGTTAACCTTATGAAAACTATTTGCGCAATTCTAGAATTTTCTTCGATAACTACACCTTCATCATTATGTACAACCAATAGTATTTCACTTCTACCATAATATCCTGGATCCCAAAGAGCACATCTTACATCGACTCCCATCCTTAAAAGAGAGGATCTTGGAAAACAAATGCCCACAGCATCTTCAGGTACATGAATAATTTCGTTAATCAATACTTTATATACTCCTTTAGCTAGAAACCATTTACCATTTCTCTTAGGAACCTCATATACTGCTGAGAGATCCCTTTTCCTAACTCCTAAATACCCTTTAGACTTAAATTTAAACACTTTAGATACTGTTAAGTCTATTCCTGCTGGTTGTACTTGCTCATTGAACATAATGTTCCTTATGTATTTTACAATACGGAACCCAGGGATAGCCATATGAACCCCATTTTCTACATTGCTTTCTACATTGTTTATATTCTATTCTTACATTTCTTTAAGGGTAAACTTTAAATGCTATGGGGGGTAATCCCCCAAGAGGGGGGTGTTAGGGGGCGATGACGGAACTCGTAGCTCTGCAAAGAGAAGTTGCCATACCGAAGGTCATTGGTAAACATGTTTACGGGGAACTTTACGATTGCGATACTAAACTCTTGAGGAATAAAAGAGTACTAAAAAACATAGTTATTGAAGCAGCAAAGATAGGCAATATGACGCTGCTAGATGTGAAATCGTGGAAAATAGGTGATGGTGTAAGCATAGTTGCTATTGTTTTAGAAAGCCATATTGCTGTACATACGTGGCCTGAGTTTAGCTTTGCAACAGTTGACGTTTATTCCTGCGGTGAACACACGGATCCTGAAGCAGCTTTTCGCTATATAGCCACCAGCTTAAAGGCAAAGAAGATTATTAGAGGTTATGTGGATCGTTCTTATCGGGGATGAGGATTACTTTGCCAATCCCCTATGAGTACAATAGATTTTTTATGTTATTCTTCTAGAAGCTTCTTAACCTTTGTAAGATACCTTGCGGTCTTAATTGCTTTAGATGGTATTTCGATTGTTTTACCTTTATATATGACATAGTGTTTAACGTTAATTCCCGGAACAAGCTTTAGACATTCTTCAACCATCATATGTAGTTGAACGCAATGTGGACTACCATCAACGGTAAGAACAATTATCTCAATAGGTTTGCAAGAATTCATTATTGTAGCAAGTTTAAAACCCACCATATTCATATGTTCCTCCTCCAAACAGACAGCTAAAGGTACATGGTCTTTAGAAAACTCATTTAAAACCTCCGGATATTCGTCCCGCAAACATGTACCATATATGAGAATTCTCTTTAGCTTTCTTATTACACGCGAACAAGCATTTACGTGAATTAATTTTCTGAAAACTATATTGTTTCTAAACATATTAGCACCCAAATAATTAGTAGCTAAGGAAAGTTCATTAACATAACGTAGGTTTAAACTAAATATGTGGATTGTATGAGAAAACACTACGACATTGTTGTTATAGGGGCAGGTCCTGCTGCATTAGTCTTTCTGAAATTTCTTAGCAGCAGATTTAATGTAGCAGTTTTTGAAAAGCTACGTGAAGTAGGTGTCATAGAGCATTGTACAGGTATTGTTAGCCATAGAGTAATAGATATTGTGGGTAAACCAGCTCTCAAAAGTATTCTAAACAAGTTTTCTTCGTTACGTATTTTAACTGAAAATAATATTGAGCTTAGGATAATACCAAGTAAGCCTGTTTACGTTTTAGATAGAGTAAGGTATGTGAAAGAACTATTTGATACTGTTAAGGACAAATATGACTTCTACTTTGCTACCAAGGTTGAAAACATAAAGGTTAAGGATAATGTAGTGAAGGCCGAACTTAGTAGTAAAGCTAATGTTTGCAGCAATATTATAGTAAACGCTGAAGGAGCTATTCAGAGAATTAGGAAGTCGATCCTAGGGAAAACAGTTATCAGACCTCCTAAAATCTATGGTGTACAAGCAGATTGTAAAGGAAAAGTTGATAACATTGATGAGTTTATAGTTTTCTTTTCCGATAGGTTTGCAAAAGAGTTTTTCGGATGGATAGTTCCTCTAAACAGTAATAAGGTAAGAATAGGTATAGGAGGAAAGAATGCAAATTTAAGCTTATTAAATACTTTTATAAAATTCGTTAGTTCCAGGAACATTGCTCTTGTAAAGGAAAAGATTAAGGTTTTTGGAGGGCTAATACTTAGAATACCACCTTTCTGGAAAGATCACTACCAAGGAGTAGTAATGCTTGGGGATGCAGGCTTCCATGTAAAACCTATAACTGGGGGAGGACTATACGTACATAGCATGTTTGCGAAAAAATTAGCTGAAACACTTAGTTTTAAAAGAAATGAACTCATTAACGCGCTCAATACTTATGAAAAACTGACCAGAGGATTACGTTTAAAATTAAAAATACAAGGCGCTATCTCTAAAACATTTCACGAGCTACCTTTGAAGGAAAAAGAAAACATGTTTAGAGCTATTGGTGGTTTAGGAGAATTAAAAGAAGTCGACTATGATCATCATGAAAAATTACTAGGTACTATGATAAGCAAGCCTAAATTAATTTGCAGACTATTTTCTAAAGCACAATTTATAACTAAAAACCTGGTTTATAGCTTAAAACTATTCTTTCAATAACGCATGAAGAAAATGTTGCCAAGTAGCTTGTTACAATTAGCCCTATAAAGCCAGTAATTATAAGCATTATACTAAAGTTTCCTAATGGTTTATTCTTTATCTTTGAAAGGACAAGCTGGAAGAGCCCTCCCTCAATAAGGGATATAGATAATAAATCACCTACAGTTATAGGAATATACATCGTTACTAATATTCTCTCAACATATTCTGATGTACCTATAAATAGACCTTCTATGAAGTATGTGAAGGCAACATAAGGCGGTATAAGTGCTGTTATAGCCTCTGAAGTTAATCTAAGAAACCCTATAATAACCATTAACAACAATGCTTCCAAAATCTTCTCATTAAACCATAAACTAGATGCTTCAAGACATAGCTTGGTTAAAAGACTTTCTTCAACGTCTTGAACAATAGGGCTTAATATTTCATGAGCATAAGTAGGGTTTGTTGATGCAACAGAGATTCCGAAAAGCAATGTACTCGAATATATAACTATGAGTATTACTGGCAGGACTTTAGCTAGACGTTCATGTTCTATATTTACACTATGCTCTATAATGCTCATCCCAACACCCTAATTTATCACAACTTATATCTCTAAACGACAGTCATGGATATATAGATTTAGGAAATATTTTTATTTGTCTATGTTTACTAAGCGGTATCACATAGTTACGTACCTAGCAAGTAAAGTAGTGGAAGCTTATGAGTTTAAGAAAGAAAACTAAGTGTGAAATATGTGAAGAAAACTACGCTGAATACGTTTGCAAAATTTGCAAAAGAAACGTATGCTTAGACCATTTTAATTTAAGTAATGGAATATGTGTTGTATGTAATGAAAGTTTATGTGAATTATGCAGAGAGTATCTTGCAACAGAAACCTGTATCTACTGCGGTAAGATTATTTGCGAGCGATGTTCTGTACAATTAGATACTATTAGATATGTTTGTCTTAATTGCTATTATAAGTCTAAACATGTAAGTAGAGCGTGATTAGCGTTTTAACTTTGCTTCTCTTTAAGTATTTTCTTCAGTAATTCAACGTTTTCCTTGTGTTTTGATCTACGCCTCATGTCAATATATATCCCTAGTTTTTTAGCTATGTCTATAGTTATTCCCGCCTCTTTAATTTCCGGAAGACTAAATCCTTTACCTTCTCTACGTTTAGGTGTTACTTTACCCTTGCTTACTAACCTAGGGGTTTTAACTATAGGCCTATATTTTTTCACAGACATGAACCTAAACACCCGCAATTGTTTTCAAGGAACTTTTAACTTAAAATCTTCTTTTACTACATTTAATGCTATACTTGTATTTGTACTTATAACATATGGTTTTGCAAGTAAACCCTTAATGAACTTATTTAACTCGCTTATATTTCTAAACTTTGCAACAACTATTACGTCAAATTCTCCTGTAACATCGTAAACTGCACATACATTAGGATACTTAGCTACTTCCCTTTCCACATCTATTATATGTTTACCATCAACTTTAACTAGTATTAAGGCTGTTACATCATATCCTATTTTTGTGAAATTAACTTGAATTGTAAAATCCTTTATAATGCCGCGGCTTATAAGCTTCTTAATTCTTGCATATACTGTGCCAACAGAAACACCTAGAGTTTTAGCTAACTTTCTATACGTTATTCTAGGGTTTTCTATGAGAACGTTTAGTATTTTCTTATCGAGCTCATCGAGCATTTTAAAACATACCACCTACACGTTCCTACAGTATTATATTTACTACATAGATATTTCATATACTTATTTTTATTAATGTTTATAAGTAAAAATGTAGACTATAGTAATTATAGCGGAGGGTGAATTAGGAGTATATGAGTAAAGCAAGTAGAGTTAAAATAAGAAGACTTGTTCTTGACGTTTTAAAACCTCTTAAAGAACCTTCAGTTGTCGATGTTGCTAAGGCGTTAGCAAAAGTCAAAGGCGTCTCAGCAGTAAATGTTACTGTTAATGAAGTTGATGTTGAAACAATGGGTCTAATAATTACTATTGAGGGTGAAGATATAAATTTCGATAATATTGAAAAAGAGTTAACTAGGGTAGGTGCTGTCATACACAGTGTAGACCAAGTTGTTGTTGGTGAAAAAATTATTGAATCTGCCCAACCCCCTCAAGCTAGAACATAGAGCTAAACACGAAGTTCTAAGATACATAATCTTAGGTATGAGCGATGGTGTACTCTTCGCGTTAGGCATATTGCTTGTTACATTAGAGTTTGCAGCTCAAGAAGCCGTAAAAGCCTGGATAGGTGGTGTCGTAACAGCAGCTCTAACAAATTCTTATGGAGCATATTTTGCTGAACGTTCTTTCGAAGAAGCTAAACTTTACGTACTTGAGAGACATTTATTGAAAAGTCTTAAAGGGACTATTATATCTAAGAAGACAGCTTTAAAAGTACGTGTAAGAGTTCTCGCTGCTGGTGCTTCAACCCTCCTAGGAGGCTTATTACCTGCATCTTTTTTCTTTATGCTACCATATCCAATAAACGCTATTTCCGGAATAGTATTGGCGCTTACTACTTTAGCATTAACAGGTCTCGTTACATCAAAAAAGGAAAGAATAAAAATAGCATTTCTATATACAGGAGGAGGAATGCTTGTAGCCGTATTAACATATATTATTGGTCAAATTCTTTAACAAACTTTGCTTCCAGGCTTTACATCACCATCCACAGTTAATATTCTAGGAACCTCACCTTTACCGCAACCAGCAGCCAAAAGCATACCCTGACTTAAATACCCCTTAAAGGCTTTAGGTTTTAGATTTACTACAACAACTATCCTTTTACCTAAAAGGTCTTCTGGAGAATAAACATCGCCAAGGCCAGCCACAAGCTGCCTTTCTCCTAATTCTCCAAGGTCAACAATTAGTCTTAAGAGCTTTCTTGTACCTGGAATCTTCTCTACCTCTTTAACTACACCTACTCTTAAGTCTATTTTTGAAAAATCTTCAATAGTTATATAATTTTCCTGCATTTCTAACACCAGTCGACTACTGTTGCTTCATATTGCATTACTATTCTTATTTATTTTCTCTATAAATTAGTATTAGTAGTTGAGGTTATGTGAAAGATGCAGGAGACAGTAGATTACAATGCTTGGTTTAATAGAAAAAAGGCATTTCTTAGAAGGCTTAAAAAAGACATGGAAACGGGGTATTTTGATAAAGAGCTTGAAACGTTGATTCTTCTATTAAATAGTTTTAATGATGTATTTACTACAAGTAGTTGTTCAGGCAGAATTATGGTATTTTCCTCTAAAAGACCTTGGGATAGAAAGTCCATCAAAATATACTTAAAATCCCATGATACAATAAGTGTAGGAAACTTAGAAAGAATATTAGAAGAGAGCAACGATAAAAACCTATGGTTCGTTCTTCAGCCCCCTATACTTCATGTATCTTGTTTAACCTCTATGAGAGCTCAGGAACTTTTAAAGATAGCTAGAAACATAGGGTTTAAACACAGTGGCATAATAAGTTTTGCTAGAACAGGCATAGTTGTAGAGCTAAGAGGTAATGAACATTTAGAAGTTCCTTTAAGACTTTATGGAAAGTTCATATGCAGGAAAAGCAGCTTAAAAACATTAGTTAAATGGGCTAATAAGCTCCTTCTAGACTCTAAGAAGAAGATATTTAAGCTAGAAACTGAAATCAGAAAAAACTGGTTAAAAAGTAGTAGGTGAAGAATCATGGCTAAGGTTAAAACGCCATTGGATGTTATTAAACCGTTAACATCCGGTCAAGAAGAATTCCTAAAAGCACTTCACAGCAAGGACTATGACATTGTTGGTGTTTTTGGCCCTACAGGTACAGGTAAAAGCTTACTATCAATAGCATATGGTATTACAAAGGTTTTAAAGGAGAAGTACCAAAGATTTATCATAGCAAGGCCTCTTATAGACATAGTTTTAGAAAAAGAAATAACAGCTGTAGAATTAGGCAGCCTATATTACGAAATTATTTCAACATACATTAGGGATATATTATCCAGTTTCATAGATTGGAACATTATCGAGGACCTTATCAGAAAAGAGAAAGTCATTTTAGCTGATATACACTTCTTACGTGGTAGAACATTCGATAATTCAATATTGTTTTTAGACGATTCACAAAACATACCGCCAGAGAGCTCGCTAGAACTTCTTATGAGAATGGGTAATAATAGCAAAATGATTGTAGCTGGAGACCCCGTTTTCCAGAAAAACCCAGAAATAGTTTTAGATGGCGCAACGCTTCTTCGAGAAGCCCTAATAGGCGAAGAAAGGGCAATAGTTATTGATTTAGGGCTTAAAGACGTTGTAAGGGTTGGAGCTAGGAGAGGCATAAAATTAATATTAGAAGTACGTATGAGAAAGAGAAAACTCAATGATGTTGAAAGAGAAATTCTTGAAGCAGCAAGAACGTATGCTCCAGACGCAGACGTAATAACAGCTGCAGAATTTGTTAATGAAAAGAAAAAGTATGGAATTTCAGGTGAACATACACCAGATGCCTTAATAATAACAAAAGAAGACCATTTAGGCAGACTTGTTGGTAGAGGAGGAGAAAGAATAAATAAAATAGAAGAAGAAGTCGGGCTAAGAATAAGGGCAATAGAACTAACACTGGACTTTAAGGAACTAGTTAGAGCAGTACATCCTGTTAGTTGGATACATAAACACATCATAGATGCCGATTTTGCAGGACCATACATGTTATTCAAGGTTGATAGAGACAACTTTGGTCCGTTTGTTGGGCAAAAGGGATTCTATGTTAAATTCCTAGATTCTATATTGAGAAAGCTTGTTGGGGTAGGAGCTAGAGCATTAGAGGTTGAAGTGCCGAGAAGACGTAGAAGAAGATAATTCAATCAACATTTTGCTTACTTTTTAACGCAATAATCTAAAACTACTTGGTACTTTCTTGGCCCAACAGATCTTACAACACGTGAAAATATAAGCTCATAATCTTTAACATATTTCTCTAGTTCTCTAGCGTATATTTTATGAGCCTTCTCTAGGCTTTCTCTCTTACCAATAGATCTTATGAAAAGGTATGCATGTAGAAAGCCTTTATTTTTCATTGATAATATCGCGTATTTCAAATAACTTATTGCTAACTCTGGTAATGGCATAAGTACTCTATCAGCTACACCTACTAGTTTTTCTGTAATGACTTCAGCAGCATCCCCTAAAATGGGAATTACATAGTTTTCTACTTTATTTAACATAACATTTTCTACCATGTATTTGTAAGCGTAAGGGTTTATATCTATGGAATATATTTTTACATGTTTAACGGTCTTAGCTATGATTATTGAAAAAAGACCTATGCCAGCAAACATGTTTACTATGGTTTCACTGGGTTTTACCGTGTTAGCTATTCTTTTATGCTCGTAGTTTAAGGCTGGCGAGATGTAAACCTTGGTTATGTCAAGTTTAAATTTGCATCCATGTTCAACATATATTGTTTCGCTTTTTCGTTGACCTGCTAGATGTACGTATTCACGAAGCCTAAAGGTTCCCTTTACTTCGGAAGCAGCGCACCAAACACTTTTCACATAGGTTATTTCATTGATAAGTTCTTCAGCTATCTTTCTTATTTCAGCCATGCTTATGTTTGGAGATTTACGTATTACCGCTATATCTCCGATTATTTCGATACGCGACCATATCTTTTTAGCTTTCTCAACTCCTAAAACTTTACAGGCAAGTCTACGAAGTAGTTTATTACCGTAGTTTAAACTCAATTAATCACCTACGGGAAGTGTAAGCTCATGGCTAAAAGGCTATACATTGAATGGTTTCCTAAAAAAGGTTCTTTAATGGCTACGTTTAAACCTTACGAACTAGTTATTGCATTTAAAAACATTATTTTCATGCTTCTACCTAGGGAAGTAAGGATATTAAATAATGTAGAAAAGTTTGAAGAAGGAAAGCATGGTAAAAAACACTACATTTATGTTAAACTTAGTAAGAACGTTAACCCTATTTCTATGAAGGGAGAATATATTCAAAAACCAAGAATAATTGAGGGATTTGAGCTAAGATACACGAACATTGATTTCTCAAGATATTTAACCGTGGTAACTCCTGGTGCTTTTCTTTACAACTATGTAATAATATCCGATAACGAAGTATTCATCGAAACCTCAGCTAACAAAGAAGTATATTTTGAAGAGCTAAAAGGAGCTCTAACTATATATTTCGTCTAAGCTTGTTTAAATATAAGTAGCTCATTTAGTTTTTTAATTAAAATGTTTTTAGCTTTTTCAATATCCTTATCGCTTATTGTAAGTACTTCTCCTCCATCAACAAGCACCTCGCCTTTAACAATAACTGTTTCAACCTCCGCCTTAGAAAATAGCACTGTGGAATAGTATGATCCCTTATATGGCCACCCTTCAGGGTCTTTAGTGTTTAAAACAACTATGTTTGCATCGTAACCAGGCTTAATTAAGCCATGTTTTTCTATACCTGGAAACTTTGCCGTACCTCCTGTAACCATTTTTAATATTTCAAAAGATTTTAACCTCGGAGGAGAACCATATAGATTATTAGTTATGTACATAGCTGTTCTCGCCTCCGCTAATATGTCCCATTCAGGGTTAACATCCACACCGAAACCTACACGCACCTTTTTATGAAGCATACTTATTAATGGCGCTATGCCTGATAAGAGAATAGTATTTGATATAGGACAATGTGCAATATTTGTTAATGTTTTTGCTAAAATATCTATCTCTCTTTCCGAAACCCACACAGCATGAGCCAATAGAGTTCTTTCACCTAAAAGGCCTAAATCACGAAGTACTTCTACAGGTCTTTTACCATATTTTTCCTTAGCATATTTTACATCGTCTTGTATTTCCGATAGGTGCATATGAATAGGCATGTTTTCCTCCATAGCTATTGTTGAAATTTCTTGAAACTGGTTGGGTTTTAGAAACCTAATACCGCAGGGTCCTAGTGAGACAGTTATTCTATTATTATCCACGCCGTTCCATTTCTTGTAGAGATCTAAATTCTCTTTGAGCGTTTCCTCATAGGACTTTATTTTAGTATCCATTATTGCAACTGATAGGTTAGCCATTATTCCGGTTTCATGAATTGCTCTTGCTACTGAGTCCATGTTAAAATGCATATCAGCTACACCTACAATACCGTTTTTTAGCAAGTTGTATATTGCTAGTTTTGCAGCATAATATGATTCCTCAGGAGTAAGCGATTTCTCATAAGGCCAAGCTACTAAGTCTATCCATTCATCTAACGTGAGCCCTATTCCTACGAAGCGAATTAAATGTAAAGCTAAATGGTTATGATAACTTATAAATCCCGGTAATGCTATTCTGCCTTTAAGGTTTAGTACTAAGTCAGCATACTTGAATTCGTAAGGTAACTCATCGATTTTACCTACGCTAATTATCTTTCCTTCATCTATGTAAATATAACCCTGTTCTATAATGTCATCTTCATTAGACATAGTAAGTATTGTAGGGTTAAAAAGAAGAATAGATGGCAAACTTTTCACCACTCAAAGGCTTTCTAGACAAAAATTTTAAGTTGTATTGGTAAAGAATATGGATTATATTGAAGCTATAATTCTTTTTATTTCCTCTAATTTTTGCTTATACTTAAATGCTTCTTCTTCTAGGCTTCTAACTTTTTCTTCTAATCTTTTTACTTTATTTTCTAATTCTACTTTGACATTATTTAGTTCTTCTATTTCCTTTCGTAATTTCTCTATTTCCCTCTTATACTGTTCTTCAACTACCTCGGGTATTTCTATTCTCACACCTTCACGTAAGAATCTCCGATATGTTTCATGAATAAGTTTCCCTGCCTTAGTCTTTCCTGCTAAGTGATTTCTAATTGTTCCCTCGCTTCTGCCTAATTCGTCAGCTATTTTTGATGTCGTATATCCTGCTTTAGACCTGGCAAGTGCTGCTGCAGCTACAGCTAAACTGTCAACCCAGGTTAATCTTTCTTCTGCTTTCCTTATTTCCTCTATAACATCAGGTCTTAATAATGTAGCTATTAAAAGTGCTGTTTCAAGTTTGTGAATATCCTGCTTACCTAAAGGTCTTAAGGGTATTCCTTCAGCCATACCTCTATCACCGACTGTAGTATAGTATTTTTAAATATTTTAAGTGTTTTAGTTTTCTTAAAGTTAAAGCTGTAGAGGTAAATTTTTGCTTAAAATAAAACTCATCATGAAGAATATTCAGAAACCCAGATTAAGAGAGAGAATACTAGGATATGTAGTAGCCGAATACTCCATTTTTAAATTAGGTTTAATGTGTTACGAAGATATACCTAAAGGTAAAGTCCTGGAATTCTTTGTATTAGTTGACAGATATGATAACTATCCTAAATATAGATACATTGAAGTTGAAGGAGACCTAGGTTATGGTACATTACTAGGACAGAGAGAGTATTTTGAAGAACTAAGTAAGCACTTACCTTTTGCTAAATACTATATAAGTCCATGGAACACCATATGTGGCCTCATATCTTATATTGATGGAAGAACTTATCTTAGTGAGAAAGAATTTGAAAAAAGAGTTGCTTTAAAAGATAATAGGTTTTCTAAAGGCTGGTATAATCTACTTAATGCTTATGGAAAAAGGCCTTTAGAGAACGTATTTAGGAAAATAAAAATTTCATTTGTAGCTGAAATTGTTTAAACTAAGTTAGTATAAGGCCCTTACTTAGTTTTTCACGTAATTTATTAAATACTGTTACTATTTCATGCTCATAGGGTATTCCGTTTCTTGCACCTTTCCTACTAACTTTTATTCCAGCAGCAATACTAGCAAAAAGCGCAGAGTCCCATAAATTATAGCCTTTAAGTAAAGATGCTGTAAGCGCAGCTGCAAATACGTCTCCTGCTCCAGTAGTGTCGACAACTTGTTTAGGTTTATAAGGCGGCACTCTTATTCTTGCATCGCTAAACACTATGTATGAACCCTTAGAACCCATTTTAACTACAACTATTCTTGGCCCGTATCTTAAAAGCTGGAAAGCTGATTCAGGGTCTTTGGAGCCTGTTAGACATTCTAACTCTCTCAAGTTTAAGTAGAGTATTTTAACGTGTTTGAGTATATTAAGGAATCCTTTTAAACCGTATTTGCAGACTACAGATCCGGGATCGTAGCTAAAAGCTACGTTATACTTTAGGATCATTTCAGCTATATCTTCGGCTAGTTTTTTCCTTATACTTGCCGCATGCAGTATTTTTGCTTTCGAAATATAGCTCCCATCTAAGTCGTTTTTAGAAACGTATGCATTTGCTCCTCTATAGGCTATCATCCTCCTACTTCCATCCTTTGTAACTATGATGAACACTTTACCTGTGGGGTGCTTATTATCTACTTTTAGCCTTGATATGTCTACTTTCTCTCTAATAAACTCGTTTTTAATAAAATCTCCGAAATTGTCTTTACCTATTCTTCCTATGAAACCGCTTCTTACATTTAACCTGGATAGAGCCACTGCATAGTTTGCTGCTGAACCTCCTGCAGAAATTACTGCATCTTGTGCCTCTATTGCTTCGTCTTCGCCAGGTATTTTGTCAACGTACATTATTATGTCTACGTTTGCGTTTCCTACAGCTATAACGTCTGGTGTCATTCTTCATCTTCACCTCTTGATGGATATTTACTTATGAAGTAATCTTGAATTATCCAGCCAAATTTTTCTATTAGTATAAGGTATGCTGCTTGAGGCGGTATGAGGCCTTCTTCGGTTATTATTGCATCTATATATTCTGGAGGCGTTATATCAAATGCGGGGTTTCTAACAGTAACATTTGGATTTTCTTTCAAATATTTCTCGTCAACTATTTCTCTTGGATCTCTTTCCTCTATTTCAACAAGTTCCCCTATCACTGTAGCTGGGCTGAACTTATATGTCTCAGCAGCTACAAAGACTCTAACTCTGGCTTCATGTGCTGCTAAAGCTATGTTTGATGTACCTATTTTATTAACTACTGCTCCATTGGCTGCTACAGTGTCTGCACCTACAATTACCTTATTCACCTTCTTCATTATGTATCTTACAGCGGAGTCCGGAATTAATGTAACATCTATTCCTTCAGAAAGTAGTGTTCTTACTGTTATATGTCCTTGAAATTTAGGCCTGGTTTCAGTAGCATAAACTTTAATATCTTTCCCTTGTTTATGTGCATGTATTATTACTGAAAGGGCTGCCGTACTGTTGCAATGTGTTAACACTACGTCTCCACTTAATATTCTTCTAGAACCGATGATACCTATTTCTTCTGTTGCTGTTAAAGAGTACTTTATAAATTCATTAGATAATTTTGCTACTAAGGCTTTTGCTTCAGCCATATTAATAGGTCTTTTTCTTCTTAACCTTGTTATAACATACATTATTGCGTTAGGTAAGGAAACAGCTGTAGGTCTGGTTTCTAAAAGTATTTTTGCAGCATGATCAATATAAGCTATGAAAACTTCTACATCGTCTGGACCTTCATATTTTTCAGCAGCAATCTTTAATGCTTTTGCTGCTGCTCTGGCTATTCTACCAGCTCCTCGTATCTTCATGGTTTTTATGTCGTTAGCTATTTGAAGAACCTCTATAGGACATTTTATTTTAACCATTATTTATCGCCTTCAAAATTCTATCTATTACCACATAAACATCTGTTGCCTGAAGCGGCCATGCTCTAAGGACATCTCTCATGAGAAGCGGTATTGCTTGGGGTGCTATAACACCGTATTCCGTTATTATTGCATCCACATATTCTGGGGGAATAACGTCTAATATTGGAATCTCTGTTTTAACTAATTCGCCTATTTTCTGCTTAACTTCCTTAGGTAGTATTGTTTCCTCCGGTGCATGAGGTATTTTAACGAGTTCTCCGAAAACTGTTTCATAATTAAATTTCAGTGTTGAGGCAGCTATGAAAACTCTAACCCTAGCTTCATGAGCTATTAAGGCCATTAGTGACGAGCCTACTTTACTTATTACTGCCCCATTTGCTGCTACAGCTTCTGCACCTAGAAACACTTTTGTCACATACTTCATAAAATATCTCATAGCAGAATCAAGGATTAATGTTACTTTTAACCCTAACTTACCCAGTTCTGATGCTACTATTTTCCCATCATCCCCTGGTCTCGACTCGGTAATATATACTTCGAATTTCTTATTCTGCTCTAATGCTTTTTCAAAAATTTTCATGACTGTTCTGCTATAAGCTGAGGTCATTATTTTATCTCCAGAAACTATTCTATTAGCACCTATGGTGGCTATTCTCTCTATATCATCTGTTATTTTTTGCCTAAGCTCCATTAGCTTATTTAAAATAGCTGTTTTAGATTCATCCAGCTTAAGTCTTTCGCCAACTACCTTGTTTAAGACAGCTAGTATGTCCCGAGAGCAGTTAATAAGCATCGCTGATGTCGGCCTAACTTTAATCACTTCACTTATCACATGGGTAGTATTTAATACTAAATCATTTATTGACGCAGACTTCTTAGTTAAAGTCTCTAATGTTTCAAAAGTTCTCTCCACTAATTCTGTTGAGCTTCTAATATTCCAAGATATAATATCCTGTATCAGCTTTGAAACTATAACCTTAGAAGGCATATTGTCCATCTCAATTAATGATTATTTTTAAGTAATGAAGGGTAGAAATATTTCTTCCCTGCCTTCTTCTTTTCATCATCCCATCTGTAAAGTATTCGCACGGCTTCATTAGCTACTTTTATGGCATCTTCAACACCTGCATCCATTAAGAATTCATCTGTAACTCTATTAGCTACGGCTGCGCATATGCTGCCTGCTCGTGCACCATATATGTTAGCTAGCGTGAATATTGTTGAAGATTCCATTTCAAAGTTTAAGACATTTGCTTTTTGGAGATCAGGGATTATGTTTTTCATCCAACTTAACATGTATCCCTTAAATCCCGGTCTACCTTGACCTGTATAGAAGGAGTCTGTAGATACTGAAATACCTACATGGTATTTTATTCCAAGGTTCTCTGCTGCTTCTATAAGTGCTAAAACTACTTCATAACTGGCAACAGCAGGGTATTCTGTGTAAACATATTGTTTACTTGCCCCATCAAATCTTACAGCAGCTATGGAAATTACCAAGTCTCCTACCTTGATACGTTCTTGAATGGCCCCTGTCGTGCCGACTCTTATAAACGTATGTGCTCCTATACGTATTAACTCTTCAACAGCTATTGCCGCGGCTGGTCCACCTATTCCTGTACTTGTTGCTGATATAGGTACTCCTTTGTACTTACCAGTGTATGTTACGTATTCTCTATGTTTAGCAATCTCCTTCTTTTCTTCCCAGTACTTGACTATTCTGTATACTCTTCCGGGATCTCCTGGAAGAAGAACATAAGGAGCAACTTCTCCTGAACCGCATTGTATATGGTACTGCTTACCTTCTTCTGTTTGTGGTATAGCTGCAGAAATTATTTTTTTCTTAAACGTAGCTCACCTCGGCTTTACTTGTTTAATATACTATATTGTGTTAAAAAGCTAAATATTTCTCTTATAACAATAAATTAGTTTAGGGTATGATGAGCCTTTCCCTCTATGAGGGAGGGCCGATGATATTAATGGCCGCATCTGATGTTACTTGGTGTTCTAGTCGTGGTTAAAGTTAGAGTAATTGATGGGTATAGGAGAATCTTAGATATACAGAAGGAGTTTGAAAGCGAGTTTAAGGAATACAATATTCTCCTTAAAAACTTAGGTTTATACTTGAAACCTTCACACGTAGTTGTAGTTAAGGGTAAGAAATATGTTTACCATAGCCGATATTGGTGGAGGCTAGAGCGCGGTAAAGAAAAGAGAAAAATAAAATGGAAATACCTTGGTAAATCAATACCAAAAAACATACTTAAACCGCCACCATATCCTTTAGAGGGGTTGGCTTATCTAAAAGATGGTAATGATATCATCATAGACAAGAATACATACATGAAGTTTAAGCATTTATTTCATGGACTAAAAGTAAAGATAGAATAGCGTTAAAGTGCATTGAAAGCTTTTATACCTAGCACCATTTTAAAAATACTTGATAACAAAGTTTGAGAGAAGGGTGTATATAAATGCCTAAGAGAAGAAGGAAAAGCTTCTGGGATATATTTGACGAATTTTTTGAAGACATATTTGAAGACATAGATAGAGAATTTAGAGACTGGATGAAGAGAATGGAAAGATTTGAAGAGCTAGCTGAAGAGTTTGGTGAAAGAAGAGTTTTCGGCCCATACGTTTATGGTTTCAGCATAACTATAGGACCTGATGGTAAACCTATAATTAAGGAATTTGGTAACGTTAGACGTATTGCTGGTAGACCTAGGATTTCTGAAGAAAGAGAACCTTTAGTGGACATCATAGAAGATAAAGATATAATAACCATAGTTGCTGAAGTACCTGGAGTAAGTAAAGAAGATATCGATGTGAAAATCAAAGGAAGAACGCTGATTATATCGGCTGCTAGCGGCGATAGGAAATACTATAAGGAAGTAGAACTTCCAACAGATGTAAAACCTGAAACAGCAAAAGCAAGCTATAGAAATGGTGTTTTAGAAGTAAAGGTAGAAAAAGCTGAAAAAGAAAAAGAAAAAGGATTTAAGATAAAAATAGAGTAAACATGTATTACAATATTACCATTACAAGCTGTTTACCATGAAAAAGCTAAATGCTAATACGATGAAGTTTAAAATATATTTAGACTACGCAAAATACCCTTTTTTAATTAATCCTGTGCAGTACTTTAAATTAAAGTATGGTGTAAAATTAAGTTTCATAGACATTTTAAAAAATATGAATATGAGTAAGGTTAAGGTTAGGGTCAGAGAGAGAATTTTAGGCGCTATAAAAGGAAAAATACCTGATGCATTAAAAGTTTCTGACGATGAAGAAATCTTATCATACTATATAAGCATAATAGTTTTATCTGTTGTTAATGATAAATGGCTTACCCGAAGATACGCTATCTTTGAAGCTGAAAGAATAAGAAAACATTTAGCTAATGAAGACAATGCTACATTATCTATGATAGCTAATAGACTAGGTGTATTCTTAGACAATATAGAATCTAAACCTCTGAAAGTACCTTATTTTATCGGTAAGGATAAGGTTTTCACTGTAGAGTATTCTTTTAAGGTTCATGTTAAGGACTATCTTAAATCGTTAAGGTTACATAGTGATCCTTCATGGAAGCTTGTAAACCAATTAGTTTCTGACGGCTATGTCTACTTAACTAAGGAAAAAGCAGTTAGATACCTTGTTGAAATAATAGCAGATACTATTGAAAAACAAGTTAAGCCTCTGGGTAAAGATGAAGTACCTAATGTATTAAGAAGTTTATTAGATAGTTTAGAAGCGGAAATAAATGAGATAAGGAAAAAGCATGTACATTACGCGCTTTACGCAAGCATGAAAGAACGTTTTGAAGAACTTAGAAGCTTAGGTATAGTGGTTTCTGAAGCTTTTCCTCCATGTATAAAACTGCTTTACCAAGATGTTATAGAAGGAAAACATGTTTCGCATCATGCTAGATTTGCTTTAGCTACATTTCTTCTTAACATAGGTTTAGATGTAAATGCTGTTGTTAATATTTTCAGGAAAACACCTGATTTTAACGAAACCATAGCTCGATACCAGGTTGAACACCTTGCAGGCTTAAGAGGTTCTAGAAAAAAATACAAACCATACAACTGTAACACTATGAAAACTCTAGGCTTATGTGTTGAAGAATGTAATGTTAAAAATCCATTAGTTAAGTATTATAAGGAGGTTTTAAGGCTTAAGAAAGCATAAAGATTATTTTCTCATATCCTGATATTTTATCGCCTTTTCGAGCCCAAATAAACAACTTATTACTATTTACTAAGTCAAAATCGCCGTCAACATAGACTTCTAATATTTTTGTACGTTCGGGAAAGAACCAATATACTTCATAATCGTACTCCGCTACGGTTTCCTCATAGAAGTCTTCAAATATATTAACACCTTTTCTTAAAGGCCCTTTAAACTTTATATAATATAGGATGTAAGGCTGATCTACGTATCCAGCAAAGTCTATGTTCACTAGTTTTACGTTTAGCTTTACTTGTTTTCCATTGATTAATACTCTTTCTTCCTTAAGCACTTCATTCATAACACAGTATAATCTCTTTATTTCTTTATAATATTCTCTAGGCCTATGAATGAGTGTGTAATAGTACTCTTCAGGGTCGTAATATTGATATTTTAGTATTTGGTTGAATTTACCATTACGCTCTACTATGAAGTATGATTCTGCATGAACAGGGATAATATTGCTTCTTTCATGCAAAAAGATCACCACTTAGAATTTTGGTAGAGAGTAATTAGAAGATAATGGATGTTGCCTAGGGGCGACCTCCGTGCTCATCTCTACCCTTGCGGGGTTAGATTGCACGGATCATTTCTTAAAATAATACTGTGTTTTTATTATGTTTTACTGATTTCGCTTACATGAGTTTTTTCCTGATACTCCATATTTTCTGGAACTATCTTAACCCAAACAGGTCTCGGATCACCAGTTATCCTTATTAAAGCTTCACCTATTTTTAGCCATGTCATTCTCTCTTTCTCATCATCATTAAGCTTCATATACTTAGCCACTGTTTCTACATAGTCTTTACTATTAGAACCGAAAACTATTACCGTCCCTGCATTATCAAGTATGTCTTTTGGGAAATCCGATATGTCCTGAGAAGCTAAAGCAACAGCTAAACCATATCCTCTACCTTCTTTAACTAAGCTTCTAATTATCCTTGATCCAGCTTTAGTGTCTGTTAGTCTCCATGCTTCATCTATTATTACTAAATGCCTTAACTTATTTGTCGGCGTTAGAGTAAGCATATAATTCGTTAGTATTTGTAAAATGGCTAATGCATATATCTTTCTATATTCTTCAGGTAATTTATAAAGAGCAAATATTATTGGTTTCTTCACTATAATCATCATATCATTAAAGTTACTTTGTAGGAAAACTTTGCTGTTTAACTGTTCGATCTTAGTAAGCAAGGTGTATGACTTCAGCTGTAATTCTCTGTTTAAATATTCTTCCTTAATTATATTTATCAAAGTTTCTAAATCAGGATGTTGGGCTCGCTCATAAGACTTTAAAATTGCCATGTAAAGAATATATTCTTCAATGGGCTCTAGTTCCGCTAATGCTTTAATTAAATCTACTACCTGCTTAGCACGTAGTTTAGGGCTGGTAAACCATGGTAACAATAGATTAACAGGCGATTTTTCAGGGTCAACTATGGTTATACCCATAGCTTTATTTAACCCTTCAAACTCTCCTCTTAAATCCAAAATCCATATTGGTATATCATATTGTTCCATAACCCTTTTTGCGATAGTGTAAAGGAGTGTTGTTTTACCTCTTCCTGTGGGACCTACTATAACCATGTGCTTAGTCAAATATTTTTCAAAGTCATAAAAGACTAGTGTCCCATAGTCTATGTCTTCACCTAAGAATATACCTTCGCCAGAAACTTTAGGTCTTTTAACGTAACCTATGGGTGTTAAGAAGCTTATATCGGACTCTAGGACTGTTAAAGGTTTGCTTTTACCTAATAGTCCATGTGTTATGGCCTCTAACACTTCATCCTCTGTTGCCTTTTTAACCTCCAATCCCAGGCTTGCTTTGAAAGACGATACTAATGCTTCGCCTTTTCTCTTTAATTTTTCATAGAGTTTTCTCATATTGGCTTCGGAAGCAAAGGCTATTAAGTATATTTTTACGTTAATAGGTGTTTCTCCTTTACTTACTCTGTTAAATATTGCTTCAAGTTTCTGCAGTTTTCTCTGAATATAGGGATTAGCTGGATCCGCTGAAAGTAATACTCTATAGTTTGTTATAGTGCGTTCCAGGTTTCTAATATATTTCCTTGCATCGCTGCTCTTCTTTATAAGAAGTACTGAAATATTGTCTTCTGATGCTACTATGAAATTGGTGAATGCTCTTAACTGTTGTAATAGGAAGCTATGTGAAACGTCAGCAAAAGTGTATGGTATTTCGTCGACAACGTACACGATGGCGCCTTTATGTACATTTTTACCTGCAATAACCACAAAATTGTCTTCAACATGAAATTCTCCTATGTTTTTCAAATCATATTCCTTAGATCTCCTAATAAACTTCTTTAAAGCATCCTTATTAGACATTATAATAGCCAAGCACATTGGAGCTAATACTAATACTGGTACTATGTATAAATTATTCATTAAAGCTACAGAATTCATTGTAAAAATGAAAACAATGAATCCGGAAACTATGAGGATATATGGTATTACTTTATTACTTTCCACGTATGTCACCACCTTTTACAATATTCCTATAATAAGTTAAGATAGCTAGAAACGGAAACACTATTAAAACTGCAAATAATGCTATGTTCAAAACGGTTATCTTATCTAGGTATCTAAACACATTGTAGAAAACGAAAACTATTGTGAAAACATACATTATTATCATGGTTTTAAAGGGATCCATAAGCCCACCTCACGTTTTTATAGGTAATCTTATTTTTCTACCGCCTATGGCATATGCTAGAGAATATGTAGACATAATTAGTATTGACAAATATGTTCCAGGTAATACTATCCATTCAAATACAGCGTTAGCAATGACCTTTCCAAGTTCTTCGAAATCGCCTATGTTTTTAGATATAGTTTCAAGATAGCCCTTATCAGTGATCTTAGGGTCCTTAACGTTGCGTTGAAAGTTAGCTCTTACGCTTAGCACCCATGTACCTTCATTTAAGAATACTTCGTATATTTGGAAGCTAACGCCTCCCCAGTTTTTTATTTTGCTGTATCTTATAGTTTTAGTGCTGTTAACTATGACTTTATCAACATTATATTCTTTGTGAATAACTAATGTTATTGTTGCGGGTTTACTTATTGTAAATTTTAAGTTTACTAAGTCACCTCCTTTAGTAATTTTCAATGTGTTAAGTGCTTCATTGCTATTTGACTTTACGAAAAAGTACTTACTGATGGTTATCATGTCCTTTATTTTTATTTCAACAAAGTAGTCTGCATTAGGATCTTTAAGAGGGTTATAGGTAAAATCTGTATGCGGGTCTATTATTCTAGGTTCTGGGGTTAATTCTATACCACAATACTCTGCTTTCAGCTTTAACATAACATTATATGGTAATCCTCCATAAGGTCTTCCAGCATCAAACCATCCATTTTCTAACGTCACATATGATGCTACATATACTTCGCCTTGTTTAAGTAATGCAAACCATTTTGTTAATATGTTGTTTACAGGCTTACCTTTTCTATCTGTTACATGGCCTTTAACAAACACTATTCCCCATTCTTCAACATTCACCTTACCCATTTTCTCCGTTATTTCAAGTATTCTTTCTTCAGTTCCTTGAATAGTAAAAGCATGTGTAAAAACTGGTAGTAGAGGTAAAGCTAGTGTAAAAACGATGGACATAGCTACAAGAGCTGCCCCTGCTCCCCTCGCTATTCTGAAGGGTATCGAGTAAAGTAAAATACCTATTATCATTATCTTAGCAAAGAACTGATTAAAAACAAGACCTAATATGAAAAATATTTCCAATACTATTAAGGTATATGTAGCTAAGCTTATTATAGGTCCAAGAACCGCTGTTGAAACCGCTTTTACACCAGCACTTGACAACATTAGGGAAAGCGTTACAAGAAACGAGATAAATGAACCCATAATAGCTATTCTACTGGTAAGCCATTCAAAATATGCTTGCCAGTCAACATTTAATAAAGAACCTAAATAGTTAACTAGTTCAACAATAGTTGAAAACATAAGAACTAAGAGAGAAGCTGCTAGAGCATCATATATTAAGGTTGGAGCCCATTTCTTAATACCCCACCATGGTATAGGTATAGCATATATGAGGACACCTAGGTAATAGGTGAGTATAGCTAATGAGTAAGCTAAAATAAGATATTGATCCATAGTTCCCCGCTTCTCCGTATTTTAGACCGATGCTGCTAAGTACTTAATCAAAGCAAATATGCTTGTTCCAACAGCCAGCCAAAACGCTCCAAGTATAGCATCTTCCACCATATCCTGTCCAAATCTTTTAACCCTGTAAATAGGTACAGGAGACCCCTTCAACAGCCATCCTAAAGCCCATGAGAGCATAAAGAGAGCCCAAGCTGCCATAACAATCCTTGTAGTTAAATCACTAATCAAACTATCTACGCCCACCTATCTCACCCATACTAATAAAGTAAGGGTTTTAAAAGAAACCATCAATTACCTTTAAAAAGTACTCTAAAAGAATGATACTGAAAATACTTTTATATAATGTACTACGGTATTACTTTTAGGTGATATTTTAATTGTCAACTATATGGCTTGATGATACTGTTGTTGTTACTTTTAAATTGAGAAGAGAAATTCTTGAAGAATTAGATGAATTGGTTAAGAAAGGTTATTTTTCTAGTAGAAGTGAAGCAATTAGAGCAGCAATAGTAGAATTATTAAATCATTATAGTGAGAAGAAAGAAAGTAGTATAAAGAGAGTTAGACTCGAAGTTACTGCCTTAAGGTAATTATTTTACCCTTATAGTCTACCTTTATACTAGATAGTGTTGGTTTTTTTAGTCGTGAATTACACTTAGGGCAAACACCTCCATACCAGTTCATAATTTCACTTGGCGTAGGAAGTCCATAATAATCTTGACCAACTCTTTCAAACCGATATAGGATAAAACCGCAGTTTCTGCATAAATATATAACAGGCATTGAATTTTAGACCTCTAGTGTAGTGCTATACAACTGAGTTCTATGAAGTTCAAATATATACCTTCTCTCCCTAAGTAATACCCTTTAAAATATTATATTGTTTGATTAAAAATAGAAGGAATATACACCATTTATTTTTTAATCAGATATTTCAGTAATACCTATGGTTAAACATATATATGATTAAGATGAAGTGTTTAAGTTTATTTATATGCGCCTTGATTAAACTAAACTGTAACATACTATTTCTACGTTATAGTTATATGAGGTGAAGAGCATTGTCCTATGTTTCAAAGAAAGCCTTTTTAGAAAATAGTGTACTATTAGAGGGTAATGCTATTATCTTAGGTAAGACAAATATTGGAAGCCATACAATAATAGGGAATAATGTCATAATAGGGTATCCTATTAGAAAGAAAGTAATTAGCATTATTGAAAAGCCTAGAGTTGAAAAACTTTTTGAAGTATATGATAAATTAAGCGATGGGACAAGGGTAGGAAGCAGGTGTATTATCAGAGCAAATACAATAATCTATGAAAACACCATCATTGGAAATAATGTAGAGACAGGCCATAATGTTCTTATAAGGGAAAATGTAACTGTAGGGGAAAACACTAAAATAGGTACTTCAACTATAGTAGACGGCCACGTAATAATAGGTGATAATGTCAGCATACAGTCAAACGTATATATTCCACCGTTAACCATAATAGGTCACAATGTTTTCCTAGGTCCGAATGTTATCATAACTAACGACAAGTATCCTCCAAGTAGAAGACTTCTAGGAGTAAAAATAGAGGATAACGCCGTCATAGGTGCCAATGCCGTACTGATTGCTGGCATAAGAGTAGGTAAAAACTCCGTAGTTGCTGCAGGAGCCGTTGTAACAAAAGATGTCCCTGAAAACACTGTTGTAGCAGGAGTACCAGCAAGAATAATAGATAAAAGAGAAAATTATGAGAGGAAAAAGAGAGAATATGAGAGGAAAAAGTAAGTGGTCATGAAAAGACGCTGGCCCGTAACTTCGAAAACATATTGGTGCCCCGAATGTAATATTCCTCTCTTAAGTAGCTATTGTTATAAATGTGGCGGCGAAGGCTATGAACTAAAGCTTAGAGAACCAGGAGATGTCAGGCTAGCATTTAGATATGATCTCAACCAGGTCTTAAAATCGCTAAGTGTAGAGAAACAACATTCCTTACTTAATGAACTAAGTAGAAAAATTATTTTGCTAAATAAAACAACACATATTGATGACGCTAAGGAAGTTATAGTTGATGGAAATATTTTTGGAATAATGCTATACAACCCTTTTAAAAGGAAATGGGAATTTAGGCCATCATATTACGGAGCCTTACATTTACTTGAGAAAAATGCTGTTGAAACATGTATCGTTAAAGACAAGATAAAAACAAATCAATTACTATATAAAAAGGCGGGATTAGTTAAAGAAAAATACGTTATATTAGTGAACAATAATGGCGAACCTAAAGGTCTAGGAAAGACGATGCCAAATGGAAAAATAAGAGTCATTAAAGTGTATAAGCAAAAATTCTACTTCGAAACTAGCAGAAATACAGCTACAATACAAGACGTAATTAAAGGTAACGAAGAACGCTTAAGGCACATGGAAAATGAAGCCACGAAGTTTCTTTTAAAAATGCACACTAAAATCTCTAAGAGATCGATAGTTTCCTTTTCCGGAGGCAAGGATAGCCTAGTTTCTCTTCACTTAACATTACGGAGCTTAGGAGAATGTCCATTACTTTTTAATAACACAGGAATAGAGCTTCCGGAAACCATAGAAACAGTTTATGAAACTGCTGACAAATACTGTTTAAACGTTGAAGAAGCTAACGCTGGAAATGCTTTTTGGAAATCCGTTAAGTTTTATGGACCGCCGGCAAGAGATTACAGGTGGTGCTGTAAAGTAGCTAAACTTGTACCATTGGCTAGAAAGATTCTAAAAAAGTATCCCACTGGGATACTTAATATTGTAGGCCAAAGAGCTTATGAATCTTTAGATAGGGCTAAAAGTCCAAGGATATGGAGGAATAAGTGGATACCTACAGTAATAAGTATTTCACCTATTCAGTATTGGAACCAGCTTGCAATATGGTTGTACATATACAAGTATAAGCTTAAAGTAAATCCATTATACTATGTAGGTTTTGACAGAATAGGTTGCTTTATGTGTCCAGCGGGTAGATTAGCAGAATTCGAAGTAGTAGAAAGCTCGCATCCCGAGCTTTGGAATCGTTGGGAGGCTTTTCTTTATAAATGGGCTGAAAGAATAAATGCTCCAAAGGAATGGGTAAATTTAGGCCTATGGAGATGGCTAGGTCCAGCAACTCCAAAGAAAATTTTAGCTAAGAATGCTAGGGAATATGTCGAAAAATGGAAAGAACATTACAAAGCATGGCTGGATATGACTGTAGCTAGTGTAAGTATAAATGAAAAAGAAAGTAGGATAGTATTTTCAAGAAACATAGATCTGAATAAAGTTAGGAAAACTTGCTATGTATTAGGCAGAGAAATAGAAGAAAAAGAGGATACGCTTACTGTATTTAATGGAAATAGGAACATCATATACGCATTTACGAGGAAGGGCATTTTAACTGTCAAGGCAAAAGAAAATTTGTTAGAAGAAACATTAGATGCTGTGAAGGTAATTTATAGAAGCCTATATTGCACGAAATGTTTATCATGTGAAACCCTGTGTCCAACATCATCAATAAGAGTCGATATAGACAATGGAGTTATCATAAATCCAGCAACATGCATTACATGTAGAGCATGTTTAGATATATGCCCCATAGCAGATGTCTTAGTTGAGAAAATAGTAATTTCATTAATTCTAGGCAAATATGATGCTTGGAGAAGAAAGAGTAGAAGGAAAAGGGAGAAAGTAGCTAAGTTTCTTGAAAGACTATTACGAGTAAGGTTAGCTACTAAGTGCCCCAATATTTCCTAGTTCTCAAGAAGTTAAGTTCAGCGTCAAGTAAAGCCTTAAAAAAGCTTTCTTCGCCGTAAATTATTTCACCTATCACTTTTGCTGCAGTTTTTGCTCCCACACCATAGGTTGATAAAGCAATAATAGCATACTTGCCGTATCTTAAAACAAGATCTGCTTTAAGAACTTCTTCTTTTAAAATAGCTTTTTCATCAGCACTTAACCTTACACCTCTAATCCTCTTTTTAATTATGTACTCAGTGTCAGTATCAGAAGGTGAAAGCACAGTTAGAAATGCAGAACCACATTTTTTACATATTACTCTTCTTGGTAAATTCTCAATCCTTACTATGCCGTAAGTTTGACCACACATAATGCATACCAATTTAACCTTTTTACTGAGAATCCTCTTCTTAAATACCTCAATCATAGAGGGAACCTTATACATGATTTCAGAGTACAATGTTTGTGTTTTAAATAAGTCAAGGGTTAAAGGCATAGGTTCCGAGTTTTCATAAACCATGATATTTACTTTTCCCTTTCTTATACCATTTAACACGTTTACAACCGGGGTTAAATCAGCCTTAGACAGTAACATTTCATTTAAAGCCTCTAAACCTATTAATGTATCCTTATACGCGGGTAAGATTCTCATAACTTCGCTGAAAGAAACATCGCATTTTAGAGCGCCGAAGCGTTTTGCTACATTAAATAAGAACCATAAATATAGCCTATTTTCTACAATTTCTTTCTCTAAAATCTCTCTTAGCTCAGCAATACTAGCAGAGCAAATACTTTTCAGCGTTTTAACTATAATGTTGGCTTTTAAGGGTTTATCCGAGATAATAAATATTCTATAAGGGTCATTTTTCGCATCTACATTAAAACCTTGGTTCTTAAGCATATGCAAAATTATTGTAGATAGCGCAAAATTTCCCTTATTGCCTAAGTGTACATGAATAATAGTTATTTTACCTAAAGACTCAATGACGATATTTTTATCTGAAGGAACAAACCCCGCTTTTCTTTTCTGCTCATTAATTTTACTAATAACCATTTTCTTAGCATTAGGGTTTATGGGATAAGCTAGCAACGCATTGTATTCTCCATTTGCTAATCTCCTTTTTAATGCACCAACTTCTCTTGAGACTTTAAAGTCGACAGGTATTATTTCTCCTTCCCACCATGGTAGTATACCTACGTTTTCTGCAGCTGGTTTAACATAAACGTAAGTTTCATCTAAACCAACAACCTCCCATGTTTTCCCTGAAAGAATAAATTTAGAACCAGGTTCGCAATTAATTATAACGAATTTTTCATCCAGCATGCCTACAGTTTCTCCTGTAATAGCGTTTTTAACAACATATTGCTTAACGTCAGGTATCATAGAAACTTCATAATAGTACTTCCATGATTTGTTAGTCCTTTTAACAATGCTGCCGCTTAACCTTATAAGTCTCATATTGTTAAGCAATGAAATAACTTCTTTTAATAATTCAAGTTTAAGGTTTCCGTAAGGATAAGCTTTCTTAGTAAGAGAGTATATTTCATCTATGCTTAACGCTCCATACTCTAAAACCAAGCCTACTATTTGGTGCGCCAGAACATCTAGTGAATTAGCAAATATAACAGGTTTTTCTAAGTTACCTCTTAAAGCTCTTCTAACAATAACAGCAGATTCTAAAATATCATCAAGACTTTCAGCAGGAATTACTACACCTTTAGAGACCTCAAATTCTCTATGGCCGCTTCTCCCAACTCTGTGTATAAGTTTAATAGCTTGCCTGGGAGAACCGTATTGAACTACAAAGTCTATGTATCCTATATCTATTCCAAGCTCAAGAGATGATGTTGCAATAACAGTTTTTACCTCGCCTTTTCTCAGCTTTTCTTCAGCTTTGACTCTTACTTCACGGGATAAACTGCCATGATGTACAGCGACATCAATATTAAAGATTGCCTTAAGTTTTAAACCTACGATTTCAGCAAGGTCTCTTGTATTAGTGAATACTACAGATAATCTAGTGCTAGAAATTAGCTCCTTTATTCTCCTTAGTTTAGCAATGAATTCTGGTTTAACACCGTAGTTACTTGACAGCATCTTATCTTCTTGAGTAATAGTAGGGTGATCAACGGTTATATTCATAGGCTTTATAAAATCTTCAACGACAACTTCTACATGTCTAAAGCCTCCAAGAAACTTTTTAGCTAAGTCTATGTCACCTATTGTTGCTGAGAGACCTATGCGCTGAATCCGATGCTTGCAAAGCTTAGCTAGCCTTTCTAAAGCTATTGCTAAGGCTATTCCTCGTTTATTACTTATGATTTCATGTATTTCATCTACAACAACCCATCTAATGTTTCTAAGTATTTCTCTAGAACGAGGACCAACTAGAAGAAACTGAAAGGTCTCAGGGGTAGTTATAAGTACATGCGGCGGGTTTTTAACAAGCTTCCTTCTCTCACTTTTAGGCGTATCGCCATGCCTTACAGATACCTTTATACCTAAATTCTTAGCTATTTTCTCCATTCTTCTTAAAATATCTCTATTTAATGCTCTTAAAGGGGTAATGTATAATGCAAAAGTTCTTTCAAGTTTCTCTAAGCCATTGTCTAGCATTTTTGAATATATGGGAAAAAATGCTGCTTCTGTCTTTCCAGACCCTGTAGCGCTTATTATTAAGACATGGTAATTTTCAAGGATTAGAGGAATAGCTTTTTCTTGAACCCTGGTGGGTTTTAAATAACCGAACTTTTTAATAACACTAACGAGTTTGGGATTTAATCTTTCAAATTTATTCATTGTTAACTATTCACTCTACATTATTTTCTAGTTTTCAACTAATAGGTGGTTAGAGTTATTTAATATTTTAAATTTAATCTGTAATGTAGGGGAAGTTTAATATCATGGACTTAGGGTCAAAATGCATACTAATAATGCTGATACAGTTAGGTATCATATTATACGTAGTGTCTAGTGTACAGATAGCATTTATAGCTAACATATATGTAATATGGTCGACGTTAGCTATAACACTAATTATAGCTTCAATAATTCTTGAATCCCCCACAGCTGCGTTATTAGAAACGTTATCGACAGTTTTAGCGCTTATAGTTATAAGAAAAATTTTAAACATTAGCTTAATTTGGTTTCCAGAATATAGGTTAGCTATATTATTATTAGGCTTAGACAGTATCGTGAAAAATCCTGTAACTTATGCTGTACTGTTCTCTGCATCTATTATATCCTACTATTCATGGAGTTTAATATTTAAGAGAGGAGATACACTTATAGATAGGTTAAAGAGCCTTAATGTAACGTTAAAGAGTATAAGGTATTCTGCCCTAGTAAGAGTATTGGCTTTAACAGGGTTTGCAATTCTCATAGCATACGTTAAACCGCTAAGTTTAATCGACGAAGCAGTATATGTTTCAGGCGTCATACTATCATCCGTATTATTGCTTTTTAAGGAACATAAATTACTTAAAAACTTAAGTGCAATAGCCTCATGGCTTATATTACCTTATGTTCTTCTTAAGGATATAGCAGTTAGAAGTGTTGTAGAGGAGGAGGGAAAACTAGAAGGGGTTAGCATTGGTAGGATAGTATCTAAACTTGTATATGGTAAGCCAGCAAATGTGTGGTTAAAAGAGAAAATACATATACCTAGGTCGCCAGCCTGGTATTGGAAAGTAGAAACAGGAAACTTTACATATAATCCTTATGCTCAAATAAATTACCACATCTTAATAGCTGGTAGCAGTGGTACAGGTAAGTCGAGCTTAGCGAAGAAACTAATAAAAGAACTATATTATCAATGGGCAATACCAAGTCTAACCATAGATCCCCATAATGAATACGTTAAAGTAATAGAAGAACTCGATGGAATAGTTGTTGATGCGTCAAAAATATCCATAAATCCATTGGAATTAGATGAGAGTTCCCCCAGAGAGAGAATAGTTCAAGTAGCAGACACGATACAGCGTGTATTTAGACTTGGAAATCTTCAAAGAGCAGTACTAGAAGATCTTCTTGAAGAAGCATACGCTGAAAAGGGCATATTAAATGATGATCCTGAAACTTGGAAATTAAAGCCACCAACATTTCTAACGTTACTCAAAGTTATTGAAAAGAGAATAGAATATGCTAGAAGCAGTGGTGAAAGGTCACGGTATGAAGGATTAAAACCCTACATAAGGTTGCTGTCAACTTCAATTTTCAGAGAAACAACAATAAAATTTTCAGACATACTTAGTAAACCCAGCGTAATAGCTATGGCTAACCTACCCGGTGACCATGTTAAAGCTATTCTCTCAGAAACCCTTCTAAGAAAAATAGCCCATTACATGTACGTATCAGGTGAAAGTACTGGGTTATCACATTACATAGTGATAGATGAGGCACATAGAATATGCAGGAGAAGTACAGAACCTTCTCTTGTCGCTAGATTAATGATGGAAAGTAGGAAGTACGGCATAGGCTTCATAATAATAACGCAACAACCATTAGACATTGATGAAGCAATAATAGCAAATAGTGCTTTAAAAATTTCATTTAAGCTTTCAGAACCAGAAAACCTAGATTACATGGCAAAAACCTTAGCCGGATACATTTCAGAAAATAGACTGGAAATTTTCAAAGAAGCATTGTACTACATGCCAAAATTCTACGCTATAATAAGAGACAGTAGATTAGCAGAACCCGCAATAGTAAAAATAGAACTATAGGCTCTAACAATAATGCTTTTAAACATCTTTAAAATACTAAATGTTGCAAGTAGTGTATGCAACGAAAATGCGGGAGGTCAAACAGGTGTCTTCTGAATCCAGTGAAATACCAGATAAACCTAAAAAAACAAAAGGAACTGAAGCTTCTGAAATAGTTGAAGAAGAATATGGAGAGGAATTTACTATTCAAGACTTAGAATTCTTTATAGAAATTACTGAGCTATGGGAAAACATACTTCACGGGAAAACACCTATTAAGGAACTTATAAAAGCTAGGAAGATAGGAGTGAAGGTTAAGCCTAAAAGGAGAAAGAGAAAATAGCAGAACAATGTCAAATATTAGTTTCAACAATATTTACTTCTAATCCTAAGCTGTTTAGAGCTTCCACAATGTCCTTAAGCTTAACACTTTTATCAAATATTAAGCCTATTTTTCTATCATGATTGTCTTTAATTAGTTTTACTTTGTCAAAAAGTATTCTGCCACGTAACATATCACTGGGTTCATGCGGAATCAGGATATAGTCCTTAAACTTTCTTTTAGCAATATCATAGAAAACATCATAGTTTTTAACAATACGTTTTACCTCAGAAACATCCTTAAACTTATCAGGAAATTTCCTACTAAGTATTTCAAGAAAATCAAGCATCTTAGTTATAGATAACTCGATATACTTGTAGTTGCCCATTAAGATCTTTAAATTAATTCTCATATTCACTCACCAACATATTCACTTATTATTTTAAAGTTAGAATAACATTTTAAGGTTTAGCTTATATATGATTTACACGGTGCTAATGTATGAGTTTCAGGGCAATATATCAATCAGCTTCTAAATTTAAGTATATTGCTCAGACCTTAGCTAAAATAGCTAGTGAAATACCTTTTACAGCAAATGAAAATGGTATTAGCGTTAAGGTTCTTAGCCCGGATAAGACTTCAATGATAATTTTAACTTTACCCTCATTAGCTTTTGAAGAATATGAGTGCCCTGAGGAAATAACATTCATAGTTGGTAGTGATGAATTTAATAAAACCGTGAAAAGAGGATCAAGAAATGATATGTTAGAGTTTACTCTTGAAAAAGAGTATAGACGATTAAAAATAACGTTTATAGATAGAAAACTTGGATATCGGAGGACATTTTATGTTTCTTTAAGAGAAGGTGTTGTTGAGAAACTTCCAGAACCAAAAATGGAGCTTCCTGTAAGTATAAGGATGATTAGTGATGATTTCAAGAATATTATAAAAGATGCTAAGATTGTTGGTGATGAAATAGAATTTATTGCAACCCCTGAAAAAGTAGAGGTTAGGACGATAACCCCTCAAAAGGAATATTATAACATATTATTGCCGGATAAACCATTAGTATCTATGGTTGTTAGAGAGACAGAAGTCAGATCAACATATGGTATTGATCTTTTAGAAGCAGCATTAAAAGCTACTTCAGCATCAGAGACTGTTACTTTAGAGTTCGGTCCTTCAATGCCTATTAAAATAGTCTTTGATGTACCAGGCGGAGGAGCATTAACATATTGGGTAGCTCCAAGGGCTAAAGCATAAGTTATAATTAAAGTGTTAACCTAGTTTGCCCAATAATTCTTCTAATACCTTCTGTATTTTTTCCTCAGCGGCTTTTCTTTCTCTACGTGACTTCTCCTCTGTGGTAACAGGTCTTATTGAGGAATACCATGTAGGTTTTGCACAGTTATCTCTCTCAGCACAGAACAAGCAGCAAAAAGCACATACAATTATGTCAGAATGTAACCAGCATTTATCTGATGGACTGTATTTACCGCATATTGAACATCTTTCCCAATAAAATGTCATTAGTAGACACCTGCTCTAATACCTAGTTTCTCCATGAATTCTCTATAAAGCTTTAGTAATTTATGCTCCCACCTTAATAGATCACTGGGATTTTCAGGGTATGCTAAATAGTGTTGTTTAGCCTTTCTCATATAATCAGCGAGAACACGGAGTTTAAGCAGTAAGCTTGTTCTTCTAATAAACTTTAGAGCTTTAAGCATTTTTTCAACAATGCTCATTCTTAAGTCACCAGTAATGCTTAGCTCTAAAAACTCATCCTCTGAAATAACTTTCTTCTCAATAATGTAATTTAGATCTTCATCACTTAGATTCTGTAGAAATATTCGCAGAAAATCTAGAGAACCTTGTTTAGCACCATAGGCTCTAATGTACAGTCTGTTAGTTAACCATAACTTTTCAGTAGATATTTCCCCTACTTCAAGAGCATTTAACACGGCCTTAGAGGCAGCCCATGCAGACGTTAAAGAAGGCCCTATACCACCACCATGAATAGGGTTAGCTGTAAACGCTGCATCACCTATAGCTACAACATTAGAGAAAACAAGAGTCCTTAAAGGCCTTCTTGTAGGAACAACGCCACCACCACTATCGACAATTTCTGAACCTTTAAAGAAACCTCTAGAAGCAATGTATTTATAGAAAATACTTCTGGGGTTCAAACCAGTGCCTCCCTGTATACCTAAACCTACATTTACCTTTCTAAGGCCTTTAGGAAAGAACCACCAATATCCTCCAGGTGCTTTTTCCTGCGATAAGTATATACGTAAAACATCAGGGTCCTCGATGTCATTGCTTAAAAACCTTATTTCCCTATATGCGATTGCTGTTTCTCTGTAATTTAGTTTCTCAGAGATCCACCAATCAGTAGGTAACTTTGTTCTTAAAGCACCTGCAATCCCACTAGCATCAACAAACACTCTCCCTTTTAGAGCAATGTCGTTTTTTCTATTACCATCATATATTACAACTTCATTAACAAGGCTCTTTTTAAGAATAACTTTTTTCAGATAACTTTTATCGAAAACAATAACGCCTGATTCCATAGCTTCTCTTAGTAGTCTTTGTCCAAATGCTTTTCTATTGAGCTGGTACCCTACACCTTTAACTGTTAAGTAGCTTCTTTCACTAGGCGAATATACTCTAACTTCTTTCACAATATTTTCTACTTCACTACCAGTAGGTTCTTTTAGATTTAACTTAGCAAAATATTTTTTATCTATAGCATCTCCGCAAACTTTCCTACCTATCTCGTCCAGAGGCTTCATTTCAACAAGTGCTATAGTGAAGCCTTTTTCAGCTATAAGCCTAGAGAAGAAAAGACCTGCTACACCACCACCGATAACAACTACATCGTATTTTTCCGCATTAACCAAGATTGTTCACCAAGGATCTTAATCCAGCAAATAAGCTTAAGCCTCTTTTCCGGCAACTAAGCATTTAAAGAGTTTCAGCACTTAATTATATTTTCTCTTTTAAAAACATATAATAAAAATATGGTGCTGAACTCAGCTGTAAAAGTATCCATGAACTTATGAGCAAGTATCCTTTACTTAAAACGCCAAATAATAATAAGGCTAGTAAAATAAAATAAAGTGTCTCATAAATTAGCGGGAATCTTTTCCTCACCTTAAATTCTCTTTTTCTTGCTCCCTTAGGGGTAACAAGCCAAAATAATCTAATACCTATGAGGGCTTTAAACGTAGATAACATTAAGTGAGGCATCATAGGATATGTAACACCTGAAATTCTACCTGCAATCCTAATAGCCCTAAAAATGCTTAGCCCACCTCTAACATTAAAATGTATAAAAAGCCCAGTATAGATAGAAAAGACAAAAACCCATAGTGTTAGAAGGGGTTTAAAAATAAAGTCTATACTACCGTATGCAAGGTAGAGCAGAGTAGCTAGTAAGGTAAACAGTAGTAAGAGTAAAGACGAGATATACTGAGATAAATAAACCGAATATTCTAGCTTCTCTATAATCGATCTAGTACTTTTCAAAATACTTATGAAGTATCTTTTCATTACCTGAGCAGCACCATATGCCCAACGTTTTTGTTGTTCTCTATATGATAAGTAATCGGATGGAACCTCAAGAGAAACATAAGTGTTTGTTAAAAAACCTATATTATATTTCTTGAGGAAAAGCCTTAAGCCTAAATCTACATCTTCTAATATGCAGTTCTCATTAAATCCGCCCAGTTTTTCTAAAACTTTTCTACGTATAATGAAGCCAGAACCTGCTAATCCCGTGTATCCAAGAACCTTAAATCTTCCTTCAAACAGTGTTTTGAAAGCAAATTTTTGGTATGAACCTATAGCTTCACATAGCAGGTTTTCATTAGGGTTTGAAGGTAACCATTTAACCATCAGTGCATCATAGCCTTTTCTAAGAGCAGACAAAGCCTTTTTAAGTAGGTTTTGCTCAGGCAAACTGTCGGCATCAAGTACTGTAATAATTTCTCCTTTGGCATGTTTTAAACCATAATTTAATGCGCCTGCCTTAAATCCTTTAGCATAAGGTCTCCACAAAAGTTTAACTTCATAATCTACATGTTTAGAGGTATTTTCTATAATGTTTTTTAATTTTAGAAAATCTTTCTTTAAATCATCACTTATAATAATAACCTCTATCTTATCATGGCCATAGTTTAATTTGTTTATTTCATAAAGTAACCTGGTAACTAAGTGTGGATCCTCATTTCTCACAGGAACTAATATAGTTACTTTAGGAGGATTTTCGCTGCTCTGTGCTTCCATGCTTATATCGATGGTATTAATGTTTCTTCTTATAGAAGCTATGTAGAAAATTATCTGTAAAATAAAGGGGAATATAAAAAGAAGGTACGTGAATAATAGAAAATATATTAGCGTCATATATCCTATGGGCATTACTTAACCTCTCTTTAAATATGCATTCCGATATTTCAATGTTAACATAAACCATAGGCTTAGCCATGTAAAAGCTACTATTGCAGACAATCCTATTTTAACAATGGAATATACTAGTTTTTCCATACTAGTTGTTCCTTGAGGCACTAAATAAATGATTATATCAATTACATAAAGCGTAGCTATTAAACCTAGCCACGCTATAATCATTATTATAACTACTGGTAACACGTTACTTATTTTCAATAGCTTCGCCTCGGGCGGCGATTAGTTCTTTGAATTTTAAGGAATCCTGGTACATGTGTACATTATTAAACATTACATATACTTTCTTAGCTCCAGCAGAAATGTATTCTTGCACTTTACTTTTCAACGTATTCAAGTCGTTGTCAGTATATTTGTACCTATAATTAGGCCACTTACGGTTTTTACCGTGTAATCTTAAGTAAACGATGCTTTTAATTGACACTGGATTACTAACAAAAGGATCGACACAATGAATAATATCTGTTCTCCCTACTATTTCCTCTACTTTTTCTAAATTATGTAGCCATGTTCCACGGGGTTCCCATGCAATGCTAAGTTTTGTTCCTTCGCTTATTTCGCTGAAAAACGTCAGAGCATTTCTATAGTTTTCATCATTATAGCCAAAAGATGGCGGTGTTTGAACGATAACTACTTTTGCGTTTAAAATCTTAGCTGCTTCCTCTAGAAGCTCCCATGCTTTAAAATTTTCCTTCGTTGGTTTTAAATACCCATATTTTTCTTCTAACTCCTTAGGTATTTTAATACCTGCTTTCCTCCATGTAGGACTACTAGGAGGATGCGTTATAGCCTGC
>Ga0190363_1000163_pt1 | contig 37478 bp, 36 predicted proteins | sample 48721867_MG_FD_161272 | JGI IMG/M metagenome (GOLD analysis project Ga0190363, IMG submission 161272) | Hydrothermal vent microbial mat bacterial communities from Southern Trench, Guaymas Basin, Mexico - 4872-18-6-7_MG | ecosystem: Environmental > Aquatic > Marine > Hydrothermal vents >... | reverse complement strand
CCTATGGCGCGGGAGGTAGTGATGTTTTTGTTGTTAAATTGGACTCTTCTGGTAATCTTTCCTGGGCAAAAACAATTGGGGGAACAACTGATGATGGTGGCCGTTCTATCCAGCAAACCTCTGATGGCGGTTATGTTATAGTTGGGTATACAGAGAGCTACGGCGCGGGAGGAGAGGACCTCTTTGTTATCAAATTGGACTCTTCTGGTAATCTCTCCTGGGCAAAAACAATTGGGGGAGGAAGTAATGATGACGGCTATTCCACCCAGCAAACCTCTGATGGTGGTTATGTTATAACTGGGTATACAAATAGCTACGGCGCGGGAGGATGGGATGTTTTTGTTGTTAAATTGGACTCTTCTGGTAATCTCTCCTGGGCAAAAACAATTGGGGGAGGAAGTAATGATGGTGGCCATTCTCTCCAGCAAACCTCTGATGGTGGTTATGTTATAGTTGGGGCTACAGGTAGCTACGGTGAGGGAATTTTTGATGTTTTTGTTATCAAATTGGACTCTTCTGGTAATCTCTCCTGGGCAAAAACAATTGGGGGAGGACATGTTGATAACGGCTATTCTATCCAGCAAACTTCTGATGGAGGATATATTATAACTGGGCATACAAGGACCTATGGCGCGGGAGGTAGTGATGTTTTTGTTGTTAAATTGGACTCTTCTGGTAATCTTTCCTGGGCAAAAACAATTGGGGGAACAACTGATGATGGTGGCCGTTCTATCCAGCAAACCTCTGATGGTGGTTATGTTATAGCTGGGTATAACAGCTACAGCAGCGCATACCTTGACGTTTTCGTTATTAAGCTGGATGCTTCTGGAAATATCTCTGGATGTAGTTCGGTTGGTGATGCTTCCCCTTCAGTTGGTTCTATTTCACCCACTGTTTCCTCTGTATCACCCACTGTTTCTTCTCAGTCATTATCTGCTTCTTCTACTTCTCCTACCGTAAAAAGCCCAACTCCCAGCACAGCCACCCAGTGTTCAGCCGACCTTGACTTTACTCCTCTGACATTATTCAAACAAGGAGGTTTAGGAATAGGAGTAACCTCTACCCAGTACCAATTAGAGGTAGCAGGCAAAATCAAAGCCCAAGGAATATGTCTTGGTTCTTCTTGTTATTCCTCAATTCCTGAGGTTCCTTGGCAATTATCCGGAGATAATATTGTTTACAACAGAGGCAATGTCGGCATTGGTACCACAAACCCAACAGCCAAACTCACCATCACCCAATCAGGCACAGGGGATATTGTTAATCTCTATGATGGTTCATACAAGGTATTTCAGGTAGCAGACGGAGGAAATATCACTGCCTGGCGCAATGCCACATTAACAGGAGGAAACCTAACAATTGGACCACTCTCTCCACCTACAGGTTTGAGCGTTGCCACTTCTTCCTCTTCAGGTTCTTGTGCTACAGGAACTACCTATTACTACAGAGTAACCGCTGTCAATCCTAACGGAGAAACATTGGGCTGTACCGAGGTTTCCACCTCCACAGGAGACGCCACCGCCTTAGATGTCTCTTGGTCAGCAGTAGTAGGGGCAACCGGCTACAAGGTTTACCGTGCCACCTCCTCTATCTCAAATGGTGATTCTGTCACCTTGGTGGACAATACTACCAAAACCACCACCTCCTTCACTGATGACTGCTCAGGAGATGGTACCTCTACCATTCCTTCTTCAAACACCACAGGAGGCACTTTAGCAGTCAATACCAATACATTGTATGTAGACGCAGAAACAGGAAAGGTAGGCATTGGGACCACCACTCCTGCCTACAAACTCACCGTCAGTGGCGACCTTTATGTTTCTGCTACCTCAACTTTTGGTTCTTCAACTTCAAGTCCAGTTATTTTCACCGGTTATGTTAAATCAGATATTATTCCTTATACTGATAATACTTATAGTTTAGGTTCATCTTCTTATCGCTGGGCAAATCTTTATGCAGCCACAACCACGGTTGGAGATATAGTTTTTGCAAATAAATTCAGAATTACTGAAACTAAAAGTGATTCTTTAGAAGCTTTATCTTTTAAAAATCAAAAAGGTGAAAAAATTTTGGAAATTAATGAAAAAGGAGATCTTTTAATTAAAGGAGGGTTATCAGTTGAAGGACGCTTTACAAGAAAAGATAAAGTCATTGCTGTAAAAGAAAGTGAAAAGGTCATTCCTGGCACTAAGGGAATATTTGGAGAAGCAGTTTCAGTTACTCCTGATGAGGGCTACAATGGAATTTTACCCACCCAGATAAAACTTTATGTTAACGGAAAAATAAAAACTGAAAAGAGTGAAATTATAAAAGTGAGAATTAAAGCTCTATTTTCAGATGGAGCATTTAAGAGCATTACTCATGATTTCAAAGATATAGGAGAATACTGGCTTGCTTCTTCTGAAATTGCTGAATTAATGAAAGATGGAGTTTATATTAAAGAGTTTAGAGTAGATGCAGTTTCTTCTCTTGATTCAACAGATGCCTTTGCAGGAGCGGTTATTTATGGTCTACAGCACTAATTTACTCTAAGGGAATTTCTTTTTGGAATTTCTCAAATTTTTGCCACAAAAGAGGATACTTTTTAAAGGAAGGATCCTCTTTTAAAATTTTTTTTGCCCATTCTTTTGCTTTTTCAATTAAATCTAAATTCCTCAAAGAGATCATTGATAAATCTGGAAGTCCTGTTTGTCTTTTGCCCAAAAACTCTCCTGGTCCGCGAAGTTTAAGGTCTATTTCTGCTAACTCAAAAGCATTTTTTGCTCTTTTGATTGCAGAAAGTCTTTTTTTAACACTTTCTGAAAATTTCTCAGGAATGAGGATGCATTTTCCCTCTTTTGCAGATCTTCCAATCCTTCCTTGAAGTTGATAAAGTTGAGAAAGTCCAAATCTTTCAGCGCCTTCAATAATCATAAAATTTGCATTTTTTACATCAATTCCAACTTCAACCACGCCCGTAGCAACAAGAAGTTGAATTTTCCCTTCACGAAAATCTTTTAAGATGCTTTCTTTTTCTTGAGAAGAAATTTTCCCATGTAAAAGAGCAAGTTCAAATTCAGGAAAAATTTTTTTTATTTTTTCAAACTCTTTTTTGGCGGCTTTTGTTTGAAGTTTTTCTGATTTCTCAATTAAAGGGTAAATTATATATCCCTGTGAGCCTTTTTTAAGTTCCTCTTTGAGTTCTAAAAAAGCAGTCATTCTTTTTTTTGGAGGCAAAATCTGAATTTTGACATCTCTTTTCCCTAAAGGAAGAGTTTTTATTTGAGACAAAGATAAATTTCCATAAAGCACTAAATTGAGCGTTCTTGGAATAGGAGTGGCAGTCATTGATAAAAAATGAGGTGTAATTTCTAATGTTTGAGTGAGCCTTTTTCTTTGAAAAACACCAAATCTTTGTTGTTCATCTACAATCGCTAAAGCAAGTTTTTTGAACTGAACCTCTTTTTCTAAAAGGGCATGAGTGCCAATCAAAAGATTAATTTCTCCTTTTTTTAGTTTTTCATAAAGTTCCATTTTGTCTAAAGATAAAAGAGTTTCTTTCTCTTTAAAAAGAAAACTTTTTTGAGAAAGAAGGGCTTTTTTTCCAGTCAAAAGTGCAATTTTAAAATTAAAAGGAGATAAATATTTTCTTACTTCCTCAAAATGCTGAATTGCTAAAATTTCTGTTGGTGAAAGAATCGCAACTTGATAACCTTTTGCGCAAACAAGAGCTGCAATTAAACTTGCAACCACTGTTTTTCCACAACCAACCTCACCCTGAAGTAATCTTCTCATTGGAACTTCTTTTGCTAAATCTCTAAGAATTTCTTTTATCACTCTTTTTTGATCTTCGGTAAGTTTGAAAGGTAGATTTTCAACAAATTTTTTTATAATTTCTTTTTCTGGCAGGATTTTAATCGCTTTTTTTTGAGAGAAAATTTTTTTTTCTTTTTCAAAAAGAAGTTGCAACAAAAAAAGTTCCTCAAAGGCAAATCTTTTTTCTGCTCTTTTAGCACTCTCAAGAGAGGAGGGGAAATGAACTTCAAAAAGAGCTTCTTTAATTTCAGGAAAATTTTCTTTTAAAAGAATTTCTTTTGGCAAAAATTCTTTAAGTTGATAACGAAATTTGATGAGCAGAGGATATAAAATTTTCCTTAAAAATTTTGAAGAAATTCCTTCAGTTTCAGGATAAATCGGAACAACTTCTCTTGTATGTAAAAGTTTTTTTTCTTTTTTTTCATCAAATTTTTTTTCGTATTCAGGGTTTGAAAGAAAACTTCCTCCAAATCCGGTTTCAACTTTTCCTGCAAAAGAGAAAATTTCTCCTTTTTTGAGAATTCTTTTTAAAAAAGGCTGGTTAAACCAAATACATCTGATTGAACCTGTTTCATCCTCAACAATAGCTTGGGTAAGAGTAAATTTCTTTTTTGGTGTTTTGATATTCTGGATGCTTTTAATTTTGCCAGAAATAGAAACTTTCTCACCAATTTTTAAATCTTTTATTTTTTTTGGCAAAAAAACTTCATATCTTGAGGGGAAATGAAAAAAAAGATCTTTTAGAGTTTCAATTCCTAAGCGGTAAAGTTTCCTTAAAGTTTTTGGTCCAATATATTTGAAACTTTCTATTGGTTTTTCTAAAATTTTTTCCATAATTTAATTTTAATGAGAAAAAGAAATTTTTTTAAAATCCTTGTTTGGGTTTTTGTTATCATTTTACTCCTTTCATTAATTCTATGGGAAATTACCCCTTTATTTTATTAAAACAAATTAAAAACATAGCCATTTTCTACGATCGTGAAAAACGGCTATGTGTTAACAAATCTGTCCGATCGGACAATTTTGTTAACATTTTCTGAAAAATTGTGCCATGGCATAATTTTTCAGATTTTTTTCATTGAAAAAATTTTTAAGAGGTGTTAATATTTTAAAGAAATTAAAGAAAGCCCTGCTAGCTCAATTGGTAGAGCAGCGGCCTCTTAAGCCGTTGGTTGGGGGTTCGAGTCCCTCGCAGGGCAATCCCTCCTTCGCCAAGGCTTCGGAGGATGGACCCCTCCTTCGCCAAGGTTTCGGTTAATGGAGTTTAACAAAGGAGAACTTGTCCTCCGAAGCTTTAGCGAAGGAGGAAATGGTGGCCATGGTGTAATGGTAGCACGATAGCCTGTGGAGCTGTCGGAGAGGGTTCAAATCCCTCTGGCCACCCAAAAAGATGGAAAACAAAAAATTTCATAAAATTTTTTCAAGTGCTCTTTTACCAATGGTTATTGAAAAAACTCCTTATGGAGAACGAGCCTATGATATTTATTCTCGTCTTTTAAAAGAAAGAATCATCATCCTTGGAGGGCCAATTACAGATGAAGTAGCCAACTCGATTGTGGCTCAACTTCTTTTTTTAGAATCCCAAGATCCAAAAAAAGATATTAAACTTTATATTAACTCCCCGGGTGGAGTTGTTTCTGCAGGTTTGGCTATTTATGATACAATGCAATATGTAAAATGTGATGTTTCAACCATATGTTTTGGTTTTGCAGGTTCAATGGCAGCGGTTCTTCTGGCTGGAGGAACTAAAGGAAAAAGATATACCCTTCCAAACAGTGAGGTTCTTTTACACCAAGTAATGGGAGAGGCAGGTGGGCAGGCAAGAGAAATTGAAATTTCTGCAAAGCATATTTTGAAAATCAAAGATCGCATCAACAAAATCCTTGCCAAACATACTGGTCAGCCTTTGTCTAAAATTGAAAAAGATACTGACAGAGACTTTTGGCTCTCAGCCGAAGAAGCAAAAAAATATGGAGTTATTGACGACATTGTGAAAACAAAATAATTTTTATGCAATATACTCTAAAAAGACTTCCGAAATCTAAAGTTCAAATTGAAATTTCTCTTCAAAGAAAAGATTTTTCACCTTTTTTTGAAAAAGCCTCTCATAATCTTTCTCAAGAAATTGAAATTGAAGGCTTTAGAAAAGGACAAATTCCTTATGAGGTACTGCGGAAAAAAGTTCCAGAAGATGTAATCCTAAAAGAAGCAGGAATTCTTGCTCTGGAGTATTTTTTAGAAGAAATTTTAAAAAAAGAAGATTTTAAAATCGTAGATTTTCCCAAAGCCCAAATTAAAAAATTAGGTTTTGAGGAGATTAAATTTGAAGTAGAAATTGTTCATTTTCCAAAAGTTTCTTTGCCTGATTATAAAAAAATTGCTAAAGAGACAAAAAAAAGAAAAATTGAAGTTGAAAAAAAAGAAATTGAAGAATCTCTTTTTTATCTTCAAAAATCACGAAGAAAATTTAAAAGAAAAAAAGAACCAGCTCAAAAAGGAGATCTTGTAAAAATTAATTTTGAGATGCGCCAAAAGGGAGTAAAAATAGAAGGAGGGGAAGGAAAAGATATGCAAATTATTCTTGGGGAAGCAAAAATTTTAGAAGAAATTCAAAAAGAAATTATTGGAATGAAAGAAAATGAAAAAAAAGAATTTGAAGTTACCTTACCTCAAAATTTTTGGAAAAAGGAACTCCAAGGGAAAAGGGTTGAAGTTTTGGTTGAACTTAAAGAAATTTTTGAGGTTGAAACCCCTCCTTTGAATGATGACTTTGCCAGAAGCCTTGGAAAGTTTGAGAACCTATCTTCGCTTAAAAAATCAATTGAAGAAGGGCTTTTTATGGAAAAAAAAGAAGATGAAAAAAGGAGATGGCAAAATGAAATCATCCAAAAAATTGCTCAAAACTCAGAAATAAACTTACCTGAAATTTTAATTGAAAAAGAAAAAGAAGGAATGTTAAATGATCTCAAAAGAGAAATTGAAAAAGAAGGCTTAAGTTTTAAAGAATATTTAGATCAAATTAAAAAAAGCGAAAAAGAACTCAAAAAAGATTTTGAAAAAACAGCCATTTTAAGGCTTAAAATTTCTTTTTGTTTGGATGAAATTGCTAAAAGAGAAAATATTGTTGTCACCAAAGAAGAATTAGAAAAAGAGATCAACAAACTTTTTTGGCGTTCACCCTATTTCAAAGAAGAACTTGAAAAAGAAAAAGAAAAAATTTTGGAGTATCTTTATTTAAATTTAAGAGAGAAAAAAGTTTTGGATTTTTTATATAATCTCTCTTAAAGAAGTTCCCGTCATTTCTTGAGGAATTTCAATTTCTAAATAATCAAGGACTGTTGGAGCAATATCATATAAAAAACCTGATGGCTTTTGTTCCCAAAGTTTTTTGGGTTCTCTTTCTTTTTTGAGATCCTCATCTATTAAAAAGAAAAAAACTGGGTTTAAACTATGTTCAGTTAAAACCTCACCCTCTTTTGAAAGCATCTCTTCAAAGTTTCCATGATCTGCGGTAATCATTAAAACATACTTTCCTTTATTTCTCTCATAAATTCTTTTTAAAAGATAATCTAAAATTTCAGCTGCTTTTATGGCAGCTTTGATGTTTCCAGTATGACCTATCATATCAGGATTGGCAAAATTAACCAACAAAAAATCTGCTTCTTCATTTTCAATTGCTTCAATCATTCTTTCTGCAATTAAAGGTGCTTGCATTTCAGGATTTTTATCATAGCGTGGTCCTCCCTGAGAAGGAAAAATCACTCTTTTTTCTTTTAAAAAAGGCTTTTCTTTAAGTCCATTAAAAAAATAAGTCACATGGGCATATTTTTCAGTTTCTGTAATTTTAAGCTGACAAAGGTTTTCTTTTTCTAAAACTTTACCCAAAGGGTTTTCAACTTTTTCTCTTTCAAAAGCAACATGAACTTTAGGGTAATTTTCTTTAAAATATCTCGTCATTGTGGCAATATAAATATTTTTGAATTTCTTTGTTTCAAATTTATCAAATTTTTCATCACAAAAAGCCCTCACAATTTGGCGCATCCTATCTTCTCTGAAATTGAAAAAAATCAAGGCATCATTTTCTTCAATTTTTCCTTCAGGAGAAACCACTCCTGGAGGAAGATACTCATCTCCGATTCCTTTTTCATAAAAAGAAAGAAAGTACTCTTTTATATTTTTAACTTTTTCTCCCTGAAGTTCTGTCATCAAAAAATAGGTTTTCTTTGTTCTTTCCCAATATCCGGCTCTGTCCATTCCATAACTTCTTCCACAAATAGTGGCAATTTTCCCTGTTTTTTCTATTTCAAGCCTTTGAGAAAAAATCTCAAAAAGTTTTGCTCCTTCATTTGGAGAAGCATCTCTTCCATCTGAAAAAAGATGCAAAAATACCTTTTTAATATTCTCTTTTTTGGCAAGTTCAAGCAAAGCATAAAGATGATCAATGTAGGAGTGAACCGCCCCTGAAGATAAAAGTCCAATTAGATGAAGTTTTGAGTTGTTTTTTTTAACATACTCACAGGCTCCTTTAAAAGCTTCTTTTTCAAAAAAACTTCCATCTCGAATGGCATTGACAATTCTTGGAAGATACTGATAAATCACTTTTCCTGCTCCAATTGTCAAGTGTCCTACTTCACTGTTCCCTGGCTCCCACCAAGGAAGACCTACATTAATTCCAGAAGCATGCAAAAGACAATGCGGATAAAACCTTTGCAAATAAGGCAAAAAAGAAAGTTTTGCTTGGGAAGGAGCATTTCCTGAAGAAGGAGGAGCAATTCCCCATCCATCTAAAATAATTAAGCAAACTTTTTTCATAGTTTTAAATTTTATCAAAATTTGGTAGAATAAAAAGGTATGGTATTTGATATAGGTGTCCTTTTAACTTTAAGTTTAGGATTTTTAATTGCAGGAATTTCTCTTGGGTGGATATCTCATCAGAAGATGATAAATGCGAAATTAGGCTCTCTTGAGGAGCATGCTAAAGAAAAATTTAAAGAAGTTGAAAATGAAAAAGAAAAAATTTTGCTCTCTGCTCAAAAAAAGGCTTTAGAGATAGAAGAAGCAAAAAAGAAAGAAATTGAAAAAAAAATTAAAGAAATTTTTCAAGAACGAGAAAAATTAGAAAGAAAAAAAGGAATTTTAGAACAAAAAAGAACTGAACTTCAAAAAAAAGCAAAACTTTTAGAAAAAAAAGAAAGAGAAACTGAAGAAAATTTCCAAAAAATTAAAGAAAAACTTGAAAAAATTGCTGGACTTTCAACGCATGAAGCAAAAGAAATTCTTTTGGATCAGGCTGAAAAAGAAGCAAAAAAGGAAATTGAAAAAAGAATTTTAAAACTTGAAAAAGAAGGTGAAAAAAAACTTAAAGAAAAAGCCAAAGAAATTTTAGCCTTTGCGGTTCAAAAAGGAGCCCCAAAATTTGTTGAAGAAGAAACTCTCATTGAAATTCCTTTACCGTCAAACGAACTTAAAGGACGACTCATCGGAAAAGAAGGGAGAAATATTAAAACTTTTGAAAAAGAAACCGGGGTGGAGTTGATCGTGGATGAAACACCAAATGTAGTTTTTTTATCCTCTTTTGATCCCTTAAAAAGAGAAATCGCCAAAGAAGTTCTCGAAAGATTGATAAAAGACGGGAGAATTTCTCCATCAAGAATTGAAGAAACCACAAAAAAAGTAAAAGAAGAAATGCCAGAGGTTTTTAAAAAAATTGGAAAAGAGGCAGCTGATCTTTGCAAAATCTATGATCTTCCAGATGAAATATTAATTCTTCTTGGAAGATTGAAATTCAGAAAAAGTTTTGCCCAAAATGTCTTGCAGCACTCAATTGAGGTTTCTTTTTTTGCAAAAAATTTAGCTGAGGAACTTGGAGCAGATGTTGAAGTTTGTAAAAAAGCAGGGCTTTTGCATGATATTGGAAAAGCAGTTGACTGGGAAGTTGAAGGTTCTCATACAAAAATCGGAATGAAAATTTTAGAAAAATATGGAATTGAGAAAAAAGTAATTGATGCAATGAAATCTCATCATGAAGAATTTCCATATGAAAGTATTGAAGCAGTAATTATTCAAACAGCAGACGCAATTTCTTCTTCACGAAAAGGAGCGAGAAAAGAAACTGAAACAGCTTATGTTCAAAGAATTGAAGAGCTTGAAAAAATTGCAAATTCTTTTCCTGAAGTTGAAAAAGCCTTTGCCTGTGATGCAGGGAGAGAAATTAGAGTTTTTGTAAAATCAAAAGAAATTGATGATTATGGAGCAAAAAAACTGGCTAAAAAAATTACTAAAAAAATTGAAGAAGAAATGAAATATCCCGGAGAGATCAAAGTTTGTGTCATCAGAGAAACGCGGGTGATTGAATACGCAAGATAAATTTTATAAAATTTTTTAATAAAGGTCGTAAAAGAAAAATAAACAAAAATGAACAAAAAAGAGTTTATTAAAAAAGTATCACAACTTACCAAAATGACAAAAAAAGATGTTGAAAAAGTTTGGAATGCAGGATTGGAAGTAATCAAAAGTGCTCTTTCAAAATCAAGACCTGAAGAAGTAGGTTTTATTGGATTTGGAACATTTACGGTTGTCAAAAAAAAGGCACGCACTGGCAGAAATCCAAAAACCGGAGAAAAAATCAAAATCCCAGCAAAAAGAACTCCTAAATTCAAACCAGGAAAAGAACTCAAAAAAGCAGTTGCTCGCTAAAGAATGATTTTTCATTTATTGTCTGGAGGGCAGGATTCAAGTTATTCTTTGTATCTTTTGCAAAAAAAGAAATTAAATCCTTTTTGTATTATTCTTGATTTTTTAAAATCAAAAGAAAATATAAAAAGAGCGGTTAAGGTTTGTAAAGTTTTAAAAGTTCCTTTTTTAGTTCTCAATATTAAAAAAATTTTTGAAAAGGAGGTTATTTTGCCTTTTGTTGAAGATTTTAAAAGAGGGCTCACTCCAAATCCGTGTCCTTTTTGCAACAAGAAAATTAAGTTTGATTTTGTTTTTGGTTTTTTAAAAAAATTTTTTGAAAAAAAAACAAAAAACTTTTTTCTTTCAACTGGCCATTATGCAAGAAAAAAGGGGAATTTTATTTATAAAGCTAAAGACGAAAAAAGAGATCAAAGTTATTTTTTATGGATGCTCGAAAAAGAAGATGTTAAACATCTAATTTTTCCTTTAGGAGAAAAACTCAAAAAAGAAGTTGAAAAAGAGATTTTAAAAAGCCCTCTCAAACCTCTTTTTCAAAACTACAAACCCTCTCAAGATATCTGTTTTCTTGAAAATTTTTCATTAATAAATTTTTTGGAAAAAAAATTTAAAAAAAAAGAAGGTTTTATTTTGGATGAGAGAGGAAAAAAAATTGGTAAACACCCTGGGGTGATATTTTTTTCTTTAGGACAGCGCTATGGACTTAATATTCCCACCACTCAACCTTTTCAGAAACCTTTTTATGTAATCAAAAAAGATTTTCAAAAAAATATTTTAATTGTTGGCCCAAAAGAAAAACTCTACAAAAAAGAGTTTTTCATTGAAAAAGCAATTTTTCATGGAAATTTTAAAAAAGAGATTTTTGCAAAAATAAGATCGCAGGGAGAAGAAGTGAAAGTAAAAAAATTAATTTTTGAAAAAAACAAAATAAAAGTAATTTTAGAAAAAAAAATTTTTGCTCCTACTCCAGGTCAGCACTGTGTTTTTTATCAAAAAGAAAAATTAGTTGGTGGAGGAGTAATTTCTGACTAAAAATTATTTTAACATTTCCAAAAATTCTTTTTCTGAGATTGTTTTCACTCCCAATTTTTTGGCTTTTTTTAATTTTGAGCCAGGATTTTCTCCAACCACCAAAAAAGTGGTATTTCTTGAAACCGAAGATGAAACTTTTCCACCTCTTTTTTCAACTTCATTTTTTGCCTCACTCCTTGTCATTGAATTAAGTTCACCTGTAAAAACAAAAACCTTACCCAAAAGAGTTTTTTCAACTTCTTTTTCTTCTTCTCTTTTAATTTTTACCCCAACTTTTTCTAATCTTTTTAACCATTTCACATTTCTCTCATCTTGGAACCATTTTTTAATTGACCCCGCCACTTTCCAACCGATATCAGGCAAAGAAGCCAAAGTAGAAAGTCCAACTTTTTTTTGAAAAAGTTCAATTAAATCAGAGATTGTTTTCACTCTCTTTCCAAAAGTTCTAGCTAAAAGTTTTGCGGTTTCTTCTCCAATATATTTAATTTGACAAGCCACAAGAAGTCTTTCTAAAGGAATTTCTTTTCTTTTTTGAATTGCTGAAACTAAATTTTTGGCTGATTTTTCTGCAAATCTTTCTAAAGGTTTAAGATCTCCTTCTTTAAGCAAAAATAAATCTGGAGCGTCAGAAACTAAACCCTCATCCATTAGTTTATCAATAATTTTTGGTCCCAATCCTTCGATATCAAAACCATTTTTTCCGGCAAAAAAATAAAGCTTTCTTTTCTGACGCGCTCCACATTCTTTGTTTGAACAATAATGAGCTACTTCGCCTTCAGGACGCACAATTTTTGCTCCACAAATAGGGCATTTTTTAGGAACTTTAATTTCTTTTGCATCTTTTGGACGAAGCTCTGGTAAAACTTTCACTACATGAGGAATTACATCTCCTGCTTTTTCAACAATGACAGTATCTTTAATTTTAATCCCTAATCTTTCTATCTCATCTGCATTATGCAAAGTGGCTCTTGTCACAATTGTTCCTCGCAAATTTACTGGACGCAAAATTGCTACTGGAGTAAGTTTTCCTGTTCTTCCAACTTGCCAAACAACATCCTCAACTACTGTTGTCGCTTGTTCTCCTGGCCATTTAAAAGCAATTGCCCATCTGGGAGCCTTTCCCGTGTAACCAAGTCCTTTTTGATATTTTCTTTCTCTTACTTTTACCACCACTCCATCTATCCAGTAATCTTCCTTTTCTCTTTCTTTTCCCCATTTTTTCCAGAACTCAATTACTTCATCAATATTTTTACAAACTTTGAAATGCTTGTTTACCTTAAATCCCATTTTCATTAAAAGTTGAAGTTCTTCATCCTGACGTGGAGGAATTTTTTCTTCAGGGAAAGAGAACTCATAAATAAAACAATCAAGTTTTCTTTGAGCAGTAATTTTAGGATCAAGTTGTCTTACCGCCCCAGAAGCAGCATTGCGAGGGTTAGAAAAAGGTTCAAGTTCTTCCTTTTTTCTTTTTTCATTAAGTTCACGAAAAACAGTTTTTTTCATAAAAATCTCTCCTTCAACAATAATACTTTCTTTATCATAAGGGCTTTCAAGCCTTAAGGGAATTGCCTCAATTGTTTTTAGGTTTTGGGTAACATCCTCTCCAACTTTTCCATCACCTCTTGTCGCACCCTGTTTAAAAATACCATTCTCATAGGTCAAAATTATATGCATTCCATCAATTTTTAATTCACAGGTATATTCAACCTCTTTTATCCCAAGTTCTCTTTTTACTCTCTCATCAAAATCTTTGATTTCTTTTTCATCAAAAGCATCATTTAAAGACCATTGCAAAACTTTATGGCGAACTTTTTTAAACTCCTCAAGTGGTTTTCCTGCTATTCTTTGGGTAGGGGAGTCAGGCGTGATAAATTCAGGAAACTTTTGTTCAAGTTGCCAAAGTTCATGCTTAAGTGAGTCTAAAACATCGTCTGGATACAAAGATTTATCTAAAACATGATAGAAATAGCGTGCTTTATTAATAATTTTTCTCAATTTCTCAATTCTCTCTTTTGCTTCTTCTTTTGAAAGCTCCTTCATAAAATTAAACCTTCATAAAATTAAAAAATTAAACATTCCTCCCTAAAAGTCAATTTCTCCAAAAAGTAGTAATTCTCTACGATCGTATGAAATTACTACTTTTCAAGGGAGGGAAGTTTAGGTATGATAAATTAATTTAAATTAATTTTTATTCTTTATGTTTAAAAATTCTTTATGTTCAAAACAACTAAAGATTTTAAATTAAAATTTTTAGGAGTTGTTCCAAAAACAAAAAAACTTTCTCCTCAAAAAATTGTTGGTCTTTCAGCAATTTTAACGTATAAAGGACTTTCTTTAGATGCAATTTATCAAAAACTCAAAAAGAAGGGAGAAAATATTGATAAAAAAATCCAATTTCTTTTAAGAGAAAGTTCTTTGCGAGGACATGCTTCTTTGGCAACAACTCCGGTTTTTTGCTTTCAGTTTGAGGGATCAAAATTTTTAGATTCAGCCCTTACTGGACTTGTTTTTTCTTCATCTTTAATGGCATCTGGAAGAAGAATTAACACTCGTTTTGATGATGTCATTTCCCCTGAAGAAATTTATCAAAAAAAAGAAGCCAAAAAAATTTATGAAAAAACATTAAAAGATTTAATTTCTTTTTTTGATTATCTTTTAGATAAAGGGGTTAAAAAAGACGAGGCGAGTAAAATTTTGCCATATGGAATTTATGGCACAGGAATTATTCAAATGTCAGTAGAATCAACCATTTCTTTAAAAAAAGAATACGAAAAAGAAAAAGATTGGATGCCTGAAGAAGTAGGAATTTTACTCAAAAAAATAGAAGAAATTTCAAAAAAAGAAGGGTTTAATTGGCTTTATGCAACAAGAATCTGTGCCCCAAAAGAAATTTATCCTTTCCCAAATATTTTCAAAGATCCCAAAAAAGAGAATATCGTAAGGGCTCTTAGAAAAAAAAATTTAAAATCAAAAATCATCTCTTTTGAAGCAAACTTTACCAAGGACTTTATCAAAAGAATAAAATCTTATCTTAAAAAAAGGAAAGAAATTTTTAAATCTTTAGAAAAAATCAAAAAAGAGTGGGTTTTTCTTTTGCGAGAAAGAGAAGACATTGTTAGAGATTATAATTTGGCTTTTAAAATCAAAATTTTATCTTCAGTTCCCTGGAGAGTTTGGGGAGAGAAAAAAAGACATCGCACCTGCCCAATGATTGTGGAGTCAATTTATTTTTGCATTGAACGCACAAAAGATGTATTTTTGAAATATAAAAAACAGATTGAAAAAGAAAAAATCTCAAAAAAAACCCTTGAAGAGATTGAGGATGTTTTTGATCTTCCTCCAACAATTAAAAAATTTTTTCTTTTTTCTTACCTTAAAACTTCTTTGAAAAGTTTTGAAAACTATCAAAAACTTAAAAATTTAGGAATAAAAGAAAAATCCTCCCTTTTTTTAATCCCTCGGGCTTTGAAAATAGATGTTTTGCAAGAGTATGATCTTTACAATCTTCTTTGTGGATATTTTCCTTTACGAGCATGCTCAAAAGCAGAAGAGTTTCTTCAAAGAACCACCTGGCAGGAAATCAATTTAATAAAAAAAGAGTTTGAAAAAAGAAAAATCAAAGCACTCTCTGAGCTTTTAGGACCGAAATGTTTCCTTTTAGGCTTTTGTCCTGAAAAAAACTGGTGTCCTCTTATTAAAAAAGTTAACAAAAATTATAATCATCATTTTCATCAAGAAATGTTTAAAACTCTTGAGAATTTTTATGAAAAATTTTTAGAAACTATTTAAATTTGACTTTTTATTTTTTTTTGTTAAAAAAATTTCGAGAAGCGGGGTGGAGGAGTAGTTCCTCGCGGGTCCCATAAGCCCGAGACCTGGGTGCAATTCCCAGCCCCGCGAAAAAATTTCTGAGGCGCGATGGCGCGTGCCGGCGTAGCTCAGGGGTAGAGCAACCGCTTCATAAGCGGGAGGTCGGAGGTTCGAATCCTCCCGTCGGCAAAAATTAAATTGTGATTTTTCCTCTTTTTGTTGAATTTTTTTATTTTCTTTTAGCCCAATTTTTGGGTCTTTTTTGCGCTCAACGAATTTTTCAAATTTTTTTAAAAACAAAAAAAGTTTTTCCTCAGCTTTCTTATGAAAATTTTTCTTTTTTTGATTTCTTTTTAGGATTTTTTTTAGCAGTTTTTCTTTTTTGGTTAATTTTAAAATTTTCAAAAAGAAAATCTTTTTTTAAAGTCATTTTTGGAATAGTAGTCTTTTTTGGAGGAGAAATTTTTTTTGAAATCTTTTTTGGAAGTTCTTTTGCAGTTTTTTTAGTATTGCTTTTTTTGATTTTTTGGGCAAAAAATCCTCCAGTATGGTTTCATAACTTTTTGATTATTTTTTCGGTTGCTGGAATTGGAGCAGTGGTCGGAATTTCTCTTTCGCCTTCTTTGGCTTTAATTTTGCTTTTAGTTTTAAGTGTTTATGATTTTTTTGCGGTCTCTAAGTTTAAATTTCCTCAAAAAATAATAAAATCCGCTCATGAAACTCAAGCGGTTTTAGGTATTTTTTTACCTCAAAATTTCTCTGGACTTTTTTTTCCTTTAAAAAAGATAAAAATCGGAGATAAAACTCAAAACTTTTTTGTTTTAGGAGCAGGAGATATTATTCTCCCTTTAATTATGAGCGCCTCCTTTTTTCCTCAAGGAATAGAAAAATCTTTATTGATAGTTTTTTTCTCCTTTTTGGGTGTAATTTTTAGTTTTATTTTATTTTTAAAACTTGGCAGAAAACCTTTACCAGCTTTGGTCCCAATTGGATTTTTTTTAGTGATAGGTTTTATTTTGGTTCATTTTTTAAAAATTTAAAAAATTTTAATTTTCAAAAAAAAGAAAAAAAATTTAAAAAAAATCTTTGGCATTTTGGTTTATTTCTCTGAATCTTTCTTCCCTTTAAGAGCTGCTACCATTTCACTCACTAAAACCTTCCCACTGTCATTCAATGGTCTGAAAACTTTTCGTGTTCTCCTTGAAACAAATACATCCCCATTTGAATTCACTGTAGGCCTCAGGTCCAATAAAGGTATCTCCTGGATTTCCGGTTCTCCTGGCAAGATCCCTGAAAACGGGAGAAAGCTTTCCATCGGTAAACGTTTTTGGCGAATGTAGGAAGTAATCTCTCGATAAAGATGCGGAACATCTATATCCTCGCAAAGAGCCTTAGCTGCATTAGTGATGATATGTAAGTTCCGCTGAACTATCTGTAAATATCGCCGTACATCATCAACAACCCTCTGATATTCAAGATAATTAAGCTTTGGGTTATTTTTCATTTCAATAAGCCTGTTCATCGCTAACGTTAGCTGATTAACCGCGGAATGGGTATATACCGTCGTCGCTACTATGGCCACCACTGGATCTTTCGTTGAATCACTCTTTTCCTCTTCTTTCACTGTTCCTTCTGTACTCTCTTCATCGCTCCCATTTCTCGCCTCATTCATTTTCATCACCTCCTGCTTTATTTATACCTCACTTTTTAATTAATGTCAAGAGAAAAAAGAAAGTAAAGGTTGAAAAATTTTTTAAATCCCAATTTTAAATAGTCATTTGTTTCTTTTAAAAACTTTTCATTCTGCAAATTGGAGGAAAGGAGAGTTTATGAAAATTTTCTTTTTTTCTTTCAATAATATCTTTAATTTTCTTTTGAGAAATTCCAGTTAAAAATGAAATTTCTTTTTCTTTGAAGTTTTGGGCTAAAAGTTTTAAAACTATATCTAATTTTTGGTAATCAAGACCGATCTCTTTTTCGTCAGTTTGACCGGGCCATAAATTAGCAGAAGGGACAGTTTCAATTATTTTTTTTGGAAGTTTTAATCTTTTTACCATCTCAACCACTTCAGTTTTGTATAAATCTCCTAAAGGCAAAATATCTGCTCCTCCATCTCCAAATTTGGTAAAATAACCAATTTCAAGTTCAGATTTATTACTCGTTCCTACGACTAAAAGTTTATTTAGATTTGCAAAATAATAAAGAAGTGCCATTCTTAATCTTGATTTTAAATTTCCCTTAGTGAGTTTGTCTCCTTGAGGAAGAATTTTTAAAAAACTTTTATAAATCTCATCTAAAAAAATTCTTTTTATTTTAGTTTTAATCTTTTTTTCCAAAAGAGAAACATTGTCCTGTAAAGGACAGGTTCTAATAAATAAAATATTTAAAAAAAATGCTTTTTTTCCTAAAGTTTTTTTTACCAAAAAAGCAGTTACTGAAGAGTCAATTCCTCCTGAAACTCCAACAATCGCTCCTTTTGCTTTCGCCTCTTTTATTTTTTTCTCTAAAAAATCAACAATTTTCTTTTCTGGCAAAATGCTCAAAAATTTAATTTTTTTTTCCGCTTTATTTTTTTTTAAAAAATCTAAAACTAATTTTGGAACTAAATTTTCCCATTTTTTATTCTCAGCCATTCTTTCTCTTATTTTGGTGGCTGAAAGTCCGTTAAAATAGATAGGATGATTTTGAATTTTAGTTCCAATCTTTTGAAAACACCTTTTTGTCCAAGGGTTTTGAGAAAAAACAACGACTTCATTTTTTTTTGATTTAGTAATCTCTAAAACTTTTTTTGCCCAGAAAACATCATCAAAAAAATCAGGCACTCCATAAATCTCAAAGTTTTTAATGTCTTCTGCTAAAAGAGTTCTTTTAATCATCTCTTTTCTCTCTTGAAAAGAAAAAGGGTTTTCTTTAACTAAAAACTTTTCCAAACTTCCAATGACGATTGAAATCTTTTTTTCTTTTTTAAGAATCCATTTTATTGCCTTAAGATGACCTTTGTGAAAAGGCTGAAATCTTCCAATAAAAATTGCTCTCATAAAGTTAATTTTAATATTGTTTTTGAAAATTTAAATATTGATTTGATTTATAAAAAAAATAAAATTTATAAGGAAATGGGGGCGTAGTGCAGTCTGGAGTGCACGCTGCCCTGTCACGGCAGAGGTCGTGGGTTCAAATCCCATCGCCCCCGCGGGCCCGTAGCTCAACTGGCTGAGAGCACCCGTCTTGCACGCGGGAGATTGTGGGTTCAAGTCCCACCGGGTCCATCTCAAAAAATTCCTCAAGCATTTGATAAACTCAATTGAATATGATAAACCTAAAATAGACGAGGTGAGATAATGATTTTGGAAAAAAGAAGTGAAGGAGAATTTAAAAAAGTTGAAATTAGGTCCTTCTCTTTGATTAAAAAAGAGGGGCAAAAGAAAAAAGATGAAAAAGTGGTGGAGGTGAAAGATAAAGAAATCGAGGAAGTGCTGAAGGAAACAGTAATGATTGTGCCGACAAAGGATGAAAGGTTAGAAGTTTTAGAAATGGTGTTAAAAAGCATTCCTGAAGTGAAAGCCACGATAGTAATTTCAAACAGCACCAAAGAGTGGCCTTTTAATGCTTTTGCTAAGGAAGAAATTTTAGTGAGACAATTGAATAAAATCTTCTCTTATCCAGTAGTTATTTGTCATCAAAAAAATTGGCAAATTGCCCAGATATTCAGTATTCATTATCCTTATATTTTAGATCCGAAAAAAAATGTTAAAAACGGAAAGGCTGAAGGATGTATCATTGCTACTGCTATTGCTCAAATCTTCAAACCAGAATATATTGGCTTTATCGATGCTGATAATTTAGCCCCAGCAACAATAGATGAATATGTCAAATGCTTTGCTGCTGGTTTTTGTCTTTCCAGAACAGAAAACACAAATGTAAGATTAGTATGGAGGAAAAAAGGAAAAATTGGTAAAACGATCGATCTTTATGATGTAGGAAGGGTTTCAAAAATTACCAATAAAATTTTATCAAAAATGATGGAAAATCTTGGCAAAAAACTGACTATTGAATCTGGAAATGCAGGAGAAGAAGCCTTTAGCGTTGACTTTCTCAATCAACTTTGGTGGGCTCCGCGATTTGGAATGGAAACTCAATTCTTGCTCGAAGCTCTTTTTTTTGATCAGAATGCAAAAGTTATTGAAATAAAAACTATCAGTCCTCATATCCATACGGAAAGAAAGAGAAAAAGCCACATTAAAGAAATGATCCAAGAGTCCTCATCTGTAATTTATCGCCGACCTGAAATACCAGAAGAAACTAAAAAATTAATAGAGCGAATTTCAAAACAACTAAACTTTGAATTGCTTCCTGAAGAAAAATATCCACTTTATCCTCCCTTAATTACCAGTATAGAGAATTTAAAAAAGGAATTAGATGAAATAATAATTTTTTAAGTAATGCTTGTTCTTTTTCAAAACCTGATTCGGAGAGTGATTGTTATAATAAAATAAAAATTTATGAAAATCCTTATTACAGGAGCCACAGGATTTGTGGGACATCATTTAGTAAAAAGGCTTAAAAAAGAAGGGTATAAGTTAAGAATTTTAAAAGAGAAAAATCAATCTTTATCTTTTTTAAAAAATTTGGATCTTGAAATAATTGAAGGAGATATCAGAAATCTTGGGGATGTAAAAAAAGCAGTCAAAGGTTGTGATGTTGTTTTCCATTTGGCAGGAATTGTTTCCTATTGGCAAAAACTTCAAAAACTTCAATATGAAGTTAATGTTTTAGGAACAAAAAATATAGTCAAATCTTGCCTTGAATATAAAATAAAAAGACTCATTCATGTAAGTTCAACTGCAGCTGTTGGTTTTGAGAAAAACAAACTTGCAGATGAAGAAACTTCTTTTAATCTTTTCCCTTTAAAAGTGAACTATTGCAACACAAAGTTTTTAGGAGAAGTTGAAGTTTTAAGAGGAATAGCTCAGGGTTTAGATGCGGTCATTATCTGTCCTGGCTCAATTTATGGAGAAGGGGACTTAAGAAGAATTAAATCGGATATGATTTTTAATTTTAAATTTCCTTTTTCTCTTTTTTATATGCAAGGAGGGATAGGTGTGGTTGATATTAAAGATGTTGTTGAGGGACTATTAAAGGCTTGGAAAAAAGGAAAAATGGGCGAAAGGTATATTTTGGTTGGAGAAAATCTTTCTTTTTATGAAATTAGAAAAATGATTGCTGAAGTTTTAGGAAAAAAGCCTCCAAAAATTTGTCTTTCTGGATTTTTTTTATATTTTCTCTCTTATTTTTTTTTGTTTTTTTCTTTTATTTCTGGCAAAAAACCTCTCTTAACCCCAGAGATGGTTCGCTTCCATAAAATTCATCTTTATTTCTCAAACAAAAAAGCAAAAAAAGAACTTGGGATAAAATTCACTCCTTTTAAAGAAACAATAAAAAGAGCAGTTAAGTGGTACAAAAATCACGGATTTTTATAATATTTTTTATGATAGGTTTTTTGAAGTTCTATTTTCTCTCTTTTCCAAAAGAAATTTTCAAAAAAATTGAAACTTTATTTTTTGGCATAGAAAGACTTTTTTGTTTGAAATATCACTTTTTGCATCTTTTCTCTCCTTGGAAAAGATATGTTTTTTATCGCAAAAGGGGATTTGAGTTTATGGACTTTCTTGAAACTTTAATCGGAAATCTTTTCTCGCGCTTTATTGGAATTTTAATGAGAATAATTGTTCTTTTGGTTGGAACTGCTGTCTCGCTTTTGGGAGGAGTTTTTTCTTTTTTGTTTTTAATTTTTTATTTTGCTTTTCCTTTTTTTTGTCTTTATCTTTTTTTTAAAGGGCTTTCTTTATGGTCTCAATAAGGCAAGTTGTAAAAATAGATATTTTTTTTAAAACTTTAGCTCTTTTTGAAAAAATTTTTTTAGTTGCTTTTTTTTATTATCTTTATCTTTATTATTTCTCAAATTCTCCTTTAAAAGAAAAATATCTCGGAGGATGTTTTCTTTTTTTCTCGCTTTTTGGATTTTGTTTTTTAGCCAATTTTTATTTTAATCATCACTTAAAAAATCCTCCCTTAAAAGGAGATCAAAACTTGGAAGATTTTTTAGAGTATGATCTAGCGCGTATTTTTTTTCGAGCTGAAAAAAAATCTCGAAAAACCAAAAAAAGTTTTGCTTTGATTTTAATGAAATATCTTTTGCAAAAAAAAGAAAGTGAATTTTTCTTTTCTCGGCTTTATCTCTCAAAAAAAAGTTTTCAAAAAGAACTTGAAAAAAACATAAAAGTATCTTTTTTAAAAGAAAAAGAAAAAGAAAATATTTTAAAAGAGTGTGTTGAAATTTGCTTTTTTGGAAGGGGAGAAAAAATCTCTTTTCCTTTTTTGTTTGCGGTGGTCTCCTTTTCTCATAAACTTTTAGAAGATTTTTTTAAAAAAGAGGGGTTTAAAAAAGAAGATTTTTTGGAACTATCTTTTTGGCAAAAAAAACTTCAGAAAAGAGTTCCTTTCTTTTCAAAAGAAAAATTTTCAAGAATTTATGGTATTGGTAGAGATTGGGCAGAAGGCTACACTCCTACTTTAGATAACTTCTCAAGAGAGCTCACAAAAGAAATCCTTTTTAATCCTCCTGAAGAAACTTTTCATCAAAAAGAACTTCAAGAACTTGAAGAAATCCTTTCAAAAAGAGAAGCAAACTCTTGCTTACTTGTAGGAGTTCCTGGGACAGGTAAAAGAAACATCATTTTAAATTTTTGCAAAAAAGTCAATCAAGGAAAAACTTTTTCAAATTTAAATTTCAAAAGAGTAATTGAAATTGATATGCCAGGGCTAATTGGCTATGCTAAAGGAAATGTAGAAGCCTTTTTGAAACGAATTTTTGAAGAATCTATTTTTGCGGGAAATGTAATTTTAGTTTTAAGACAAATTCACAATTTCATTGGATTTGAATTTGGGGTAAAAGAGGTTGGAAAAATTGATATTTCTGCCATTCTTTCCCAATATCTTCACCTGCCCCAGTTCAGAATTATTGCTACTACTACTCCTGAGGGTTTCAGAAAAACGCTTGATCGAAGCCCTGAAATTCTTTCTTATTTCACAAAAGTAGATGTAAAAGAACTTGGAGAAAAAGAAACTTTGAAAGTATTAGAAATAGAAACTAAAAAAAGAGAAAAAAGAGCAAATGTTTTTTTCACTTATCCTGCTCTCAAAGAAATTATTTATCTTTGCAAAAAATACATTGGAACAATGCCCTTTCCTTTAAAAGCGATTAGGCTTTTGGATGAAATCACTATTTATGAACTTTCTCATTCCAAAAAAGCTCCTGGGATAGTTTTAAGAGAAGAAGTTGATGCTTTCTTTTCTGAAAAAACAGAAATTCCTGTAGGAGAAATAAAAGAAAAAGAAAAAGAAGTCCTTTTAAATTTAGAGAAAATTTTGCATCAAAGAATTGTTGATCAAGAAGAAGCCATAAAAGAACTTTCTTCAGCCCTAAGGCGTGCCCGGGCTGAAATTGGGAAAAAAGAGAGGCCCTTGGGAGTATTTTTGTTTTTAGGACCAACTGGAGTTGGAAAAACAGAAACCGCAAAAACCTTAGCTCAGTTTTATTTCGGTTCTGAAAAAAGAATGATAAGACTTGATATGTCAGAATATCAAGAAATTTCATCCATTAGAAGAATTATCGGTGATGAAAACGGTCCTGGAGACTTTTCTCAAAAAGTAAGAGAAAATCCATTTTCTTTGGTGCTTTTGGATGAGTTTGAGAAAGCTCATCGAGATCTTTTGAATCTTTTTTTATCTGTTTTTGATGAAGGGTATTTTACTGACTTTTATGGAAGAAAAGTTGACTTCAAAAATACAATTATTATTGCAACCTCAAATGCAGGAGCAGAACTTATCAGAGAAGCGGTCCTGCAAAAAAGAGACTTCTTAACATTTAAAAGAGAGCTCATTGATTACCTGATTAAAAAAAGAATTTTCAAACCTGAACTTTTAAATCGTTTTGATGAAATATTACTTTATAAACCCTTAGAAAAACATCATTTAATAAAAGTGGCTCATTTGATGTTAAATTCACTTAAAAAAAGACTTCTTGAAAAAAATATTGAGTTTTTTATTACTCAAGAACTCTGTGAAAAATTAGCCGAAATTGGATATAATCCAGAATTTGGAGCCCGAGCCATGAGAAGAACAATTCAGAAAGTAGTTGAGGATGCAATTGCAAAAGAAATTATTAAAGGATCACTCAAAGAGGGAGATAAATTTATCCTTGATGCTAAAACTTTTAAAGTTAAAAAAATATTATGAAATTTATAGATGAAGTAAAATCTTTTTCTCAAAAAAGAGTTCTTGTAAGGTGTGATTTTAACTGTCCTTTAGATGAGAAAGGTGAAATTCTTGATGATACCAGGATTAAAAAAATCACTCCCACAATTGAGGATTTAATAAAAAAAGAGGCAAAAGTAATTTTGCTTTCTCATCTTGGAAGACCTGAAGGGAAAAAAAATGAGAAATTAAAAATGGACAAGATTCAAGAGAAATTAATGGAATATCTTGATTTATCTATTATTAAAGCACCAGATTGCGTTGGGAAAAATATTGAAAAAGAAACTTATAAAATGCTCTCTGGAGAAATTCTTCTGCTTGAGAATGTAAGATTTCATAAAGAAGAAAAAGATTGTAAAATGAGTTTTGCTAAAAAACTTTCACGTCTTGGTGATATATTTGTTCAAGATGCTTTTAGTGTTTGCCATCGAAAACATGCCTCAGTTTATCTTTTACCTCAACTTTTGCCATCGTTCGGAGGACTTTTACTTAAAAAAGAAATAAAAATCTTAGAGAATCTTTTAAAAAATCCAAAAAGACCTCTTGTTTCTATTTTTGGAGGAGTAAAAATTGAAACCAAAATTGAAGCCATAAAAGAACTTGTTGCTATTTCTGATTATGTCCTTTTGGGAGGGAGAATTCCTGTCAAAATGCCATTTGTCTCGGCAAATATTTTTTTTCCTCTTGACTGGAAAACAGAAAATGGAAAACCCTTTGATATCGGCAAAAAAACCATTTTAAAATACAAAGAAATTATTAAAAAAGCAAAAATGATTTTGTGGAACGGTCCTCTGGGAATGTTTGAAAAAAAAGAGTTTGAAAAAGGAACAAAAGAAATTGCAAAAGCGATTTCAGAAACTAAAGCTTTTAAAATCGCGGGTGGAGGGGAGACTCTTTTGGCAATAAAAAAATATCAACTTGAAGACAGGTTTGATTTTTTATCCACAGGGGGTGGAGCAATGCTTTCTTTCCTTGCAGGCGAAAGACTACCTGGACTTGACGCTTTAAACTACTATGAGAAAAATTAAAATCCTTATTTTTATTTTATTCTTTTTTTTCTTTTTGCTTTCTTTTTTAATCTTTCCGATATTTTTTTTAAAAAAAGAGGGGGAAGGACAGCAAATTTTTCCTCGCTCATTTACTTTGCTTTTACCCAAAAAGAAAAATAAAAATTCTATTTCTTTTGGAGAAAAGGCAGGAGTGGCTATCTTTTTTTCTTCCGAAGGAAAAGAAAAAATTCTTTATCAAAAAAATCCTCATCAAAAACTTCCTCCTGCTTCTTTAACAAAACTGATGACTGCAATGATTGTTTTAGATCATTATGACCTTTCTCAAAAAGTTGAAATTTCTTATCAGGCTCTCTGGACAGAAGGAGAAGCAGGAAAATTAAGACCGGGCGAGAAAATGAAAATAGAAGATCTTTTAAAGTTAATGCTTCTTGTATCATCAAATGATGCTGCAACTGCACTTGAGGAAGTGGCAGGAAAAGATAAATTTAAAGAATGGGTTAAAAAGAAAGAAAAAGAAATCCGCCTTCAAAATACCAATTTTTTAAATCCTCATGGTCTTTACCAAAAGGAACATTCATCCTCTGCTTATGATCTTGCTAAAATGACCTATTTTTCTTTGGTAAAATACAAAAAACTTTGGGAAATTTTAAGAAAAAAAGAAGAGGTTATCATCGGAGAAGGACCAAAAAGAAAAATTTTGCATTATGCTCACAACACAAACAAACTCCTTGATCTTGAAAATGTCTTGGGAGGCAAAACCGGATATTTACCTGAAGTAGGCGAGTCAATGATTCTCGCTTTAAAAAGTTTTGGTAAAACAAAGGGATATGTGATTTTAGTTTTAATTGGAGTTGATGATAGAATTCAAAAAATGAAAAAGTTTCATTCTTATATTAAAAACGAATTTTTGTGGAAATAAATTATGGACGGTTTCCTTTTAAACATCATCAAAATTTTGACCATCAGTTCTCTTTCATTTTTAATTTCTCTTTTTTTAACTCCTTTTTTGACCAAAATTTTGTATCAAAAAAAACTTTGGAGAAAAAGTGTCAGAGAAAAAACAATTGATGGAAAAGAGGCTAAAATTTACAAAGTTTTATCTCAAAAAAGAGAAACTTCTGTTCCGCGCTTTGGAGGAGTTTTGATTATTATTTCTCCTTTAGTCTTAGGAGCTCTTTTTTTAGGATTAAGCAAAATTTTTCCTGAAAATTCATTTTTACAAAAACTTAATTTTTTTTCTCGAAATCAAACTTGGCTTTGTTTTTTTGCTCTCACTGTCGCCGGTATTTTGGGATTCGTTGATGATTGGTTGCAAGTCAAAAATAAAGGAACCTATATTGCTGGAGGATTGAGTTTTTGGCAAAGATTTCTTGTCGTCTTTTTAATCGGACTGATAGGAGGATTATGGTTCGGAATAAAACTTGAAAAAACAGAGATTAAAATTCCGGGTATGGATGAAATTGGGCTTCCTTTAGGAGTATTTCTTTTGCTTTTCATTATCACCACCCTTGCTTGCTGGGCAGGAGGAGTAATTGATGGGCTTGATGGATTAGCGGGAGGGGTTTTTGGAACAATTTATTTTTCTTTGGGAGTAATTTCTCTTTTTCAAAATCAAATTGATCTTTCAGCATTTTGTTTTGCGATTTTAGGTTCTCTTTTGACTTTTTTATGGTTCAACATTCCTCCAGCAAGATTTTATATGGGAGAAACAGGCTCTTTACCTTTGTGTGTTTGTATCGCAGTGATTTCTTTTTTGAATGATTCTCTTGCGGTCTTGCCAATTATTGCAGGTGTAATGGTAATTGAGGTTCTCTCAGTAATTTTGCAGCTTCTTTGGAAAAAATTTTTCAAAAAAAAGCTTTTTTCAATCGCTCCTTTGCATCATCATTTTGAAGCCAAAGGTTGGCCCTCATATAAAATCACGATGAGGTTTTGGATTCTTTCTTCTGTATTTGCGATTTTAGGTGTTCTTTTACACTTTTTGGGATAAATTTTTTGAGTTTTTCTAAAATTTTTAAAAAAGACTCTTTTTCTGAAAAAACCAAATTTAAATAAAACTTTCCTTTCTTTTTAGAGAATTTTATTTCAAAATTAATTTTTTTTATTTTTGGTTCTTTTTTTGAAAGAAGTTCTACTTCTCTTACTGAAAGTTTTTTTTCTTTTATTTTCTTTAAAACATTCTTCCTTTGCCTTTGAGGAAACATTAAAAGAGCCCGGCCATGCCCTTCGCTAATTTCTCCTTTTTTCAAGCTTTTTTTGATTTCATCATCAAGTTTTAAAAGTCTTAAAGTATTCGCAACATACTCTTTTGATTTCCCCAAAAGTTTTGCAATTTCTTTTTGAGAAAAACCATATTTTTCAATTAGATCTTTGAAACTCAGCGCCTTTTCAATTGGGTTTAAATCTTCTCTTTGAAGATTTTCAACCAGGGCTAAAGGTAAAGCCTTTTTATCATCAACTTCAACTAAAAGACAAGGAACTTTTTCTAAACCTGCCATTTTAGCAGCCTCAACTCGCCGATGTCCGGCTATAATTTCATAAAATTTTCCTTTTTTTCTCACTAAAATTGGCTCCAAAATACCATATTCTTTGATTGATTGAGCAAGTTCTTTCAAACTTTCTTTTTTAATTTCTTTCCTTGGTTGATAAAAAGAAGTTTTTATTTCGTCTATTTTTACAAAAAAAACTTTTTTTTCTTCTTTTTTTTTAAAAAAAATCTCAAGTTCTTTCATAATCTTTTATTAAAATTTCTGAAAGTTTTTCAAAAGATTCACCTGCAGGAGTTTTTGGAAATTTTTCCTCAATTCCTTTTCTTTTTCCAAAAAGATGTAAAAATTTTACGGTGCGGGGTATTCTTATGGGTAAAAAATTTTCTTGAAACTCCTCTTGGAGTTTTCTTTCAACTTCATAAGAAATTTTTGTTCTTTTATCAAACATTGAAAGTAAAAGATAAATTTTAAATTTTTTTTGAAAACTTTTTTCAGAAAGTTTAATTATCTCACACAACTTTTTCAATGACTCTTTAGCAAAAAATTCTGGTTGAATTGGCACCAAAATCTCTTCGCATAAAAAAAGAAGATTTAAAGAAAGCAAAGAAAAAGAAGGAGGGCTGTCTGCGACAAAAAAATCAAAATCTTTCAAAAAAGGAAAAATCTTCTCAGAAAGAAATCTTTCTTTATCTTCTTTTTCAAAAAGTTCCAAAGAAAGGGAAGCCAAGTTAAAACTTGAGGGTAAAAAATAAAAATAAGGATTTATTTTTTTAAGAATTTTAAAAAAATCTGCTTTTTCTTTTAAGAAGTCATAAATTGAAGGAGGTTTTGGTAAAAAACCAAGATAAACGGTGGCGTTTGCTTGAGGGTCAAAATCTAAAAGCAAAGTTTTCTTTTTTCTTTTGGCTAAAGAAAAACAAAGATGGCAACTAATGGTGGTTTTTCCTGTTCCTCCCTTTTCGTTTAAAATTAAAATTTTGCGTGGCATAATTTAATTATACTATGAGAATTGAAGAAATTATAAAAAGAAGGACAGAAAAAATCTTGCCCTCAAAAAAAGATTTTATTGAAGCTTTAAAAAAAAGAAAACTTAAAATTTATTGGGGAGTGGACCCAACCTCTCCTGAACTTCATTTAGGACACTCAGTTCCTTTGCTCTTACTTAAAGGATTTCAAAAAATGGGACACAAAATTATCATCTTGATTGGCGATTTTACCGCTAAAATAGGAGACCCTACAGGAAAACTTTCTTGTAGAAAAGTTCTTTCTGACAAAGAAATCAAAAAAAATTTTAAAACTTACAAAGTTCAAATCTCAAAAATTTTAGATTTTAAAAAAAACCCTCCTGATTTTCTTTTCAATTCAAAATGGTTCTCAAAAATGAAACTTCCTTATTTTTTTAAAATTTTATCAAAATTTACTCTTTCGCGTCTTTTAGAAAGAGATATGTTTCAAAAAAGAATTAAACTCAAAAAAGAAATTTATCTTCATGAATTTTTATATCCTTTGCTTCAAGGATATGACTCGGTGATGATTAATTGCGATGTTGAAATAGGGGCTTCAGATCAGCTTTTTAATATGATGATTGGAAGAAAACTTCTAAAAGAAATTAAAGGAAAAGAAAAATTTGTTATTACCACTCCTTTGCTCGTTGACCCAAGAACAGGAAAAAAATTCTCAAAAAGTGAAAAAAACTATATCTCTTTGCAAGAGAAACCAAAAGAAATGTTTGGAAAAATAATGAACGTTCCTGATGAAGGAATTGTTCCTTTTTTAAAACTTTGTACAGAAGTTCCTTTGATTGAAATTGAAAAAATTGAAAAAAAACTTTCAAAAAAAGAAATTAACCCAAAAGAAATAAAAAAATTTTTATCTTTTGAGATTGTTAAAATGTATTACGGAAAAAAACTTGCCAAAAAAGCAAAAGAAGAATTTGAGAGAGTTTTTGAAAGAAGAGAGAAACCAAAAGAAGTAGAAAAAATTCATTTAAAAGAAAAAGAAATTGGAATTGTTGATTTGCTTCTTGAAGTAAAATTTGCTCGTTCAAAAAGTGAAGCCAAAAGGTTAATTAAAGAAGGAGCAATAAAAATTGAAAATGAAAAAATTACCGATCCTCAAAAAAAAGTCAAAATCAAAAAAGGAATGATTTTAAAAAAAGGAAAAAGATTTTTTGTAAAAATTGAATGAAACTGAAACTTGAAAAAGAAAAAATGAAAAGTTTTAACAATTTTCTCTAACACCTGTATTTTTCATCGAGTGATAAATTTACCTGTTTCTCTCTTTTAAAATTTTCAAAAAATATTCAAAGAAAGAAAACAAAAGTGTTGTGAAATTTAAATAAGGTAAAAAAGACTTTGCCGAGTCCGAAAAATTTTGTAGATAATTACAACTTGTGAAAGTAATAAGGATGAAAGTTGACATATTTTTATTAATATACTATTATTTATAATAGTTCTTTGAAAATAATCAAAAAATAGGAGGGGAAAATGAATAAAGAGAGAGAAGAGAATATATGGTTTGATATATATATTTGTGAGGGGGGGCATCGTTTTATGGTGGCAAGTTCAGGACCAGGAGAGCCAAAAAAAGAAAGAATCCCTTGTGCTTACTGCGATAGTTGGGCGTGCTGGGAGAGAACTATTTCTATAACTGAATTGGTTGATAAACATAAAAATGACGAAAAGTAAAAACTTCCTCCCTCTTTTTTTATTACTTTTTGAAAAATCAAAAAGAGAAATTCTCAGAGGTAGGAATTTGGTTGATTGCTAAATTCCTGTCTCGGAGAAAACGAGGCAGAAAAAGGGAGGTGAAATGGTAAAAATGGATGAAGAACGGAAAGAACGTATCGTGAATTTTTTAGTTGGAAAATTTATTAAAGAAGTGCAGATAATTGCTAGGTGTGATAGAAAAGAAGCAATTGAAAGAATAAAAAAGGCAATAAATGTAGAAGAGAGAAGATGAAAAAAGAGAGATAATGATGACAAAGAAACCACGCTGTAGCAATAGATATAAAGAATATCAGAAGCGTTAAGTCTAGATAAGATGTTATAAGTAGAGAGAATAAAATTTTTCCAAGACCGTAACTAATTTATTTTTTATTTTTTTTATACTTTTTTGATCTTGAATTCTTCTTAGTATCTTTAAGGGTTTTTTATTTTTAAATTCGTGAAATAATTTGCGTTTAAGGTATTATTTCCCCTCAACCTTCAAGGTTGAGGGTTTTTTTCAATCCACAAATTGAATTTATGGACTGAAAAAAATGGCGAGGGAAAGAAGTATCACTTTTCCCTCAAAAATTTTTGTAAATCCTAAAGTCTCTTTATACTTTATAAGATTTCAGAAATTCACTTTATCGCCTCTTGCAAGTTATGAAAAACGCCGCCTTCCGCAATGACTAAATCGTCTGCAATAGTGGTGTTTTCTTCTTCTATTTTCATCTTTCATCCCTCCAGTCAATAATTTTTGATTCTTGACTACAAAAGGAAAAAAGGGAGAAGGTCTTATTTCTTCGTTTCTATCTCTATTTTTTCTATTTTCTCAAGTGGGATATCACCAACTCGATCTCTCAACATCAGCTTAGGGCCTGACCTCACGTACTCGATTGCGAAATTTATTGGTTTTAGAACTGACATTCTTCCCGGCTTATAGGACTCCTTAACTATCTGCTTCACCATATCATTACTAAATTTAATTTCCGCTGACACTACTGTTATAGGTTTCTCCTCTCCTTTCATGTAGATTTTAATCTTCCCTTCCTTTTCTTTTCGTGCCCACCTCACATCTTCGACTTCTTCCTTACTCACTGAACCCTGAGATAGGATCTTATTGACTTCTTCTACCTTTTTCCCTAAACGCATCACCTCCTCCAATAGACTTTCGAAACCTATTTCTATTTTCATTTTTATCATATCACCTCCTACTTTTTATTTTATCGGCCGACTTTTCCTTTCATTGAATCACTGAATTGCATTCTCTGTGGCCGAGCACTGCTTACCATTTTGTGTATTGATAAACAATCCTTGGCCACAGAGAATTATTCTCTCTTTCTCACCTCCTCAATCTTGTTCATTCATATCATATAACATAAAATCCACATTTGTCAATGTTTTAAGGATAGGGTCTTAAGAAATTCATTGGTTAAATAAAGAGAGAGTGTTAAAATTAAGGAAGTAATAAAACCCATTCAAGGAGTTATGTGGGAGAAAATTTTATTTCATAGAAAAGAAAGTGAACCAAAGAAAGAATACGAAAAACCAAAAAAAGAGCAGAAAACAAAGGAGACAGAAATTACAACATTTAAAGAAGAAAAAGAGAGGTACAAATTTTTACTTAGGAAAATAGAAAACATTACTAAAAATAAAGGGTTCAAGTCAGTTGAACTTGATAATCTCTCAAAAAAAATAGAGGTTTTTCCAGAAGAATTTACAATAAAGTTTCCAATTAACCTTTTGCCGATCCTTGAAAAATCAATAAAATTCTACCCGGAATTAACTGAAAAGGCTATAAATGAAGTTTTTGAGCATGAACTTGAACACTGTTTGCTTTCAAAAAAGGAAGAAGAAATAAGAAAAAATGTCTGGAAAATGCCAGAGGAGGAATTACTAAAGATAGCCAAAAAATTGGGAATTTCAACCAATCAAAAAATAGGAGCGATAAGATATTTAGTAAGTAAAAATTTAAGAGAAAGCGAGGTAGAACTGGAAAAAGTGAAAAGATTGTATTCTGGGAACAAAGCAGAAGGTATAGCCCGAGGAGTAATTTATGGAGACATATTTTATCATGGAGTGGAGGAAGGATTAAAAATTCCTGTCCACTCACGGGAATTTTATCAACGCCGCTTTGCAAAAAAGTTAAGTAAAGAAGAAATTGATGAAATAATAGCAAAAGAAAAAGAAATAAAAAATGAATTTTTAAAAAAAACAAAAATTAAAGGTCGAATTAAAAATTAGAAATTTTTTTAATTTTTCATGTCTTTTTTCAGAGAAAAAATTGGAGAAGGAATTAAAGAACTAAAAGAAAAAAAATCTGAGAAAGAAAGGAAAAAAGAAATAAAAAAAATAAAAGAAGAGATTATGGCAATCCGAAAGGAGATTTTTGATATTAAAAAGAAAAGGATTGGTTTGGAACATAAATTAGACAGGGCAACCGAAAAGGAAGAAAGAGGAGAGATTATAAAAGCGCTTTCTGATTTATTTAAAACAGAAGAGAAACTGAAAAAGAGTTATTTTGAAAAGAGAAACTTAATTCAGAAAATGGAAGAAGAGCAAGAGATCGGGAAAATTGCTAAAGAGGCTGAAAAAGGAACAAAAGAAGTTGAAAAATTGGGAATTTCGGTAGAAAAAGAGGAACTGGAAAAGAAAGAAGAGATAGAAGAAGATCTTAAAAAATTAGAGAAAGAGATAACAAAGGAGGGAGAGAAGCAAAGGGAAGAAGCATATAAAGAATTAAAAGAGGCGGTGGACAAGATAACAAGCGAAGAAGAGAAATGAATCCGGAAGAACAATATGTTTAATCTGAGATTTTCTAAAAATTTGACAAAATATTAAATTTTTGTAAAATTTAAAATGGAGGTGGAAGAAGTTGAAATTAGAAAGAATAAGAGAAGAGGGTAAATTAAGAAAACTCCTGAATGAAGAGCAGAAAGCAATTTATCCTTTTTTGTTTCCCCTTCAACTTGAAAAATGGATCAGGGAAGAAGAAGAACCGTATGCCCCGTTGACATATGTTCTTTTAAATGAGCAGGAAATTATCGGAGGATCAGTAGTCCGAATTCAGGATTTTATTGATCGCTCTCGAATAATCTTAGAACTGGATGCATTCTGGATAAGAGAGGACTGTAGAGGAAAAGGTATAGGGACGCAGTTTCTTCAAGAGATCCTTCAGATATGTTATAGTTATTACCAGAAATTCGGGTTAGAACCAGAGGCAATGATAATTGAAACAGTGACGGCAAAGATGTTTTATCAAAAAGCTCTAAAGCGTATCCAGAAGCAGCTTCAGATAGAATTTAAAGAAGTCCATTTAGGGAAAATCGATGTGTTTGTCGTGAGTTTTAAAAGAGACTTTTAAATCTCTTCTTTTTCTTTCTTTTTTTAGTATTCTTTATTAACTTCAATTGCCAGGAAATTCCTCTTTATTTATATTTTTTTCTTCAGAACTAAATTTCAAAAACCACTTTTTTTCAATAACGGAAAAAATATTCCAAAAAAACCAATATAAAACAAGAGCAGTGGGGAGTTTTAAAGAAACAAAAAAAATCAAAAAAGGGAAAAAAACTCTCGTATAATAGACTATCATCCTTTGCATTTTTTCTTCAGGAGTGTTTCCTTTAGGAATATTTTTCTCAGAGGCAAGATAAAAAAATTGAGAAAAACCTACTAAAACTGCAAGGCAAAATCCTGAGGTACTCGCAATGCAGTTTGCGTGTAAATTAAATATTCCAAAAAAACCTGTTTCAGGAAGATTGGGAAAATCCTTTATTAAGCGAAAACTTCTGTACAATGCAACAAGTATCACAAAAGGAATAAGCATTAAAGGATTAAAAAGCGAAGAAAAGTTAATTTTATGAGTTTTAGCTAATTTTATTGTTTCCTCCTGAAGTTTTTGAAAATCATTTTTATATTTTTTTTGAATTTCTTTAAACTCCTTTTGAAATTTTTTTATTTTTTCTTGAACTTCAAAATTACTTTTTTGGATTTTCCTTTCAAGAGGGAAAAATAAAATTTTTAAAATTAAAGTTAAATAAAGAATGGAAAATCCTAAATCATAAGGAGGAATTTTTTGAGTAAAAAAAAGCAAAAAATTAAAAAAAGGGCGAGCGACTAAATTTTCAAAAATTTGACTTAATGTCTTAAACATATTTTTTTAAAATTTTTTCAATTTCATCTTTAATTTTCCAAAAATTAAGTCTTTTTGCTCCTTCTTTTATTAGAAAAACTCCATCAAAAGAAAAATTTAAAAAAAATCTCCTCAAAACTTCCCGAACTTTTCTTTTCATTTTGTTTCTTTCAACTGCTTTTTTGGAAAATTTTAAAGGAACAATTATTGAAAAACGAGAATATTTTAAATCATTTTTTAAAAAAAACAACAAAAAATTCTGAGAGTGAATTTTTTTCCCTTTTTTGAGAATTTTTTTTATTTCTTTTTTTCTAAGTCTATTTTTTTGAGGGAGCATAAAAAGAACTTTTAAAAATATCTGGCAAAAAACTTTTAATCCTTTTAATTTTCACAGAAAGATTTTCTTTTTTAAGAAATTTTTTAAGACCATTTACAAAAAATTTTTGATCATATCCAAGGCAGATAATATCTGGTTTAATTTTTTTAATAATTTTGAAAGGATTTTTTTTGTCTCCTAAAAAAACTTTTTCTGCAAGACCTATCATTTCAATTATTTTTTTTCTTTTTTTCTCATCTAAAATTGGCTTTTTTCTTTTAAGTTTTTTTACTGTCTCATCCCGAGCCACTACCACAAAAAGTTTTCCTTCTTTTTTTGCTTCTTTTAAAAAGAAAAAATGGCCAAAATGAAAAACATCAAAAGTTCCAAAAACTAAAACTTTCTTTTCCATTGTTGAGTTATTATATAATATCAAAAAATGATGCAAAAAATTGCTTTATTTTTGGCTTTTTTCTTTTTTCCTTTGTCTTGCTTTGCTCAAGATGTGATTTTAAATGAAATCAAATGGAAAGGATCTCCTGAATGGATTGAACTTAAAAATTTAACCTCAAAGGAAATTGACCTTTCAGGTTGGAGAATTGAAAATGCAAAAAGGGGAAATCAAGCTTTTATTTTTCCTGAAGGCTCAAAAGTTCCTCCTTATGGATATTTTTTAATTTCAGACAAAAACCCTGGCTTTCAAGTGGACATTGAAGAGAATCTTTCTTTAAATGATGATTATTCAAAAAATGGCCCTTTAGTTTTAAAAAACAAAAAAGGAGAAATTGTTGACAAAACTCCTCAATCTCAAGAAAAATCTTGGCCTGCGGGGGATGAGTTTTTCTCAATGCAAAGAGAAAATGGAAAATGGGTCTCAAAAGAACCTTCGCCTCAGTTTTCAGGAAAAAAAATTTTAGCCAAAACCAATTTTGATAAAGTTTATGCCCTGCCTCAAACTCCAATCCTTTTTGATGCTTCTTTATCAGAAGGAAAAATTAAAAATTATTTCTGGAATTTCGGGGACGGAAAAACAGAAGAGGGACAAAAAGTCACTCATCTTTATCAAAAACCTGGAAAATATCTTGTTTATCTTAAAGTCTCCAATGAAAAAGAATTTGATGAAAAATTGATTGAGGTGATCGTTTTCACTGATAAAGTCTCTATTAATGAAATTTTTCCTAATCCAAAAGGGGAAGATAGTAAAGAATGGATTGAAATAAAAAACTTCTCCAATGAAATTCAAGATATCTCTTTTTTTAAACTCTCTGATGGAAAAAATGAGTTTATTTTTCCTGAAGGAAGTTTTCTTTTACCAAATCAAATCACCCTTCTTCCTAAATCTTTAACCAAACTTTCTTTAAAAAATAAAAAAGGAAAAGTTTATTTTTTTTATCCTTCAGGAGATCTTTTTGAAAAAGTTTTTTGGGAAGAAGCAAAAGAAGGTTTCTCTTTTTCAAAAATAGGAGAAAATTTTGTTGAAACTTCACCCTCTCCTGGAAAGGAAAATGTTTTGTCTCAAAATATTTTTTCTTCTCTTTTCCAAAAAATTCTCAAAATCGAAAAAAAACAAAGTTCAAAAATAAAAAAAGGAACAAAAGAAATTTTTCCAAAAGAGGGAAAAAACTTATCTGAAAAACTCTCTCTTTTTTCTCAAATTTCCAAAATTGAAGATCAAAGAAAAAAAGTTTTAGCATTCAGTTTCTTTTTTCTTTTAGCGTTGGCAATTTTTTCTTTTCTTCTCTTTTTAAAAACAAAAAATAAATTAAAATAAAATTTATGGCTGGACATTCAAAATGGCATAACATCAAATATAAAAAAGAACTCAAAGATACTCAAAGAGCAAAAATTTTTGGAAAGTTTTCTCGGATGATTATGGTCGCAGCAAGAGAGGGTGGACGCGATCCAGAAAAAAACGAGAAATTACGAGCAGTGATTGAAAAAGCAAAAGAATTTAATATGCCGAAAGAAAATATTGAAAGAGCGATTAAAAAAGGAATTGGAGAAATAGAAGGAAGACAAATTGAATGTCTTTTGCTTGAAGGGCTTGCCCCAGGAGGAGTTGGAGTTTTAGTTGAAGTTTTAACTGACAATAAAAATCGTTCTGTGGCTGAAATTAGAAAACTTTTTGAAAAAGAAGGAGGAAAACTTGCCGGGGGATCAGTTAAATGGATGTTTCAAAAAAAAGGAAGAATTTCTATTTCTTTAAAGGAAAATCAAAAATCTCGAGATGAAATTTTTCTTTTAGCCGCTGATTTAGGAGCCGAAGATATTAAAGAAAAAGAAAATGAAATTGAAATTTTCACTCCATCTGAAAAGTTGATTGAGGTTAAAAATTCTTTAGAAAAAAAAGGAATAAAAATAAGTGATTTTGGGCTGGATTTTGTGCCAAAAGAGGAAACAGAAATAAAAGAAGAAAGTTTTCGTCAAAAACTCAAAAATTTTTTCTCTTTGCTTGACGAAAGAGATGACGTTCAGGACATTTTCTCAAATGCGCTTTTATGAAAAAAATAAAAATTATTGGCATTGACCCAGGAACTGCGATTGTAGGTTATGGAATTATTGAAACACCTTTTAACAAAACCGTTTTTAAAGAAATGATAATGGAAAAAGTAGGCTTTATTAGTACCCCAAAAGATTATTCTTTTGAAAAAAGACTTTATATTTTGGAAAAAAAATTTTTAAAACTCCTAAAGGAGACAAAGCCACAAATTGCGATTGTGGAAAATCTTTTTTTCTTTAAAAATAAAAAAAGCGCTATTAAAGTTGCAGAAGCAACAGGTATAATCAGACTTTCTTTGAAAAAAAGAAAAATAAAAATTATGGATATTTCTCCTCTTGAAGTAAAAAAAATCCTTCTTAAAAATGGAAAAGCAAAAAAAAATGAAATTCAAAAAAGAGTAAAAGAGATTTTAAAATTAAAAGAAAAAATTTCCCCTGATGACGCCTCAGATGCCCTTGCGATAGCAATTGCAGGAATTAAAAAATATGGACCCTTTAGTTAAAGAAATATTAGATTTTGGCGTTTCCCAAAAAACACTTATTTCAGTTCTTGCTTTGCCCATTTTAGCAAGTTTTGTTGCTTTTTCACGCCAAATTATAGGAATGCGCTCCCTTGGAATTTATCTTACTTTACTTTTAACTTATGTATTTGATGCCCTAAGTTTAAAATATGGCATTCTTATT